>Ga0209257_1000311_pt1 | contig 103263 bp, 98 predicted proteins | sample AraplaCvi_mCL_r2_FD_184277 | JGI IMG/M metagenome (GOLD analysis project Ga0209257, IMG submission 184277) | Arabidopsis root microbial communities from North Carolina, USA - plate scrape MF_Cvi_mCL_r2 (SPAdes) (version 2) | ecosystem: Host-associated > Plants > Roots > Endosphere | place: USA...
GTAGAGCCCGATTCGCCGATCGACCTGGTCGAACAGCCGGCACTGGGCAGGGTAGAGGGTGTTGTCGAGGTCGAATATCCAAAACTCGACATGGGAAAGATCGACCTGCGGCATGCTCCGCCAATTTCAATAAAACGGGCCCGAACAAGGGGCTCGCGGCCAGGGTGGGCGGGACATTACGGGCCGGGGGGCCGGGGCGCAACGCCGCAATTCACGGCGAAAACCGGTGTGCTAACGCGACGTTAAGAGGCGTGGGGGACAATGGTCCCAAGCAAGATTACCCGTCCGGGCATGACATTGATGATCGACTACAAACAGGCCAAGGCGCTGGCGACAGATTCCGACCGGGAGACACGGCGACGTCTCGCCGAACGGGCCGACGTTCAGCCGGAAATCCTGTATTTCCTGGCCGAGGATGCGGAACCGGAAATCCGCGCCACCATCGCCGCCAATGTCGCGACGCCGCGCCAGGCCGACCTGGTCCTCGCTAAGGATCAGGATGCCGGGGTTAGGGAGCGCCTTGCGCATAAGATCGGCCGGCTGGCGCCCAACCTCTCGGGCGAGGAACGGGCGCATATCCGCGAACTCACGCTGGAGGTGATAGGCATCCTGGCGGCTGACCGCACCGCCCGGGTCCGGCAGGTGATCGCCGAATCGCTCCGGCATCTGAACGACGCCCCGGTGGAAGTAATCCGGCAGCTGGCCCGCGACGCCGAGATCAAGGTCGCCGGGCCGATTCTCGAATCCTCGCCGCTGCTCAGCGACGACGAGCTCGTTCGCATCATCCGCTCGAAGCCGATCCAGGGTGCGCTGGAAGCGATCGCCCGCCGCCGCCGCCTCGGCACGCCGCTCGCCGACGCCCTGGTGGCAACCGCGCTCTCCGCACCCGACGGCGTGCTCGCCGTGACGGCGCTCTTGAAGAATCACAATGCCGAGATCGGCCCCGACACCATGGACCGGATCCTCGACGTGGCACCCAGATTCGGTGGCTGGCACGAGCCCTTGGTGGACCGGCCGAGCCTCACCGGCGGCGCCATGCGGCGCCTCGCCACGTTCGTCTCGGAAGCACTGCTCGGGCTGCTGAAGAAGCGCAAGGATGCCGATATGGAGACGGTGGCAGCGATCACCGTAGCGCAGGAGCAGCGCCTCGCGGCTCAACCGGAAGCCGAAGCGGCGGCGCCAGACGACGCTGAGGACGATGCCGACGACGATGCTCCGGTCGACGCGCCGGTCGGTGAAGCGGCGATTAGGGATGCTATCGCCGCGGGCAAGACCGTCGCGGTCGCTGCAGCCCTGGCGCGCGATGCCGAGCTGCCGCGGCCGACGGTGCGAAAGATCCTGAGTTCGGGCATCGCCAAGGCCATCACCGCCTTGGCCTGGAAGGCGCAGTATTCGGCGGCGGTGGCGGCCGAATTGCAGGCCGGGCCGGGCGGCATCGCCGCGGAGCAGGTGTTGCAGCCGGTCGACGGCGCTTATCCGCTGCCGGAATCCGAGATGGAATGGCAGCTCGAATTGTCCCTGGCGCCGGCCGATGCGGCTAAGCGTCCGGGCGCCCGGCGCGCTTCGGCCTGATCTTGCGCAAGGTCCGCTGCGACCAGACCAGGGCGCGCCGGCGGAATCGGCGCGCGGCCTTGCGGGCCGGCAGCTTCTCGCGCTGGTCCTCGAGCTCCAGGCCGACCATCTTCACGCGGCCGTCCTTCACGCTGCGCACCACCAGCTCGATCTCGCCCAGGCGCACCCGGTCGCCGACCACGGCAATCTTGCCGAGCCGCTCATGCATGAAATCGGCCAGAGTCTCGCCGCTCCGGTGCGCGCCAAGTTCGAGGCCGTAGACCACCGCGAGCTCGTCCACCGCGCCTTCGCCGGCCAGCATGAACTCGCCGAAGCCTTCCGGCTCGGCTTCGGCCAGCTTGTGCTCGGCGAAGAGGCGCTGGGCGGCGGCGATCTCCACCGGCGGCACGATGGCGATCACATAATCGCCGACCTCGGGCTTCGCTTCCTGTAAGTTCTCGACCGGTTTCTCCGCTCGGATCGCGGCCAGAATCTGCGCATTGGCCGGCAGGCCAAGCGCGCCGTAGCTGTGGCGCAAGGCCCGTGCACCCGGCTTCACTCGGAAACCGGCCAGCTCGCGCTCGGCTTTTGGCCCGAGACCGAGGTCCAGGGGGTCGTGGCTGCCCTCGTCTTCCGGCACAGTCAGGCCGAGGAAGCGCGCCGCGCGGCCCACCGTCCAGCCCTGGATCAGCAGCGAGACCAGGACCACGACGAAGGCGACGTTGAAAAAGCGCTGCGCATTCGGGAGCCCTGCCAGGATCGGGATCGAGGCGAGAAAGATCGGGACCGCGCCACGCAGGCCGACCCAGGCGATGAAGCCGCGCTCCGGCCAGCTGAAGCGGAAGGGCAGCAGTGCAATCGCGACCGAGCCCGGCCGGGCGACCAGGATCACGGCGAGCGCGATGACGATCGCAGCGGGGAGGTCGCTGAGCAGCTTCGATGGCGTCACCAGGAGACCCAGCAGCAGGAACATCGCGATCTGCGATAGCCAGGCGAGGCCGTCAAGGAAGCGGGCGATCACCTGCTGGGCGCGATAGGGCGCGCGGGCCAGCATCACACCGGCGAGATAGACGGCGAGGAAGCCGCTGGCGCCCAGGAGGTTGGCCCCGCCGAAGATCAGCAGGGCGCCGGCCGCGATCAGGATCGGATAGAGCGCGGTGGTGAGATTGAGCCGCTCGACCATCCAGCGCAGCGCAAAGCCGCCGAGGAGGCCGAGCGCGCCACCGCCGATGAAGCCGATCGCAAGCTCCTCGAGCGCGACCCAGCCCGGCGAGAGATCGGGATGCTGCAGCAGCTCGACGCAGAGCAGGGTGAGGAACACGGCCATCGGATCGTTCATGCCGGATTCCAGCTCCAGCGTGCCGCCGACCCGGGCGTTCACGGCGGATCCGCGCCCATGCAGCAGCATGAAGACCGCGGCGGCATCGGTCGAGGCGATGACAGCGCCGAGCAGCACGCCTTCCAGCGGCGAGAGCCCCATCACCAGATGGGCGACCCCGGCAATCGCAAAGGCCGAGAGCAGCACGCCCACCGTCGCCAGGCTGAAAGCCGGCCAGAACACCAGCTTGACCACGTCGCGCGGGGTCCTGAGGCCGCCCTCGAACAGGATGATGGCGAGCGCAATCGAGCCGACCGCGAAGGTCGAGCGGTAATCGTTGAAGGAAATATTGAGAACACCGTCCTCGCCGGCCAGCATGCCGAGCAGCAGGAAGACCAGCAGCAAGGGTGCGCCCAGCCGCGACGAGACCATGCCCGCGAGAATGCTCAGCAGGATGAGCAAAGCGCCGATGAAAATGAATTGGTTGACGAGATCCATGCCGCCTCGATCGCCGCTTCACCTACGTGAATGGCAGACCGGAGCGACGGTCGCAAGAAAAGATGAAGTGAGGGGCCCGGTCAGCCTCGCGTCACCAGCGTGCCGACGCCCTGGGGCGTGAAGATCTCCAGCAGCATCGCGTGTGGCACGCGGCCGTCGAGGACCACCGCGGCTTCGACGCCGCCCTCGACCGCCATCAGGCAGGTCTCCAGCTTCGGGATCATGCCGCCGGAGATCGTGCCGTCAGCGGTCAGGGCGCGGACCTCGCCCGAGGTCAATTGCGGGATCATCTTGCCGGATTTGTCGAGCACGCCCGGCACGTCGGTCAGCATCAGCAGGCGCTGGGCGCCGATCGCACCGGCGATCGCACCCGCCGCCGTGTCGGCATTGATGTTGTAGGTCTGCCGGTTGGGACCGAAGCCGACCGGGGCGATCACCGGGATGATGCCGTCCTGCTCGAGGCCATTGAGGATCGTCGGGTTGACCCGGTCGGGCTCGCCGACCAAGCCGAGATCGACGGGCTTGCCGTCCTTCATCATCTTGGCGGGCTTGGCCATCAGGAGATTGTCGTCCTTGCCGGAGAGGCCCACCGCGTGGCCGCCGGCCGCGTTGATCGCCGCCACGATCTGCTTGTTCAGGCTGCCGGCCAGCACCATCTCGACGATCTCCATGGTCGCGGCGTCGGTCACGCGCAAGCCGTCGATGAAGGTCGATTGGATGTTGAGCCGCTTCAGCATGTCGCCGATCTGCGGCCCGCCGCCATGCACCACCACCGGCAGGATGCCGACCTGGCGCAGCAGCACGACGTCGCGCGCGAAGACCCGCGCCAGCTCCGGATCGACCATGGCATGGCCGCCGTATTTGATGACGAAGCGCTTGCCCGCATATTTCTGCATATAGGGCAGGGCATCGGTGAGCGTCTGGGCGGTCTTCAGCCAGTACTTGGTGTCGGTGAAGTTGATCTGGGACATCGAGCCTTTGTCCGATCCGGTGCGGTGGCGGGAAATGCGGGGGTGACGTTGCGGTCAGACGCCCGGGAAATCAAGAGTCAATACGAAGACGAGCCCCGAAGGCCTGCGCTCAGGAACGGTCGACCACGGCGGCGAGCTCGGCGCGGAGCTGGTCGATCCCGGCGCGGCTGCGGCTGCTGGTGACGATGATCTCCGGATGCGCAGCGGGCCGGCGCTCGAGCTGGATCGCCAGCCTGGCGCGGGCGATCTCGATCTCGTCCGGCTTCATCTCGTCGGCCTTGGTCATCACGATCTGGTAGGAGAGCGCCGCCTCGTCCAGGAGCTCCATCAGCTTCAGGTCAGGCTCCTTGAAGCCGACCCGGCTGTCGATCAAGAGCAGCAGGCGGATGAGATTGGGCCGGCCTTTCAAATAGGCCGCGATCAGCTTCGACCATTCCTTGACCATGGCGCGGCCGACCTTGGCGTAGCCGTGGCCGGGGAGGTCGACCAGCACCAGGCGCCCGGCGAGATCGAAGAAATTGATCTGCTGGGTGCGGCCCGGCGTGCGCGAGACGCGCGCGAGGCTGTTGCGGTTGGTGAGCGCGTTGATGAGGCTCGACTTGCCGACGTTGGAGCGGCCGGCGAAGGCGATCTCCACCGGGCCCGGCGGCGGCAGGGCCTCGACCGTCGTGGTGCCGGCGATGAAGCGGCACTCCTGTGCGAACAGCCAGGTCGGATCGGTCGGCTCTTTTGCCAACCGATCAGGCTTTCTTCGGGTCTTTGGACTTCGCCTCGATCGCCTTGCTCTCCTTGGCCTTGTTGGCCTTTTCGAACTTTCGAAGGATGTAGCGCTGCTGGGCGATCGAGAGCGTGTTGTTCCAGGCCCAGTAGATCACCAGGCCGACGGTGTTGTGCGCCAGCATGAAGGTGAAGATGAACGGCATCAGTGCGAACATGCGCGCCTGCACGGGATCCGGCGGCGTCGGATTCATCCGCATCTGCGCCCACATGGTGAAGCCCATGACAATCGGCCAGACGCCGATCGAGACGAAGGCGAGAACGGAGCCGATGACGGGGAGATGGATGAAGTCCGCCGGATTCCAGGGCAGGAGGCCGAACAGGTTCAAGATCGAGGTCGGGTCCGGCGAAGAGAGGTCCTTGATCCAGCCGAAGAAATGCGCGTGTCGCATTTCGATCGTGACCGAGAGCACCTTGTAGAGCGCGAGGAAGACCGGGAACTGGATCAGGATCGGCAGGCAGCCGGCGGCGGGGTTCACCTTCTCGCGCTTGTAGAGCGCCATCATCTCGGTGTTCATCCGCTGCTTGTCTTCGCCGTACTTTTCCTTGAGCTCGGCCATCTTCGGCTGGAGCAGCTTCATCTTGTTCATCGAGGCGTAGGACTTGTTCGCCAGCGGGAACAGGCAGGCGCGCACCAGCACGGTCAAGCAGAGGATCGCCACGCCGAAATTGCCGATCGGTCCGAGATGCTTCAGGAAGCTGTAGATGTGTTCGAGCACGATGAAGAGCGGCTTCGCCACGAACCAGAACATGCCGAAGTCGATCGCCCGGTCGAGCAGCGGCACGCCGAGACGGTCGCGATAATCGGCCAGCACCGAGAGCTCCTTGGCGCCGGCGAAGATCTGGTTGCTGAAGGTGGCGCTGGCGCCCGGCGCCACAGTCTGCGCAGCACCGGTGAAGTCGCCCTGGAACGAGTCCTGTTTCGGATCGTAGAAGACGCGGCCGCTCACCTTGGCGTCGTTCGGGATGATCGCCGCGACCAGCCAGTACTTGCTGGTGATGCCGACCCAGCCGCCCTGGCTCTCCATACGGTATTGGCCGGCCTCGCCCGGATTTTCGACCGCATGCTCATGGATGTGCTTGTAGTCCCAGGGGTTGGTGAAGACGCCGCCGCCTTGGAGCGCGCCGTCCAGCACGCCGATCAGGCCTTCGCGGATGCCGAGCGCGGCGTAATCCTTCGGCAGGCCGAACTCGACGACGCGGGAATAGGGCACGACGGAAACCGGCGCGGCGGTCTTGTTCTCGACCGACTGCGCGACGGTGAAGAGATAGTTGGCATCGACCGAGAAGCTGCGCTTGAAGACGAGGCCCGCACCGTTGTCCCAGGTCAGGGTCACCGGATGATCGACGGAGAGCGTGCTGGCGTCGGACTGCCACACGGTGTCATAGCCCGGCAGCTTCACACTGGAATCGGCCGAGGTGAAGCCGGCTTCGGCGAAATGCGCTTCCGGCCCGCCCGAGGGGCTGAGGAGCACGACCAGCGGGCTCGTGGGGTCGACGGTCTCGTGATAGTCCTTCATCACCAGATCGTCGAGCCGGCCGCCTTTGAGCGCGATCGAGCCATGGAGCCGCGGCGTGTCGATGGCGACGCGCGGGCTCTGGGCCAAAGCCTCGTCGCGGGTCTTGGTCGGCGCAGTGACACCGGCGCTGGGCGCGGCACTGGGTGCTGCCTGTTGCGCCGGCTGCTGGGCCGCCTGCTCCTTGGCAAGCTGCTGTGCAGCTTCCTGCTGCGCCTGCTGTGCGCGCATCCGCGGCATCTCATAGAAGTATTGCCAGCCCACCATGATGAGCGCCGACAAGACGATGGTGATGATGAGGTTCTTCTTATCCATGGCGGGGCGGGCGGTGCTCATGTCTTCGTTCTGTCTGTTTGATGCGGTCAGCGCGGATCGGCGACTGCAATATGGTGATGCCGGGCGCAGTGTTCATGCCCACACGCATCGAGAGAGCTGGGAACCGGATCGTAGCCGCTGCCGCCCCAGGGATGGCAGCGTGCGATGCGCCGCACCGTAAGATAGGCACCGCGAAAGAGGCCGTGGCCTTGGAAGGCTTCGATCGCATAGGCCGAGCAGCTCGGCTCGTAGCGGCAGCTCGGCGGCAGCAGCGGCGAGATGAACCACTGATAGGCCCGCACCGGAACGATGCCGATCCAAGCCCAGGGGCGTAGGAGGGGCATAGACATCAGTGCGGATCCTTCCGCGCGGCCTTGGTGCGCTGCAGGCTCTGCTGCAAATCGCGGCGCAATTCGTCGAACGGACGATCGACCGTGGCTGTCCGCGCGATCAAGACCAGGTCGAGACCGGGCTTGGCGCCGGCGGCAATCATCTCTGCGACCAGCGCCTTCAGGCGCCGGCGCGCGCGATTGCGCTTCACCGCATTGCCGACCTTGCGGCTGGCGGTGAATCCGACGCGAATGCTTTCCGAGACGGCTTCAGGCTGGGGTGCGGCTTGCAGGATCAGTCCGGGAGCGGCCCATTTGCGCCGGGCCACGGCCACGCGCAAAAAATCGGCACGCCGCTTCAGGCGGCCGACGGATGAACCTTCCGGGCGCTCATCCTTGCGCACCAGGTTTAGGCGCTGAGGCGCTTACGGCCCTTGGCGCGGCGCGAGGACAGGACTTTGCGACCGCCGACAGTCTCCATCCGGGACCGGAAACCATGGCGGCGCTTGCGGACCAGCTTGGACGGCTGATAAGTGCGCTTCACGACACAAAACTCCACGAAATTCAGCAATTTGGGATTTGCGCGCGGTGTATAGAGAAACCGCCCCGGCAAGTCAACTTAGTGACCGCGTCCCGCATGGGTTTTGGCCGGCTCGGGAAGGGCATATTCGTTGCCGCTCTTGATGCTGTCGAGCACGATCGAGGACCGGATCGCCGCCACCTCCGGTGCCCGCATCAGGTTCTCGCTCAGGAACTCCGAGAAGGCCTTCAGGTCCGGGACTGCGATCTTCAGCAGGTAATCGGCCTCGCCGGTCAGCGCCTGGCATTCCAGGATTTCCGGTAAGGCTTTGACCCGGCGATGAAAATCCCCCATTCCGCCCTCGCTGTGAATCTTCAGGGAGATCATGCAATAGGCGGTCAGGCCGATGCCGATCTTCAAGGGATCGAGCACCGCCTGAAAGCGGCGGATATAGCCATCCTCGACCAGCCGGGCGACCCGGCGGGAGACCTGGGAGGCGGAAAGGTTGACCTTCTGCCCGAGCTCCACATTGGAGAGCCGCCCGTCATGCTGGAGCGCTTCCAGGATGCGAACATCGTAAAGATCGAGATCCGGTGCATGATCCATGCATCAACCGTACGAAATATGCCCGCAACACGCAATATCACGGGAATTGAGGTCCAGATCGCACAGAACGTGCATCTTTGCCGCACTATATTGAAGGTTCAGGCGCGTTCTGGGAGGAAGCGATGGGTCAGGCCGATCTCGCAAGTACCAAACCAGCGATATCCGATCTCAATCCGATGGGAACCCGGGGGTTTGAGTTCGTCGAATTTACCGGGCCTGACCCCGCGACCTTGGACCGCACCTTCCGCCTGCTCGGCTTCCGGCCGGTCGCCCGCCATCGTTCCAAGAACGTGACGCTCTACCGCCAGGGCGACGTCAATTTCATCCTGAACGCAGAGAAGGGCGGCTTTCCCGGCGCCTTTGCCGCCGCGCATGGCCCGAGCGTCTGCGCGATCGGCATCCGGGTCGATGACGCCCCCGCCGCCTTGCGCCGCGCTCAGGCGCTCGGCGCCAAGGTTCTGCTCTCCGACGCCGGGCCGATGGAAGTGACCCTGCCGGCGGTCGAAGGAATCGGCGGCAGCCGCATTTTCTTCATCGACCGCTTCGGCGAGGACGGCTCGATCTACGACATCGACTTCCGGCCGTTGCCGGACAGCGAACGCCATCCGGCCGGTGCCGGCTTGAAGCTGGTCGATCACCTCACCAACAACGTCTACCGCGGCCGCATGGATTTCTGGGCCGAGTTCTACGAGCGGCTCTTCAACTTCCGCGAAATCCGCTACTTCGACATCGAGGGCAAGCTGACCGGCCTGAAGAGCCGGGCGATGACCAGCCCCGACGGCAACATCCGCATTCCAATCAACGAGAGCGCCGACGACAAGTCGCAGATCGAAGAATATCTGCGCGAATACAAGGGCGAGGGCATCCAGCACATCGCGCTCGCGACCGACGACATCTATGCGACCGTCGAGCAGCTCCGCGCCAATGGCATCACCCTGATGGCGCCGCCGCCCGCCACCTACTACGAGGCGCTCGACCAGCGTTTGCCGAATCACGGCGAGGACGTGGCGAAGCTGCAGAAGCTCGGCCTGCTGCTCGATGGCTCGCCCACGCATGACGGCCAGAGCGGCGGCTTGCTGCTGCAGATTTTCACCGAGACCATGGTCGGCCCGATCTTCTTCGAAATCATCCAGCGCAAGGGCGACGAGGGCTTCGGCGAGGGGAACTTCCGCGCACTCTTCGAATCGATCGAGCGCGACCAGGTCCGCCGCGGCGTTCTCGCCGATACGCCCAAACGAGACAACGCGGCCTGAGAAAGGAGGGCGCCCATGGAATCATATCCGAACCTCCGCGGCGACTATTCGCAGATGGCGCCCGATTACACGATCCCGCAGGACTGGGAGCGCTACAGCCAAGAGGAGCACGCGCGCTGGCGGATGCTCTATGCGCGCCAGGCGAAGCTCCTGAAGCAATTCGCGGCCCGCGAGTTCATCGACGGCACGAACGCGCTCGATGCCGGCGACGGCATCCCCGATCTCGATATCGCTTCGGCGCGGCTCAACCGCGCCACCGGCTGGCGCTTGGTCGCCGTGCCGGGCCTCATCCCGGAGACGGATTTCTTCGCCCATCTCGCGCGGCGGCAGTTTCCCGTCACCAACTGGATTCGCAAGGCCGAGGAGATCGACTACCTAGTCGAGCCCGATATCTTCCACGATTTCTTCGGCCATGTGCCGCTGCTGTTTAACCCGGTCTTCGCCGATTACATGCAGCTCTATGGCGAGAAGGGCGCCGAAGCGCAGAAGCTCGGCACGTCGAAGATCCTGGTCCGGCTCTACTGGTACATGGTCGAGTTCGGCCTGATCCGCACGGCGGAGGGCTTGAAGGCCTATGGCGCCGGCATGCTCTCTTCCGCCGCGGAGACCAAGTTCTCGATCGAGGACAAGAGCCCGAACCGGCTCCGCTTCGATTTGAAGCGGGTCATGCGAACCAGCTATCGCATCGACGATTTTCAGGAGACCTATTTCGTGCTCGAGAGCTTCGACGAACTGTTCGCGGCGACCCGCCGCGACTTCGCGCCGCTCTACGAACTGGTGCAGCGCCAGCCGGAGATCACGCCGGACCGGATCGTCGCCGGCGACAAGGTCATCACCCTCGGCGACGGCAGCTGGAAGCACCGCCGCGCCCACGCGGCATAGTGACGATTCGTCATTGGTGCCGGCAGTCACAGAACAAACCGTCAACCTTCAAACTTTGGTGACTGCCATAGGCGGTTTCGCCCGCTAGAGTCCGGCCAGTGACTCGCGCGGCGCAATGGGGACGACATGCAGCCGGAAGCTGCCGGAAACACTGAGCGCCGCCCGGTCTGGTCGCCGCGGCGGCTGTGGCTGCTGCTGCCGCTCGGGCTCGCCCTGATCCTGTTTTTCGCGCTGGATCTGCAGCGCTTCGTCAGTCTTGCGGCCGTCCGCGAGCATCAGGCGCAATGGCGCGGACTCATTCAGGAGCACCTGGTCGTCGCGATGCTGGGCTACATCGCCATCTACACCGCTTTTGTCGCCTTCTCGATCCCGGGTGCGTTCGTCGTCACCCTGACCGGCGGCTTTCTGTTCGGCGCGGCGCTGGCCTTTCCGATGGTCGTCGTCGCGGCGACGCTCGGCGCAACCTTGCTGTTTCTGGTGGCGCGCAGTGCGCTGGGAAACTTGCTGGAGGCGAAAGCCGGTCCCTGGTTCGCGCGGCTGGAGCAGGGATTCCAGCGTGACCGGTGGAGCTACATGTTGTTTCTGCGGGTGACGCCGATCGTCCCGTTTTTCATCGTCAACCTGGTGCCGGCTTTTCTCGGTGTGGACCTGCTCTGCTTCGTGGTGACGACTTTCTTCGGCATCATGCCGATCGCCTTCATCTATTGCCTGGCTGGTGCCGGGATCGGCGACGCGCTGCAGGCCGGCAGCTTCTCGATCGCGGCCATCCTGACGCCGAAGGTGATCCTGGCGCTCGGCGGTCTCGGGTTCCTGGCGATCCTGCCGGTCATCCTCCGTCGCTTCCGCAAGACCGTGCGATGAGCGAGAGGATCGCCTGCGATATCTGCGTGATCGGCGGCGGTTCCGGCGGGCTTACGGTCGCGGCCGGCGCCGCGCAGCTCGGCGCGCGCACGGTCCTGATCGAAGGCGGCAGGATGGGCGGCGATTGCCTGAATGTCGGCTGCGTGCCCTCGAAATCCCTGATCGCCGCGGCGGAAGCCGCGTCGCTCGGACGCCGCAGCGGCGTATTCGGCGTGGACTTTTCGCCGCCCACCATCGACTGGACTCGGATCCGTGCCCATATCGACGGGGTAATCGCCGATATCGCGCCGCATGACTCCGTCGAACGATTCGAAGGGCTGGGTGTCAAGGTCATCCGCGCCTGGGCGAGATTCCGCGACCCGCGGACGATCGAAGCCGGCGGGTATCGCATCGCTGCGAAGCGGGTCGTCCTGGCCGTCGGCTCGTCGCCCGCCGTGCCCAAGATCCCCGGCCTTGCCGACGTGCCGTATCTCACCAACGAGACCGTGTTTCCGCTTGCAGAGCCGATGCGCCATCTGCTGGTCATCGGCGGCGGACCGATCGGGGCGGAGCTGGCGCAGGCCTTCGCCCGGCTCGGCATCGCCGTGACCGTGATCGAGCAGGATCGCCTGCTGGCGCGCGAAGACCCCGCCTTGGTCGGCGTGGTGCGCCAAGCCCTGATCCGGGACGGCGTCGGCTTGCGCGAGGGACGGCCGGTCGCTCGCATCGAACGGCGGGGCGGCGACGTCGCGGTTGGGGTCGATGGCGAGGACATTGTCGGCTCGCATCTGCTGATCGCGACCGGCCGCCGTCCCAATCTCGAGAAGCTCGATCTCGGCGCGGCGGGCATTGCGCATTCGTCGCGTGGCATCAAAGTCGATGCCCGGCTGCGGACCGGCAACAAGCGGATCTTCGCGATCGGCGATTGCGCCGACCTGCCGGGCGTGGGGCCGCTGGCCTTCACCCATGTGGCCAGCCAGCACGCCGGCATCGTGATCCGCAACGTGCTGTTCCGCTTGCCGGCACGATTCAACCCGGCGCTTGTGCCGCGCGTAACCTTCACCGATCCGGAGCTGGCTTCCGTCGGCCTTTCGATGGCCGAGGCGGAGGCGCGCTATCCGGGCTGCAAGGTGGTCGAAAGCTGGTTCCGGGAAAACGACCGGGCCCGGACCGGCCGCTCGCCGGATGGTCTGATCCGCATCGCCGTCGGCCGGAACGGGCGTATATTGGGCGTCGCCCTGGTCGGGCGCGGAGCCGGAGAATTGCTCGCCCCCTGGTGCCTGGCGCTGGCCCAGGGCCTGAAGCTCTCGGCCATGGCGGGTCTTATGCTGCCTTATCCGACTTTGGGCGAAGCCGCGAAACAGGCCGCCGGGCGGTATTATGCGCCGCGCCTGTTCGGTGCCGGAACCCGGCGCCTGGTCGGCGCCTTGCTGCGACTGCCGTAATCTGCTTCTTCACCGTGGAATGATGAGCCGCCGCGATCTCAGGACCGAAGACCGGACCAGCCTGCCGCCCGATCGGACGGCGGGCGAGCGCGCCAGTGTCGATCGGGCGGGCGGGCGGATCGCGCTGCCAGGCTTCGGCCGCGGCCTGTCGGCCCGGGTGCTCGCCTTGACCGTGGTCTTCGTCATGCTGAGCGAGGTCTTGATTTATGCGCCGTCGATCGCGCGCTTCCGGCTGGATTGGCTGACCGAAAAACTGGCGAGCGGCCATCTCGCGACCCTCGCTCTCGAGGCGACGCCGGATTACATGATCGACCCGCAGCTCGAGCTCACTTTGCTGCAGCATGCCGGCGCCAAGCTGGTCGCGCTGCACACGCCCGACGGCAAGAACCTGATGCTCCGCGGCGCGACGGCCGCGCAGCTGGTGATCGACGAGACCATCGATCTCGACGACCGGAGCCCGATCAACCTGATCACCAGCGCCTTCGACACGATGGGCCATACCGACAACCGCACCTTGAGGGTGATGGGCCATTCGCCGCGCTCACCCGACACGATCGTCGAGGTCGTGCTCGACGAGGCGCCGCTGCACCAGGCGATGGTCGCGTATTCCTGGCGGGTGCTCGGGCTTTCGATCGTGATCTCGCTCATCACCGCGACCCTCATCTTCCTGGCGCTGCAGCTCTTCATCATCCGGCCGATGCAGCGGATGACGGCGGAGATGGTGCGCTTCCGCAGCGATCCCGAAGCGCCGCAGGACGAGCCGCCGTCACGCCGCAGCGACGAGATCGGCATCGCCGAGCGGGAGTTCGAGCTGATGCGTGCGGAAGTGCGCCGCGCGCTGCAACAGAAGGAACGGCTGGCGGCGCTCGGCACCGCGGTCAACAAGATCAACCATGACCTCCGCGGCATCCTCTCGACGGCGAGCCTGGTCGCCGATCGCCTGACCGGCAGCGGCGATCCGGAAGTACGCAAAGCGGCGCCGGCGCTGGAAAAGGCGCTCGACCGGGCGGTCGATCTCTGCTCGGACATCCTCAATTTCACGCGCGAAGGCCCGCCGCGGCCGGAGCTCAGCCAGTTCCCACTCGACGAACTTTGCCTCGAGGTGAAGGAAAGCCTGGTCCGCCATTTGAGCGACGGCAAGGCGATGGAGACCGAGATGGCCGCGGGCTTTGCGATCACCGCCGATCGCGGCCAGCTGTTCCGCGTGATCCGCAATCTCGGCGAGAACGCGCTGCAGATGGGCGCTAGCCGCGTCACCGTGCGCGCGCTGCGCAATGGCGGCAAGGTCGAGATCGAGGTGGCCGATGACGGACCGGGCCTGCCTCCGAAAGCGGTGGAGAACCTGTTCCGCCCATTCCGGGGCTCGGCCCGGGCCGGCGGCACCGGCTTGGGGCTGGCCATTGCCCGCGAGCTGATCCGGGTCCAGGGCGGCGACCTCCGCCTTGCCGAAAGCGGCGTTCACGGCGCCAGGTTCGCGATCGAGCTGCCGGACCGGGCGGGTTGAGGCGGTTGCGTTTAGCGCCGTTCCTGCTTAGGTTCTCGGAAATTCCACAAGGGATGCGGCACCATGGATGAGAAGATCCAAGAATTCCTGACCGGCGGCTTGTTGGCCTTGTTCGCCGTGATTTCGCTGTTCGTGGCGGCGCGCGCCGAGGGCGTCGGCCAATACGGCGCCCTGGCGATCTTCGCTATCCTGATCGGCCTGATTTTCTATCGGATCAGCCTCGTGAAGCACGACAACGCTGCGCACTGAGTGCTGCGTTTGCGTCACTCGATCTGCAGGATGAGCGCCTTCAGATAGGCCGATTCCGGCAGGAACGGATGCACCGGATGATCCGGTGCGGCGCCGGTCGCGTAGAGCTGCTTCGCCGACCGCCCACCTTCATGGATGCCGCGCGAGACCTGGGTGGCGAAATCCGCCGCCGGCATGTTGTGCGAGCATGAGGCGATGAACAGCAGCCCGCCGGGCTCGACCGCCTGGGCCGCGAGCCGCGCCAGCTTACGATAGGCCTTGCTGCCGACGTTGAGGTCCTTGCGCGACTTCACGAAGGCCGGCGGATCGGCCGAGACCACGTCGAAGCGCTTCTTCTCCGCAATCAGCTGCTCCAGCGCCTCGAACGCCTCGGCGCGCTGGACCGTGACGCGATTATCCACGCCGTTCAGTGCCGCGGCGCGCTTGAGCAGATCGAGCGCCGGTTCGGAACGGTCGACCGCCAGCACCGCCGATGCACCCGCCGCCGCTGCCTGGATGCCGAAGCCGCCGGTATAGGAATAGCAATCGAGGAACGTGCCGCCTTTTGCAAAGCGTGCCATCAGCGCGCGATTGTCGCGCTGGTCGTAGTACCAGCCGGTCTTCTGCCCGCCCGCCGGATCGGCGAGGAACTTGACGCCATTCTCCTCGAGCTCGATCGGCCCCTCGAGCATGCCTTTGGCAAAGCGGCTCATCGGCTCCAGCCCTTCCATCTTCCGCGCGGAACCTTCGCCGCGAATGAGGATGGTGGCGGGTTTCAGCGCCGCATCGATCGCGGCGGCGAGCGGCTCGGCGAGGCGGTCCATGCCGGCACTGTTGATTTCACAGACTACCGTGTCGCCGAAGCGATCGACCACCACGCCGGGCAGCCCATCGGCCTCGGCATGGATCAGGCGGTAGTAGGGAACGCCGACCAGCCGCTCCCTGAGCTTCAGCGCGCGCTGGAGGCGCCGCTCGAAGAAGCGCGGGTTGGCTTCGATCGAGGGATCACGGCTTAGAACGCGGGCGGCGATCAGCGAATGCGGGTTGAACAAAGCGGCGCCGAGCGTGCGGCCGTCGCCCCGCAGCAAGGTGACGAGCTCGCCGGCCGGCAACGCCTTCGCCGCCTCGTTCATCTCGATCTCGTTGGAATAGGCCCAGGGGTGCCCACCCGCCACGCGCTTGTCCGTGCCCGGACGCATCGCGATCTTCGGCCGCGACTCCCAGATTTGAGCTTCAGTCACCGAGAGCCACTCCTTCGCGCCTTGGATCGCTGGCGCCGACCATTCCATTGGGACCGAGCACGACGACCTGCAAGCCGCTGTCGATCGTGTCGAATTTCACGGTATCGCCCATCGCGGTCAACGCCGCACCGACTTTTTCGAGCCCGCGATCCTTTTCCAGGAGCGTCGGGCCGTTTCGGTTGATGACATGGGGCAGCGCGGTCGCCTTGGCCGGCGAGAGATTCCAGTCGAGCAGGGCGACCAGGGCCTCGGCCACATAGTCGATGATATTGGCGCCGCCGGGCGACCCTACGGCGTAGACCGGGGCGCCGCTTTTGCGATCGAACACGATGACCGGCGCCATCGAGCTGCGCGGACGCTTGCCCGGCGCAACACGGTTGGCGATCGGCCGTCCGTCGGCGCTGGGCTTGAAGGAGAAGTCGGTGAGTTGATTGTTGAGAATGAACCCATCGACCATCAGCCGCGAACCGAACGCATTCTCGACCGTGGTCGTGAAGGTGACGATGTTCCCGTCGCGATCGACGATCACCATATGGCTGGTCGAGACCGGCTCGAACTGGTGCTGGCTGGCGCCGATCGTGGTATCGCCCGGCGGATTGCCCGGCAGCGCATTGGGCGAAGCGCTGTCGTCATGGATCAGCTGCGCGCGGCCGGCGAGATAACCGGGATCTACCAGGCCCGAAAGCGGCATTCTCACGAAATCCGGATCCGCCAGATAGCGGTCGCGATCGGCATAGGCGAGGCGGCTCGCTTCGGCGAAGCGATGGGCGGCAAGGATCGAGAGCGGCTCCTCTTCACCCATGTCGAAACGCTGCAAGAGACCCAGGATCTGCAGGACCGTGATGCCGCCGGAGGACGGCGGGCCCATGCCGCAGACCCGGTAGGCGCGGTAGTCGCCGCACGGCACCGCGCGCTTCTTCGGCGCATAGCCGGCGAGATCGGCCAAGGTCATGCCGCCAGCGCGCGGCTGCGCTTGGTTCACCGCCGCGATTATGTCTTCCGCGATCTTGCCGGAATAAAAGGCTTCCGCGCCGCCATCGGCGATCGCCTGCAACACTGAGGCGAGCGCCGGGTTCTTCAGCAGCGTTCCCGCCGCCAACGGCTTGCCATCGGCGAAGAAGTAGCGCGCCGCATCGGGCATGGTGCCGAGATACTTGTCTGCGGCAATCGAATCCGCGAGCCGCGGCGAGACCGGGAATCCATCCTTGGCGAGCTTGATCGCCGGGGCGAAGAGCTGCGGCCAGGGCAGCTTGCCGTGCTCCCGGTGTGCCAGGTCCAGCATCCGCAGGACGCCCGGCACGCCGACCGAGAGCCCGCCGACCACCGCGTCGTAGAATTGCAGCGGCTGGCCGTCCGGGCCGAGGAACATCTCCGGCGTCGCCGAAGCCGGCGCGGTCTCGCGCCCGTCATAGCTTTCCACCCGATGCGCGGCGGGATCGTAATGCAGCAGGAAGCCCCCGCCACCGATGCCGGAGGATTGCGGCTCGACCAGGGTCAAGACCATCTGCACGGCGATCGCCGCATCGACCGCACTGCCGCCCTCGCGCAGAATCTCGCGCCCCGCCTCGACCGCCAGCGGATGCGCCGCGGCGACGATCTGATGCTGGGCGAAGGTCTCGGCCGGGCTCATGGCCCGAACCTCCGGGCGATCCCCGGTGCAGCCCGAGAGGCCGATGATCAGGATCAATGCGCCGAGGCGACCGGAAAGCATGATATGCATGGGAAAGCCACAGAGGGTTGAATAGGCCGTTCTTTAGCGGCTTTCCCGGGGGAGAGGAAGGGCGTGGAATTCCTTTTGATGATGGTGCTGTCGACGGTCCTGGTCGTCGCCTGCATCCTTGTGCATTACGAGATCATGCGGCTGACCGCCGACTACCTGCTGCCGCACGTGACCGTCGTGCCGCGGCGCGCCCATGTGGTCCTCGGGATCTGCGCCTGTTTCGTCGCCCATACGATCGAGGTGTGGATGTTCGCCGGGCTTTACTGGGTGCTGGCGGTGGAGACGGCCAGTGGTTTTTCCGACGAGAACCGGCGGGCGTTCCTCGACTATCTCTACTTCTCCACGGAGACCTACACCTCGCTCGGCTTCAGCGATTCGCGGCAGCTCTCCAACGATCTCCGGCTCCTGGCCGGCATTGAGGCGATGATCGGGCTCGTCCTGATCGCCTGGACCGCGTCCTTCAATTACTTCATGTTCGAGCATTATTGGGTCGAACACCCCCGCCGCCGTCGTCACAAAGTCGAAGACCGGGTGCGCTTCGAGCAGAAAAAGCACAATAAAACAAAGCGTTAGAATTAAGCCGCCGGATTGGGGTCGGACCGGGTCGATGACGGTTTTCTATTGTGCAGCGCAGCAGATTGGCGGAAAATCCGCCCGCGTCTTCTCCGGGAGTAGACTTCAAGTCTAGGAGGCGAAAGTGAGCGTTCAGCGGCCAACCGAGCCCAATCCTTCTGGTCAGCCAGGCTCGAGCGGCGCCAAGTCGGCGCGTGTCTCGGTCCCCGACCTGGTGGCCCGCAAGGGCCAGGAACCGATCGTCTGCCTGACGGCCTATACCGCGCCGATGGCGCGGATGCTCGACCCGCATGTCGACCTGCTGCTGGTCGGCGATTCCCTCGGCATGGTGCTCTACGGCCTCGACAGCACGATCCCGGTCACGCTCGAGATGATGGTGCAGCATGGTGCTGCGGTCTCGCGGGGCTCGAAGCGCGCCCTCGTCGTCGTGGACATGCCGTTCGGCACCTATCAGGAAAGTCCGGCCCAGGCCTTCGCCAGCGCCGCGCGTCTGATGAAGGAGACCGGCTGCCAGGCGGTGAAGCTGGAAGGCGGCCGCGCCATGGCGCCGACCGTGGAGTTCCTGGTCAACCGCGGCATCCCGGTGATGGGCCATATTGGCTTGATGCCGCAATCGGTGAACACGATGGGTGGTTACCGCGCCAGGGGCCGCGGCGATTCCGAGGCCGCCAGCGTGATGAACGACGCGATCGCCATCGCCGAGGCCGGCGCGTTCTCGATCGTGGTCGAAGGCGTGATGGAGCAGCTCGCGGAGGCGATTACCGCCCGTGTCACCGTGCCGACCATCGGCATCGGCGCCTCGGCTTCCTGCGACGGCCAGGTTCTGGTCTCCGAGGACATCCTCGGCCTGTTCGCCGAGTTCAAGCCGCGTTTCGTGAAGCGCTACGCCGAGCTCGGTTCCGAGATCGAGGACGCGGCGGCGCGCTATGCCGCTGATGTCCGCGCCCGCCGCTTCCCCGGCCCCGACAACATCTTCGGCGCCGTGAAACGGCCCGCCTGACATAAGCTTCGTTCATGCTGAAAATCGACGTCGTCCGCAGCGTCGCGGCCTTGCGCGCGGCCACCCGCCCGCACCGCCAGCAAGGCCAGCGCATCGGCTTGGTGCCGACGATGGGCGCGCTTCACCAGGGCCATCTCGAGCTGGTGAAGGCGGCGCGCCGCCACGCCGATTTCGTGGTCGCGACCATCTTCGTCAACCCGCTGCAGTTCAACCCTTCGGAAGACCTCGACGCCTATCCGCGCGACGAGGCGACCGACCTCAATCTGCTGGCCGCGACCGGCGCCGACCTGGTCTTCGCGCCGAACGTCGCCGAGATGTATCCGAAGAACTTCTCGACCGAGGTGAAGGTCGGCGCGCTCACCAAGTATCTCGACGGCCCGGCCCGGCCCGGTCATTTCGAAGGCGTCGCCACCGTGGTGACGAAGCTCTTCAATCAGGCGCAGCCCGACATCGCCTGTTTCGGCGAGAAGGACTTCCAGCAACTCCAGGTGATCAAGCGACTGACCCGCGACCTCGATCTGCCGATCGAGATCCTGCCGGTGCCGACCGTGCGCGACGAGGACGGGCTCGCCATGTCCTCGCGCAACCGGTACTTGAGCGAGAAGGAGCGCATCGCCGCGTCCATGCTGCCGGCTTCCTTGCACGATGCGGTGAAGGAATTGCAGGCCGGCGATCCGGCGGCGCCGATTCTCGAGAAAACGCGGGCGGTGCTGAAGTCGGCCGGATTTGGCCCGATCGATTATGTGGAACTTTGCGACGCCGAAACGCTTCAACCACTGCCCGCGGCGCGCGAAGGCTCGCGCCTCTTTGCCGCCGCGCATCTTGGGCGTACGCGGCTGATCGACAATTGGCCGGTACTATGAACCTAACTGCGCTGCTGCTTGGCGATCGGCTGGATGAATTGCGGCTCGATGTCCCAGGGGAAATAGATCCAGGTGTCCTGGGAGACTTCGGTGACGAAGGTATCGACCAGTGGCCGGCCCGCGGGCTTGGCGTAGACGGTGGCGAAGTGGGCCTTCGGCATCAGCTCGCGGACATATTTGGCTGTGCGGCCGGTATCGACCAGGTCGTCGATGATCAGCCAGCCCGCGCCGTCGCCCCAGAGCTTCGCATTGTCGCCCTTCAAGAGCTTCAATTCGCCCGCCTGGTGGACACCCGCGGTGCCGCCGGCAATGTCGTCCTCACTGTAGCTGGTGATGCAGACCGTATCGATCAGCCGCACGTCGAGCTCGCGGGCGATGATCGCCGCCGGCACCAGGCCGCCGCGCGTGATCGCGACGATGCCCTTGAACGGCCCGAGCGCAATGAGGCGCCAGGCGAGCGCCTTGGCCGTGCGATGCAATTCTTCCCAGGAGACCGGGAAGGTCTTTTGCGGACTGACCATCAGGACTCTCCCGCGGAGCAAATTGACGGATCGGCCGCGATCATTAGCGGAACCCTTCTCCGGCGGCAACGGCGAATTGGCCCACCGCCGCGCCGATTTCAATCGTTGCGGCGGTTCGGGCTTGGTGCCAGGATGCGCCGCTATCCGGCCCGGGGGAAGGGTCGAATCAGCGAGGCGCTCCACGTCGAGCACAGCATGAACCAGCAGAGTCCTCTTCAGCGCACCGCGCATCCCGCGGTGTCGAGTCGCATTCGATGACCAGCCAATCCGATCCGGAGACCGGCCTGCCGCGGCCGCAGCCGACGGCGCATCTGGGCGAGGCTGGTGGCGAGGTTTCTCCGACCGCCTGGAAGCTTGCGTTAGGCGCGCTCGGCGTCGTCTATGGCGACATCGGCACCAGCCCGCTCTACACCTTCCGCGAATGCTTTCATCATGCGACCGGGGTTCCGGTCGATGAAGTCACCGTCTTCGGCGTCCTCTCGCTGGTGTTCTGGACGGTGATGATCATCGTCAGCGGCAAGTATGCGCTGCTGATCCTCCGCGCCGACAACCAGGGCCAGGGCGGCATGCTCGCGCTGATCGCGCTGGCCCTGCAACGCGCGCGCAACATGGGCCGGCGCAAGCTGCTCTTCACCCTCGGTATGATCGGCGCCGCGCTCTTCATCGGCGACGGCATGATCACGCCGGCGATCTCGGTCCTTTCAGCGGTCGAAGGCATCGCGGTCGCACAGCCGGGCCTCTCACACTACGTGGTGCCGATCACGCTTGTGATCGTCGTCGGCCTGTTCCTGGTGCAAAGCCGTGGCACCGGCAGCGTCGGCAATCTATTCGGCCCGGTCATGTGCCTCTGGTTCATCACCCTCGCGGTGCTGGGCGTGGGCGGCATCATCGGCAATCCGGAAGTGCTGCTGGCGCTCAATCCCTACTACGCCATCAAATTCCTGATCGAGCATGCCTTCGTGGCCTTCCCGGTCCTGGGCTCGGTGCTGCTGGCGATCACCGGCGCCGAGGCGCTTTATGCCGATCTCGGCCATTTCGGGCGGAAGCCGATCCAGTTCTCCTGGTTCAGCCTGGTGCTGCCGGCGCTCACCCTCAACTACTTCGGCCAGGGCGCGCTGGTCCTGAGCGATCCGTCGGCGGCGCAGAACCCATTCTATCTGCTGGCGCCGGATTGGTTCCTCTATCCGCTCATCGCGCTTGCGACCTGCGCCACCATCATTGCCTCGCAGGCGGTGATCACCGGCGCCTTCTCGCTGATCTGGCAGGCGATGCGCCTCGGCGTCTCGCCGCGCTTCTGGGTCGAGCACACCTCGGAACATCAGGTGGGGCAGATCTACGTGCCGCAGATGAACTGGATCTTGATGGTCTGCGTCTGCATGCTGATCCTTGGCTTTCGCTCGTCCAGCGGCCTCGCCAGCGCCTATGGCATCGCCGTCACCGGCACGATGATGATCGACACCGTGGTCGGCTTCATGGTGGTGCAGAGCCACTGGAACTGGAGCCGCACCAAGGCGAGCATCGTCTTCGGCGGCATCATCCTGGTCGAGCTTGCCTTCTTCTCGGCGAGCCTCTTAAAAGTCGGCTCCGGCGGCTGGTTCCCGCTGGTGATCGGCGCCGCCATCTTCTTCGTCTTCTCGACTTGGATGGCGGGCCGTGCGCTGCTGGCGCGCCGCCAGGGGCAATCGGCCTTGACCGAGGACGAGTTCCTGGCCGCGCTCTCCGAGCGGCATCTCTCGCGCGTGCCCGGCACCGGCATGTTCCTGACCGGCGATCCGCAACGCGTGCCGTTCTCGCTGCTGCACAACATGCGGCACAACCAGGTACTGCATCAGCGCGTGATCCTCACCAGCGTCCTGACCGAAGAGGTGCCGGTGGTGCCCGATATCGAGAAGGTAACGGTGAAGGATCTGGGGCGTGGCTTCTATCGCCTGATCTGCCGCTTCGGCTTCTACGAGACGCCGGACATCATGGTGGCGCTCCGCGGCGCCAAGCGCTTCGGCCTGGAGCTCGATCCGCAGCAGGTCTCGTTCTTCCTGGGACGCGAGCGGATCGTGGCGCACGCCCGCTCGCAGATGTCGGCCTGGCGGCGCTGGCTGTTCATCCTGCTTTCGCACAACGAGACCAGCGCTTCCGACTACTTCCGCCTGCCTGCCGGGCGTATCATCGAGCTGGGTGCGCGGGTGGAAATCTAATCGCGTCGCGACCGCGAGCCTTCCCTTACTAACGAGATCTATGGAATCTGCATCGACGACAGAGACGGTTCCGCACACCCGCACCAAGCTCTCGGGCCTGGCGCTTGCCGCGCTGGGCGTGGTCTACGGCGATATCGGCACCAGCCCGATCTATGCCTTCCGCGAAAGCGTCATCGCCTCGGGTCAGGTGCCGCAATGGCATACGATCGCCGGGCTGCTTTCGCTCGTCTTCTGGGTCGTGACTATCGTGGTCAGCTTCAAATATGCGACCCTGATCCTGCGCGCCGACAACCAGGGGCAGGGCGGCATGCTGGCTTTGGTGGCGCTCGCACTGCAGAAGGTGCAGAAGCCGCGGACCCGCTACGTCCTGCTGATGCTGGGCGTCGCCGGCGCGGCGCTGTTCCTCGGCGACGCGGTGATCACGCCGGCGATTTCGGTGCTTTCGGCGATCGAAGGCCTGGAGCTCAAGGCCCCGGGCCTCGCCCCCTATGTCGTGCCGATCACCATCGCCATCGTGATCGGCCTCTTCGCCGTGCAATCCCACGGCAGCGGCACGGTCGGAAAGCTGTTCGGGCCGATCATGTGCGTCTGGTTCCTGACGCTCGCAGTGCTGGGACTGGTTGAGATCGTGCAGAATCCGGTGGTGCTGGCGGCGATCAGCCCGACCTATGCCTTCAGCTTCGTGTTCGAGCATTTCGGGATCACGCTGATGGTGCTGGGATCGGTGCTGCTGGCCGTCACCGGCGGCGAAGCGCTCTATGCCGATCTCGGCCATTTCGGCCGCAAGCCGATCCAGATCTCCTGGTTTACGATCGTGCTGCCTGCCTCGATGCTGAATTATTTCGGCCAGGGCGCACTGTTGCTGAAGGATCCGGCGGCGATCGAGGGACCGTTCTTCCTGCTCGCCCCGGACTGGCTACTGCTGCCGCTGATCCTGCTGGCGACGTTCGCCACCATCATCGCCTCGCAGGCGGTGATCTCGGGCGCGTTCTCGCTCGGATGGCAGGCGATGCGGCTCGGCATCTGCCCGCGTCTGTTGATCCGCCACACCTCGGCCGCGCATCACGGCCAGATCTATGCGCCGCACTTGAACTGGCTGCTGATGATCTGCGTGATCCTGCTGGTGCTCGGCTTCAAGTCCTCGGGCGCGCTGGCGAGCGCCTACGGCATTGCGGTTACTGGCACGATGATCATCACCACGGTCGTCGCCTTCCTGGTCGCACGCTGGCATTGGCAATGGCCGGCCTGGAAATCGGGCCTGGTCTACGGGCCGATCATCCTGACCGAAGCGACCTTGCTGGCCTCGAGCCTGCTGAAAATTCCCCAGGGTGGCTGGTTTCCGCTGGCGCTCGGCGGTTTCGTGCTCCTCTTGATGGCGACCTGGATGCGCGGCCGGGCGCTGATAGCGCGCACCGTCGGCCAGTCGGCCTTGAGCGAGGACGAGTTCCTCGCGGCACTCTCCGAGCGTCATCTGACCCGCGTTCCCGGCACCGTCCTGTTCCTGACCGGCGACTCCCAGAAGGTGCCGTTCTCGCTGCTCCACAACATGCGGCACAACCGCATCCTGCACGAGCGGATCGTGCTGACCAGCCTGGTCACGGTCGAGGTGCCATTCGTGCCGGAGGCGGAACGGGTCGAGGTGCGCGATCTCGGCCGCGGTTTCTGGCGCTTGATCGCGCGCTACGGCTTCGTCGATGAGCCGGATATCGGGTCTACCCTGCGTGCGGCCTCGAAGGCCGGGTTGGAGCTCGACCCGCAGCAGATCTCGTTCTTCATCGGCCGCGAGCGCATCGTGGCCCGCACCCAGTCGCGCATGGCGGCCTGGCGGCTCTGGCTCTTCACCGTGATGTCCTACACCGAGACCAGCGCCGCGGACTATTTCCGCCTGCCGGCCGGAAGGGTGATCGAGCTCGGCGCGCGCGTGGAAGTCTAGAGGCCGAGACTCTATCAGACGTTCTGGTCTTCCGCGCGCGTCAGATAGCAGCCGTTGATCATCCAGCTCCCGTCCGGCTGTTTCTGCATCATGTAATGCGCGGTATAGGCCTGCCCGTCTGGGCCGATCAGGCGCAGGATCTGGTCCGGTCCGTACTGGGTATCGACCAGCTTGTCGAAGGCGACGGATTGTGGGCGGTAGACGGGCGTGTAGCCCTGCTTCACCATCTGCATGAAATTGCCGGCATCGCCGAACTTTTCCCGGATCATCGGCGTCGCAAAGGAATAGGCGGCGACGGCGTCATCGCGCTGGAAGGCATCGAGCTGGGACTGGATCACCATGCGGATCGCCTGCTGGTCCGCCGGCGCGAGGGTCGAAGGCGCGTCCTCGGCGACGGCCAGCGTCGGAAGCGCCAGTGCGATTGCGAACAGGAAAGCGCGGCAGGCGGATCGGATCATCATCGGGACACCCCATTTCCGGCTGTGATGATGATGGTACGCCGCTGAGCTTGCGCCGGATGAAGCTGCACTCCAAGAAGCGAAACGGCGCTTTCCGGTTCCCCGGAAAGCGCCGTTAAGATTTGGTGGTGGTGTGATCGCCGGCTTAGCGGACGTAGATCCGCACTTCGCTGGCGCCGATGTTCGGATCGTTGCTCTGGCCGGAGCTGACCCGGTCGGCCGGCAGGCCCATGGAAAGCAGCGAACGGACCACCCGATCGGCATTGGTGCGGGCGATGTCACCGTTCAGCGCCTGCTGGGCTGCGGCGCCGCTGGCGGGCGCCACGCCGACCACGTCGAAGGCGGCGTTCGGGCGGACTTCCAGGGCCTTGCGCGCGGCCTGGTAGAGCGCCTGCTCGTAATTCACGTTCGGCCGGTCGAAGCGGATGGTGACCAGCGGACGACCGGTCGCCGCACCGGCACCCGGCGGCAAGGTCGGCTGCGCCGGCGCCGGCACGGTGTTGCTGGCGAGCGTGGAGCCGAGGAAATCGCCCTTGCTGACGCCGCCGGCCAGAGTGGTCAGATTGCTGCGCTCGGTGGCGAGGTATTCATTCTGCCGCGCGACATCCGAGGAGATCAGGCTCAGGAGCCGGTCCACGTCCACATTGGTCTGGGCGACCTGGTCCTGGAGGCGGCGGAGCTGCCGATGGTCCTCATCGACCGCGCCGGAGACCCCGAAGGCGGCCCTGACCGAATCCTGCAGGAAGGCGACATAGGCGGCGTTGCCGGCGACCTCGTTGGAGAGCGCGTTCATCTGGCCGATATCGGTCTCGACCGCGTTCAGGTTCTGCTGCGCCTGCTGCCAGGCCTGGACGATGCCCGGATTGCCGGGGGTGGTGCCGACCTGCAGCTTGCCGGCGATGGCGCCGGTGATCGCCTGATAGGCGGCAGCGTTGCCCTCGATATCGGCATGAAGCGCCTGCTGGCGCGCGGTCTGCGCCTTCAGCGTGTCCTGGAGCCGGGCGAGATCGGCCTTCAGCTCGGTCACCTTCTGGCCGACTGCGGTTCCGGTCGGCTGGTCCGGCTGTGAATTGTCGAGCGGCGGGACGGTCACCGACCCGTCCGCGTTGCGCACCACCCCCACGGGCCCGGCGGGCGCCGCATTGGCGGTTTGCGTGCTGCTGCCGGTCGGCGGCGTGCCGGCCCCTGAAGGTGCCGCCGCATTGTTGGCGGTCGCGCAGGCGCTCAGCAACGCCAGGGCGGCGCCCAGGACCGCAAGCTTCCCGAATCCCATCATGACTGATCAGAACCCCTTAACTGCGGCCGGGACAAGCCGCCCACCCATCCTGTTTGCCCGTTCATCGCAGTTTTTCTTATAAGAATCAACTGCTTTACCGGCATGAGCCGGTTCGTGTGAAGTGCATCCCATGTCCCCTACCGGCGTATCCCCTCATGCCGCGGCGGCAGGGTCTCATCTTATAAGGCGCCCCTAACACCCTCAAGCTGGATTCCCTTTGACTGTGTCCGTTCTGCAAAGGGCCGTGGCCGCGAGAACACGGGCGGGCGGGGACGGACAAGACCGCCGCCGCGGAAGCCCCATTGCGGGGGCGGCATTTTGGCCCGGGTTTAAGGCTTGCCATGCCAGGGGTGTTTCGTTAGGTTCCGCCACCGCGCGAACGGCCCGCCGATCCGGCAGGGCAGATCGCAGCGAAAAGGCAGTCCAAATCTTCCACGGACCGCCACCGAGACGCGCCCGTAGCTCAATTGGATAGAGCATCTGACTACGGATCAGAAGGTTAGGAGTTCGAATCTCTTCGGGCGCGCCAATTTCCGAAAATCGCAAAACCGTCTAGCAATCACCTAGCAATCACCAAACCTCATTAATGCCCGCCTCCTCTCACGGCCGTCCGGTTTAGGTTCAGGCCAGCTGCAGAACCACCAGGTTTTTGCAGTTGCGGGTCAGTCGGCGCGGACTTGTCGAGGCGGTCTACTGGCCTGCGGTGCATTTGATTGGCGCGGAGCAACCTGGCGAAGGTGAGCGCACCGTTGCGGTCTTGACGGCATCTTGGCGCAGGCGGACCAGCAGGAAGGCGATCAGGGTGACGGCAATCGGAAGCGATGAAACAAGCGGCCTTGCCGACCGGATCCTGCTGACGAAGACCGACATTGCGCCGCCATCGTCGCGGGCGTGCGTACTCGACAAAGCAGCTTCCTTGATGGAAAGCCTTCACGCCTGGATTGCATCGATCGTCGCCCTGAAACAAAGACAAGTCTGTCGCGGCCAAGCCTTTGAGCACGCCGCCATCCGGTGTGAGTCACCTAGGTTCGAGCAACCGGCGCGGGATGCGGGATCACCCGCACCGGGATGGACTTCGCTGCCGGCACCTTTGATTCCTCGGCGTAGTGCGAGAGCGGAATGAGCGAATTGCATTCCGGATAGTAACCAGCGATCGAATGCCGCGGAATGTTGTAGGGCACGACCTGCAGGCCTTCGAGCCGCCGATCGACGTTGTCATGCACGGCGGTCGTCAAGGTGATGCGGCTGCCTTCCTCGAGGCCGAGCTCCACCATGTCTTCCGGATTGATGAATACCACCATGCGGCTCTCGTGAACGCCGCGGAACCGGTCGCTCTCGTCGTAGATGGTCGTGTTGAACTGGCCGTCGGCCCGCAGGGTGATCAGCTGAAAGGCGCCGTCCGCGGCTTCGCCGTTGGCGGAGAGATGCTGCGGCACGGTGAAGTTCGCCTTGCCGGTCTCGGTCTTCCAGATGCGCTTGCGGGCGGCCAACGGTCGCGCAAATCCGCCTGGCTTAAACATCCGCTTGTTGAAATCCTTGAACTGGTCGGGATAGGTGCGCTCAATCGCATCGCGCACCAAGCTGTAATCACAAACCCAGGCATCCCAATCCACTTTGACGCTCGGCCCCAACAGTTCCTTGGCCATGCCGGCGATGATCTTCGGCTCCGACCAGGCGGTCCGGCTCACCGGTTCGCGCTGACCCTGCGAGCCATGGATGCAGGCCGTCGAATCCTCGACCGAGACAGCTTGCGGTCCGGTTGCCTGTTCGTCGATCTCGATCCGGCCGAGACAGGGGAGGATATAGCTCACCTCCGCCGGAATCACATGCGAGCGATTGAGCTTGGTGGCGATCTGCACCGAGAGCCGCATGTTCTGCCAGGCCCCCTCCATCAGGCCGCGTTCCGGGATCGCTCGGAGGAAATTTCCACCGAGGCTGATGAAGCCCCTCACCTTGCCGTCGAGGATGCCGCGGCAGGCATCGACGGTGGTGAGCCCATCTTCACGCGGCGGGTCGAAGTCGTAGAGTTCCTTCAACTTGTCCAGCGGGACCAGCTTAGTCTTCTCCGAGATGCCGACGGTACGCTGGCCTTGCACATTGGAATGGCCGCGGATAGGCGAGATGCCGGCGCCGGGCTTGCCAATATTGCCGCGCAGGAGCAACAGATTCACCAGCATGTGCACGGCCTCGACACCATAGCGGTGCTGGGTGATGCCCATGCCGTAGTTCAGGATCACCGCCTTCGACTTCATGTAGATCTCGGCGACCTGCTCCAGCTCGGCGCGGCTGATGCCCGAGACCTGTTCGAGCACCGCCCAGTCCTGGCCGCGACAGAACTCCGCAAAAGCCTCGAAACCATGGGTGTGCTTGCGAATGAAGGCGACGTCGAGAATTCGTTCGCCGCCCCTGGCCTGCGCTTCGTCATCGGCGGCGATCACGCGCTTGCAAAGACCGATCACGGCTGCGATGTCGCCGCCGGTGCGCACTTGATAGTAATGCGAGCTGATGCGCGTGCCGCCGGTGATCATCTGCATCGGGTCCTGCGGGTTGACGAAGCGCTCCAACCCGCGTTCACGCAACGGATTGAAGGTAATGATGGGAACGTTGCGCTGCGCGGCTTCCTGCAGCGGGTGGAGCATGCGCGGCGCATTGGTCGTGGTGTTGTGGCCAAAGAACAGGATGCAATCGGCCTTGGCAAAGTCTTCGAGATGCACCGTGCCGACCGGCACGCCGATAACCTTGGGCAGTGCGACCGACGTCGTCTCATGACACATGTTGGAGCTGTCCGGAAAGTTATTCGTGCCGTACATGCGGCCGAACAGCTGATACATGTAGCTCGCCTCGAGCGAAGCGCGCCCGGATGCGTAGAAGATCACCGATTTCGGATCGAGCTGCTTCAGCTCGGCGCCGATCTCGCGAAAGGCCTCTTCCCAGGCGACCGGGCGATACCTGTCGGTGGCAGCGTCGTAGCGCATCGGATGCGTGAGTCGACCGTTCTCTTCCAGCGCGTGATCGCTCCACCCCTGCAGCTCGGTGACAGTGTGCTGAGAGAAGAATTCCGGCGTCGTGGTTTTGCTAGTGACTTCCCAGGCGGTGGCCTTGGCGCCATTCTCGCAGAACTCGAAGGGTCGCGGTGTCGACGGCTTCGCCCAGGAGCAACTGACGCACATGTAGCCGCCGGGCTTGTTCTGCTTCCAGAGGATCTCGCTGCCGAGGACAGCGACTTCTTCCTGCGTGAGGATAGATCCCAACGCTCCGACGGAGCCCCAGCCGCCCGCCGGCCCGTCATAGGGTTTCACCTTTGCCTTCCGTTTCGCGGCTTTGACGAAAGGATCGCCGGGCGTCTGGGTCCTCGCGCGCATGATGAACTCCCGAGATGCTGCTCTCTTCCGCAAACCCCCGCTCGCCTGCGACGTTCCGGGAGTGCGGCCGCGTGCGGAACGGATGGCTCCGCCCGTAGTTGGCCAGAAGCATCATGCGTTCAGAATCCCCTCGAGGCCTCCCATGTTTGATAGCAACCTGACGCCGACCCGCCCTGTGCATCGCACAGCCGGCGACTGGGCCGTAATTGTGCTCGGCGCCGTTCTTGCCGTGATCGGAATCGTGCTCGGCGTCGGCGGTATCTGGCTCGCGGTGTTGGGTGGATCGTTCTACTACCTGCTCGCGGGAGTCGGATTGCTCATCAGCGGAGCATTGATGATCCTCGAGCGCGCCGCCGGTGTGTGGCTCTACGCGGTCATCTACCTTGCAACAGCAGTCTGGGCTTTCTGGGAAGTCGGATTGAACGGGTGGGCTCTGGTCCCGCGGCTGCTCGGTCCCACCGTATTGCTGGTGCTCGTCGTCTTGGCCACGCCCCGGCTTCGCCCGTTCCATCACTCGGGCCGTACTGCGATCCAGGCAGCCGTCGTCTGTATCTGCATCGCTGCAGCCTCGAGTTTCGTTATTTCATTCATCCGGCAATCCAATGCATCTTCCTCGGCCCTTCCAGCGGCAAATACAGCCGAGATGAGCGATCCTTCGCCAGCCAAGACCGGCAACGACTGGCCGGTCTATGGCGGCAGCACGGCGGCGCGGCGCTATTCGCCGCTGGATCAGATCAACCGCGACAATGTCGCCAAGCTCGCGCGTGCCTGGACCTTCCATACCGGCGATTTGCCAAGCGAGGCGGCGCAAAACACCTATGGCGCTGAGAACACGCCCCTCAAGGTCGGCGACCTACTTTACGTCTGCACCCCGAAGGACCAAGTCATCGCGCTCGATGCCAATAGCGGCCAGGAACGCTGGCGCTACGATCCGAAGGTCAAGGACGAGTTCATCCCCTATACCGCCGCCTGTCGCGGCGTGGCTTACTATGCCATCCCGAACGCCGCCAATGCCGCCTGCGCGGCACGTATTATCGTCGGTACGCTTGATGCGCGGCTGATCGCGATGGATGCCAGGACCGGGGCGCTGTGCAGCGATTTCGGTGCCGCCGGCCAGGTCGATACCACGCTCGGGATCGGCGAGAACGAGCCCGGCATGTATTCGATCACCTCGGCGCCGACCATCGTGCGCGGGGTAATCATAACCGGCCATCAGGTGCTCGACGGCCAACGCCGCGACGCGCCATCCGGCGTGATCCTCGGCTACGATGCGGTCAGCGGCAAACTGCGCTGGGCCTGGGACATGGGCAAGCCCGAGTTAAACGGCGTGCCGCCGGCCGACCAGACCTTCACCCGCAGCACGCCCAACATGTGGACCACGGCGTCGGGCGACGAAAGCCTCGGCTTGGTCTACGTCCCACTCGGCGTCACCGCGGCGGATTACTGGAGCACCGGCCGCTCCGAAGCGGAGAAGAAATATGCGACCTCGTTGGTCGCGCTCGACGTCAATACGGGGAAGCCGGCCTGGCATTTCCAGACCGTGCATAATGACGTTTGGGATTACGATCTCGGCTCGCAGGCATCGCTGGTGGACTTCCCAACCGGCAGCGGCATCACGCCGGCGCTGATTCTGCCCAGCAAGCGCGGCGAGATTTTCGTGCTCGATCGCAAGACCGGGAAGCCGCTGGTCGGCGTCGAGGAGCGGCCCGTCCCGCAAGGCGGGCTCGAACCGGAGCAGCGAGCCCAGACCCAACCCTATTCGACTTACGCGACCCTGCGCAAACCAGTCCTGACCGAGAAGGACATGTGGGGCATGTCGCCGATCGACCAGATGATCTGCCGCATCCAATTTAAGAGCGCTGATTACCGCGGCGATTTCACCCCGCCGACCGACACGCCGCACTGGATCGAGTACCCCGGCTACAACGGCGGATCGGACTGGGGCGGCGTCGCGATCGATGCCAAGCGGGGCATTATCGTCGCCAATTACAATGACATGCCGAATTACAACCGGCTGGTGCCGCGCGAGGAGGCCGACAAGCTGGGCTGGGCGCCGCGCGACCAGACCCGCGGCGCGATCGGTGGCGCGGAAGGAGCGGGTGATCCGCAGGCCGGCACGCCCTATGCCATCAACGTGAATGCGGGCTGGCGCTTGCCCGGGACCGGCATGCTCTGCAAGCAGCCGCCCTATGGCGGTATCACCGCGATCGACTTGAAGACCGGCAAGACCTTGTGGGATCGCCCGCTCGGCGAAGCACGCACCAACGGGCCGTTCGGCATTCCCTCTTTTCTGCCAATCACCATCGGCACACCGAACAATGGCGGCTCGGTCGTGACCGCGGGCGGCATTATTTTCGTCGCCGCCACCACCGACAACATGATCCGCGCCATCGACATCGAGACCGGCAAGACATTGTGGGAGGACAGCCTGCCCGGCGGCGGCCAGGCGACGCCGATGACCTATGAAGTGGGCGGCCGTCAGTTTCTCGTCATCATGGCGGGCGGACACCACTTCATGGAAACTCCGATTAGCGATGCGCTGGTCGCCTATGCATTGCCACAATGAGCGTCGCGGTGAGAATTGGGCGGAACCAAGGCGCGCCGCCCGGGGTTCTCTGACGGCATTACCGGCCGTCTCCCGGACCTTGCTTCATGCCGCAAATTTTCACGGCATCGGCCGACACGCGGCTGCGTGCTGTCCTATTCGGAATCGTCTTTGCCGTGATCGTCGGCATGCTGTTCCTGGGGGACATCCTGTCTTCGACCTATTCCACGCGCGTCGGCTGGGTGAGGGATCAACCGGTGCCATTCAGCCACAAGCATCACGTCGGAGAGCTCGGCATCGACTGCCGCTACTGCCATGCCGGCGTCGAGATCGGCGCCGAAGCGACACTCCCGGCCACCCATGTCTGCATGACCTGCCATTCGCAGATCTGGACTAACGCGGCCATGCTGGCGCCGGTGCGGGAGAGCCTGGCGCAGAACAAGCCGCTGCTCTGGCATCGCGTCGCTCGCCTGCCGGACTATGTCTATTTCAACCATTCGATCCATGTCGCACGCGGCGTGCCCTGCGTTACCTGCCATGGTCGTATCGATGAGATGCCGCTGACTGTGCAGGCGCAAACCTTCCAGATGCAATGGTGCCTCGACTGCCATCGCAATCCGGCGCCGCGCTTGCGGCCGGCCGACCAAGTGACCCGGATGGACTGGTCGGACTGGGACCACCATCCGGAGCGGCATGATGGTTTCGGCGAAGCGGTCATGCAGGCGCACCATATCGATTCCACCAAGCTGATCGACTGCGATGTCTGTCACCGGTAGCGACGAACTCGCCCGCATTCTCGCCGCCGAGCATCCGGCTCTGGCGCCGGCCCTCGACGGTGTGGCGCGGCGGTCGCTTTTGAAGGCGATGGCGGCTTCGCTGGCCTTGGCCGGCCTCCCGGGTTGCGATTGGCGGCCGGATGACGATGCGATGCCTTATGTGAACACACCGGAGAACGTCCAGCCCGGCAGAGCGAAATGGTATGCCAGCGCGGTCACCCTGAACGGCATCGCGCAACCGATCCTCGGCAAGACCTATACCGGCCGCCCGGTGAAGCTCGAAGGCAACCCCGATCATCCGCTCACCCGCGGTGCCGGGGATGTGTTTCTACAGGCGGCTTTGCTTGGCCTCTATGACCCGGAACGGTCACAGGCGCCACGCCATCTCGGCCGCCCGGCGAGCTGGGCCGCATTCGACGCCGCGATGCAGGCCAATGCGCGTGCGCTCGATCAGGTGCAAGGCGAGGGCTTTCGCCTGCTGACGGGAGCGGTGACTTCGCCGACCCTGGCGCGGCAGATCGGCGACTTGACGCGGCGCTGGCCGAAGGCGCGCTGGCACGTTCTGGAGCCGACCCGCGAAGACCAGCGCATTGCCGCGGCACAGCTCATTTTCGGCAAGTCGCTGGACCTGCACTTCCAGCTCGACCAGGCCGAGACCATCGTCAGCTTCGACGACGACCTGCTGGGGCCAGGACCGCGCCAAGGGGTGCAGGCGCGGCTTTGGGCCGAACGGCGCCGCGCCTTTCAGGCCGGGCAGGGCGGCAGCCGATTGCTGGTCGCCGAGCCGACGCCCAGCCTCACCGGCATCCGCGCCGATCGACGGTTGGTCGCATCGCCTCGTGCCGTTGCCGATCTGGTACAAGCGCTCGCGCTATCGCTGGGCATCCATGATGCACCAGCGCCCACATTATCCGCCACGGCGCAGGAATGGCTGGGCGCCGTTAGCCGGGAGCTGAGCGAGAAACGCGGCCGCAGCCTGGTTTCCGTCGGCCCCTGGTATCCGCCGGAAGTCCAGGCGCTTGGCCTGCTGATCAACGAGAAGATCGGCGCATTCAGCAAGACCCTGCGCCTCATCGCGCCGATCCAAGCGCTGCCGCCTGACGATCGGTCTTTTGCGGCCCTGGTCGCTGACATGGAGGCGGGACGGGTCAACACCCTGGCCGTGCTCGACGCCAATCCGGTCTATGCGGCGCCGGCCGATCTCGTTGTCCGCGCGGCGATGGACAAGGTGCCCCTGCGCCTGCATGCCGGTCTCTACCACGACGAGACGGCCGCGCTCTGCCATTGGAACCTGCCACTGGAGCATGATCTCGAAACCTGGAGCGACGCGCGGGCGCTCGACGGCACGGTCAGCTTGCTCCAGCCGCTGGTGCGGCCATTCTATTCCGTGCGATCGCGCCATACGCTGCTCGGCAACTTCGCCGGCGGGTCTCCGGAAGCCCGCACGGTCGTCCAGGACACCTGGCGCCAGACCTGGGGCAGCGATTTCGACGCGCGCTGGCGCGACGCGCTCTACAGCGGCTTCATCGCAGGTAGCGCCGAACCCTTCGTCACACCCACGGTCACCAATCGCACCGTTATCGCGCCGCCGCGACCTCTATCACAAGCACTCACGCTCGCCATCCGTCCCGATCCGACTCTTTGGGACGGGCGCTTCGCGACCAATGCCTGGCTGCAGGAGCTTCCGAAGCCCATTACAAAGGTGACTTGGGAAAATGTGATCGCGGTCAGTCCCGCTCTGGCGGAAGCAAATGGATGGAAGAACGGCGACCAATTGCGCCTTAGTCTTGAGCAGCGCGCAATCCAAGGCACCGCCTGGATCGTCCCCGGCCAGGAACGCGACACCGTCGCCGTCACCTGTGGGTATGGGCGTGATCTTGAAAGCGGTGCGGGGCAGGGAGGCTACAACGCCTTCGCGCTGACCGCGACGCAAGAGCCGTGGCACCGCTCGGGAATCGCGCTTCAAGCCATAGGCGATAGCGAGACCGTCGCGACGACCGAGCCGGTTCACGCCATGGACGGCTTTGACTTCGTGCGCCGCGTCGCAGCGCCGGGCGCGTCCGTTGCGAAGGAATCGAAGGCGGAGAGCTTTTATCCGGAACGGAAGCCAGACAGCCCCGCCTGGGGCATGTCGATCGATCTCGATCTCTGCATCGGCTGCAATGCCTGCGTCACCGCCTGCGATGCCGAGAACAACGTGCCCATGGTCGGCAAGGACCTGGTGGCGCATGGCCGTTCGATGCACTGGCTGCGGGTTGATCATTACGCCGAAGACCCCGACGAGGAACCGAGTTTCGCCTTCCAGCCGGTGCCCTGCATGCATTGTGAACAGGCGCCTTGCGAGATGGGCTGCCCGGTCAACGCGACAGTTCATTCGTCAGACGGGCTCAATCTTCAGGTCTACAACCGCTGCATCGGCACGCGGACCTGCTCGGCCTATTGTCCCTACAAGGTTCGGCGTTTCAACTGGTTCGATTTCACCGGCAACGATCCGGAGCCGATCCGCGCCATGCGCAATCCGGATGTGACCGTGCGCCAGCGTGGGGTCATGGAGAAGTGCACCTATTGCGTCCAGCGGATTCGCGCGGCGCGGATCACCGCCGACATCGAGACGCGCGACGTACGCGACGGCGAGGTCGTCACCGCCTGCCAGCAAGCCTGCCCCACGCAAGCGATCGTCTTCGGCAATATCCTCGACCCGCAGGCCGCGGTGACGCAGCGCAAAGCGAACGCCCGTGACTACGCATTGCTGGAAGAGGCGAATACCAAGCCGCGCACCACCTATCTGGCGCGGATCGAGCCTCTCGATCCGGTGGAGCGGGGTGAGGGATGACCAAGATGTCCGCACCGTCGCCGGAGAACTACGCGGTCGTCACCCGTGAAGTCGATACCATCCCGATCGCCTATCCTCATCCGGTCATCTGGGCGATCTGCTTCGGCGCCGCGCTCGTGCTGTTCACGCTCTTTCTGATCGGGGTCGGCGCCACCTTCCGGTACGGCATTGGCATGTGGGGCAACGATATTCCGGTCGGATGGGGCATCGCGATCTCGAACTACATCTGGTTCCTCGGCATCGGCCATGCCGGCACGCTGATCTCGGCATTACTGCTGCTGACCGGCACCAGTCGGCGCAATGCGCTCAGCCGTTTCGCCGAGGCGATGACGCTCTTCGCCGTCATCTGCGCCGGGCTCTATCCGCTGATCCATCTGGGACGGCCGTGGCTGTTCTATTGGATGGCGCCTTATCCCAACAGCATGACGATCGAGCCGCAATTTCGCAGTCCTCTGGCCTGGGATTTCTTCGCGGTCTTGACCTATCTCACCGTCTCCGCCCTGTTCTGGTACATCGGCATCATCCCCGATCTGGCCGCAGTCCGCGATCGCGCGCGGAAACGGTGGCAGCAGGTCTTTTACGGCCTGCTTTCACTCGGCTGGCGCGGCTCGGCGCGGCATTGGGCGCGCTGGGACGAAGCCTACCGACTGACCGCGGTGATCGCGATACCGCTGGTCGTCAGTGTGCATTCAGAGATATCGCTGCTCTTCGCCGCTGGACCCATTCCTGGATGGACCTCGACCGTCTTTCCACCCTATTTCGTGCTCGGCGCTGCCTTCTCCGGCTTCGCGGTCGTCTCCATGATCTCGGTCATCCTGCGCCATGCACTGAAGCTAGGCGATCTCGTGACCGAACGACATCTCGACCTGCTGGGGAAGCTGCTACTCGCGACCGGCTTGATGACCGCCTACGGCTATTGGTCCGAGGTGTTCGACACGCTCTATGGCGGCGATAGCCAAGAGCTCGCCACGCTGCACGACCGGATCGCCGGCGAATATGCCTGGAGCTACTGGGGAGCGCTCATCGCCAACTTCGTGCCGCTGCAGCTCCTGTGGTGGAAGCGCTTCCGGGTCAATCCCTGGAGTCTGTTCCTAATCGGCCTAGCAGTCGCGATCGGCATGTGGCTGGAGCGCTACATGCTCCTGGTGGTCACGCTGTATCGCGATTACCTGGTTTCGTCCTGGGGGCACTACCACCCTAGCGTCTGGGAATGGATGATCTTCGTCGGAATGATCGGCGTATTCCTGGCGCCGTTCCTGCTCTTCGTCCGTTTCCTGCCGGTCATTTCCGCATTCGAGGTCAAGGCCGCGATCTTCAAGGGCGAGGAGCCGCGCCATGCATGAGCCCGGCGGCGATCAGCCGATCTTCGGCATGATGGCGGAGTTCGACCGCCCGGAACGCCTGGTGGAAGCGGCGAGGCAGGCTCGCCAGGCGCGATTCCGTGCGCTTGATGCCTATTCGCCGTTCCCGATCGAAGAACTGACCGAGATCCTGGAGCTTCATGACAATCGCGTGCCGATCCTGACGGCTGTCGGTGGCTTCCTGGGCGCGGCGCTCGGTTTCACCCTGCAGGCCTATACCAATCTCGCCTTTCCGATCGACATCGGCGGCCGGCCGCTGATCGCGATCCCGGCCTTTCTGCTGATCACTTTCGAGCTCGGCGTGCTCGGTGCGGTGCTGGCCACGATCCTCGGCATGCTGGTTCTGAACCGCCTGCCGCGGTTACATCATCCGGTCTTCGATGTCGAAACCTTCCATCTCGCCAGCACGGACAAGTTCTTTCTCATCATCTTCAGCATCGACCGCCGCTTCGATGCGGAGGGGACGCGCGAATTCCTGATGGGATTGCGGCCGCATCGCATCGACCTTCTGACCCAGCCGGCGGCCAGGTCATGAAACGTGCTCTCCTCATGGCGGTTCTGGCGCTCGCCGCCTGCGATGAGATGTCCCATCAGCCGCGCTATGATTCGGACGAGGCGAGCGCGTTGTTTAAGGACGGCAAATCTCTGCAGGCGCCAGCGGAGGGAACCGTCGCGCGCGACGATCCCGTCTGGTCCGCAGCTCTGCAGCAGCGTCCGGCGATGAGCATGGCTTTGCTTCAACGCGGGCAGGAGCGCTACGGCATCTATTGTATGCCCTGCCATGACGCCGCGGGTACCGGCCAGGGCACCATCCCCAACCGCGGCTTTCCCCATCCCCCGAGCTTCCATGAGCCGCGGCTTCGCAATGTGACGCCGGACTATATCGTCGATGTGATCACCAAGGGCCACGGCGTGATGTACTCTTACGCCGACCGCGTCGCGCCGGCAGACCGCTGGGCGATCGCCGCCTATATCCGTGCCCTGCAGCTCTCGCAAGCCGCGCCCATCGCCGCGCTGAATGACAAGGAACGCGCGCAGCTGGCGGGAGCAGCGCCGTGAAAGTCGTCGCCATCATCGGCACAGTGGCCGCGATTGCATTGATCGGGCTCGGCTCCATCGATGCGCATGCTGCCTTGGCTGGCTGGCTTGCGGCTTTCGCCCTGTGGAGCGGCGTGCCGTTGGGAGCGCTGTTGCTGGCACTGATGGCGACCCTCATTCCCGGAGGCTGGCGATCAGAGACCGATGTCCAGGCGCGGGCGCTCGTGGCGCTGTTGCCGCTTGCCGTTGCGGCGATCCTCCCCATTCTCATAGGGGTCCGGGATATCTATCCTTGGACCGAAGAAGCCGGGCGTTTCTATCTCAACGCGGGCTGGTTCGCGTCGCGCTCGATCGGCTTCCTTGCGATTCTGCTCGGCTTCGGCGCGGGTTTGTTGATACTCGAGCGCCCACCGGTGGCGTTGGCGGCCGGCGGAGTCATCGCCTTTGTGCTTCTGGACACGACCCTGGCGGTCGATTGGCTGATGTCGCTGGAGCCGCATTTCCATTCCAGCGGCTTCGGCCTTTATATCCTCGCGATCCAGGTCAACGCCGCGCTGGCCGTGACCGTGCCTATGCGCCTGCGCTTCGTCGAGGCGAAGCCGGAATTGCTGGGCGCGTTGATGCTGACCGCCTTACTGCTCTGGGCTTATCTCGCCTTCATGCAATACATCATCTCCTGGTCGGACGATCTTCCGGAACCGGTGAGATGGTATCGCCATCGCGGCGCGGGCATCTGGTCCGCGGCTGAGTTCGCGTTCTGCACTCTGCGCCTGGCGTCGCTGTTGTTGTTGTTCCTCAGCGGAGTGCGCCGCAGCCCTGTGTGGCTGCGCAGAATCGCGGCTGCGACGCTCTTGGCAACCGCGATCGAAATGGCCTGGCTGGTCTTTCCAGCCACCGCGACCGCGGCTTGGCTCGGCGCCATGACCACGCTGCTGGGACTCGCCGTGTTGGGGGCGACATCCATCGGCTGCTTTGCTTGGGCGCGCCAGGGCGGCCTGCGCTGGGTGCGGAGGCCGTCTCCATGACAAAGCCCGCAAAGAACGGACTCGGCTATGAGACGCGCGACGTGGCGCCGCGCGCGGTCGTCGCGTCCGGTGTCAGCCTGCTGTGCGGGACCGTCTTCTGTGGGCTACTGGTGGTCGGGCTTCTGGAACTCTTGCCGGTGCCGGCGCGGCACGGCAAGCCGCCGCTCGAAACCGCCCTGCAAGAGCCGCCGGCGCCGCGTCTGGAGATCGACGGCCGCTCCGAGCGCGCTGCTGTCGAAACGGCAGCGGCGGCGAAACTCGTCGGCTATGCCTGGGTCGATCGCGCCGCTGGCGCGGTCCGGATCCCGATCGAGCGGGCGATGGAACTGACGGCCCAGCAGGGATGGGGCCGGCCATGAACGGCCTCTTATTCATCGCGCTGGCTCTGTTCATCGGTGTCGCGCCGGCAGCCGCCTTCGATCCCCTGAAGGACGCGCGCATCGACCGGCGGCCGGATGCGGCGATTCCGATCGACCAAGCGCTGCACGATTCGTCTGGCGCGCGCACAACGCTGCGGACGTTGGCGGCCGGCAAACCGATCCTGCTGGTGCCGGTGCAGTTTCACTGCCCCAACATCTGCGGCGTCACGCTCGTCGGTCTGTTGCAGGCCGTCGCGCAACAGAAGTTCGTCGCGACTGAAGATTTCATCCTGGTCGCTTTCAGCATTGATGCCAAAGAGACGCCACAAGACGCTAAAGGCCTGATGGACCGGCTCGCGGTGGAGTATCCTTCGGTTCGCATGCACGCTGTTACCGTGATGGACGGTAACCTCGCCGCACTCACCGATGCCCTGGGCTATCGCTATGCCTGGGACCCCGCGCTCCGGCAATTCGACCACGTCGCGGCCGTTGCGGTGCTGACACCGGACGGCCGGCTCAGCAACTGGCTCTATGGCGTGGCGCCCGAGCCGCGCGATCTCGAACTCGCGCTCACTGCAGCGGGGACGGGTAAAGTGGGGCGCTGGACCGATCAGCTCCTGCTGCTCTGCTTTCACTACGATCCGGTCAGCGGGCATTACACGCCGATCATCTGGACCTGCCTGCGGATCTTTGCGGCTGCTGCTTTGGTCATCGCGGTACTGTTCCTCGGCCGTGCCATGCTGCGCGAACGGGGCGGGGCCGGTCGGGCATGAGCGCCATCCTGCATTGGCTCACGGAAGCCTCCGATCACGCCGCCGCGGTTGATCGTCTGTTCGTGGCGCTCACTGTGCTGGTCCTGCTGCTCTCGGCACCGGTCTTCATCCTGACCCTTGCCTTCGCCGTCAAATATCGGCGCCGCCGCCCCGCCGATCGCCGGCTGGCGCCCAACCGCAATGTCTGGCTGGAGCTCTCCTGGGCCGGCATACCTTTCCTGCTGCTGGTCTTCTTCTATATCCGCGCGACGGCGCTTTATGCCGAACTCGAGCAGCCACCGCCCGGCGCCGTGCAGATCGACGTCGTCGCTAAGCAATGGATGTGGAAGTTTCAGCATCCGGAGGGTCAGGGGGAGATCAACGAACTTCATGTCCCGGTGGGCGAGGCGGTCGCGCTCACCATGGCGTCGCAGGATGTAATCCACAGCCTCTATATCCCCGCCTTGCGCATCAAGCAGGATGTCGTCCCCGGACGCTACACACATCTTTGGTTCAAGGCGGACGTCCCCGGCACCTATGCACTGACCTGCGCGGAGTTCTGCGGCACCAACCACTCGACCATGGGCGGCAGCTTCATCGTCATGGATCCGGAGGACTACGCCGAATGGCTGCGGCAATCCGCCACCGATCTCTCACTGGCGGCGCAAGGAGGGGTGCTGTTCCGCAGCAAGGGATGCAGCGGCTGCCACGGCCCCGCGGCGACTGTTCATGCGCCACGGCTCGAAGGCCTGTTCGGCAGCATGGTGCCGCTGCAGAGCGGACGCGTGGTGCCTGCCGATGCCGCCTACCTCCGCGACAGCATCCTGCTGCCGCAGGCCGACATCGCCGCCGGTTACCCCCCGATCATGCCGACCTTTCAGAACATCCTGAGCGAGGAAGAGGTGCAGAAGCTGGTGGCCTACATCGAGTCCCTCGGCGACGCGAAGGAGCAGCCATGACCACGGCCACCGGCAACGAGCATTGGCCGAAGGAGACGGCGGAAGAGCGGGTCAGCTATCTTCGCGCCGGTCATAGCCTGAGCTCTTGGCTGCTCACCACCGATCACAAGCGGATCGCGGTGCTCTATTTCATCGGGGTCACGTTCTTCTTCTTTGTCGGCGGCGCGGCGGCCGTGCTGATGCGGGTCGACCTGCTGACCCCGCAGGCCGATCTCCTGACCAATGAAGGCTACAACCGGACCTTCACCATCCACGGGATCATCATGGTCTGGTTCTTCCTGATCCCGTCGATCCCGAACACCTTCGGCAATTTCCTGATACCGCTGATGATCGGCGCCAAGGACCTCGCCTTTCCCCGGCTCAACCTGCTGAGCTGGTACACCTACATCCTCGGCGGTCTCTTCGTGATCTATGTGCTGATCGCGGGCGGCGTCGATACCGGCTGGACCTTCTATACGCCGCTCTCGACGCTCTACGCCAATGGCAGCGTGCTGGTGATTGCCGCGGCGGTGATGGTGGTCGGCTTCTCCTCGGTGCTGACCGGTTTGAACTTCATCGTCACGGTGCACAAGCTGCGCTGCCCCGGGATGACCTGGGGGCGCCTCCCGCTCTTCGTCTGGTCGATCTATGCGACCTCGCTGATCCTGGTGCTGGCGACGCCGGTCCTCACTGTCACGCTCGCCCTGATCGCGGCCGAACGTCTGTTCGGCTTCGGCGTCTTCGATCCTTCGCTCGGCGGCGATCCGCTGCTATTCCAACATCTGTTCTGGTTTTACAGCCATCCCGCCGTCTACATCATGGTGCTGCCGGCCCTGGGTGTGGTCAGCGAGCTGATCGCCGCCGCCGCGCGCAAGCCGATCTTCGGCTACCAGTTCGTCGCTGGGTCCTCGCTCGCCATCGCCATTATCGGCTTCCTGGTCTGGGGCCATCACATGTTCGTCTCCGGCCAATCGATGCTGGCGAGCGCGATCTTCTCTTTCCTAAGCTTGGTGGTCGCCGTGCCCTCTGGCATCAAGGTCTACAACTGGACCGCGACGCTCTATAAAGGCCAGATCTCGCTCGATCCGCCCTTCCTTTTCGCCCTGAGCTTTATCGGACTCTTCGTCTTCGGCGGGCTGACCGGGCTCATGCTGGCGATGCTGGCGATCGACGTGCATGTCCACGACACCTATTTCGTGGTCGCGCATTTCCACTACATCATGGTCGGCGGCACGATCTCCGCTTATTTCGGTGCGCTGCATTTCTGGTGGCCGAAGATCACCGGCCGGCTCTATCCGATGATCTGGGGACGCGTCACGGCGCTGCTGATCTATTTCGGCTTCAACTTGACCTTCTTCCCCCAATTCATCCTGGGCTATCTCGGCATGCCGCGGCGCTACCACGTCTATGCGCCGGAGTTCCAGGTCTTAAATGTCCTTTCCAGCGGCGGCGCCAGCATCCTCGCCATCGGCTATCTGCTGCCGATGTTCTATCTCTGCTACTCGCTCCGCTACGGCAAGTCCGCGGGGCCGGATCCGTGGGGTGTCATCGGCCTGGAATGGACCGTCCCCTCGCCGCCGCCGAAGCACAATTTCGAGCAGACCCCGCGGGTCACCGCGCCGCCCTACAACTACCCGGTCCCGGCGGAGCATCCCGATGCGTAGCGACGTCGAGCTTCGCGAGCCTTATGTCGACATCGGCCAGCAGCGCGCCGCCGCGATGATGGGTATCTACATCTTCCTCGCAACCGAGCTAATGCTGTTCGGCGGGCTCGGCGCGGTGGCATTGGCGATCCGCATTCAGCATGGATCGGATTACATCGCTGCCTCGCGGCAGCTTCATGTCTGGATCGGCACGATCAACACCGCCGTGCTGCTGACCTCCAGCCTCGCCGTGGCGCTGGCAGCGCAGGCCGCCCGCATCGGCAGGCGGCGCCCGGCGATCGGGCTGCTCGGCATCGCCGTTTTGCTCGGGCTCGTCTTCCTTGGCTTGAAGGCCGTCGAATACAGCAAGGAGTATGCCGAAGGCCTGCTGCCGGGTCTCAGCGATCCGGAGCGCTTCACGTCCCCGGTGCAGCGCCAGTTCATGGATCTCTACCTGATAGCCACCGGCCTGCATGCTATCCACCTCGTGATCGGCATCGGCATTCTCGCCCTGCTGATGATGCGGATTGCGCGGCGGACTCTAACCGTCCCCGACCGCGCGATCGTCGTCGCGGTCGGCGGTGTCTATTGGCATCTCGTCGATGTGGTCTGGATTTTTCTCTATCCCACCCTCTATCTGGCGCGGTGAGTCATGAGCGACATTCGATCCTCGGTCCTGGTCTGGCTTGCGCTGCTGGTGTTGCTGGCGGTCTCGGCCGCCGGCAGCTTCGTCTTCACCGGGACGCTCAATCTGCTGGTCAGCTTCGGCACCGCGACCCTGAAGGCCCTGCTGATCTTTTGGTTTTATATGCACCTGAAAGAGGAAGATGGGCTCAACCGCATCTTCGCGATCGGCGCCATCGTCTGGCTGGTGCTGTTGCTGACGCTACCGGCCGTCGATCAATTGACCCGTTGATCAGGCCGCGGTCTTCCGGGCGCCGGGTATTCGCAAGAAGCATACGGCGATCAGGGCCACCGCCATCGCGATCCCCATGATGTAGAAGCAGTCGGAATAGGCCATCACATAGGCCTCGCGCCGCACCATGTCCTGGAGTTGCGCGAGAGCCATCGCCGCCGCTTCGCCGGTGCCGCCTGTGCCGGCCTGCATCTCGGCCGTCATCAGATCCAGGCGCTCCTTGACCAGCGGATTGTCGGCGCTCAGCCGCTGGGCGATCACGTCGAAATGGAAGTGCTCCTGCCAAGTGGTGAAGGTCTGGAGCAAAGCGATCCCGATCGAGCCGCCGAGATTGCGCATCACATTGAACATGCTGGAAGCGCCGGCCGAGTCTTCCTTCGCCACGCCGGCGACCGCCATCTGCGAAATGATGGTGATCACGAAGGGCTGCCCGAGCGCCCGAACCAGCATGGAAAGCCGAAGCTGCGGCTCCGCCGTGTCATGGGTCATGTTGACGTTCATGAAATTGCTGGCGGCAAACACTGCGAGCCCGAAGGCGAGCAACAGCCGCGCGTCGATCCAGCGCATCAGGATCGGCACCAGCGGAAAAATCAGCAGTTGCGGCAGGCCGATCCACATCACCACGATGCCGATCTGGCTCGCATTGTAGCCCTGGATCTGCCCGAGATAGACCGGGATGATGTAGATCGATCCGTAGAGCGCCAGGCCCAAAGCCAGGCCGATGAAACACGAGGCGGCGAGGGTGCGGTTTCGGAGCAGCCGCAGGTCAATGAAGGGTTTTCGCCGCCAAAGCTCGATCGCGATGAAGAGCGGAATGAAGATGGCAGCGACGATGGCGAGATCGATGATCAGCGGGCTGCAGAACCAGTCCTTGCGCTCGCCTTCCTCGAGAACGACTTCCAGCGAGCCGAGGCCGATCGCCATGCAGGCGATGCCGAACCAGTCGCCGTCCTTGAGCTTGCCGAGCTGCATCGGTTCGGGGTCCATGCCGTACCAGATCATCGCGATCAGCAGGCAGCCGGGCACCAGGTTGATGTAGAAGATATAAGGCCAGCCGATGTTGTCGGTGATGTAGCCGCCGATCGTCGGTCCGAGCGCCGGCCCCAGCGTCGCGGTCAGGCCGAACATCGCCATTCCCATGGCGCGGCGCGCCGGCGGCAGCTTCACGTTAACGATGGTGAGCGCGGTCGGAATCATCACCCCGCCGGTGAAGCCCTGCCCGACGCGATAGAGAATCATTTGCGTAAGATCGGTTGCGGTGCCGCAAAGCATCGAGAAGCCGACAAAAAGGATCGCGTTGACGATGAGATAGCGGCGGATTCCGAACACGCTGCCGAGATAGCCGGTGAGCGGGATGACGACGATCTCGGCGACGAGATAGCCGGTCGCGATCCATGTTCCCTCGTCGAGCGAGGCCGCAAGGCCACCCTGGATGTATTTCAGTGAGGAGTTGGTGATCTGGATGTCGAGCACTGCCATGAACGCGCCGAGGATCGCGCCGTAGACGGCGATCCAGTCGCGGAACGGAACCTTGCCGCTGTTGGCCGACACTAGCGGGTGCTCTGCGCCGTCGCCGGGACGGCATCGGGCGGTGGGCGATCGGCGAGGCTGCGACCGCGGGTGTCGCGGGTGTCGACCGTCGCGATGACTGAGAGTCCCGGCCGCAGCCGATCCTTGAACGGTGCGTCGCCATCGACAAGGATCTTTACCGGAACCCGCTGCACGATCTTGGTGAAGTTGCCGGTCGCGTTCTCCGGCGGCAGCAATGCGAATTGCGCACCCGAGCCCGGCGCTAGGCTGTCGATCCTGCCGTGCAGCGTGACGTCGGGATAGGCGTCCAAGATAAGTTCAACCGCCTGACCGCTGTGCATCCGGTCGAGTTGCGTCTCCTTGTAGTTGGCGACCACATAGATCGTCTGCATGGGCACCAAGGTCAGCAGCCGCGTTCCCGGCTGCACGTACTGGCCGCTTTCGACCTTCCGGTCGCCGACCACGCCATCGATCGGCGCCGTGATTTCGGTATAGCCGAGATTGACCTTGGCTTGGTCGAGCGCGGCCTGGGCCTTGCCGACGGCGGCTTCTGCCTGGTCCTGGTCGCTTTCCAGCACGGTCAAGCGCCGCCGTTCGGTCTCCGCGGTGGCCTTCGCCTTCTCGAGATCCGCCTGCCGTTGCTTCAACTCCGCGGCGGTGCGCTGGCGATCCTGCACCGTGCCGGCCAGGGTCTTCGCCAGCTTGGCGTAGCGGTCTGACTCTTCCTGCGCGAAGGCCAGCGCCGCTTCGGCGGAAGTGATCTGGGTATCGGCCTGCTTGATCACGGCCGCCTGTAGCGTGATCTGTGCCGCAACGTTGGCGACATTGACACTGGCGGAGACGAAGTCGGATTGCGCCTGATCGACGCCAGCTTGATAGAGGCGACGGTCGATTCGGGCCAGCACCTGGCCGCGCTTCACCGGCTGGTTGTCGGTCACCAGCAAGGTCTCGACATTCCCGGATACCTGCGACGCCATGATCACTGCATCGGCCTGAGTATAGGCGTCGTCGGTTTCGACCAGATAGCGACCGGTGCGGAAATAGTAGAGTCCGTATGCGCCCGCGGCGAGCAGGGCGACGCCACCGACCAAGCAGCCGATCAGAATCGCGCGGCGTTTCTTCCGGCGGGCAAGCCGAGCTTCTTTCGGCGAATCTGTTTTTTCGTCTTCTTGACGGTCATTGGGCCGGCGGGCCACGGCCTTGTCGGCGCCGTCAAGGGTCGAGCCCGGCTGGTCCTTGGCGCCCGAGGTATCGGCTTCCGCGCAATCCATCGCAAATGCCCTTTGGGAGACTCTCCGGGTGGTTCAAGATTTCCCGCAGGGACGCGGGATATGGGCCTGTTGACAGCAAACGGCCGCAGGTGAACCGGGTTCCCTCACGGCGGCCACGCCTGGACGGATTGACTAACGTTAACGATCGCGATGACAACTCGCCGGTGGGGTGAGCGGCATGAGAACTGTCGCTTGGCAGCAAGGCCGCTCAGGATCTCTTGGGCGTTCCCTTGTTGGATCACCTCGCCGTCGCGCAACAAGGCGACCCTGTTACCCAGCCGCATCGCTTCATCGAGATCGTGCGTAATGAAGACAATCGTCTTCTTGACCTCTCGCTGGAGGTCGAGCCGCATAGTCTGCATGTCGACCCGAATGAGAGGATCGGGAGAGCAGGTCGGCGGCGCGGAGGAGGCGAGGCGGCAGCTCTTTTCCTACGTAGAACCGCCGATGAGAGAGGACATTCGCGAAGCCCTCGACGAATTTGTGGCGATCAAGCGCGAAGTATACTCTTCCGCCGCCTAAGACCGGCCCGGCGTTAACTTCGACGCCTTGCGGCGCCCACCGCGCGTCTTTGGCACGCGTCCCGCTTGCTTGTGTTTCAGGGCGACGAGCGGGCGCACTAAACACAGCGAGTAAGTTTCGCGCGCAGCCGGCAATAGCATTCATGTTTCGGTGCTCACCTCTTATTCGCCAAGTATGCTGCAACCAAACTCGGCGGCGTTGTCGAGGCACGGCCTTTGCCGATCCGGCTCCGGGATCGCGGCGGCCTTTCCTATGGCTGGCTGACCGGCGACGCTCGTTGATTCAAGCCGGGAGCCCTTGCCGCAACTGGTACCGTATCGCCGGAATTGTCGCCAAAGCGCAGGCCTACGGCGCTGAGGTCCAGCGGTGAGATCCCAAAGGCAGCGAGCTGTACAGCAGTTCGGAACACTGCAGATCAAGGGCCTGTAACAGCAAGGACGGGCCGAACCCCTGCACCATCACGCAATGTAGAAGCCCGAAGCGCTGGGACGGCCGAAGTAAGCACCCAACCAATGCGGGAGCTCACGGCGCTAAGCGGACACTCCGAATTCCATCCGATCAAGCTCAGCTTCCGGCGGCCTTCTTCGAGATCTCCCTCACGCGGCGGACGAGGTGTTCGGTGAAGGCATTGCAGATCGCCGATTGGGGAGTTCCCCACGGCCGGTACAGGCTGAGCTCGATCTGCAACTGCGGTGTGAACGGCCGGAACTCGACGGCGTGGCGCATCTTCCACGCCGAGATGTTATCGACAATGCTGATCCCCGCACCCTCCGCGACAAACTGCAGGCAGGCCGATGCCAGCGTGCATTCGATGCGCATGTTTCGCTTCACGCCCGCTTCCTCGCAGACGCGGTCGACTTGCAGGCGCAGGGGATCCGTGCTGCCAAACGATATAAAATTCATGCCCTCCATGTCGCTTGGGCGGATTTCATCCAGAGCCGTCAGCGAATGACCTTTCGGGATCGCGCAGACGGCCGTGGTGGAGGCCAGCAACCGGCGCGTGACGGCGGGGTTCTCGATCGTCGAGGTCACGGCAATTCCCATATCGATCTGGCCTCGGCTTGCGCGCTCGATGGCGGTCGCCGAGGCGCGGATGTCGATCGTGATCGGAACATCCGGATGGGCTTCGGAAAATTCCGCGGCGATCCCGGGAAGCACGGTCAGACCGATGGCCGGCAGCGAGCAGATGTTCAGCCGGCCATTCTGCAGGCTGCGAATGTCTCTCGCCGTGCGGGAAATCTGCCGGGCCGATTCATAGGTCCGCTGCACCTCGGCATAGAGCATATGCGCCTCTTGCGTGGGCACGAGCCGCTGCCGGTGCTTCTTGAAAACCTCGAACCCGGCTTTCTGCTGGAAACGCGCTAGGGTCTTGCTGACCGCGGGCTGCGTGAGCTCCAGGGCCTCGGCAGCGCGGGTCGTCGTGCCGTGCGTCATGATGGCCGCGAACACTTCAATCTCGCGCGGCTTGAAGTCCTCCTCATTCATCTGCGATCCCCGTTCTCTGTGCCCAAGCAGCGGCGCCAGTTCATAACTTTTCGACTGAGACTTGCCTCTTCTTGGAATTAGCCCCCTGATTAGGCATAACTTACGCTGATCTCATGAACAATCCAGACGAGAATGCAGCCGCGCGTGGTCCGCTGTTTCGACCTCTGCGCGATGAGCCCCGGACCGTCCGCGTGGACATCGATGGAGAGACGGTGATGGCGCGCGAACGGGACACGGTCGCCAGCCTGCTGCTCGGCAGCGTCGCGCCCGATCTCTATCGCCGCTCGGTGGCGTCCGGCCTGCCGCGCGCGCCGCTCTGCATGATGGGCGTCTGCTTCGAATGCCTGGTGGAGATCGATGGACAGACCAACCAGCAGGGTTGCCTGGTCCGCGTCCGCGACGGCATGCGCATCCGTCGTCAGGTCCCGGAAGCGGGTCGTTCATGAGCGCGCCTGACCTTCTGATCATCGGCGGCGGTGCGGCCGGTCTCTCAGCCGCCGCCATGGCCCGCACCATAGGGCTCTCTGTCGAGCTCCTCGACGAGCGACCGGCACTAGGCGGCAACTTCTTCGCCGGGGTCGGCGAACGATTCGAGGGCGACGGAGTGTTTGGGCCGGACTATGCGCGCGGGACGGCGCTGCTCGCCGGGGTAGGCGCTTCCAAGCTCAGCAAGGCCACCCTGGCCTGGCGGGTCGAGCATGACGGCCGCACCCATGTTCTTGGCGAGGAAGGCCCGGTTCGGTCGATTGCACCGAAACGGCTGCTAATCGCCACGGGTGCCATGGAACGGCCGATCCCTGTCCCCGGCGCAGTTCTCCCGGGCGTGATGTATGCCGGTGCCGCGCAGCTGATGCTGAAGACTACCCGTTCCGTTCCGAGCGGACGCTGCGTTCTGGTCGGGAGCGGTCCACTCCTCCTGCTGCTGGCCAAGCAACTGCTGGATGTCGGCGTGCATCCTACCGCCCTTGTCGAAACCACGCCTCGTGCCGGCTTCGCGGCGACGCTACGCGGATTGCCCGCGGCCTTGAACGCGCCGGATCTTCTCCAAAAAGGGCTGGCGCTTCAGAGTGCGATCAAACACGCTCGCATCCCCTGGCATCGGCACGCGACCGGCGTCTCGATCAAGGGAAGCGGGAGGGTCGAGCAGGTCGCCTTCGCCGACGCCAACGGCCGTAAGCAATCCATCGATGCCGATTTGGTCTTGCTGCACGACGGCATCATCCCCAATGATCAAGTGACCCGGCAGCTGGGTTGCCGGGAAAGCTGGAACTCCGCGCAGCATTGTTTCAGTCCGGTGATTGATGAATGGGGTGAGACTTCGCTGCCTGGCATCTTTGCCGCGGGCGACTGTACCGGCATCTGGGGCGTGCAGGCGGCGGAGCTGGCGGGTGAGATCGCCGCGCTCGAGATCGGTCGGCAGCTCGGATGCATTGATAAGCAGGAGCGTGATCTGCGCGCGCGGGAGCCGCTTCTGAAGCTGAAGCGCCAGCGCGCCTTCCGTCCCTTTCTGGAAGCGCGCTTCCCTCCCTCGATCTCACGCGCGGAGCATGCCGCCGCCGATACGGTGATCTGCCGCTGCGAGAACGTGACCGCGGGGGAGATCCGCAGGGCCGTGGCCCAGGGCGCGACTGGACCAGACCAGCTGAAGTCTTTCACCCGGAGCGGCATGGGCCCCTGCCAGGGCAGGAGCTGTGCCATGGCGGTTGCGGAAATCGTCGCCCGCGAGTTGGCCAGCACTGTCGAGGCGGTCGGCCGCCATGATATCCGGCCGCCGCTGAAGCCGCTGCCACTCGGGAAGATCGGCGCAGCCAAGGTCGAGTTGGAGGCCGTGCCATGAGTTCAAGGTCGCGTGCAGGCGTCGAGTTCGCCGTCATCGGCGGTGGCCTGGTCGGCGCGGCGGTGGCCTATGGGCTGATGCGCAAAGGCCGGCAAGTCGCTCTGTTCGACGAAGGCGATGCGGCTTTCCGGGCAAGTCGCGGAAACTTCGGCCTCGTTTGGGCCCAAGGCAAGGGCGACAAGCTCGAAGACTACGCGCCCTGGGCGCGCGAAGGTGCCGCGATGTGGGCCGATTTCGCCAAGGAATTGACAGTGGCGACCGGGGTGGATCTCGAACTGGAGCAGCGTGGCGGTTTCGTCTTCTGTCTCGACGAGGTCGCGCTTCAAGCGCGGGCCGAGATCATGGAGCGACTCTGCAAGCGCAGCGGCCTTCAATACGACGTCATGCGGCCCGCTCAAATCGCCCGCTACATGCCGGGCGTCTCCGGGAACTTTGCCGGTGCGACGTATACGGACGAGGATGGCCATGCAAATCCGCTGAAGCTGCTGCGGGCCTTTCACGCGGCCCTTGCGGCAACGGATGGGAGTCTCCGCCGCGGGGCACGCGTCGAACGGATCGAGCCCGTCGGCGGCGGTTATCGCATCGTGACGGCGGAATCGACGGTTGAGTGCCAGAGCGTGGTGCTGGCGGCCGGGCTCGGCAACCTGCAACTGGCGGAGTGTCTCGGCGTGACGCTGCCCATCAAGCCGATGCGCGGGCAGATCCTGGTGACGGAGCGCTACGAACAGGTCCTGACCGTGCCGAGCGAGAATGTGCGCCAGACTCAGGATGGCACCTTCCTGCTCGGCGGAAGCTGGGAAGACGTCGGATACGACACATCGACGACCTTCGACGTGACGCGCGACATCGCCGCCCTGGTCATGCGGTATTTTCCATTCCTCGAGAAGGTCCGGCTGATCCGCAGCTGGTCCGCCTTGCGAATCCTGGCACCGGACAATGCGCCGATCTATGACGAGATCGCGCCGGGCGCGTTCCTTGTGACCTGCCACAGTGGCGTATCGCTCGCGGCAATCCATGCCGATCGGGTCGCGGGCTGGATCGCCGCCGGGTCGATTCCTAAGGAAGCAGCGCCTTTCAGCCTCAACCGGTTCCCAGAAAAGGAACGGCGGGAGTACGCCATTGGCTGAAGGGATCGCGGCGCAATCGGTGGAAACGTCTCTTGCGGCCATCGCGCGGGACAACGAGCGCATCCGCGCGATCATCCATCTCGATCCGGCAGGGCCAAGGTCTCGGGCCGCCTCGATCGGCGGATCGAAGAAGGCGCAGCCACTGCTCGGCCTGACGTTCGTCGCCAAGGACCTGATCGACGTCGCCGGCCTGCCGAGCACCTGTGGTTCCAAGCTTTTCGATCAGACTGTCGCGACCGAAGACGCGCACTGCATTCGTGCGCTGGAGGCAGCGGGCGCGGTCGTGATCGGCAAAGCCAATATGCATGAACTGGCGGTCGGCGGCGCGCGCAACCCGTGGTTCGGCCAGGTTATCAACCCGCTCTCCGCCGAGCATGGAACCGGGGGAACCAGCAGCGGCTCGGTTGCGGCCGTTGCCGCGGGCTTCTGCGATTTCGCGCTCGGCACCGACAGCGGCGGATCCAACCGCTCGACGGCCGCGGCGACCGGTCTCTACGGCTTCAAGCCGACCAACGGAATCCTCTCGCTCGACGGCATCGCGCCCCTGGCGCCGACCCTGGATACGGTCGGCCTGCTCGCCAGGGACGGTTCCGTTCTCGCCAAGGCTTTCGCAGCATTGGCCGGACAGAAACCCTCCGCAGAAAAGCTCACCCTCGCCGGCCGAGTCTTCGCCCGTGGGATCGCTCTGCACGGACCGGTGGACCCCGCAGTACAGGCGGCGCTGCGGTGCGCCACCGACGCGATACGGAGCGCCGGCGGCAGGATCGTGGACATCGAGTTCGGCGATGCGGCCAACCTCGCACAAGCGGGCCGAAATATCCTGCGCCGCGAATTTTCCTGCCATTATCGCGAGGTCATCGGTTCGCGACCTGATCGAGTCGGCAAGGATGTTCAGGTGTTCCTCGACGTGGCCGCCGAGGTTTCTCCCTCGCAATACGACGACGCGATCGCCACGGTCGAAGACCATCGCCGGCGGTGGCACGAGCAGTTGCTGACGGTCGATGCCATGCTCTCACCGGCGACACCCGGCCTCGCACCGCGACTCTCCGACGAGCACACCAAGGTCGGTGACCGATGGGTGCCTTATGGCGCCTCCGGCGCCGAGTTCCGCATGTGGGCGAACACGATCGGCATCCCGGCGGTCGCCGTTCCCGTCACCCGCGCTGGTGGGCTTCCGGCATCCATTCAACTTGCCGCCCGGCGCAATGCCGACGGCGTTCTGATCGACCTGGCAGCGGCGCTGGGCCGTGAGATTCAAAACCAATACGCCGCAACAAACAGAGAGGCGATGTGAGATGAAGAAGATCATATGGGGTGCCTTGGGACTGCTGGGCATGGCGATGGCGACATCCCTGCCGGCACAATCCGATGAGGTCATCCGCTTCGGCTTGGCCGCCGAGCCCTATGCGCCGTTTTCGGTCAAGGATGCATCGGGCAAGTGGACCGGGTGGGAGGTCGACCTCCGCGACGCGGTCTGCGCCGAGATGAAGGTGAAATGCGAATGGGTCGAGGTGGCCTGGGACGGCATCATCCCGGCATTGCTGGAAAAGAAGTTCGATGTGATCTGGTCGTCCATGTCGATCACCGACGAGCGGATGAAGGTGATCAGCTTCACCGACAAGTACTATTTCTCGCCGGCGGTCTGGGTCGGCGCCAAGTCGGACACCCGCAAATACGATCCCGCCAATCCGGCCTCGCTTGATGGCGTCACCGTCGGGGCCCAAGGATCGACCTCGCACCAGAACTACATGGAGAAGTATTTCAAGGGTCATGCCGATCTGAAGCTCTATGACACGCTGGACGCCGAGGAATCCGATCTCAAGGCGGGCCGGATCGACCTGCTCATGGCTTCCGGCATCCAGATCTCCGATTGGCTGAAGACGCCGGACGGGGCCGATTACGAAATCAAGGTCAAGCTGCCGAATGACCAGATCTTCGGCTATGGAGACGGCGGCGGCCTGCGCAAGGAAGACAACGCGCTGCGCGAACGCCTCAACGCCGCGATCAAGGCGGTGCGGGCCAGCGGGAAATACAAGGAAATCACCGCCAAGTACTTCGATTTCGATATCTACGAATGAACCGGAGAAGGCAGAATGGCGACATGCCGCATCGGCCGGCATGTCGCTCTGCTGAATGGATCAAGGCAGCATGGATCTTGGATGGCTTTCCGGGCTTGCCTATGGCGATACCGGGTGGGGCGACGAGCTCCTGCAGGGCGCCCTGCTCACCCTCGCAATATCCGGCTGTAGTTATCTTCTCGGAATCGTTCTCGGGCTCATTGGCGCGACGGCGAAATCTTCGCGGAGCCGGACCGCGAAGATACTGGCCTGGTTCTATACGACCATCGTCCGCGCTGTTCCCGAGCTCCTGCTCATCCTCCTGATCTACTACACAAGCACGTCCGCGCTGCGGCAGGTGATCGTCGGCCTTGGCATCGCGCGGGATTTCGAGGTCAACGGCTTCGTGGCCGCATGCCTGTCCTTGGGCTTCGTCCAAGGGGCCTACTGCACGGAAGTCTTCCGCGGCGCGATCGCCGCCGTTTCGCGCGGGCAGCGCGAGGCTGCGGCGGCGCTCGGCCTGTCGCGGCAGCACGCCTGGTGGCTGGTCATCTTCCCGCAGATGCTGCAAAGAGCGCTGCCCGGTCTCGGCAACCTCTGGCTGGTCGTCCTCAAGGAGAGCGCGCTCATCTCGGTCGTCGGCTTCAGCGAACTGCTCTTCACCGCTAAGATGGCGGGCGGTGCCAGCCACAACTACCTCTTCTTCTTCCTGACCGTCGCGATCGCCTACCTTGCTCTCTCGGTCGTGTCTTCGCGGCTGTTCGACCGGATCGAAGGCCATGTCGGGCGCCATGAACGAGCGCACGGCTGATGGATTCCGACTTCGTCGCGCTCCTTGCGGAAAAGCTCTTCGAAGGGCTGAAAACAACCCTGCTCCTGATGGCGGTCTGCGGCGTCTTGGGCAACCTGCTCGCCGTCCCCATCGCGTTTGCCCGCATCTCCTCATGCGCCGCTTTGCGCAAGCCGGCCTATATTTTCATCCTGGTCCTGCGCGGCACGCCGGTCCTGGTGCAGCTCTATCTCTTCTACTACGGCCTCGGCGAAATCCTCAGCCGCACGCCGGCGCTTCGCCACAGTGTGCTGTGGCCCTACTTACGTTCGGCATTCGGCTATGCGGCACTCGCCCTCACGCTCAACACGGCGGCTTACTGCGCGGAAATCTGGCGCGGCGCCCTGGACGGGTTGCCGAAGGGCCAGGTGGAAGCCGCAAAGTCTCTGGGCATGAGGCCCTGGCAGTTCCGCCTGCTGGTGGTTCTGCCGCAAGCCTTTCGCAACGCGCTTCCCGCCCTCTCCGGCCAGAACGTCCTGCTCCTCAAGGCGACCTCGCTGGCATCGACGATCACGATCTTCGAAGTGATGGGGGCGGCGAATCTGGTCCGTTCGCAAACCTTCCGGGTCTATGAAAGCCTGTTCGGCGCGGCGCTCGTCTATGTCGCGTTGACGGTCGCGATTACCGGCATGTTCTCGATCGTCGAGCGCTGGGTCAACCGACCCTACCGGCACTGACGGTCAACCGTTCGCACCAGCATCGCGATCCGGCCAGGAACGGCTGGGAAACGGGTCCTTCCAGGGACCGCGGCACCGGCTGCCCTCGTCGCGCGCTGGCGATCGGACTTCATAACCAAATCACTCAATGTGCCGCGTGATCCGCATTAGATCAGCGCCGGATCCAGTCGTCATACTGTCCTCGATTGTATGGGCTCGCCGTTGGGCTGCTTTCACCGCCCCGGTCCGGCCAGAGCTGAAAGGGGACCCTGCCATGCCTGCTTTCAACAGACGCGACTTCTTCCTGCATGCCCTCGCTGCCGGGACAGTCGCTCCGGCAATTCTCGGTGCTACGAGCCGTCTCGGGCAGGCGGCCGGCGACGGAACGCTGCGCGTTCCCACCGCGCGCGAAGCGAATGATCTAAATCCATGGAAGTACAGCGGCCTCTGGGTCGTGTCGTCGCTGATCTACGATCCGCTGGTGAGCTATGGTCCCGGCGGCAAGATCGTTCCAGCGCTCGCGGAATCCTGGATCGTCGGCAATGACGGTCTCGACTATGTCTTCAATCTGCGCAAGGGCGTCAGCTTCAGCGACGGCACGCCGTTCAACGCCGATGCCGCGCTCTGGAACCTCAAGCACTGGATCGGCCAGAGCGACCACAGCTGGTTGAGTGTGTCAGCCAGCTTCGAGGATATGCGAAAAGTCGACGACACGACAATCAGCATCAAGCTGAAGGCGCCCGCGCCCGCCGCCCTGATCGAGCTGAGCACCATCAATCCGATGCGCTTCCTCAGTCCGGCGTCGGCGGACGCCGACGGCAACTACGTGAAGCCGGTCGGCACCGGGCGCTGGGTGGTTGTGAGCAGCAACGCCAATGGCACCGAGTTTGTACGCAATGACAAATACTGGGGCGAAAAGCCGGGCCATAATCACCTGTCCATCCCGGTGATCCCGGAGGGCCGCAGCCGCGTCGCAGCCATGCGCGCGGGCGAGGTCGATATGATGGGGGGCAGCTTTGCGGCGAAGATCTCGCCGCAGGAGGCCGAAACCCTGAAGTCCGTCCCGGGCGTCACCGTCGTCACCGACACCGGTACCGACACCATCGTTCTGGGATTCAATCCGACGCGCGCGATCACCAGGGATCCTGCGGTGCGCGAGGCGATCTCGCTTTGCCTGGACCGGGCTGCCATCGCCAAGGTCGTGATGGCGGGATATGCCGATCCCACGACCAACCTCTTTCCGCCGAGCGTGCCCTATGCCGGGCGCCGCGAGCCGGTTCCCACCCGCGACGTCGAAGCCGCAAAGCAGAAACTCGATGCGGCCGGCTGGACCGGCGATGCGCCGCGACGGAAGAACGGCGTTCCGCTGGCCCTCGAGCTGGTGATCTCGGAAGACGCGGTTCCGGGATCGCGCGCCTTGTCGGAGGTAATCCAGAGCCAGCTCAACGAGGCCGGCTTCGGCGTCACCATCCGCCAGGTCGATCACGTGACCCGGCACGATGACATTCCAAACATGAAATACGACATGTCATTGTTCATTACCAACGGCGCACCCTACGATCCGCACGGTTCGATCACCATCTTCTTCCTGAGCACATTCACTTCGGGCACCGACGGCAAGATGTTCGTGGACGCCGCGAACCTCGACCCGCTGTTGCTCAAGGCGTTGTCGGCCAATGAGAGCGAGCGCGAAGCCGCTTATCAGGCGGTCCTCGACTGGCTCCGTGATAATCATGCAATCTGCCCGATCTACCATGCCAAGCGGATCTGGGCGCATACCGAGCGCGTCGCCAAGTTCGTGTTTCCGACCACGGAATATGAGATGCCCGACAAGGGAATCGTTCTCGTCTGATGATGTCCAAGGTCGTCCTTCGCCGCCTCTTGAGTGCGCTGGTCCTGGTCGCCGTGGCTTCTGTCGCGTGCTTCTCGATCGTCGCCGTGTTCCCGGGCAATGTCGCGCGGGTTATTGCCGAGATGCGCTCATCGACGGTTTCGGACGAGATCGTAAAGCAGATCGAAGTGCAATACGGTCTCAAAGACCCGGTGCCGCTGCGTTACCTACGCTGGGCGGGACGGGCGATCCGCGGCGATCTCGGCGAATCGCTGCGGACCGGCGAGCCGGTGGCGAATGACTTGGTGAGGCGCGCCTCGCCAACCGTGATCCTGATTCTCGGCGGCGGCGCTTTCACGCTGGTCATGGGCATGGGCCTCGCGTTCCTGGGCGCACTCTTTCCCGACTCGATCATCGACCGCATCATCCATGTGCTGTCGCTGATCGGAGCCTCCGCGCCGAAGTTCTTCATCGCGGCGTTGCTGGTCTACCTGTTCGGTGTCGCCTTCCGGATTCTCCCAACCTACGGATTCGCCGGACCGGCCTCGTGGATCCTGCCTTGCATCTCGATCGGCATCATTCCTGGCTCGATCCTGAGCCGCGTGGCGCGCGTGGCCCTCGCCGAGGAGATGAGCCGGCAGTATGTGGTGACGGCGATCAGCAAGGGCTTGCCGCGGCCGCGAATCCTCGTCCATGACGCTCTTCCGAACGCTTTGCCCGTGACCATCAACGCCTTTGCCATGCATTTTGCCTTCATGGTCCAGGCGGCGCTGGTGATCGAGCCCATCTTCGCCTGGCAGGGCATTGCCGCCTACTTCGTGGAGGCGGTCCGGTTCCGCGACTACCAGGTGCTGCAGTCGTGCCTGTTGGTGTTCTGCGTCTTCTTCATCCTGGTCAATCTCTCGGTGGACCTGATCTCCATGGCGCTCGACCCCAAGCAGGGCCGGCAGAGGCTTGCCTGATGACCACGCGGCTCGCAGCGACCCTCTCCTTCGCGCGCCGCCTCGGATGGCCGGCGATCCTGGTCGTGGCGGTGGACCTGGTGTTGGCGTTCCTCGCGCAGCACCTGACGCCCTACAGCCCGATCGCCCAGGATCTGATGTCGGCGAACCAGACCTTCTCCGCCGCCCACCTGCTCGGCACCGATCATCTCGGCCGGGACACCCTCAGCCGCCTGATCGCCGGTTCGCAGACGACATTGGTCGCGGTCGCGGTGGTGGTGATCCTGGCGATGCTGATCGGCGTCGTCATCGGCACCATCTCCGGCTACGTCGGAGGCTGGCTCGATGAGATCCTTATGCGCGCCGTCGATTTCATGCTGAGCGTTCCCGCGCTCATCGTGGCGCTGGCCATGATCGGCATCTTCGGCCTGGGCTATTGGAACATGGTTGCGGCTCTGACCATCGCCTGGATCCCGAGCTATGCGCGAATCACCCGGGGGGTCGTGGTGGCCACCGTCCATCAGCCGCATATCGAGAGCCTCTGGGTGCTCGGCGCTTCGCGAACGCGGTTGATCGCCTTCCATCTCCTGCCCACGGCGCTGCGTTCTATCCTGGTCTATGCCTCGGTCGATGCTGGAGTCCTTGCGCTCGCGATCGCGACACTGAGCTTCCTGGGACTAGGCATCCAGCCGCCGATGTCCGAATGGGGCGAGATGTTCGTCGATGCGATGCCCTACCTCGACGTGAGCCCGCGACAGATCGTGCTGCCCGGCCTGGCTCTGACGCTGACGGTCGCCGGTTTCAACTACCTTGGCGAACGCCTCGCCTCGCTCGATGCGCCGCGCGCCATTTCCGGCCGGGCGTTGAGGAAGCGGCTTGCCACGGCGCAAAAGCTGCTCGTTTCGCGGACGATGTCGTGACCGTGCAACACCATCACGCAGCACCGATCGCGCACGGTGCCGGGGATCCCCTCCTCAGCGTCAAAGATCTTTCGGTCCTGCTGTTCACGGAGGCTGCCACGGTCCGGGCAGTGACCGACGTGGCCTATGCGGTGTATCGCGGCGAGACCTTGGCCATCGTCGGCGAGAGCGGCAGCGGCAAGACCGTCATGAATCTGGCACCGCTCGGCCTGATGCCCGGCGGCGTCCGGGCGGTGGTAAGCGGGTCGGTCAAGCTTGTGGGTGAAGATCTGACACAGGCATCCGAAGACCGGCTGAGGCAGGTTCGCGGCCGGAAAGTCGGCGTCGTGTTCCAGGATCCGCTGAGCGCACTCAATCCCAATCGCCGCGTGGGGCCGCAGATCGAAGAGGTGTTCCGTCTCCGGCTTGGCCTTGATGCCAAGGCATCCCACGCGCGGGCGGTCGAGTTCCTCGGCATGGTCGGCATTCCGGAGCCGGAGCGCCGGCTGCGCATGTTTCCGCACGAGATGTCCGGCGGCATGCGGCAGCGGGTGATGATCGCCATCGCGATCGCCGCCGAACCGGAGCTGCTGATCGCCGACGAACCCACCACTGCATTGGACGTGACCATCCAGGGTCAGCTGCTCGAGCTGCTCGTGCGGCTGCAGAAGCAACTCGGCATGGCCATGGTCCTGATCACCCATGACGTCGGTGTCGTGGCACGCGTCGCCGACCGGGTCGCGGTGATGTATGCCGGGGCGATTGTCGAGCTCGGGACCGTGGACGAAATTCTGAAGCAGCCGCGGCATCCTTATACCCGAGCCTTGCTCGCGGCGGTGCCCGCGCCGGATGCGGCCGTCGGCAGCCGCTTCGCCGGCCTCCCGGGGTCGCCCCCCGATCTCAGCAATCCCGTAGTCGGATGCGCCTTCGCCCCGCGCTGCCCGCTGGTGCAGGCCGAATGCCGGCGCGCGACACCGATGCTGGCCCCGGCCGAGAGCGAGCATCGCGCCGCCTGCTGGGTATCCACGGCGGATCGCAGCGAAAGGCGCACGCGATGACCCTGCTCAAAGTCTCGGATCTGGTGGTCGAGTTCCAGGATGGCGCGACCGGCCGCATCAATCGCGCTTGCAATCAGGTTTCGCTCGACATCGAGGCGGGCGAGATCGTCGGGCTGGTCGGGGAGTCCGGCTGCGGCAAGTCCACCCTCGGCCGCGCCATCGTAGGTCTCGAGCATCCGAAATCGGGTTCCATCATTTTCGACGGCGTGGATATCATGACGCTGCCCGCCGCGGTCCGCCGTCAGGCGCGGCGCAGGGTGCAGTACATCTTCCAGGACTCCCTGGCGGCACTCGAGCCCCGTCAGACCATCGGCGCAGCCCTGCATGAGGCGCTCATTATCAGCGGCGAGCGCAACGCGCGCGCCCGCGCGGCGCGGATCGGGGAGATCCTGGCGGCAACCAATCTCGCCTCGGGCATTTTGGCGCGCCGTCCCCGCGAGCTCTCGGGCGGGCAGCGTCAGCGCGTCTGCATCGCGCGGGCGCTCCTGGTCGAGCCGAAACTGCTCATCTGCGACGAGCCGGTGAGCTCGCTCGACACATCGCTGAGAGCGCAGGTGATGAATGTATTTCTCAGCCTGCGCGACGAACTGGGTGTTGCGATCATCCTGATCGCGCACGACCTCGCGCTGGTCCGGCAGGCGAGCGCCCGGGTGAACGTCATGTATCTGGGGCGTATCGTCGAGAGCGGTCCGAGTGCCGCGCTCTATGCGCAGCCGTTGCACCCCTACAGCCGGGCATTGACGTCGGCGATCCTCGGGATCGATCCGGCGATCGAGCGGCATCGCGAAGGGACGGCGCTGAAGGGCGATCTGCCCAGCCCCTTCGCACCGCCCAGCGGCTGCAGTTTCCGCACCCGCTGTCCGAACGCATTTGACCGATGCGCCGCGGGGGAGCCGACGGCTCTTGTCCGTGAGAGCCGCTCGGTGCGATGCAACCTCTACGACGATAGCGCGGGCGTCGGTATCGCAGCCGTGAACTGAATCTCGACCAGGATATCGGGCAGGCCCAAGACCGCCTGAACGGTCGCCCGGGCCGGAGGCTCGTTGCGGTCGATCCAGTCGATCCAGGCCGTGTTCATCCGATCGAAGTCGGCGATGTCGCGCAGCCAGATCGTCGCGCTGAGGACCGCGCCGCGACTTGAGCCGATCGACTCCAGGAACCCATCGGCCTTGGCGAGGATCTGCCTGGTCTGGCCGACGACATCCTGCTTCCGGTCGTCCGCCGTCAGGCCGGAGAAGTACGCCACCTTCTCATGCACGACGACACGGCTCAAACGCTCTGTCTTCCCGATGCGCTCGATCATCACAATCATCCTCGCCTAGTTTGGAATGCTCGGTCGCCATCTTTTCGCGGACGGCAGCCTGCGCGGTCAAATAACCTGGCCGCGACGGCTCATCGTCGGGAGTTATGAAGGAAAGGTGCGTCTCCTCGTCGAAGGTGCGTGCGGCATCCTATGAAATTGCCGCGAGAGTCGCGCGCAGCCGGTTATGAAGTTTCGAGCGCAGCGCGGTCCGTACGCGGTGCTATTCATGGTTCCACCTAAAATCTGTCGAGGATCGCCGATGTCCGCGTCTCTTCCCCGGATCGCACGTCCGGCGAGCAATCTGCTCGTGATCGACGGCCCGACCGTGGAAGATCTGGTCGGTCCGACCGAGGCACTGGAACTCGTCGAGCACGCGCTCCGGAAAACCTCCAGCGGTGTCGCGCATCAGGACGTCCGGCGCACGCTCGGCCTGCCCGGGGAGACCGGTACTTGCTTGTCGCTGATGTATGCGTCCTTGGCGGACCAGCCGCATTTTGGCGCCAAGGTCCAGTCGGTTTTCCCGAAGAACTTCGAAAACCAACTTCCGTCCCATCAAGGTGGGGTCCTTCTCTTCGAATCGGCGGCCGGCAGGCCGGTAGCGCTGATCAATGCAACCGCAATCACCGGCCTGCGCACGCCGGCCGCGACCGCGGTCGCGACCCGCACCTTGTCGCGCGCGGATTCCTGCGAACTGGCCATTCTCGGCTATGGCGAACAGGCTGAGCGGCATATCGCCTCCATCGCCTTGGTTCGGCCGATCTCGCGCATTCGGGTCTGGGGCCGAGATCCCCGAAAGGCCGAAGTCTTTGCCGACGCTCAAACATCGAAGGGCTTTCCGACCGAATCGATGCCGACGGCAAAGGACGCAGTTGAGGGCGCCGACATCGTCTGCACGGTGACTTCGGCAAGGTTGCCGGTGCTGCACGGCGAGTGGCTGGCGGCCGGTACGCATGTCAATGCCGTCGGTGCAAGCGTGCCAGCGCTAAAGGAAATCGACCTCGGCTGTGTCACCCGCGCGCGCATCTGGGTCGACTACATGCCGATGGCGATGACGGCGGCGTCGGACATCTTCGAGCCTCTAGCCGCCGGCATCATCGATCGCGGTCGGATCGTCGGGGAGATCGGCGCCGCCCTGAACGGCCAGGCGCCCGGCCGTCGCGACGACCAGGAGATCACCTTGTACCGGTCGCTCGGCGTGCCGGCGCAGGACATCGTGTTCGCCGATTTCGTCTATCGCAAGGCGCGGGAACTCGGTCGCGGCATCGAAATTTCACTGTGAGGTCCGTATGCTCTCCAGCCAACGACATTTGTTCTCGATCCCCGAAGACGTGACCTATCTTGACGCCGCCTACATGTCGCCGATTCCGCGAAGTGCCGCGGAGGCGGGGGCCAGGGGCGTGCTGGTGAAGGCAGCCCCCTGGGCCATGACCATCGGCTCCTATTACGATGAGTGCGAGCGCGCGCGGGAACTGGCGGCCTCGTTCATCGGCGCGACCGCCGATGATATCGCCATCATTCCAGCCACCAGCTACGGCATCGCCGTCGCTGCCGCAAATGTCGCGGTTAAGCCGGGCTCGGTTATCATGATGATGGAGAACGAGCACCCGTCGCATCGTTACGCCTGGTACGAAATCGCACGGCAGAAGGGCGCCGAGGTCGTGACGGTGCCGCGACAGCCCGACGAACCCTGGGCCCCGGCAATTGCCGCGGCGATCCGCACCTCGCCGTCGCCGGTTTCCGTCGTCGCCGGGACCATCGTTCACTGGTTCGAAGGGACCAGCGTGGATGTCGCAGCCGTTGCCGAGGCGGCGCGCGCCGCCGGCGCCAGTCTCGTCCTGGACGGAACGCAATGGGTCGGCGCTGTCCCTTTCGACGTCGCGTGCGTTCGTCCGGATTTTCTCTCCTTTGCGACCTACAAGTTCCTGCTCGGTCCCTATCGTCTGGCGTTTCTCTACGCGGACAAGGCCTGGCACGACACAGGCCGGCCGATCGAATTCCATTCCTGGAACCGCATCGGCGGCGACCGCTCCGACTTCTACCTCGAGACGATGCCAGGTTATCTGCCGGGTGCTCGTAGGTTCGACATGGGAGAGCGCTCCGACTTCGCGGTCCTGCCTATCGCCATCAATGCGCTGGAACTGCTGCAAGGCTTGGGCGCCGCGGCGGTCTTTGAGCGCCTGTCGTACCTGAATCGGCTGATCTGGAAGGAGGCTGAACAGCGCGGTTTTGGCGGTCCGAAGGCGGAGCTTCGTGCCCCGCATATTTCCGTAGTCGAGCTCGGCGATCGATACCACGATGCACTTGCACGGCAGCTCAAGGAGGCGAAGATCTTGGTGACGATCCGCGGCACGAAGATGCGGATCACACCGCACGTCTACAACGAGGACCGGGATATCGCCCGATTGTTCGACCTAGTGGACCGTTTGGCAACAAGAAGAGCTTGATACAAGCCGCTTAGAGCACAGAGCACGCTGAAGCCCTTCCTGCCGCTCCGGTCAGGACTTCAGGGCTGCGGTTGGATTACGTCGAATCTTGGCTCCACTGGCGGCGGGCAACGCGCTGTGGCTGCCTCGACTTCCTTTGTTAGTTTGTGGCCACAATCGAACGATCCGCCGCATCGCTGGGCTCAAGTGATGAGCGAAGCTTTCGAACTGCGCCCCGACCTTAGGCTGCAGCCACATGCATTTGCAGAGGCCTCGGCGTCACAATGCCTCTGTCAGGATTGTGAGGAATGCGCGCACAGCCGGGTTGGTCCGGCGGCTTTCCGGCCAGACGGCAGTGACGTTGTGTCTCTCGACCGCGAAATCGGCAAGAACTGGAACCAATTCGCCACGCTTGACCCAAGGTGTCGCCATGAAGCTGGTAGCCATGCCGATTCCGCCTCTCGCTGCAACAGTCGAGATCACGGCCTCGCTCGCATCGACGATGATCGCAGACGGCGGCACGATCTCGATGTCGCGGTCTCCAACCCGGAATGGCCAACGGAACAATTGGCCGCTGCTCTGATAGCGCAGGTTCACCGTCTGGTGAGCCTGTAGGTCATCGGGATGGGTGGGCACACCTGTCGCGGCCAGATAGTCTGGCGAGGCATAACAGCACAGCCGCTGCGGCGAGAGTTTCCGTGACAAGAGGCGTGAGTCGGGAAGGTCGCCGATGCGCACGGCAATGTCGATGCCTTCCTCGATCAGATCCACCCTGTGATCGCTCAATCTAAGGTCGATCGAGACCTTCTGATGGCGCGCGCGAAAACCCGGCAGCAGGGGGGCGATGACATGCAGTCCGATCGGCAGTGAGGCCGCAATGCGCAAGGTGCCAGTGGGCTCGGACCGTGCAGCCCTGGCAGCCTGTTCGATCTCCTCGGCATCACGCAGCAGTTTCAGCGCTCGCTGGTGCAGATCGTGGCCTTCATTGGTGAGCGTGAGCGAGCGTGTCGTACGGGAGAAGAGTGGGACGCCCAGTTGACGTTCCAGACGCTGAACGCTCTTGCTGATCGCCGAAGGCGAAACGGAGAGCGAGCGCGCTGCAGCCGTATAGCTGCCCAGCGAGCCGGCGCGGGCAAAGGCGATAAGGCCGGTCAGCCTTTCAATACCGATTTGTTCCGTCATGGCACTATTAAAACGAAATTGAGGGCTATTATCAATACTTAGGCCAGTCCTTACATCCGGTCAAAGAAACCCGCGACGGAGGAAGTTCCGATGACCAAGATGATGAAAGCGGTGCGCCTGCACGAGTTTGGTGGCCCCGAAGTGCTCCGTTACGAGGAGGCGCCGCAGCCGGTGGCCGGAAAAGGCGAGGTGCTTGTCCGCGTGCATGCGGCAAGCCTCAATCCCCCGGATCTTTACCTGCGGGATGGCTACCGAGCGCTTCCACCCGAGTGGCGACCCAGCCCGGACTTTCCGTTGATCCTCGGCACGGATATCTCCGGTGTCGTCGCAGCCGTCGGGGAGGGTGTTTCGGATTTCAGCGTGGGCGACGAGGTCTTTTCGATGGTGCGGTTCCCGCATGATCTGATGACCGGCAGCAATGCCTATGCCGATTATGTCAAAGTCCCTGCCTCCGACCTCGCGATGAAGCCTGCCGGCATCGACCATATCCAGGCCGCCGCAGCTCCGATGTCGCTGCTCACGGCGTGGCAGTTCCTTGTCGAACTCGGTCACAACGCACCGAATCCATTCCAGGACTTCCCCCATGCGCCGATCACGCTTGAAGGTAAGACTGTGCTGGTCAATGGCGCCGGCGGTGGTGTCGGTCATCTGGCGGTTCAGGTGGCAAAATGGAAAGGTGCCCGCGTCATCGCCGTTGCCTCCGGCAAGCACGAAACCGTGCTGCGCGATCTCGGCGCCGATGCCTTCATCGACTACACCAGAAAAGCTGTCGAGACAGTCGCAGCAGATGTCGATTTGGTCATCGACGCGGTCGGCGGTTCAAACATGGAACGCTTCCTGACCGTGATCAGAAAGAATGGCGTGCTCTATCTGGTCAATCCCCTTGGCTTTTCCGGCCGTGAGGAAGCGGCAAGACGCGGGATCACCGTTTCAACGACACAGGTGCGCTCCAACGGCGCGCAATTGGCCGAAGCCGGGCGCCTGCTTGACGACGGGACGATCCGGGTCGTGATCGACAGTGAGTTTCCGCTTTCAGAGGCCTCCGCCGCGCATGCGCGGGCATCCGAGGGCGGCATCCGGGGCAAGATCGTCCTCATCGCCAAGTGAACGGGTGGCCGGCTGAACATGCTCTCCCCGAGCGCAATCCGCTCGGGGAGAGCAACACCAGAGAAAAAGCGTCGAATGTTGATTGTAGTTGGATACATGCATGTCGATCCCGCCGATCTGGCGGAATTCAGCGTGGACCTGAAATCTCTCGCAGTGGCCACACGCCAACGTGAGGGCAATATCTCCTATGACGCGGCCTTGGATGATCCTAGAGACGGCCGACTGCTCATCGCGGAACGCTGGGCAGACCAGGCCGCGCTCACGGCTCATCTTGAAGCTGAAGACACGTTGGCTTTTGTCCATCGCTGGCAGGGACGCATGCGGGGTAACATTCGCAAGTATGATGCCTCGAATGAACGTGAACTTGACGACGCGTGAGCTAGAGAGAAGTTGTCATACCTTCGCTGTGCTCGTTGGAACCGTAACAAGCCGGATCGACGTGATTGCTGATGCCGATCCCTTTGAGTCCGTCTTGGCCGCTATGTCGATCCCGAAGGCCGGATGACACGATTGGCATCGATACCCTAGCGGATGCTCAAAACGGCCGGGACCAAACGCCATCAGCTGGGAGAGACGGAAGGGACGCCGGCTCCGCAGCAAGAGCTCGCCCCGCTGCCGAGGGCGGCGCCGTGATCGTCACCACCTCGGTGGTAAACGTGATGGGTATCCGATGATCAGCGCCTGTTCCGCCAGCAAGGCCGCGCTGCGCTCGATGGTGCGCAGCTTGGCGCGCGAACTCCTGCCCCGCGGCATTTCACGTCAAGGCGGTGAGCCCCGGTCCGATCGAGCCCGGCATTCTCGACAAGACGTTGTCGCCCGAGGCGGTCGAGCCGACCAAGCAGCCGATGCGAGCGGAGAACCTCTATGCAGCGCTTCAGGCCGGAAGGAGTCGCGCGGGCGTCACGCCGCCGCTCGTTCGACGGCGGGACGCCGCCTGATCTCGGGTCGAACCAGTGCCGGCGGCATGTAGTTGGCCTCGTTGAGGCCGATATCGACCCCCGGCGGTACTATCTGGTCGATCCGGTCCAGCACGTCCTCACTGAGCACCACCGCGGCGCCAGCCAGGAGGTCGTCGAGATGCTGCATCGTTCGCGGTCCTAGGATGGCGGAGGTCACCGCCGGATGCGCCATGACGAAGGCCATGGCCATGTGGGTGATGGACAAGCCGGCTTCCTGCGACAGCGCGATCAGCTGTTCGACGGTCTCGAGACTACGCACGTCGGAGAACTGCCTCGTGAAAAACTTGGCACGCGGCGAGTCGGGCATCGGCTGGCCCTTGCGGTACTTGCCAGTGAGCATGCCCTTGGACAACGGGCTCCACACCATCACGCCCATGCCATAGCGCTGGCAGGTCGGCAGCATGTCGCGCTCGATGCCGCGGTCGAGAATCGAATAAGGTGGCTGTTCGGTGCGGAAACGGGCGAGGCCGCGGCGTTCCGCCACCCATTGCGCCTCGACGATCTCCGAGACCGGGAAGGTCGAGGAGCCGATCGCCCGGACCTTGCCGGCGCGCATCAGGTCCGTCAGCGCCGAGAGGGTCTCCTCGATGTCGGTTTCCGGCGACGGCCGGTGCACCTGGTAGAGATCGATGTAGTCGGTACCCAGGCGGCGCAGCGAGTCGTCGACCGCCCGTAAGATCCAGCGCCGCGAGTTGCCCTGCATATTGGGATCCTCGCCCATCGGTCCGTGGAACTTGGTGGCCAGCACGATGCCGTCGCGACGGCCCTGCAGGGCCTTGCCGACGATCTCCTCAGATTCCCCCGCGCTGTATCGGTCCGCGGTGTCGATGAAGTTGATCCCCGCATCCAGGGCCTTATGGATGATGCGGATGGCTTCCCCATGGTCGGGGTTGCCCATCTTGCCGAACATCATGGCGCCCAGGCAGTAGGGACTTACCTTGATGCCGGTGCGCCCCAGGACTCGGTATTGCATGGCAGGGTCCTTTCGAAGTGGTCAGCGCCGCTCGTTCGTGCTAAACGGAACTGCATTCCATTTAAATACGGAACGTTGTTCCGTTTATCAAGGGCTAAATCGCCTGGCTGAGTCGAAGAACGAGAAACCGGCCCGGGCCGATGCGCGACGCAATCTGCATGCGCTGCTTGACGCCGCCCTGGAGGTTTTCGCGACGGCGGGGGTCGATGCACCGATCCGCGACATCGCCAAGAAGGCCGGCGTCGGCGTCGGCACGCTATACCGGCATTTTCCGCAGCGTTCCGACCTCATCGTCGCGGTGTTTCGCAAGGAAGTGGACGCCTGCGCCGCTGCCGCCGCGACCATGTCCGAGCAATACGAGCCGGGCGAGGCGCTGGAGCGCTGGCTCAACCGGTTCATCCGGTTCGTGGCCGCCAAGCGCGGCCTCTCCGCGGCGCTTCATTCCGGCGATCCCGCCTACGAGCCGTTGCCGGCCTATTTGATGGAGCACTTGGCCCCGGCTGCCGCGGCTCTGCTGGAGGCCGCCGTCGCCGCGGGGAAGGCGAGATCGGACGTCGCGGCGTCGGATCTCCTGATGGCCATCGCGCATCTCTGCGCGCCGGACGGCAAGGGCGGCATCACGGCGGAATCACGACGGATGGTGTCCTTGTTGATCGACGGCGTTCGCTACAATTCAAAAAGCAGGCTGCTCGATAAATGATGCCTGCAAGGGGCGCCATCTGTTTGCTTGCCGGCATTGAGATCGAGAACATCGTCCTGGTGGCGGGCGCGACCTCGGCTACGGGGAATTCCCTGAACAACGCAATACTCGGCAATGATGGCGGCGTGGCTTCGGACGCTCCGCCGTCGCTGTCAGACGGCTGATGTTCTGTGGGCACGAATGACGAGACTCGCCGACCGCTGGCTCCCCAAGGCCAAGATCCTGATCATGCATGAAAGCTATGCCGGCGAACGGATTAGGCTGCCTCCATCAATCCGGCAGCGGCTTGCGACATGCGGCGAAAGCGCCGGCGTTTGGCCACCGTCAAGCCGATGACGGTCAGGCAGCAAATGGCGTTCAGCAGGTTCACGGCCGTCAGTGTCGGATCGCCGAGATTGACCCCGGCATAAAGAGCGGTCGTGGCGTTCGCCCCGGTCCATAAGATCCAGGTTGCATAGGATATTGTCGATGCGCCGTTCGGGTCGCGGGCGACCCGGAATAGCCCCGGTCCTTTGGGTCTGTAGCCGCTTGACGGATCACGCCGCCTCGGAGAGATAACTCACTTCGTTTAGTGCTGCTGCGCCCTCACGAGGGTCGGGGCTTCTTGGATACGGATGCCCGCAGCCGGGTTGTGTCGATATGGTGTGACGCGAGTAATGGTCGGCATATGCCGAGGCGGGCGAAAAGAGCGTCGGTGCAACGGTTGGCGCGCGGCTGTTCACTCCGAACGATCCCTCGGATTTCTTTGCGATCGGGATAGGTCCAAATCAGACGATTATTAGCGCGAGCATCCTCTTCGGCACCAACCTTGACATGTTCAATCCGCTGTTCGCAGCGCCTGGCCCCATCTGGACGCTGGAATCGGGGCGGGCGTTGTTGTATCGATCCCCGAATTGCTGCTCGTACCGGCGGCGCGCCGACGGAAGCGACGCTTCTGCCTGGCGCGGCGGCCGCTCATGGCGGATCGGACAACGATTCATCGCCATCACTTTTCGGCGATCCGCGCAGCCGACGAAATTCTGGTGATGCGCGAGGGGCGTGGGGTACGCACCGAGACCGCATGAGTCTTGGCGGCTTTCTAGCCGCGTTGATCAGTCATCAGTCGGGGGTCGGCTTGAGCCGAATACGTCTCGCCTGGACGCCAATGATTGGTTGCCTAAGGCGGACAGGCTCTGCCCGAGCGAAGCCATGTTGGGCCGAGTCCCGAAATGGTGCAAAGCTGGCCCACAGGTTCACGGTTCGATACTGGGCTTCCCTTAGTAGCAGGGGACTCATGTCGAAGTCACCACGGTCGCGTAGGGTAGCCTGGAACCAGGGGACAGCAAACTGCGCGGCTGTGACATCGCAAAGGTTGGCATAGAAGTCATTCTGATGAGCGGCACACTCAAATCTCGCGCCTCGGTCGTTCAACAGAACACTGGGAAGCAGATCTTCGACCCTTGATTCGCTCAGCTGCCAGCAAAAGCAATAAAAAAACATTCTCTGGCTTTCGCGGGCTTTCTCCGCAGTTCGTACAAATTCGGAACATGGGTGCCAAATCGTGCCAGAGAATGTGAACGCATCTCATCACAGAGAGCATACGAGCGTAGTCGACTTATGCAGCATGTCCTCGAATTCAGGCAGAAAGCGGCCAGCTGTCCTGGTTACAGATGATTGCGGACGATCGTCCGAATGATCATCGGCTCTTATGTGCCGCCATGTGGCTCGCGACGTGCTCAATGGCCATGTCCATCGCGATTTCGAGGGGTCTGCTGGAACGCATCGTTTTAGCGAGGAGTAATCCGCCTTGAATCGCGCTCAGCACGGCGAGGGCGAGCTCATGTGGGTCGGCTTCGCTTGTGAGCTCCCCGCGTAGATGCATCTTTGCCAATCCTTGTTCGATGCCGTCGCGCCACAATTCAAAACCCGCAGTGAGCCGCTTCCGGGCCGGTTCGGAATCGTTGGCAAGTTCGTTGGCGAGCGATCCCAGCGGGCAACCCTTGCCATCCGTGGCGCGGCTGAGTCGAACAATCGCGTTGCGCCACGATTTCAGAGCGCGGAGGGAATCCAAGGCGCCGAGGTGCGGCTTCTGGGATTGAAGTACACGCTCGGTCTGGAGCGCGATGACTTCGAGAACCAGCGCGTCCTTGTCGGCGAAGTAATGGTAGAGTTGCGACTTGCTGACGCCGCCGGCGGCCATGACATCGTCCAGGCTCGTGCGCTCCACTCCATGCTCATAAATCAGGTCGGCCGCGACATCGACAATACGCGCGCGAGTAGCCGCTCCGCGCGCTGTAAGTGAAGCAGGTTCGGGTTTCTGATCGCCAGCCACGCAGCAGGATAGTCCGAACTGAACTTGACGGTCCAGTCCTGCCATGAAAGAGTGGACCGATCAGTCCAATAACTGGAGGCTTCAATGACACGCTTGCAGAACGGCCAAGCTCTACCCGCATTCGAGGTAGCGAAGGTCGGCGGTGGAACGATTCAAGTTCCGGCGAGTCTTCAAGGGTCGTACGGCGTCGTTCTGATCTATCGGGGAGCATGGTGCCCTTACTGCCAAGCGCAACTCGCGGGGTTTCAGCGTGCCGGGGAGAAACTCACGGCGGCCGGAATCAAGGTCATCGCACTCTCGGTGGACGACGAAGCAACGACGGCGGCGACGATCGAGAAGTTCAAGCTCGGATTTCCAGTCGGGCACAGTGCGGACGCGGACCAGGTTGCAGCCATAACCGGCGCCTATACCAACGACACACCGCGCTATCTCCAGACAACCGGGTTTCTACTCGGGCCGGACGGGAGAATCCTGAATGCTGTCTATTCCAGCGGCCCGATCGGCAGGCTCGTGGCTGAAGATGTCATCGGCATGGTGACCTATCTGAAGTCGAAGGGTTGACCGGTCCTATGCGCAGCTGAAGGAACGGAGCGCGATACCAGCAACCATCAACTCATGGTGATCTTGAAGTGTAAGCCGAGCAATCAGGGGAAATCGCAGGAAAGCAGAACTTTGGGGTGTAACCCGGGGCAAGCCCGCGTCGAAAGGTCGAGGAGACTGTCGGTTCCCGCCAGCCGCTGAGGGTAAGGCACGAAAGCAAATGATCCAACTCGAGCGCGTTGTTCCCGCCCGCGATCCCTTTGACGAATCCGACCGCTCCGTGGGCATATCTCCTCTCATAGAGCGCAGTGACCATGCGGCACCCTCGGCGTTTCGTCCCGAAAACATGCTACGCGAGGCGCGCCGCCAAAAGGGCCTTGGCAATGGCTCGGTTCCTCGTGTCTGCATCCTCGATCCTGATGGCGATCTGGTCGACTTCGTGCAAACCGAGTACGGCGCGAGCCGGTCAGAAAACTGGGCCTGTTATCACACCCGCATGTGGGAGTGGGAGCAGGCGGGGATCCGATACGGGATCGTTGGACATGCCGTGGGCGGCCCGTTCTCGGTCCTTGTAGCCGAACAGCTTTTCGTGTCGGGCTGTGGGCTGCTGATCAGTATGGCCTCCGCCGGCCAGATCTCCGACCGGGCGGAGCGTACTTATTACGTCCTCATCGAACGCGCTTTAAGGGACGAGGGTACGAGCTATCATTACTTGCCGTCAGCAGCCTATGTCGAAGCCGACCGCAGGCTTCTCGATCTGGCGCTAGAAGCGGTCTCCCCAAGCGGCGTCCCAATGCTCTCGGGTTCCACCTGGACCACGGACGCACCCTTCCGCGAGACCGAGGATGCGATCGCTCGCCGTAAGGCCGAGGGGCTGCTTGCCGTCGAGATGGAGGCCGCGGCGCTCTACGCTTTTGCCGCGGCACGGGAATGTGACGTGCTCTGCCTTGCGCATGTGACCAACCAGTTCGGTCGTGCCCAGGGGGATTTCGACAAAGGGCCACGCAACGGTGCCGAAACCTCGATGCGCATGGTCGCTTCCATTGCCGGCGCGTGGCTCGTCGAGCGAGGGATTGCGTAATGACAGCACTCCAGCCTTCCCGCGTGATCGATGCCGGCTCCCGTGAATCGAGCCGGTATGAGCCGCTCAGTTCGGAGCACCTCCCTGATCGGCTTGGCCATCTGGTCGAGATGATCGGTCTGATCGGACCAGCCGATCACTGGCGCGTCCGGGAAGTTGGAGACGGCAACCTCAATCTCGTCTTTATCGTCGAGGGGCCCCGGGGCTCGGTCGTGGTGAAGCAGGCGCTCCCCTATGCGCGGGTGGTCGGCGAAAGTTGGCCGATGTCGCTCGATCGGACTTATTTCGAGTATCACGCGCTGACGAAACTGGGCGCCCGGGATCCAGGACGCATGCCGAAGGTACATTACTTCGATCGCGGCCAAGCAGTCATGGTCATGGAGCATCTGACGCCGCACGTCATCCTGCGAAAGGATCTGATCGCGGGAATCGAACTCCCATTGCTCGGAGAACACCTTGGCCTCTATCTGGCGAGGACGCTTTTCCGCGGCTCCGACTTTTCGCTGGAAACGGCGGAGCGCAAGGCCGACATGGCGCTCTTCGCCGGCAATGTCGAGCTCTGCGGCATCACCGAAGACCTCTTCTTCACTGATCCTTTTCATGACAACGCCCGCAATCGCGCGACCGATGGCCTGGACGTTGCCGCTATCCATGCGGATCGTGACCTGAAGCTCGCCGCCATGGAGATGAAGTTTCGCTTCTGCAGCAGCCTCCAGACTCTGCTGCACGGCGATTTTCATGCGGGTTCGGTGATGGTGACACCTTCAGATACGCGGGTGATCGACGCAGAATTCGCGACCTATGGCCCGATGGGGTTCGATATCGGCTCGTTGCTGGCAAATTTCTGGCTCGCCTTCTTCGCCCAGTCGGCGCATCGTGAGAACCCCGCGACGCTGCGCCGATATCAGCGCTGGATACTGAACGCCACCGCCGATGTCTGGGCGGCCTTCACCCGCGAGTTCGCCCGCCTGTGGCGTGAGGAGCGGACCGGCATCCTCGGCGGCCGTGAGCTCTTCCAGAGCCAGGGCGATTCCGTCGCTCCGGAGATCGCCCTGCAGGCCCGCCTCGCCGAGATCTGGCAGGATACGCTAGGCTTCGCCGGTCTGGAAATGCACCGGCGCATTCTGGGGCTCGCGCACATCCCCGAGTTCGAGACCATCGAGGATCCTGTCCTTCGCGCCGAATGCGAGCGGCGGGCGCTCGCCATGGGGCGGCAGCTCGTGGTGCATCGCCTTGCGCTCCCAAGCTTGGCCTCGGCCAATAGCGTCGCGACCATCATTCAGGATTGCCGATGAAGAAGGGTGGAAGGAGTACCCGTCTCTTCGGACTTGCATGGCTGTACCTTGCTATGGCGGCGTTCACGGCACCCGCTCGGTCCGATGAGCCAAAGGGCGGTGCGCATACCGAGGTCATTCCGCAGCCAAATGATGGATTGACCCCGGAACAGCGAATGGCGCGCCGCTTTCCTCAGCCGGTGCGGGTCGGTGATCTCATTGGCCTGCCGGTTCAGGACTACGACGATCGTGTTCTGGGATCGGTCACCGAAGTGACGCGGGATGGAGAAGGCAAGATCGGCGTCATCGTCTCCCATTGCGATTGGCTGATCTGGGACTGCCGCCCGGTCAAGGTCCCGATCGAGACGGTCGTCATCCTGGCGCGCCATATCAATTTGATGGACATCCCGCGCCAAGCGTTCCTGGCCCTGCCGCGCTGGACCCGCACCGATGAAACCCAGATCGCTGCCGACGATCGGATTAAGATCGGGCTCGGTCGGCGATGAAATCCGCAAATTTCGAGAACGAGCGACTGAACATGTCCGCTGAAAGCGTCGGTCCGCCGAAGAAGCGAAAGATGCATCCGATCCCGCTCAGGATCATGCATTGGATCAACGCGGTCACCATGATCATCATGATCATGAGCGGCTGGAAGATCTACGACGACGAGGTGATCTTCGGTTTCCTGCACTTCCCGGACGCCATCACCCTGGGGAAGTGGGCTCAGCACGGGTTGCAATGGCACTTCTTCGGGATGTGGGTGCTGGTCCTGAACGGGATCGCCTATCTCGCCTACGGCTTCGCGACCGGACGGTTCAAGCGGATGTTGCTGCCAATCCGTCCGCACGAGGTCATTAAGGAGGCAATCGCCGCCTTGACCTTCCGCCTGAAGCACACCGACCTCACTAAATACAACGCGGTGCAGAAGGTGCTCTACGTCGGCGTGATCACGATTATCGTCCTCCAAGTCGCGACAGGTCTCGCGATCTGGAAGCCGATACAATTCTCCGGCTTGGTCGGGCTGTTCGGCGGTTTCCAGGGTGCGCGGCTCGCGCATTTCCTCGGCATGTCGGCGATTTGCCTCTTCTTCCTCATCCACGTCACCCTCGCTCTGCTGGTGCCAAGGACCATTCTTGCCATGCTGACGGGCGGTCCCAAGGAATCCGCGGAGCCGGAAGCCTCGTCCGAAGCGCGGCTCTCGAAGCCGGCTCAGTAACGGAGCTGACCATGTCCTTGCGTCGAAACTCCCTCTTTCGCCCGGTGAAGGTGCTGGATCAGTCGCTCCTGACCGAGAACCGAAAGTTCCTCCAGGAGATCAGCCGCCGCAAGCTCCTCCGAGGCGGACTGACCCTCGGCGGTCTTGGCTTCCTGACCGGTTGTGATGTCTCGGACCACTCCGCGGTCCGGCGCATGCTGGAGCTCGCCTCTTCCTTCAACGATTCGGTGCAGGCGGCGATCTTCAATCCCAACAAGCTCGCGCCGACATATTCGATCGATCAGGTCGTCAAGCCCCCGCGGTTCAACGCCTATTACGAGGTCGAGCGAGTGAAGCCGGTCAATCTTACCGATTGGAAGCTGGAGCTCGCCGGGCTGGTTCAAGACAAACAACCTTGGACGCTCGATCGGATCCATGCCCTGCCTGAGCAGGAAGAGATCATCAAGCACATCTGCGTCGAAGGCTGGGACTATATCGGTCAATGGTCAGGCCCGAACCTTAAGCAATTCCTGCAGCTGATCGGCGCCGATCTCAGTGCCAAATACGTCGCCTTCCATGGAAATGACGATTACATGGAGAGCATCGATATGGCGACGGCGCTCCATCCGCAAACGATTCTCGCGACCAAATACGCCGGCGAGCCGCTGGCCGATCCCTTCGGCGCGCCACTCAGATTGCGGACCGCTGTCAAGCTCGGCTTCAAGAACCCGAAATGGATCCGGGCGATCGAGGTCAGCAACACCTATCAGCCTGGCTTCTGGGAGAAGCAGGGCTTCAATTGGTTCAGCGGGATATGACACCGCATCGACCGGCCAACTGATCGCTGACCGGTCTCGATGCCGGCGGTTATTCCCACTCTCCTTTGTGGTGTCCTGGCGGCGGCTCTCTGGGGCGGACCGGGTTGGGTCTTAGCCCGCCGCATCTTTCCCGATCGCACGCTGGCTATCCTTGTTGCTCCGACCATCGGTTGGGCTGCGCAGACATCCCTGGCGCACGGGCTGTCCTTGGTTTTTGGCGCCTCGACGCCAACTTATCTCTGCGCTGCTATGGTCGTGGCGATGGCAGCGGCGATCGATCGCAAGACCGAGACCGGATCCTCTCCTTCAGCTGCGCTCTGGCCGCTCCTGGCGCTTGCCTGTCTCATGGCGCTATTACCGATGGCAGGCGAACTTCCAAAGGTCGTCGAGGGTGGCGTGCAGTTTGCGGGGCCGGTCTTCGATCATGCCAAGATCGCGGTTATCGATGAGATGCTGAGAACCGGTGTCCCGCCGGGCAATCCGGTCTTTGCGATGGGCGGCGGTGCGGGCCTGGTTTCCTATTACTATTTCTGGCTCTTCGGTGCGGCCGAACTCGGCCACATCACGGGTGCAAGCGGGTGGGAAGCCGACATTGCGTCGAGCTGGTTCACCGCATTCGCATCGCTGCTCCTGATCGGCGGCATCGCCTTCCAGATCAGTCGCCGTCTCGCCGCCGTCTATCTCGCCGTTCTATTTGCGCTCATCGGCTCGCTTCGCCCCGCGCTCGCGTGGGTCATCGGCCAGCCGACAGTCGATGGCCTGCTGCGACATCAGACCGGTCTCGCCAACTGGCTCTTGGAAACGAGCTGGAGCCCGCACCATGTGATGGCGGCAGGATGCGCGGTCATCGCCCTCCTGCTGATGGGGCGCCTTGCCGAGCGAACGAAGATCGCCACCACGCTGCTCCTCGCCCTGGTGGTCAACGCTGGTTTTCAGAGTTCGCTTTGGGTTGGCGGTATCACGTTCGGCCTCTGCGGCATTGTCGCCGGGATGATGTTTTTCTTCAGTATCGATCGCGATCGCCGCATCGGTTTTGTCTTGAGTTGTGCCGCCGCGGCAATCCTCGCAGCCGGTCTTTCCTGGCCTCTGATCTCCCTGCAGATCGACGCTGCCGCCCAGCACGTGGGCAGATCGCCGATCATGCTGAATCCCGCGCGAATTTTCGGACCGGAGATACCTGACGGCATCCGACGGATTGTCGATGTGCCGGCCTATTGGCTTGTCTATCTCCCGATCGAGTTTCCGGTCGCGTTCCTGGTCGGCGGTTGGACCCTGTGGCGACGGGCCCTCGCCCGCTCGGACATCGAGACGGCGACGAGGATGGTCCGCATTCTCGGTGCCGCGGCCCTGGTGAGCCTTCTGGGTGGCGGCTGGTTGCTCAGCACCATCGGAATCAACAACGACCTTGGCTGGCGCGCGGTCCTTCCGGCAGTTCTCCTGCTGAACGCGGCGGCGGGAGCAGGGATCGCGGAGTGGCTATCACGTCGTCGTTTCAGGCCGCTCGCAGTTTCGGCGGCTCTACTGCTGACGGCGCTGCCGGACACCGGCAAGCTCGTCAACGGCAACATCGCCGGCAACGCAGACTCGAGGAGTGCTGCTTTTGCACCTTCCGCCGAGATGTGGGCGGCGGTCAGAAAATACGCCGGCCCCCAGGATCGCGTCGCCAACAACCCAATATTCTTGGCCGAGCTGACGCCCTGGCCGATCAATCTCTCCTGGGCATTGCTCGCCGATCGCCGCTCGTGCTTCGGCGGCAAGGAGATGGCGATTGCCTTTACGCCCCTCTCCGCTGACCAACGGCAGCAGGTGTCGGACCTGTTTATCGCCGTCTTCGATGGCAGAGGGAGTCCTGAGGATGTCGCGCGCCTGGCGAACGATTACGGCTGCGGCGTGGCCGTAGTCACTCCCCTGGACGGCGCCTGGAGCGCGGACCTCTTTGCCATGAGCCCACTATACCGCCTCGCGGAGAGCAAGGCGGGGAAATGGCGCATATACGTACTGAACCGGCCGATTGACTAACCGCGCGCGATCACGAAGACGCCGAGCGCAACCAGGCAGGTGCCGATCAGCCGGGACGGCGAGAGCGGCTCGCTAAGAAAGGCTGCCGACGCGAAGACCACCAGCACAAAACCCAGCCCAAGGAACGGATACGCGTAGGACACCTCGGTGCGACTTAGCACATAGATCCAGACGAGGATGCTAAGCCCATAGCAGGCAAATCCGCCGAGGAGTCCCGGCCGAAGCACAGTATCGAGCGCCCTTTGATACAAGGTGCCGCCGCCCTCGACTGCGAAGCCGCTCCGCGCACCCAAGCGCAACAGGATTTGCGCGACCGCATTCAAGGATACGCTCAAAAGGATCAGGCCGATCATCGCGGCCTTGCCGAGCATGCCCGCTTCTCCGCTCATGCGTCGGAACGGGCGAGCTCGGACATGCCGTCGCGAAAGGCGACTTCGGGCCGCCAGCCAAGCTCGTCCCGGAGGCGCGAGGAATCCGCCGTGATGTGCCGCACGTCTCCCAGGCGGAACTCGCCCGTCACGATGGGAGTGGGCCCGCCGATCGCCTCGGCAAGTGCCGTCGCCATCTCGCCGACGGTCTTGGGCGAGCCCGAGCCGACGTTGAAAGCCCTGGTGCCGGAAACATGCTTCTCACAGGCCAGCACCGTTGCCGCGGCGATGTCGCGGACATGGATGAAGTCCCGCCGTTGGCCGCCATCCTCGAAGACCCTCGGCGCCCGGTTGGCGCGGAGCGCGGAGGTGAAGATCGCGGCCACACCGGCATAGGGCGTGTTCTTGGGCATGCCGGGGCCGTAGACGTTGTGATAGCGCATCATCGCAACCGAGCCGCCGGTGACCCGCGCCCAGTTGGACGCGTAGTATTCCTGCGCCAGCTTGCTCGTTGCATAGGCGTTGCGAGGATCGAGCGGCGCGCCCTCGGCTACCAGGCTGGTAGCCAATGCAGCGCCACAGCAGGGGCAGGGTGGTTCGAAGTTGCCGCCGTTCATGGCGCTTTCCAGCCGTGGTGCCGGCATAACGGCGCCGTGCTCAGGGCAGCGCCCAAGGCCCTCGCCATAAACCACCATTGAGCTCGCCAGGGTCAAATGCTTGGTTTTCGCGCGTGCCATCGCGGCCAGCAGCACGGCCGTTCCGGCGTCGTTGGAAGAGGCGTAGTCCGGCATGTCGTCGCTGTCGACGCCAAGCCCGACTTTGGCCGCGAGGTGGATGACGGCATCGATCCCCGCGAGGGCACTCTCGACCGTCGCGGGAGCGCGGATGTCGCCTGGTCTGAAGTCAATTCCCTCGGGTGGCGTCCAACCCTCCTTGTGCACATCCGCGCGAAGAGAATCGAGCACCCGCACCTGATGGCCGCGCGCTTGCAGCCGGCGCAGGACGTGCTGGCCGATGAAGCCGGCGCCCCCCGTCAGCAGGACGTGCATCATGACCTCTCGACCGGCAACCCGGTCTCGGTCAATCTCGCCCCGCCGCGGAGGGACCGGGCCAGCCGGGTGAAGGTAGCGGCAATCTTCCAGGCAGCGACGACACCAGCCTTCAGATTGCCTGAGACCTTGGACTCGCCGCCGCGCCGGCGGCGGTGATCGACGGGAATCTCCAGTATGCGGAAGCCGGCCGCGGCGGCGCGCATTTGCATCTCGAGATTCCAGCCATAGGTTTCCTCCTGCATCCCAAGGGCGCGCAGGCGATCGACGCGCATGGCCCGGAGCGGCGACATATCGGTGAACCGGACGCCATAGACCAGCCGCAGGAGAATGCCGGCCAGGACGCCGGCCACCATTTGCTGAGGAGTCATGCTGCCGGGCTCGCGCTTTCCCCTGAGCCGCGACCCCATCACGAAATCCGCACGCCCCTCTAGGATCGGTCCGACAACCGTGGGTATGAAGCGCGGAACGTCGCTGCCGTCGCCATCCAGGAAGCACGCGACCTCCATGGCGCCGTTCACGGCCGCGAGGCCGGCCGCGCAAGCGCGGCCGTAGCCTCGGAGCGTAGCCTCTACAATCCGCGCACCAGCTTCCCGGGCAACCTCACGGGTTCGATCGGTCGATCCGTTATCGACGACGATCACCTCGCCGACACCCGTCGCGAGGACCTCTCGGACAACGCCGGGGATCGCGTCTTCCTCGTCGAGGCACGGAATGATGATGGCGACGTGCGAGAGTCGTTGGGCAAGCCGGGTCATTGCGCTGCTCGGGAGTTCCGGCGGTGCATCACGAACTGCCGAGTCCGCGGCGCATCCTGCAAGGGTCGCGCCGGATCCGCAAAATTCGGCCGCCGCCCGGCCAACTCCGCTTCCAGCATCGCATAGGAATTCGCGTCGTCGACGTCATACCAGGGATCAAGGACTTGGGTTTCGAGGCCGATCGCCTTGGCCTTCTGGAGTGTCAGGCTGAACACCACGTCGGTGCTCCAAGGGATATCGGTGAACAGCTCGGGGTGAGGGCGCGAGAGGCCAATGAACGTATAGCCGCCGTCGATCGCCGGGCTGATCACCACCCGGTCTCCCTGGCGCAGGCCTTCAGCGGCATCCCGGAGGATCTGGGGTGGCAGCGTGGGGCTGTCGGAATTCACCAGGATGGCGCCCGCATGGCCGAGGTCGATCAGGTCCTCGATTCCCTTGGAAAGCCGGGCGCCAAGATCCCCCTTGCCTTGGGCAGTCAGGCCAAAACCAGAGGGCAGCAACCCTCGCAGCCGTTCCTCCGAGCCGACAGGGGTGTACACGGCATATCCGGCAATGCCCGAATTTTGGGTCAGCAATGAGATCGTCGCCGCGAGATCGCCGATGAAGCACCGGGATATCTCCGCGCACTCGTCGGGATGCAGAGGCGGAGAAAGGCGGGTCTTGGACGAACCGCTCTGGGGGGTTTTGCAGATAATCCCGATAGCAACCGATTTTGCCAAGTCCATCTCTCTTGCAGCGGCCACAGTCTGAGGCGAATTCGTCGGGAGATGGAGCGAGGTTACATCTAAAGACGGCGAATCGGGTCGGATAGTGGCGAATTGTGTTCTCTAACGACGGCTACTCGGACTTCGTGCGGGAGGCCAATATGACCAAATTTAACGAATTGGACATGGACGAGCTTCCCGTGATTTCGGCATTGCTTGGCGAGGTCCCAAGTATCTTGAGCTGGTCCTCTACGAGATTGAGGTCGGCCGCACGTTGACGACGGAGGAGCTGCGAAAAAAGTTTCGCCGCCGCCCCCAGGGGCTCTCGAAGAACCGCAGCCGGCAGAATAAGGCTTTCCCTGAAGAGCTTCGCGATCGGAGATCTCTGACATGAGGCTGAGAGAGTATGGCGATCGCGGACGAGGTCAGCATTTGGTTACCGGAATGTGCGTCGGTCTTCATCGTCCAGCAATGCTTACGACCAGCCAGGGGGAGTGAATAGAAATCACTGGGTCAGCGAGGCCTGGTCTTGCGCCCTAGATGTGGGCCAGGCGGCTCGATCTCGACCCGGTAGGCATGAAAAGGAATACGCCTTGCGCGTGACCGGCGCGTCATAATGGCACTCTAATCCAGTCGGAGGCTTCTTGGAGCAAGTTGACCTGGCTCGGGCTCTCATCCGTGTCGAGATTACCGTGAAGCGTGAAGAGCACGGCTTGGTTTCTCGATGGCTCCGCGACGAGCTGCAACCGGGCGATCGCATCAGCTGAGGGGCCGAGCGGCACCTTCGTTTTTCCGGTAAGGAGGCGCCGACCGAAGCCTTTGGCACAAAGTAAGCGCGATCCAACCCAGCAGGTGGACAGGTCGGGTAAGGTCGTTGTCGATATTACATTTGTGAACTCTGGCGCGACGGCAGCGGCCCATGAGGGATGACATTGTTGGATGTGGCCGATGAAGCCGGTGTTTTCATCGAGAGCGCCTGCCGCTCGGGGTCATGCGGAACCTGCATGGTGTATTGAGGAGCGGAAAGGTGCTGATGCCGGTTGGACGCGCTCACCGATGGCGAGAATGAGACGGCTTCGTTTTGGCTTGCCAACCCGAACCCAGGAGTGATGTTGAGCTAGAAGCTTGACATGATTTGTCCCGGAACCTGGGTGATGAGTGCCTGTTGGAGGTTGCCGGTGCTGCTTCTCCGTGCGCTACTTCGCTGAGCCAGCGCTCTTTGTTGTAGTCGCGCGAAGGTCAAGGCGCAAAGAAGTGTGGATGACGCACCTTCAATTCGTCGGCGTATTCGAGCGAGTGCGAAAGATGATCGCGGAGTGCTGCTTGGGCCACCTCGGGCTCGCCGGCGGCGATGGCATCGAGGATTGCGGTATGCTCCGCGACGACTTGGCGGGTTTTGCCTTCCACAGGCAGGTTGAGGCGGCGAAGCCGATCGATGTGGCCGGCCTGCCGCCGCATCAGGTACCATGTGTCGCCGATGCCGGCCGCCTCGTACATTGTGCGGTGGAAGCTGAGGTCGGCGTCCTCGAAAGCGGCGTGCTCCTTCAGCTCTGCAAAGGCCGCCTGCTGCCGGACGAGGCTCCGTAGCTTTTCGACCAGCGCGGCATCGCGGGATTGGCTGAGCGTGCGCACCACCTCAAGTTCGAGGGAGCGACGCAGGAATTGGGCTTCGCGGGCGCGGCGGAGATCGATCGGCGTCACGACAGTGGCGTGCTGCGGAAAGACGACGACCAAGCCTTCTTCCTGAAGCCGCATCAGCGCGTCGCGGATCGGGGTCGAGCTCAGCGCGAAGCGTTCCTGCAGTTCAGCGCGCGACAGCACCGTCCCGGGTGCTAGGCGCAAGTCGATGATCTCGTCGCGCAGAGTTTCGAAAATTAGAGGAGCGCCGCGCTGGGCGTTCCGCGCAAGAGCACGCGCTGACTGCATTTCCGACATCTTCCACCTCGGCGCCGCCGATTCTGGCGGACCGGATCATATATAGCATAAACCCGGGTTGACGCACTAATGCATTAGTGCTTTAGTGCTGGGGAACGGCAGCGAAGATTGCCGCGTCCCGGGAGGGAAAGGTGATGAAGGCGTCCGCCATCAGCCCCGCACTGCGCCGTTCAATACGAATGTGCGGTCCCGGATGATTCCACAGTTCCAAGAAGAGCGGCCGCGCATCTGATGCGGCCGAGAACGCATCATCCATGATCCAGGGGAGGAAACGATGAATTTCAGTCGCAGACAGACTCTTGCCGGAGCGGCCACGCTCCTCGCGCTTTCGTCGACCCGCGTCTTGGCCCAGGCGAAGACGGAGGTCGCGATCAGCCGGCAGCCGGGCATTCTCTACCTGCCGACCCATGTGATCGAGAAGCAGAAGCTACTGGAGAAGCACGCCGAGAAACTCGGCGTTGCCGGCGTCACGACCAAGTGGGTGCAGTTCGCCAATGGCGGTGCGCAACAGGATGCGCTCATTTCCGGCAATGTCGACATCATCAATACCGGCACCGGGCCGTTGCTGCTGCTCTGGAGCAAGACCAAAGGCCGCGTGCGTGGCGTGGTGGCCAGCTCGGCACAGCCGCTCACCTTCGTCAGCCGGGATCCCAGGATCAAGTCGCTGAAGGATCTACAAGCGGGCGACAAGATCGCCGTGCCGACGATCAAGGTCTCGACCCAGGCGATCCTGTTGCAAATGGCGGCGGCCCAGATGTTCGGCGAGGACAAGTGGGATCACTTCGACCCGATGACGGTGCAGATGGGCCATCCGGATGCGGTGATCGCCATGAAGAACGGATCGCACGAGGTGAAGAACCACTTCGCGGCGCCGCCGTTCGACTACTACGAGCTGAAGGACATCCCCGAGGCGCATGCGGTGTTGAAGTCGCCCGACATCATCGGCGGGCCGCTCTCCCAGGGCCAGTTCATGACGACGACCGAGTTCGCTGAGGGCAACCCGAAGATCATCGAGGCGTTGCGCGCGGCAGCCGAAGAGGCCAAGCAGTTCATTGGGTCCAATCTTCCGGAGGCGCTGGCGATCTACAAGGAGGTCACGGGCGACAAGACCGAGGTCGCGGTGTTGAGCGACATGCTGACCAAGCCGGGCATGGACGAGTGGAACCTCTATCCTCAGGGCACGATGAAGTTCGCGGCGCATCTCAACAAGGTCGGCTCGTTGAAGACCATGCCGGCGTCCTGGAAAGACTACTATCTGCCGGTCGCGCATGACCTCCCCGGCAACTAAGATACGGCCGATCCGCGACGAGGCCGGCGCCGACCTTTCCGGCGCCGGCCTCGAACCCACAGGGAAACCGATGGCCGTAGAGCCCTTGCTCGAGGTGTCCTCCGTCACCTTGCGCTACAAGACGCCGGGATTGATCATCACCGCGACGGAGCGCGTGAGCTTCACGGTCAACAGCGCCGACCGTTTCGTGCTGCTCGGACCGTCCGGTTGCGGAAAGTCGACCTTGCTGAAGGCGGTCGGCGGCTATCTGCAGCCGAGCGAAGGCAGCATCACGATCAAGGGCCGGAAGGTCACGCGGCCCGGTCCCGACCGCATGATGGTGTTCCAGGAATTCGACCAGCTGCTGCCCTGGAAGACGGTCTTGGAGAACGTGACCTTCCCGCTGGCCAATGCCCGCGGCCTCTCCCGACGCGCGGCGGAGGAGAAGGCCCGGCACTACATCGAGAAGGTCAATCTGACGCGCGCGATCGACAGCTATCCGCACACGCTGTCCGGCGGCATGAAGCAGCGCGTCGCGATCGCCCGCGGCATGGCGATGGAGCCGGACATCTTGTTGATGGACGAGCCGTTCGCTGCGCTGGACGCGCTGACGCGGCGCACCTGCCAGGACGAGCTGCTGCAGCTCTGGTCCGACACAAGGTTCACGGTCCTGTTCGTGACGCATTCGATCGCCGAGGCGATCAAGATCGGCAACCGCATCCTGCTGCTGTCGCCGCATCCCGGCCGGGTCAAGGCGGAGGTTGTCGACGTGGACACGACATCCACCGCCGACGGCAGCGCCGGACGGCTGGAACAGGAGATCCACGACATGCTCTTCTCGGAAGAGAAGCACGAGGAGTAGAGCGATGGCAAGCGCACGGATATTGCTCCGCGAAGCCGGCAGCGACACGCAAGGCCAGGTCGAGCGTCGCCTGAGCACCTGGGAGCTCGCCTGGGAAAACGCCTTCCTGCGCAAGGCCGTGCTGATCTTGCTGCTGGCGGCGATCTGGGAACTCTATGGGCGCTGGCTCAACGATACCCTGTTGTTCCCGACGCTGACCGAGACGCTCGGCTCGGTCACGGAGCACATCGAGAACGGCGTCCTCCCGGAGCGCGCCTGGGCCTCGATCAAGGTGCTGCTGATGGGCTTCGCGGCGGGAACCTTGCTGGCAGGCCTGCTCACCATGCTGGCGATCAGCACGCGGATCGGCTCTGACTTTCTCGAGACCGTGACGGCGATGATGAGCCCGCTGCCGGCGATCGCATTGCTGCCGCTGGCCCTGATCTGGTTCGGGCTCGGCAACGGCAGCCTGGTCTTCGTCCTGATCCATTCGGTGCTCTGGCCGGTGGCGCTCAACACCCATTCGGGATTTCGCGCGGTCTCGCAGACGCTGCGCATGGTCGGGCGCAACTACGGCCTGACCGGCTTCCGCTACGTCTTCAAGATTCTGATCCCGGCCGCCTTCCCTTCGATCCTCACCGGCCTCAAGATCGGCTGGGCCTTCGCCTGGCGCACGTTGGTGGCGGCCGAGCTGGTGTTCGGTGTCTCCTCGGGCCAGGGCGGGCTCGGCTGGTTCATCTTTGAGAACCGCAACCTGCTGGAGATCCCCGCGGTCTTCGCCGGCCTGCTGACCGTGATCATGATCGGCCTGGTGGTCGAGAACCTGATCTTCCGCACGATCGAGCGGCGCACGGTGATCCGCTGGGGCCTGCAGAGCTGATTCAATCCGCATTCGAGACCGCATGAGAGTAGCATGACCGGCAAGAGCCCCGCCGAACTGCGCAGCGCGCGCTGGTTCGCCCCCGACGACTTCCGCACCTTCGGCCACCGCTCGCGCATGAGCCAGATGGGCTATGCCGCGCAGGACTACGCCGGCAAGCCGGTCATCGGCATCATCAACACCTGGTCCGACCTCAACCAGTGCCATGCGCATTTCAAGCAGCGCGCGGACGACATCCGGCGCGGCATCCTGCAGGCGGGTGGCTTCCCGGCCGAGCTCCCGGCAATGTCGCTGTCCGAGAGCAAGGTGAAGCCGACCACCATGCTCTATCGCAACTTCCTCGCCATGGAGACGGAGGAGCTCATCCGCTCGCATCCGGTGGACGGCGTGGTTCTGATGGGCGGCTGCGACAAGACCACGCCGGCCCTGCTGCTCGGCGCGATCAGCGCCGGCGTTCCGGCGATCTTCGTGCCCGCGGGTCCGATGCTGCGCGGCAACTGGCACGGCCAGGTGCTGGGCTCCGGCTCGGACGCGTTCAAGTATTGGGACGAGCGGCGCGCCGGCACCATCTCTCAACAGGACTGGTCGGAGATCGAGGCCGGGATCGCCCGCTCCTATGGCGTCTGCATGACCATGGGCACCGCCGCCACCATGACCGCGCTCGCCGAGGTGCTGGGCATGACCTTGCCCGGTGCCTCGTCAATTCCGGCGGCCGATTCCAACCGTATCCGCATGTGCGCCGCTGCCGGCCGCCGCATCGTCGACATGGTCTGGGACGATCTGACGCCGGACCGCATCCTGGCCGAGGGGGCTTTCCGCAACGCCATCGCCGCCGCCATGGCGATGGGCTGCTCGACCAATGCCGTCATCCATCTTCTGGCCCTAGCGCGGCGCGCTGGACACGCGATCGGCCTCGAAGACTTCGATCGTGCGAGCCGGGTCGTCCCGGTCATCGCCAATATCCGGCCCAGCGGCGACAAATACCTGATGGAGGATTTCTACTACGCGGGCGGCCTGCTCGGGCTGCTTGCGCGGCTGAAGCCGCATCTCGACCTCGCCCAGCGCACGGTCTCCGGCCGAAGCTGGGCAGAATGCCTGGAGGGCGTGCGGATCTACAACGAGGATGTGATCCGGCCGCTGGACAATCCGATCTATGCCGAAGGGGCGCTCGCGGTGCTGCGCGGCAATCTCGCCCCTAAGGGCTGCGTGATGAAGCCTTCCGCCGCGGCGCCGCACCTGCTCAAGCATGCCGGCCCGGCGCTGGTGTTCGACGACTATCCGGCGCTGAAGGCCAATATCGATCGCGAGGATCTGGAGGTCACGGCCGATACCGTGCTGGTGCTGCGCAATGCCGGCCCGCTCGGGGGGCCTGGCATGCCGGAATGGGGCATGCTGCCGATCCCGAAGAAACTCCTGAAGCAAGGGGTGCGCGACATGGTCCGACTCTCCGACGCCCGGATGAGCGGCACCAGCTACGGCGCCTGCATCCTGCACGTCGCGCCGGAATCCTATATCGGCGGACCTCTGGCATTGGTGCGGACCGGAGACATCATTGCGGTCGACGTGCCGGCGCGGACGATTTCGCTGAACGTCTCGGAATCCGAGCTCGCAGCGCGGCGAGCCGTCCTGGCCAAGCCGAAGCCGCGCTACGGCCGCGGTTATGGCTGGATGTTCTCGCGGCATATCCGCCAGGCCGACGAGGGCTGCGACTTCGACTTTCTCGAGACCAGCTTCGGCGAGCCGGTCGACGAGCCCGCTATCTACTGAAGAGGAACGACCCATGACCCTGGATGCCACCACACGCGATCTGCTGATGCAGGTGAGCGTCGCCACACTGACCACCGCTCTGTTCAAGCGCGGCCTGCGCAACCAGTTCATTCAGGACGTCCATCCGCTCGGCCACAAGGGGCGCAACATGGTCGGTCCGGCCTATACCTTGCGCTCCATCCCGGCACGCGAGGACCTGAACCCGATCACCGTATTCCAGGATCGCGGCCACCCGCAGCGGCGTGCGATCGAGGAATGTCCGGCGGGCGCGGTGCTGGTGATCGACAGCCGCAAGGACGCACGCGCAGCCTCCGCAGGTTCGATCCTCGTCACCCGCCTGATGGTGCGAGGCGCGGCCGGGATTGTCACCGACGGCGGGTTTCGGGACAGTCCGGAAATCGCTGCGCTCGAGTTTCCGGCCTATCACAACCGTCCATCCTCACCGACCAACCTCACAAGGCATCAGGCGCTGGACATCAATGTCCCGATCGGCTGCGGCGACGTGCCGGTCTTCCCGGGCGACGTGGTGGTCGGCGACGGCGAGGGAGTCGTGGTGATTCCCGCGCACCTCGCAAAGGAGGTCGCCGAAGAGGCAACCGAGATGACGGTTTTTGAGGACTTTGTCACCGAGGAGGTCAGGAAGGGCCGCTCCATCCTCGGGCTTTATCCAGCAACTGACGAACGGACAAGGACGGATTTCGCAGCTTGGCGTGGCGCTCGAGGTCGTTGAGGCAGGATGGCTGCTGTGTGCGCCTATGGCCCAGCCCCGATGCTTAGGAGCCGTCGGAGGTGGGCCTAGGCGGTTGCCCGAAACCACGGGCAAACTCTCCAGGCTTCGAAGTCACTCGAGTTTCTTTCCCTATAAACGCGCTCTCAGGCCTCATATGCGGATCGTTCGGCTGAGCCGCAGCCGAGCATCTGCCGCGTCCGAAAATCGGCGCGAAGCGGACGTGTACTCTCCGAAGGCAAAGGTCGCACGTTCGAATCGCATCCGGTGCAACCAGAATCCTAAATAAAATCAATTCGCTATGCTGCAACCACCTTCCTTCCCGGTCATGATCGCGTGTCAGGCGAAGCGCAGGGGAAGCAGCGCGTTCAAATTCATTTGATCGCCCCTGGCTTCGAATCAGAAGGTTAGGAATCCGAATCTCTTCGGGCGCCCCAATCCTTAAAACTCTCCTGACAAACCCGGACCGTAACAGGCGCTAGGCTCCTCCTGCAGCGCAACCATCACGTCGTCGGAGGGCATCATGCAGGATCGGAAGGGCGGCTGCCTGTGCGGGGCGGTGCGGTACGTGCTGCGGGGCGACCTGCAGGCGGTCGCGATCTGTCATTGCACGCACTGCCAGCGGCAAAGCGGCAGCATACTTTCCTTCAACGTCGTGGTCCGGGCGGCGGACTACCACCAGCAGGGCGAGACCAAGGCCTATGTCGATCACGGCGACAGCGGGCAGCCGCTCCATCGCCACTTCTGCGGCCGCTGCGGCTCTCCTATTTTCACCACGACCGCCATGGCGCCGGGAATGGTGGTGGTGCGGGCGGGGACTCTCGAGAGCATGGACGGGCTGCAGCCGACCAGCGAGATCTATACCGATCACGCGGTGAAATGGCTGGCGCCGATCGCCGGCACGGCGCGTTTCGCGCAGGGCTCGCGAGCCGAAATCTAGTCGGCTAAGCCTTTGATTTGCCATTCCCACTTTCAATCGGCGGAAAACTTCGCCGTCGCTGTCGATCGCCGATCCCGTCGTTCGACGTCTTGATACCAGGCCGATGCGGCCTGCTTCAGGCAACAGGAGACGGAACGATGCGTGTGATGGTGTTGGTGAAGGCGACCGCGGACAGCGAGAAGGGCTTGGTCATGGACGCGCCGACGCGGAAGATGTTCGAGGAAATGGGGAAGTTCAACGATGAACTGACCAAGGCCGGCATCATGAAGGCCGGCGAAGGCTTGAAGCCCTCTTCGGCGGGCAAGCGGATTGCCTTCGATGGCCCGGGCCGCACGGTCGTCGACGGGCCGTTCGCCGAAACCAAGGAGCTGGTTGCCGGTTACTGGCTCTGGGAGGTCAAGGACATGGACGAGGCCGTCGCCTGGGCGAAGCGTTGCCCCAATCCGATGCCGGGACCGAGTGAGCTCGAGATCCGGCCGCTCTACGAGATGGCGGATTTCCAGGGACTCTGACGCGCCATTCAAAATCAAAGGAACAAGAGCATGACCATTGCGAAAAACACGATCTGCGTCTGGTACGACAAGGATGCCGAGGCCGCCGCACGCTTCTACGCCGCGACCTTTCCGAACAGCAGCGTCAAGGCCGTGCACAAGGCGCCGACCGACTATCCGTCCGGCAAGGTCGGCGACGTGCTGACAGTCGACTTCACGGTCTGCGGCATTCCCTGCATCGGTCTCAATGGCGGGCCGATGTTCAAGCACAACGAGGCCTTCTCATTCATGATCGCGACCGAGGACCAGGCCGAGACCGACCGGTACTGGAACGCCATCGTCGGCAATGGCGGGCAGGAGAGCGCCTGCGGCTGGTGCAAGGACAAGTGGGGCGTCTCCTGGCAGATCACGCCGCGCGTCCTCTTGGAGGCGATGGCCGCCGGCGGCGATGAAGCCAAGCGTGCCTTCACCGCGATGATGGACATGACCAAGATCGACGTCGCCAAGATCGAGGCGGCGCGGCGGGGCTGAGCCATCGCCCTTTCACTCCGCACTGTGGGCGTCGCCCTGCTGTTCCGGGGCGACGCCCTGGAGGTTCCGATCTATTCTGGGGGCCGTAACGGCAGGAGTGATTGATGCAGCGCGTTCTATTGACTGGTGCCGCCGGCGGCGTCGGCACCCGGCTTCGCAAGATGCTCCCCGAGCGTTATCCCGCTCTGCGGTTGAGCGACCGCAAGGCACCGGCCGACCTCCAGCCGGACGAGGACTTCGTTGCCGCCGATCTTGCCGACTTGGCCCAGGTCGAGCGTGCCTGCGCCGGGATCGACGGCATCATCCACCTCGGCGGCCAATCGACCGAGGCGCCCTGGGAGACGATCCTGCAAGCCAACATCGTCGGCACCTACAACCTGTTCGAGGCGGCGAAGCGCCAGGGGGTGAAGCGGGTGGTCTTCGCCTCCACCAATCACGTGATCGGCTTCTATCCGCGTTCGCGGCGCATCGGCACCGAGGCGAGGTTGTTGTCGGACAGTCGGTATGGAGTCAGCAAGGCCTTTGGCGAGCAGGTCGGCGCGCTCTATGCCTGCAAGTTCGGCCTGCGTGTGCTCAACCTGCGGATCGGCAATGTGGCCGACGCGCCGGCCAATATGCGCCTCATGTCGATCTGGCTGGCGCCGGCGGATCTCGTGCAGCTGATCCGGATCGGGCTGGAGCATCCCCAACTTCGCTACGAGGTCTTCTACGGCGTCTCCGGCAACGACCGCGGCTGGTGGGACAATTCCGCGGCCTTCCGCTACGGCTATCGTCCGGCGGGAAACTCCGAAACCATGCGCGAGGCGGCGCTCGCCGGCGAGAAGGACCGCAGGCCGGATCCGGTCGGCGATTATGTGCAGGGCGGGCATTTCGCCTCGCAGGAATATGCTGGCGATTTCGATGCGCTGAAAGACCTCGGGTGATCGGCGCATGGATGAGGTCGAGATCCGGCGCGCAGCAAAGTTTCTGATTGCACGCCGCGGCCCGGCTCCCGCGAAGCAATGGGCGGCACAGCAAGCGCTGGACGTTGCCGATGCCGAGGCCCGCGCGGTCTGGCTGCGTATCTTGCAGGCAGTGATCGATCTCAACCCGTCGCCCGGTGCCGATACACCGCTCAATTAGGACAATAAAAGGCCGGGGCGAGCATTCAATCTCGCCCCGGCCTTCGGTCAGCCTGGCTCAGTTCGCCTGGCTGGGGTTGTTCGAGTTGTCGGGGTTCGGCGAGTTCTTGGAACGCTGTTCGCATTCCGTCTTGCTGTTGCCGACCATCTTTGTGCAGTCCTCGTTGGCCGGATAGGTCGTGGAGGACGGCATGCTGTTGGTGCTCCCGGCCGGATTCGTGCCGGTCGTGGTGTTGATCTCCGAATTGCTCGGATTGTTCGAATTGTCGGGCGTGCTGCCCAACATCTTCTGTTGCTGGTCGCACTCGGTCTTGCTGTTTCCAACCAGCTTGCTGCAGTCGGTGCCGGCCGGATAGGTCTGCGTCTGCGCGCTGGCAGGCAGAACGGCGCCGGCTGCAACGAGGGCAAATGCCGCAGCCGCGAGACCAAGACGGGTTGCTCCAAACGTCATCTGAAGCTCCTTGATGAAGTGTTTCTTCGAGACCCGATCGTCTTGCGTGATCGGTATCTTTCAGGCCAACCGCAGCAGCTTGGTCGAGTTCCGCGGGACCGAAGCAATTATCGGGCGCGACCGTGACGACGGGGCCTCGGCAAATCCGTGCAATCAGCTCTATTGCGAATAAGTCGCATTTGCACTAGATTCTACGCGGGCGGTATCCGGAGCACGGCGTGGGGGAGATGCGCAGGGATGAATTGGGCGGCGCGCTGCCGCTGGCGGCCTATGGTGGCGGGGCGGCGAAGCATGTCCTGGATCGGGCGATCGAGATTCACTATGAGGAGATCCGCGGCGCGGTGCGGCGCCGTGGGCTCGACGGTGCCTTGGCGACCGAGGTGGTGCACGATCTCTACCTGCGGCTTTCGCGCCGGCCCGAGCGGCTTTCCGGTGTCGCCTCCTGGCGCGCCTTCCTCATCAAGGCCGCGATCAATCTCGGCATCGACCACCTGCGCCGGATCGGCTTCGAGCGCCGGCTCTTCGCCGCGCTGGAGACGGAAGCGGAGACTCTCGCCGCAACGCTCCCCCCGATCGAACGCGATCTCGAGATGCGGCAGCGTTTCACGACTTTGCGCGCGGTGATCGCCGAGCTGCCGCGGCAATGCCTTACGGTTTTCGTCGCCTATCATCTCGGCGGTTTGACCAAGGAGGAGATCACCGCCGGGCTCGGCATGAGGCGTCGCATGGTCGATCGCCATCTGCGCAATGCCGTGCTGTTCTGCATGGAACGGCTGCACGGATTTGAAGACGAGCGATGAAGCGGCGCATCGCAGCGGAGGCGGCCGATTGGGCACTGCGCCTGGCGGAGCAACCGTCCGAAGGCGAGCGGCGGAGCTTCGCCGCCTGGCTCGACGCCTCGCCGGCCCATGCCGAGGCTTTCGAACGGGTGCAGCGGATCATGGGCGATGCCGGGCACGCGCTGCGGCAGGATGCGGATTTCAGCCGCCGGCTGCTGCGCCGGTCGGAGAAGCGCAGCTGGCCCACCGCGACGGTCGCCTTCCTCCTGTTCGCCGCGTCGGGCGGCGCCTTCATCGCGGCGGACGGACCGCTGCGGCTGCAGGCCGACTTCATCTCGGCAGCCGGGGAGATGCCGCGCATCGCCTTGCGCGACGGATCGCACGTCACTCTCAACGGCCACTCCGCGATCGCCGTGCATTTCGATGCCGGCACGCGCAGCGTCACTCTGTTGCAGGGCGAAGCCTATTTCGAAGTGGCGCGCGATCCCGCGCGGCCCTTCATCGTTGAGGCGGGGCCCGGCTGGATCGAGGCCAAGGGCACCGCCTTCGACGTCAACCGCGTCGCCGGCGCGGTGGATGTCACCGTCACCGAGCACGCCGTCTCGGTCGAAACCGGCGCGGATCCGGCGATGCTCGTCTCCGCGGGCCGACGGTTGTCCTATGACGCGCAAGGAATCTCGCGCCAACCGCAACCCGTGCCCGAGGGCTTCGAGACGCCCTGGCGCTCAGGCCGCCTGGTCTTCGAGGATCGTCCGCTTTCGATGGTGGTCGACGAGATCTTCCGCCATCTGCCGGGCAAGGTCGTGATCGCCGACGGCGCGGTCGCCGCGCGGCGCATCAGCGGCGCCTTCGATCTCACCGATCCCGACGCGGCACTTGCCAGCTTCGGCACCGCCTTCGGCCTCAAGATCGTGCATCTCGGCGCCGTGCTGACCGTCATCTACTAGCGCCGCGAAAAAATCTTTCGGACCGACAGCCTCAAATCGCCGCCTCGTTCGTCTTCCCCGCAACGGCGCGCTCTGGCGCCGATCTGCACAGGCAAGGGGATTTCATGCACATCAATCGGAATGCACGGTCATTGGCGCTGGTCCTGGCCTTGGCGATGGCCGTGCCCGCCGCGATCGGCGCGCGACCGGCATCGGCACAGCAGCAGGCCGTCGCGATCGAGATTCCGGCCGGCGCGCTCTCGACCGGGCTGCAGAGCCTTGCGGCGCAGACCGGGTTGCAGATCGGCTATGACAGCGCGCTGCTCGAAGGCCTGACCACGGAGGGCCTTTCCGGCAGCTATACGCCGGAGCAGGTGTTGCAAAGGCTGCTGACGGGCAAGGGGCTCAACTATAGCTTCACCGATTCCCGCACCGTCACGCTGACCGCGCTGGCTGCTGGCCAGCAATCCCAGGCGGTGACCGCACTGCCGCCGATCGAGGTGACGGCGGGCAGCGGCGGCGTCATCGAGGCGAAGGGCTATACCGGAGTGAGCTCCGCGACCGGCGCCAAGACCGACACGCCCTTCGTCGAAACGCCGCAATCGATCTCCTCGGTGACCGAGGCCCAGCTCGAGGACCGCAATCCGCAGAACCTGCTCGACGCGATCGGCTACACGCCGGGTGCTCGGGTCTATGCCTACGGCACCGATCCGCGATTCGATTCCTTCTTCGTGCGCGGCTTCAACGTCACCAACACCGGCGTCTTCCGCGACAATCTCCGCCAGCCGGTGGCCGGCTACGGGTATTTCACGACCGAGCCCTATGGCATCGAGGGCATCTCGATCCTGCGCGGTCCTTCCTCGGCGCTCTATGGTGCGACCGGCGCGGGCGGTCTCTACAACGTCATCACCAAGCGCCCGACCGAGGATCCGCTGCACGAGGTGCAGCTGCAATTCGGCACCGACGATCGTTATCAGGGCCAGTTCGATCTCTCCGGTCCGCTCACCGAGGACAAGTCGGTGCTCTATCGCGTGACCGGTCTCGGCCGTGTCGCCGACACCGAATTTCACTCGGTGCCGGACGATCGCGCCTTCTTCGCGCCGGCGCTCACCTGGAAGCCGAACGACGATACCAAGCTCACGCTGCTCGCCGAATATGCGCGTTCGATGACCGGCGGCAATCCCGCCTATTACAACGACCGCTACGGCCATGCGACCCATTTCGAGGCCGGCGATCCCGCCTTCGGCGATCTCACCCACGACCAGGGCCGTATCGGCTGGGAGTTCGAGCATTATATCAACGACACGTTCACCATCCGCCAGAACGCGCGCTACGCGATCCAGGATATCCGCGCCGAATACGTCTATACCTTCAACGGTGCGCAGCATGCGCTCGATCCGAACCTGGTCGATCGCGGCACCGGGCTCGACGACCAGCGCCTCAACGCGATCACGGTAGACAACCAGCTCGAGACCCGGGTCGCGACCGGACCGCTCGACCATACGTTGCTGAGCGGCGTCGACTTCACCTGGGTCGATTTCCGCTACTTGAGCGGTGGCGGCGCGGCGCCCGCCTTGAATCTCGCCGATCCCAATTACGGCGAGCACATCGATACACCCGATCTCACGGCCCGCACCGACCAGACCCAGATCCAGACCGGCCTCTATCTCCAGGACCAGATCCGTTTTGCGGATGCCTTCACCCTGACCCTGGGCGGGCGGCACGATTGGGTGACCACCGAGACGGAGAACACCGACCTCACCACCGACGATTCCAACCGGATCAAGCAGACCGACCGCAAGTTCTCCGGCCGGGTCGGGCTGACCTACACGACACCGTTCGGCATCACGCCTTATGCCAGCCTCTCGACCGCCTTCTCGCCCAATGTCGGGATCAACGACACGACCGGCCAGCCGTTCAAGCCGACCACCAGCGTGCAGGAAGAGGCCGGCATCAAGTATTTGACGCCGGACGAGCGGCTCATGGTGACGGCGGCGGTCTTCAACGTCGATCAGAAGAACGGGTTGTTCTACGAGGTGATCGATGGCGTCAACACCCAGGTCCAGCGCGGCAAGCTCCGCTCCCGCGGCGTCGAGCTCGAAGCGACCGCCAGCCTCGGCAGCGGGCTCTCCTTCACCGGCGCCTACAGCTACACCGAACTGAAGATCCGCGAGGGCACACCCGGCACGGTCGGCAACTTCGTCTCGGGCGTGCCGAAGCACCTGGCTTCGGCCTGGCTGCATTACGCGCTGCCCGAGGACACCGTCTTTGCCGGCTTCGCCGTCGGCTTCGGTGCGCGCTATGTCGGCAGCAATTTCGGCGACGATATCAACAGCCTGAAGAACAACGACCGAGTCCTGTTCGACGCTTCCGCGAGCTACGACCTCGGCGCGCTTTCGCCGAAGCTCGACGGCCTCGCGTTGCAGGTGAACGCGGTCAATCTCGCCGACCGTCGTGACCAGACCTGCACCTCGGGCTATTGCTATCTCGATCCCGGCCGCTCGGTGATCGGGTCGCTGAAGTTCAATTGGTGACGGGCGATCCTCAGCCCCGGGCCAAACCGCGTCCTTCCCGGCGCAGGCGCAGCGCGTCCAAGGCGATCGCCAGCAGGATCAACACGCCGCCGACCATCTGGACCGCGTAGACGGAGATGTGGACCAGCTGCAATCCGCTCTGGATCACGGTGATCAGCAAGGTTCCGCCCAGCATGCCGATCACCCGTCCGCGTCCGCCGAACAGCGAAACGCCGCCGATGATCGGGGCGGCCACCGCATAGAGCAGGGTGGTGCTGCCGAGCGTCACGCTGACGCCGCCCAGGTAGGCGGCATAGAGGAAGCCGGCGACACCGGCCAAAAAACCCGAAGCGGCAAAGGCACCCAGCCGGGTCCGCCGCACCGCGATGCCGCGCGCCGCCGCCTTTCGCCGATCGTCGCCGGTCGCATAGAGGTTCCGGCCCCAGACGGTATGGGCCAGCACCGCATAGCCGATGAGATAGGTGACGAAAAGCGCGATCGGCATGATCGGCCAGCTCCCGATCGTGGTGCTGCCGATGGCGAGATAGCTCTGGTCGACAATGACCAGCGTGCGGGCCTGGGTGACGGCAAGCACGGCGCCTTGCAGGAACAGACCCATGGCCAGGGTGGCGACCAGAGCGTTCATCCTGAGATAGGCGACGAAGAACCCGTTCAGCATGCCGATCGCGGATCCCGTCACCAGCGTCAGCGCCACGGCGACGCTCCAGTGCACGTCGAATTCCTGCAGGGCATAGGCGCCCACCATGCCGCTGAAGAGGAGATTCCCCACCACCGAGAGATCGATGGCGCCGCTGAGCAGAGTCACGGACACGGCAAGCACCACCACGCCCAGGGTCGTCGCCTGCACCAGCACGTTCTGCAGATTGCCTTCCGAGACGAAGACTGGGTTGAGCAATCCGGCGAGGATGCCGAAGACGACAACCAGGATCCAGGCCACATTGTCCAGAACGAGCTTCATGCCCATGCTCTTCTTTTCCGTACCGCTTTGGGATTGGCAAGCGCATCGAACGTGATGTCGTTGCCGGCGCGCGAACCGCGCGCGGGACCGGCGGACCCGGTCCTTGCGGATAGAACGATGGGACCGAGCGGTCGGTTCACGCCAAGCCCGGGCAGATAGCCGGGCGAGCCACAGTTTCGGAGCAGAGACCCGCCGTTCAGCAGACGCAACGCGCCAGCATGCCTGGATCAGGATTGGCGAAGCGCGCTCAGTGCAGGCGCAGCGGAACGACGGTGCCCACGCGCGACGGCACGAAGGGCCCGGCCCAGAGATCTTCGATTCCGTCCGGAAAGTTGTTGTGCCACGAGGCGAGGAAAATGCCGGCCATCACACGGCGTTGGCGCTCCAGCGCGGGGGCGAATTGAATGACGTTGTTCGTCTGCATCTCGGGTCTCCACGGGGTTTCGCCCCATGGAGACTCAAGTGGATATCCGGTGTCGGGTTTCCGAGTGCGCGCGCGCACACTGGGCTGCGAAGTTAAGGCTTTCGGCCCAACCGGCTCTGCCCTGCCAAACTGCACACTTCCATGTGCTGTCGCGCATCTCGATGGACGATATCCGGCGCGCCACAGGGGCGGTTTAGCTTCCCGGATTGTTGGAATTGTCGGGCGCGCGCGTGCTCTTGGAATCCGCTTCACATTTTTTCTTGGTGTTGCCGACCATGCCCGTGCAATCGGGTCCAGGGGCCGTGCAAGCGGAGAGGAGAATGAGCGCAGCGCTCGCCGCCAGGCCCAGGCGGCCTGCTTTCGTGATCATCGGACGATCCTCACAGGGTTCGTTGGAGGCGCTGGCTTTTGACAGCCGGTTTCTTGAACCCAGGCGGCACGCATCGGTTCCTCGCGGACCGGCGCATCCGAGGCTCTACGCCTTGTGAATCGGGTCCACCCATTTCACGTCTTCGGGCTGCTCGACCGGTTCGATGTCCAGGTTGACCACCACCGATTCGCCGTCGCTGCGCACCAGCACGCATTCCAGCACTTCCTCCCGCGAGCCGTTGATCTCCTGGTGCGGCACATAGGGCGGGATGTAGATGAAGTCGCCGGGCCCGGCTTCCGCGGTGAATTCCAGCGCCTCGCCCCAGCGCATCCGTGCCTTGCCCTTGACCACATAGATGACGCTTTCCAGCGGCCCGTGGTGATGCGCCCCGGTCTTGGCATTGGGATGGATATGGACGGTGCCGGCCCAGATCTTCTGCGCGCCGACCCGCGCGGTGTTGATCGCCGCCCGCCGGTCCATGCCCGGGGTCTGCGCGGTGTTGGGATCGAGCGCGTCGCCGGGAATGACCCGAACGCCGTCGTGCTTCCATTTGCCGTCAGTCATCACCACCTCCTGATTCGGGGAGCTTAACAAGCGCGGCGCGGCACGCCAAACTGGTCGCAACAGCGCTGCGAGGAACGATGCCCGACAAGAGACAGATGCGCCTCGGCGCTTTCATGCGCCCGGTGACCATCCACACCGCCGCCTGGCGCTATCCCGGCGCCTATCCCGACGCCAATTTCAACTTCCAGCATCTGAAGCGCTTCGCCCAGAAGCTCGAGAGCGGCAAGTTCGACGCCTTCTTCATGGCCGATCACCAGGCGCTGCTCAACATGCCGATCCAGGCGTTGAAGCGGAGCGGCACGGTCACCTCCTTCGAACCGCTGACCTTGCTTCCGGCGCTCGCTGTCGTTACCGAGCGCCTCGGTCTCATCGCCACCGCATCCACGACCTACAACGAGCCCTATCATGTCGCACGCCGCTTTGCGTCGCTCGATCACCTGAGCGGCGGCAGGGCAGGGTGGAACCTCGTCACGTCCGGCAATCCCCACGAGGCGATGAACTTCGGCCGCGAGGAGCATGTCGAACACGACGCGCGCTATCGCCGCGCCCGCGAGTTCTTCGACGTGGTGACGGGCTTGTGGGACAGCTGGGCCGACGACGCCTTCATCCGCGACGTCGAAAGCGGCGTCTATTTCGGTCCCGACAAGCTCCACACGCTCAACCACAAGGGCGAGCATTTCAAGGTCAAGGGCCCGCTCAACATCGCGCGACCGGTGCAAGGCTGGCCGGTGATCGTGCAGGCGGGCGCTTCGGAAGCCGGCCGCCAGATCGCCGCCGAGACCGCCGAGGCGGTCTTCACCGGCCAGACCAGCATCGTCGAGGCGCGCAAGTTCTACGCCGACGTGAAGGGCCGCATGGCGAAGCTCGGCCGCGCGCCGGATCACATGAAGATCCTGCCCGGCGTCTTCACCGTGGTCGGCGACACGGTGGAGGAGGCGCGCGCCAAGAAGCGCAAGCTCGACAGCCTGGTCCATCCCGACAGCGGCATCGCCTCGCTCTCGGTCGCGCTCGGCACCGACGTCTCCCATCTCGACCTCGACGGCCCGCTGCCGGAAATCCCGGAAAGCAACGCCAGCCAGAGCGGCCGCCAGCGCCTGGTCGACCTCGCCGCCCGCGAGAAACTCACGGTGCGCGAGCTCGCCCAGATCGTCGGCGGCAGCTACGGCGCGCTGGAGCTGATCGGCACACCCGCCACCATCGCCGACAAGATGGAGGAATGGTTCAGCACGGAAGCCTGCGACGGCTTCAACGTGATGTTCCCCTACGTGCCGGAAGGCCTGGACGATTTCGTCGACCGCGTGATCCCGGAACTGCAACGCCGTGGGGTGTTTCGCAAGGAGTATGAGGGGACGACGTTGCGCGAGAACTTGGGGCTGCCGCGGCCGGAGAACCGGTTTTTCGCGTGACCGGATCGATAGCGCGGCGTCTAGAACCTGGGAAGCCTACGGGGTGATGCGGGGATTGGACAAGTGATCCTACGAGGCCGCCGACTTCCATGTGGCGACGTCGGGCTGATATCCAAACGCCGCCATCTCGCGCTCGAGCTCATGTTCCAGCCGCCGGATGGTTTCCGTCTTGAGCTGGACCCGATGATTGCCTGGGTGAACGTGCCGGATGTGGCTATGCGGGTTGTCAATCTTCGGAAAGATGTCGTTCTCGCGTGCGACGAGATCACAGAAGGCGGTCGGCACTGGCCATCGGAAATGCGAGCAGATCTCCTCGATCCACTCACGCTTGCGGTAGATCACGTCCTCGTAGCGGAACGTCTTCAGGGTCGGGATGGAGGTCATGGGAATAAAGCTTCCCAGGCACTCTCTGATGAATTCCACGCCGGTTCCCAAGGCGAACTCATCGATCGATACGGTCGCGAGTCTGGCGCGCTCCTGATTCATCCGCGCTGCAGTGGCCTTGCCCGGGGGTTCCGGATGGCTCGATTTCATCGAATAATACATTGAAACGATCGCATCGCGTGGATCGCGCACCACTAGAATGGACTGATAGTCGCCGAGACTGAGTCTAACTTGCGGGTAGAGGGTCATCTCTCCGTAGCAATAGCCTCTGGCGCGGAACAGATGTTGGCTGCCGGGCGAGAACTGCAAGGTCTCATTGTATCCCGAAAGTTGATTGAAGCGGACGTAGGGAATCCTCATCCGGTTCGCCAGGCTCCTCACGATGTTCGTAGAGAGAACAACGCCGGATTTTGGCACTGCGAAATGCAGCGTGCTCGGGATATCCGGGACCGGCGTTTTCGGTAGACGGCGAGACCATCGCCACCTTGCCAGGAAGTCGAACATCAATACCTCGGGTGGTGAAGTGTAGAAAATGTTATTTGGATGAAGCTCGGCTTATGCAACCCGATTTTTGGTTTCTGCTTGATTTCTGGGCGGGCCTTCGTCATGGCAGCTTCCGCTCAGCGATCACGCGCAGAGCCTGCAGCGTCGACATCACGCGTCTGCCGGAAAATAGCCGCGTCGTGGCGATAGCTATCACCCTCTGAGAGCGTGAGCGGCGGTGTGCCAGTTGCGGAAATGGTCGATGCGGCGCCCTGCCGTGAAGCGCGCGACGATCGCTCGATCGCGCAGGGTCCATCTGAGGGCGGGCTGGCATGGCGAGACGCGTCTGGTCACGATCACCGACGGTGCGCGCCGCCGGTTTGCACCCCACCTCCCGATCGGGTCGCGATGGCGCATGACCAACTTCAGCCTGAAAGCACGGCCGTTCTGATCTTGCGGAGATGTCTGCCAGCCGCGACGCACGTGAACGAGCGGCAACAAACGCACCGATTTGCACGGCGTGCAGCGCCGGTTCGCGCCGTGTGCTGCCGCCAAGTGCCGGATCCTGGTTAACTTCGCGATGAATCAAAGTTTGAAAAGGGATGGATCAAAGTTTGAAAAGTTTGGGGAACAGCGAGGTAGATGGTGGGCGGTACTGGGATTGAACCAGTGACCCCTACGATGTCAACGTAGTGCTCTCCCGCTGAGCTAACCGCCCGATATCACAGCGTTTTCTGGGAAAACGCGGCTTGCGGCGCGGGGCCGTAAGCCATGCCGGTGGGGCCGGCGGCACGCGAGATAGCACCCCCTCCCGCCGTTTGCAAGCACCGGAAATCCCGCGATAAACGTTGCCGGAAAACCGCTCGGAAATGGTTCGTGCAAACCGCTCGCATCTTCGCGCTGACAGGGCGGCCGGAATTTACTAAACCTATGCCATGAGCAACGGCACGGCCCTGCCCAGAACCCAACAGTCCTCCGAAGCCGCCGCCCCCCGGGACGTCGAAGGGCGGGAGGAAGCCAAAGGCCCGGCGGCGGCCCCGGCAGCTTATGAGATCATCCGCCCGGCGCGGCAGACCACGCCTTTGGTCCTCGCCTCGCCCCACAGCGGCGACCGCTATCCGGCGGATTTCCTGGAGATGGCGAAGCTCGACCGCGCGACCCTGCGCCTGAGCGAAGACTGCTATGTCGATGAGCTGATCGCCGCCGGCCCGGGTTACGGCGCGCCGTTGCTCAAGGCGCTGTTCCCGCGGGTCTATGTCGATGCCAACCGCGAGGCCTTCGAGCTCGACCCGATGATGTTCGAGGACCGGCTGCCGGAGGCCGCGATCACCGATTCGCCGCGGGTCGCCGCTGGATTGGGGAGTATCCCGCGCCTTGCCGCAAACGACCGCGAGATCTACGGCCGCAAGCTCCCGTTCGCCGAGGCCGAGCAGCGGATCGCGCGCTATTACAAGCCCTATCACCAGGCGCTCTCTGGCCTCATGCAGGAGACGCGCGAGCGGTTCGGCGGCTGCCTCCTGATCGATTGCCATTCCATGCCCTCGGTCGGCGGTCCCTCGGCCGGAAGCTGGGGCGAGCGCGACCTCGGCCGCGCGCGGGTCGATTTCGTGCTCGGCGACTGCTTCGGCGCTTCCTGTGCCGATGCGGTGACGGCCGCGGCGGAGACGCATCTTCGCAAGGAGGGCGTCCATGTCCGCCGCAACAATCCCTATTCCGGCGGCTATGTGACCCAGCATTACGGACGTCCCACGGAAGGGATCCATGTGCTGCAGATCGAGATCAACCGCTCGATCTACATGGACGAGCAGAGCCTCGAACGCCTGCCGCAGTTTCAGGAGACCAAGCAGCGCCTGGAACGGCTGATCGCCATGCTGGCGCGCGAGGCGCCGGCGCTCATTCGCCGGCGTTGATGGCTGACACAGCCGTCGATCGCAGCTCAATCATCTTGCGCGCGGCCGAGCCGGGCGATTTTCCGATCCTGCACGCGATCTATGCGCATCATGTGCTGAACGGCGCCGCCAGCTTCGAGGAAGTGCCGCCCGATCTCGCCGAGTTCACCAGGCGCTGGCAGAGCATCGCGGAGCTCGGCCTGCCGTATCTCGTCGCCTGCGACGCCGCGGGGCCGCTCGGCTATGCCTATGCCGGTCCCTATCGGCCGCGCAGCGCCTATCGCTTCACCGTCGAGGATTCGGTCTATCTCGATCCCAAGGCCATGGGCCGCGGCATCGGACGCCGCCTGCTGACGGCTGTCATCGATGGTGCGACGGCGGCGGGCAAACGGCAGATGCTGGCGGTGATCGGTGACAGTGCGAACCATGCTTCGGTTGCACTTCATCGCAGCCTCGGATTCACCGAGGTGGGCACGTTCCGCGCGGTCGGGTTCAAGTTCGACCGCTGGATCGACACCGTCTTGATGCAGCGCGCGCTGGGTGCCGGCAACGCCACGCAGCCGGATCGGCCTTGAAACCGGGAGCGCTTTAAAACGTTTCAAGAAAAAAGGGCCGTGCGTCTGGCACGGCCCAAGTTCTGGGAGGAAACGCCCATGAGGGGCGCCGCGACAACGTACTGTCAGGGGAGATTTCCGTTGTCGCAGTGCAAAAGATGATGCTGCACAAGCGAAAAGTCAAGCATCTAAAGCGGCTCTACAATCCGCCCCTAACGTATTGTCAGACAATATATAAGTGGTCGGTGTTGCAGCGCGGCAACGGTTCAAAAACGAACTTTTCGGTCTAGTCCGGCCGGAATCGGGAATGGGAATCGCCGGACCGACCGGCGGCCCCCAGGTTTGGGCACAGGCG
>Ga0209257_1000314_pt1 | contig 102629 bp, 82 predicted proteins | sample AraplaCvi_mCL_r2_FD_184277 | JGI IMG/M metagenome (GOLD analysis project Ga0209257, IMG submission 184277) | Arabidopsis root microbial communities from North Carolina, USA - plate scrape MF_Cvi_mCL_r2 (SPAdes) (version 2) | ecosystem: Host-associated > Plants > Roots > Endosphere | place: USA...
TACTCCCCGCGGTGCTCCTGCACCATGCGCACAGCGCGCTCACGGACCTCAGGGGAGAACTTGTTCGACTTCTTCATGGCTCAATCTTCTCAAAGGTTGGAGCCTCCTCGAAAACCGGGGCGATTCAGGATGCCGTTTGAGCGATTCCTAATGCGGGCTGATCATGTGATGAGGATTTCCCGCAAAGCCAGAGGCTTTCGTCGCGAGGCGTGATGCGAACCAGCGTTCCGTCGCCCGGCCGCGTTGCAATCAGTTTTTGCGCTGCGATTTCGTTGTAGATGTGGCGCGTGCTGACGCCGTTTCGCGCGGCGACTTCCGCGACGGTGTAGCTCGCCCGTCCGACGCTGGAAATCAGGCCGACTCGTCGCACGACTTCCTCGGCAATCTGGAGGGCAAGGTTGTGGGAGACTTGGCTGCCTTCAACAGCGTGCTGCTCCGGTGCGGTTTTGGGGTGCATGTGCGACCCCCTTTATGCGCGCTTGTTGACGTTGGGCAGGCCGTCGAGCCATTCGCGAACGCAGTCAGCGCGCCAGCGCACCATGCGGCGGCCAAGCTTCAGCGGGGGCGGGAACAACCCCTCAGCGCGCATCCGATCGAACGCGGCATCGCTCAGGTTCAACAATCCGGTGAAGCGGGCGCGTGGGGTCGTCGGGCCTCGGCCCTGAAGCCGGTTCGCCGAGGCCTGTTCCGGGGTTACTGCAGGGGCGTTCACCAAGTCGGCCTTCGCCAAGAGGCGGAGGCCTTCGACTTCCTTGTCGAGGTGCGGAACTGGGCTGAGGCGGGCTTTGCTGGGCATCTTGGTTCCTTGGAGGGACTGTTGATGTCATCAGTGTCTGCCTGGCGTCGACCTTCTCGTCGGAGGACTTTCCATGCGACAGAAGTTGACGGAATTTCTGTCGCATGGAAAGTCCTCTAACGAACAAATCCGGGTTTGTTGGCGCGCGCGATGGCTACCGCATGGCGGCGAGCGATGCGATTGGAGAAGAAGAGGCTCCAGCGGTCTTCGATGCGTTGCGCAACGACATCTGCGACGGCACGCGTTAGTGCTTCTGGATACGCTTCCAACAAGCGCTGTTGTCGGCGGCGCGGGATTCCCGTTGCGCGGTGAATATCCTTCTGCGTCATGCCAGATGCGGTGAGCGACGCAACCCTGCGCGCAATGTTCAAACGCCGAGCTTGCTGCGGTGACAGCGGCCGTGCCTGGGCGACGCCGAGTTTCGCAATGCCCGAGTTCGTGTTGCCGTCCAGCAGCAACTCCAACACCCCGCAGAGCGCGGTGGCTTCACCCGGGGCCAGTTGCATCCCCGCCTTCAGGGTCTGCAGGACCGACCGCGCTAGGGATGTTTCAGTGCGCATGTTCTTCGTCCGTCGATGCTTTCGGTCTGCGGACGGCCGCAGCCGTCCTGAGGGAGTCGAGAAAATCCGCCCATGTTTGCAGCATGAGGGCCCGCTTTTTCAGGAACTCGGCGCGGTCGTACGCATCCCCCAAGGGGCCGCTTTTCACGTGTGCGAGTTGCTGTTCGACGACAGCAGGGTGGATGTTCATTTCATTGCCGATAACTGTGCGCGCAGTTGCACGAAAGCCGTGGGCCGTCTGTCCGTCGTCTTGCCCTTCGGTCGCGCCCCACCCCAATGTTCGGAGTGCCTTGTTCATGGTGTTGTTGCTCATCGGGCGATCCGCCGATTGCGTCCCAGGGAAGACCAACCGCCTGTGGCCCGTTAGCGGCTTCAATTCCTGCAACACCAGAACCGCCTGACGGGGAAGGGGGACGACATGATCGTTCTTGCGTTCACCCTTGGCGATCAGGTTGCCTTTCATCTTGACTGCCGGAATGGTCCAAGTCGGCACTTCAGCCGCGAGATCGAGTTCTGCCCAGGCCATCGATCGAGTGTTGCCCGGGCGTTGGAACAGCATCACTTGAAGCTGCAGCGCTGCGCGGGTGATCATTGAGTTGTATCCGTCGATGTCCAGCAGGAGGTCACCCAGCTTGGAGGGATCGGTCACTGCTGCGTAGCTTGTCGCACGATGGGCTTCGACCACGAGATGCAGATTGGCAGAAGGGTCATGTTCGCAGTAGTCGTGCAATTGGCCCCACTGGCACACCTGCCCGATGTACTCGCGGGTGTCTTGTGCCATGGCGTTGATGCCTCGCTGCTCCATCCTGCGCAGTACGGCGATGATGTCCGGTCGTTTAAGTTCTCGCATGAGGGTGTGCCCGATCCACGGGAACACGTGGCGTTGCAGCGCGCCGAGCCACTTGGTGGCGTAGCTTTCGCCCCACTTGCGTTTGCGCGCATCAACGGGGAACCGTACGGCGTGGAGTTCTCGGGCGGCATGCTCGAAGCTGCCGAAGGGCGCTTCTCCGTTCTGCGCACGTTTCACAGCTTCTGCGTGGGCCTTCTGCGTGTCCCGTTTCGCCTTTCGCACATCACTCGGGTTGATGCCCTCCGCGACGAGCTTGCGCGCCTCGTCGGCCTTTCGGCGCGCCAGTGCAAGGCCGGTGTCCGGGTATGTGCCGAACGAGATAGTTTTGCGTTTCGCCTCGAACGTGAAGTCGAAACGCCAGCCATGCGAGCCGCCATCAGCGAACAACAACAAGTAGAGGCCATCGCCGTCAGTCAGGCGCTTCGACGCCCCGTTGCTGGCCGCATGGGCGGCCTTGTCGATGGCTTTCGTCGAAGGGATCAGGTTGCGCGGCATGTTGCAGTAGGTTTTGGCGTGCGTTCGCCGAAATCTTGACCTACTGCCGGGCCTACTGCAAATCGACCGATGCCTTGGAAGGTCTACTGCGCGCTTTGAGGGATGCTTGCTCACGCAAGTCCTTGATTCATCAGGCTTTTGAGGTTTCCTGATTGACAGAAAACCCTGTATCTGGAGCGGGTGAAGGGAATCGAACCCTCGTATGAAGCTTGGGAAGCTGCCGTTCTACCATTGAACTACACCCGCGAATCCGGCGCATTCTAGCGCACGGATTCGTGTCTCTCGATCCTCAGGAGGCGAGGGCGCGCATCTCCGCATAAAGATCCGCCTTCCCCTCGAACCCGATCCCCGGCAGCTCCGGCAACATCACGTACCCGTTGTCGACCTTCACCCCATCCGGGAACCCGCCATACGGCTGGAACAGATCGGGGTAACTCTCGTTGCCCCCCAGCCCCAGCCCCGCCGCGATCGCGAGCGACATCTGGTGCCCCCCGTGCGGCACGCACCGCGACGCCGACCACCCGTGTTCCTTCAGCATGTCCAGCGTCCGCAGGTACTCGACCAGCCCGTAGCTCAGCGCGCAGTCGAACTGCAGCCAGTCGCGATCGGGGCGCATGCCGCCGTAGCGGATGAGGTTGCGCGCGTCCTGCATCGAGAACAGGTTCTCGCCGGTGGCCATGGGGCCGGCGTAGTGGTTCGCGAGTTCGGCCTGCAGCGCGTAGTCGAGCGGGTCGCCGGCTTCCTCGTACCAGAAGAGGTCGTACGCGGACAGCGCCTTGGCGTATTCGACCGCGGTCTTCAGGTCGAAGCGGCCGTTGGCGTCCACCGCGAGCTTCTGGCCGGGCTGCAGCAGCTTGAGCACGGCCTCGATGCGCTGGCAGTCTTCCGCGAGCGAGGCGCCGCCGATCTTCTTCTTCACGACGGAGTAGCCGCGGTCGAGGTAGCTCCGCATCTCGCGCTCCAGGCCCTCGAGGCCCTGGCCCGGCCAGTAGTAGCCGCCGGCGGCGTAGACGAAGACCTTGCGGTTGGCCTTGCCGTCGCCGTAGCGGTCGGCCAGCAGCTGGTACAGCGGCTTGCCCTCGATCTTCGCGACGGCGTCCCACAGCGCCATGTCGATGGTGCCCACGGCCACGGACCGTTCGCCGTGGCCGCCGGGTTTCTCGTTGGTCATCATCGTGGCCCACACCTTGTGCGGGCAGAGGATGCCGCGGTCGTCGAGCAGCGTGTCGGGCGCGGCTTCCAGCACGCGCGGGATGAACCGCTCGCGCATCAGCGCGCCCTGGCCGTAGCGGCCGTTCGAGTTGAAGCCGTAGCCGATGACGGGCTTGCCGTCGCGGATCACGTCGGTGACCACGGCGACGAGGCTCAGCGTCATCTTCGAGAAGTCGATGTAGGCGTTGCGGATGTTCGACTTGATGAAGCGGGTGGATTCGCGGATCTCGACGATCTTCATGGGGCGCTTTCGGAAAAGTGGGGGCAGGCCGGCATGATCCGCACGGGGCGCCCCGCGGTCCAATGCTGCTATTCTCTTTTTCCATGCCTGGAAAGCACCGCCCGCCGCGATGACGATGAACCTGTCCTGGCTCGACGACTTCCGGGCGCTGGCGCAGAGCGGCAACTTCTCGCGGGCCGCGGAGTTGCGCCACATGACGCAGCCGGCGTTCAGCCGACGCATCCGCGCGCTGGAGGAGTGGCTCCACGTGCCGCTCTTCGATCGCAGCACCCACCCCGTCACGCTCACCGAAACCGGTGAATGGTTCCGGGGCGTCGCCGACGAGATCCTCAACCGCGTGGCGCGTGTGCCCGACGAGGCGAGGGCCGTGGCCGACGCCAGCGCCGCCACGCTGCGCTTCGCCGCCACCCATGCGCTGTCGCTGACCTTCCTGCCCGCGTGGCTGCGGCGGCTGGAGGCGCGCACGCCCATCGGGCCCATCCAGCTGGTGTCCGACGTGGCGGCGCACGGCGAGGCCTTGATGATGCAGGGGCGTGTGCAGTTCCTGCTGTGCCATGCGCATGCGCAGGCGCCCGGGCGGCTCGACCCCGCGGCGTTCCGCTCGCTGCGGGTGGGCGCCGACACGCTGCTGCCGGTGAGCGCGCCGAAGGGGGACGGAACGCCCGCCTTCGGCCTCGACGCGGCGGGCCGCGCGCGGGTGCCGCTGCTCGCCTACACGGCCGAGTCGGGCCTCGGGCGCGTCGTGCGCGCGGTGCGGGGCGACGCGCTGGAACGGGCGCGCGCCGAACCGGTCTTCACGGCCCACCTGGCCACGCTGCTCAAGGGCATGGCGCTCGAAGGGCGCGGGGTGGCGTGGCTGCCCCGTTCGCTGATCGAGGACGAGTTGCGCGACGCGCGGCTGGTGCCGGCCGGGGGTGACACGTGGTCCATCGAGATCGAGATCCGCCTGTTCCGCCGCGCGGGGGCCGAACTGCCGGCGGCCGAGGCGTTCTGGCGGGCGGCGGGCGCCGATTGAGCGGCGCCGCCGGGCGCGTCAGGCCGTGCGTCCCTCGCGCGCGTGCATGCGCTGCATCATCGAGTCGGCCATGATCATCAGCACGAGGCAGATGGCCACGACGATCACGAAGAGGCCGAGGTCGTCGGGGCGCAGCAGGCCGGCCATGCGGGTCGGCACGTCCGGCGTCGAGCACACGAGCGAGGCCGCGGCCATGCCGGTGTAGTGCATCGAGCAGACGGCGCCGCCCATCACCACGGCGGCGGCGGCGCGGTAGAGCGGGCCGCGGGCGTGGAAGGCGAGCCACAGCGCGGCCGTGGCGGCCACCACGGCGATCACGAGCGAACCGGCGACCAGTTCCGGCGCCCACTGGAAGACCCCGCCGAATTTCATGCCGTACATGCCCATGTAGTGCATCAGCGCGACGCCCAGGCCGGCCAGCGGGCCGGCGACCAGCAGGCGCGACACGGCGAACGGTTTCGCGGCCAGGTAGCCGAGGGCCAGCGACGAGACCGCGACGGCGGCCACGAGCGACACGCCGGTCAGCAGCGGGTCGTAGCCGATCATCACCGGCGCCTTGAACGCGATCATGCCGAGGAAGTGCATCGACCAGATGCTGACGCCGCCCAGCGCGAGGCCGGCCATCAGCACGTTGAAGCGGCTCAGGCGGCCGTCGCCGCCGAGGCGGAACGTGGTCGCGACCCACAGCGCGGCGTAGGCGCCGAAGGTGGACACGAGGAAGGAGGCGACGACCATCCAGAGGTCGTGGCTGGTGGCGAGGACTTGCGGGTTCATGGCGACGACGGGTGTTGCGATGCTGGTCCGCATTGGGCCATCGCCGCGGCCGTCCCGCCATGGGGGGCGGACCGTCCGATCCGACCAAGCGTGTCGTGGTGCACGCCGCACCCCCGGGTCGCGGGGGACGTTTCAAGTCACCAGAAGAGCGCCCAGAGCAGCCCGACGATCAGCACCCATTTGCCCGCGTAGTACACCTTGCGGTTGGACGCCTTCAGCGCCTTGGCCTTCAGGCGCAGCCGGTACACGTGGTGGAACAGCTTGTTGATGCCGCCCACCGCCTCGGTCTCGACGTTCTGGCTCGAGGCCGCGGCCATCACGTGTTTCGCGAAGAAGCGGTTGAACCAGCGCAGCGGCGCGGTCCACAGCGGGCGCTCGACGTCGCAGAACAGGATCACGCGCTGGTGGTCGGTGGTGTTCTCGGCGTGGTGGATGTAGGTCTCGTCGAACATCACCGCCTCGCCGTCGCGCCAGTGGTAGCGCTCGCCGTCCACCTCGATGTAGCAGCCCGGGTCGTTCGGCGTGGTGAGGCCCAGGTGGTAGCGCAGCGAACCGGCGTACGGGTCGCGGTGGCGCACGAGCTTCGAGCGGGGCGGCAGCGACGCGAACATCGCCGCCTTGATGGTGGGGATGGACTTCAGCAGCGCCACCGTCTGCGGGCACAGCTGCTGGGCGGACTCGAGGTCCTTGCCGTACCAGCTCAGGTAGAAGCGCTTCCAGCCGGTGCGGAAGAACGAGTTGAAACCGATGTCGTTGTAGCCGGCGGCCGCGCGGATGAACCCTTCGTCGTTCAGGCGCAGCGCCTCGTCGCGGATCACCTGCCAGTTGGCCTTCAGCACGTCGAGCTCGGGGAAGTCTTCCGTGCGGATGTAGGCGGTGGCCGGCGTGCGCGAGAACAGGTACATCAGCGCGTTGACGGGGGCGAGCAGGATCGTGAAGTCGAGCGAGCGCTTCAGCTCGAAGCGCACACGGCCGCGCAGGTGGGCGTACAGCGCCGAGGCGACGAAGATGAGCAGGATCCAGTGGCGGAGCATCATGGCGCGGGGTTCCCCCCGGCGGCCGGATGGGCCTGCCGGGCTGGCGGGACGTGGAAGTGGGTGGACGAACGGGACAATCCGGAATTTTACCGACCCTGGCGGCTTCGCGCCCGCGGGGATGAATCGGCGCCGCTGAGACCGGTACCACCCCGTGTGCCGTGAAATCGCTCACGAACCGCCGGCGCGCCGGGGAAGGGAAGTCTCAGGACTAACCCGGGGATGCCGATACCCTCCGTACGACCCCGTCTCCCGACGGCACCTGTTTCCGGCATCCGCATGATGTACCTGATCCCGCGCTACGACTCCTGGGTCGTGGGCGCCTCCATCCTGATCGCGTTCCTCGCGTCCTACGTGGCGCTGGACCTGGTGCAGCGCATCCGGGCGAACCGTGCGCGCGCGGCGGCGATGTGGTGGCTCGGCGGGTCGGTGGCCATGGGCACCGGCATCTGGTCGATGCACTTCGTGGGCATGCTCGCCTTCACGCTGCCCATCGCGCTCGGCTACACCGGCGCCATGACGCTGATGTCGTGGGTGGCCGCGGTGGCCGTCTCGGCGCTGGGCCTCGGCATCACGGCCCGGGGCGAGGTCACGACGGCCCGGGTGGCCGGCGGCGCGGTGGCCATGGGCGCGGGCATCTGCGCGATGCACTACACCGGCATGGCGGCGATCGACATCGCCCCCGGCATCCAGTGGGACCTGGGCCTCGTCGCCGCGTCCGCCGGCATCGCCGTGGGGGCGTCCGCTGCCGCGCTGCTGATCTTCTTCTGGCTGCGGGGCAACACGACGCGCCGCGGCACCTTCTACAAGCTGCTCGCCGCGGCGGTGATGGGCGCGGCCATCAGCGGCATGCACTACACCGGCATGGCCGCCGCCAACTTCGCCTACGGCTCCATCTGCATCAGCGCCGACCAGCTGGGCGGCGACCAGCTCGGCACGATGGTGATGTTCGCCTCGGCGCTGCTGCTGCTGACCACCCTGCTCACGGCCACGCTCGACGCGCGCATGCAGGACCGCACGGCCCGCCTGGCCGAGTCGCTGCAGTCGGCCAACAGCCAGCTGCAGACCGCCAACGACGAGCTGCAGCGCCGCGCCTTCCTGGATCCGCTCACGGGCCTGCCGAACCGGCTGCTGTTCGAGGACCGGCTGGCGCATGCGCTGTCGCGCGGGGAAGGGCGCGTCGTGCGCCGCCTGGCCGTGCTGTTCGTCGACCTCGACGGCTTCAAGCCCGTCAACGATTCGCTGGGCCACGCCGCGGGCGACGAGGTGCTGAAGTCGGTCGCCGCGCGGCTGGCCGCCGCGGCGCGCGACTGCGACACCGTGGCGCGCATCGGCGGCGACGAGTTCGTGCTGCTCGCCGAGGACCTCGTCGACGCGGCCGACGCCGTGGCGCTCGCCACGCGCGTGGTGACCGCGCTCGGGCTGCCCTTCACGTACCAGGGCCGGCAGCTGCAGATCTCCGCCTCGGTGGGCATCGCGGTGCACCCCGACCACGGCGCGGCCAAGCAGCTGATGGTGCATGCCGACGCGGCGATGTACGCCGCGAAGCGGGCCGGCGGCAACACGTACGCGCTGTTCGAGTCGCACATGAACGCCGGCGCCGCCCAGCAGCTCGCGCTGCAGTCGGACCTGCGCCACGCCCGCGCCCGCGGCCAGCTGAGCCTGCACTACCAGCCGAAGTTCGATGGCGAGCGGTCGCAGATCCGCGGCGTCGAGGCGCTGATGCGCTGGACCCACCCGGACCACGGCAACGTGCCCCCGAACGTCTTCATCCCGATGGCCGAACGCTTCGGCCTCATCAAGGAGCTGGGCGACTGGGTCATCGACGAGGCCTGCCGCCAGATGCGCGCGTGGGACGACGAGGGCATGCGCATGCGCGTGGCCATCAACCTGTCGGTGCACCAGCTGCGCCAGGAGGACCTCGTGGACCGCGTGAAGGCCGCGCTCGAACGCCACGACGTGGACGCGTCGCGCCTGCTGTGCGAGATCACCGAGTCCATCGCGATGGAAGACATCGAGGTCACCCAGCGCGCCTTCGACGGCCTGCGCCGCCTCGGCGTGTTCCTGTCGATCGACGACTTCGGCACCGGCTACTCGAGCCTCAGCTACCTGCGCAAGCTGCCGGCCGCGCAGCTCAAGATCGACCGCAGCTTCATCCAGGACCTGGAGACGAGCAGCGATGCCCGCGCCATCGTCGACGCCGTCATCAAGCTCGCGCACGCGCTCGACCTGAAGGTGGTGGCCGAGGGGGTGGAGACGGAAGGCCAGCGCGACATCCTGCTCGCGCTGCGCTGCGACGAGCTGCAGGGTTACCTGTTCGCCCGTCCGATGCCGGCGTCCGCGCTGTACGACTGGGCCGCGGGGCACAACCCGGTGAGCGACGTCGACTTCTCGCCGTCGCTGTTCGTGGACCCGGGCTTCGACCCGATGGGCCTCGATCCCTCGCCGGCCTGATCCTGCGGCTGACCCCGCGCTACTGGGGCACCAGTCCCGCCGCCTTCACCAGCTCGGCGTGCAGCCGGATGTCGTGTTCGATCAGCTGGCGCAGCTCCTCCGGCGAACTCGTCGCCACCTCGATGCCGGTCTCCAGCAGCTTCGCTCTCAGCTCGGCGTCGAACGCGGTGGCCACGGCGCGGTTGAGCTGGTCGACGATCGGGCGCGGCGTCTTCGCGGGGGCCAGCAGGGCCATCCACGCCGACAGGTTCAGGTCGGCGAGGCCGGCCTCGGCCATCGTGGGCACCTGGGGCATCGTGGGCGAACGCGCGGGGCTCATCACGCCCAGTGCGTGCAGGCGGCCCGACTTCACGTAGGGCACCGCCTCGGGCATCACCGCGAACATCAGGTCCACCTGGCCGCCGATGGTGTCGTTGATGGCCAGGGCGCCGCCGCGGTACGGCACGTGCAGCAGCTTCGTCTTCGTGCGGGTCTCGAAGAGCAGGCCCGCGAGGTGCTGCGGGCTGCCGTCGCCCGACGAGGCGTAGGTCAGGCCACCCGGCGCGGCGCGGGCCGCGGCGACCACGGCCGCCACGTCGGGGTACTTCTGGCGTTCCTTCACCACCAGCACCATCGGCTGGTTCACGAGGCGCGAGACGGGGGTGAAGTCCGTCTCCGGGTCGTAGGGGAGTTTCCGGAAGACGCTCTTGTTCGTGGTCAGGAACGAGGCGGGCGACACGGTGAGGGTGTAGCCGTCGGCGGGCGCGCGCGCCACCACCGGCATGCCGATCTGTCCAGAGCCACCGGCCCGGTTGTCGACGATCCAGGGCTGGCCCCACGCGGTGGCCAGCTTCTGGCCCAGCGCCCGCGCGATCATGTCGACGCTGCCGCCGGCCGGCAGCGCCACCACGAGCTTGACGGGCTGGTCGGGGTACTTGCCCTGGGCGAACGCGAAGGTGGGCGCGGACAGGGCGCCGGCGGCACCCAGGACGCCGAGCCGGCGCATCGCCTCGCGGCGGGAGAGGGTGTGCGATGAGGTCATGGGACGGTCCTGTTTCGGTGCATGGCCCGCCCGGTCGCAAGCCGCGTGCCACGCCCGGGCACCGGGGTGGGATCCGGCGGGTCAGGGCGCCTCGAGCGCGTAGGCGACGACGTAGTCGCCCCGGTCGTTCGACTGGCGCGCGCCGCCGGCCGTGATCACCACGTACTGCCGGCCGGTGCGGGCCGACTGGTACGTCATGGGGCCGCCCTGGCTGCCCACCGGCAGGCGGCCCTTCCAGAGTTCCTGGCCGGTGCCGCTGTCGTAGGCGCGCAGGTAGTAGTCCTGCGTGCCGGCGATGAACACCAGCCCGCCCTGCGTGGACAGCGTGCCGCCGAGGGTGGGCATGCCGATGGGGATGGGCATGTGCAGCGTGATGCCGAGCGGGCCCGTGTCCTGCACCGTGCCCACCGGCACCTGCCACACGACCTGGCGCGTCTTCAGGTCGATGGCGGACAGCGTGCCGAACGGCGGCGCCTGGCAGGGGATGCCGGCGATGGAGAGGAAGCGGTTCTTCGTGACGGAGTAGGGCGTGCCCTTGAGCGGCACCGCGCCCATGCCGGCGTTGACCTCCTCCGCGCCGGACGACGACTCGCCCTGGTTGGTCGACGGGATCATCTGCACCCACAGGCCCAGCCGCATGTCGTTCACGAAGATGAAGCCGTGCACCGGGTCGGTCGAGATGCCGCCCCAGTTCATGCCGCCCAGCGAGCCGGGGAAGCTGAGCGAGACGTCGGTGCCTGGCGCCGTGTAGAGCCCCTCGTAGCGCATCTTGCGGAAGGCGATGCGGCACAGGATCTGGTCGAAGGGCGTGGCGCCCCACATGTCCGACTCGGTGAGGTGCTGCGTGCCGATCTGCGGCATGCCGGTCGACAGGGGCTGCGTGGTCGCGTAGGGCTCGCCGGGGATGTCGGCCTTCTGGACCGGCACGTCCTTCACTTCGGTCAGCGGCCGGCCGGTCGCGCGGTCGAGCACGTAGATCTGGCCGGCCTTCGTGCCCACCACGAGGGCGGGTGTCGTGCCGCCCGCGGTGGGGAAGTCGACGAAGCTCGGCTGCATCGGGAGGTCGAAGTCCCACAGGTCGTTGCGCACCGTCTGGTACACCCACTTCTCGTTGCCCGTGCTCGCGTCGAGCGCCAGGATGGACGCGCCGTACTTGTGCTGCAGCGCCGTGCGCGCGCCGCCGTACAGGTCGGTGGACGGGCTGCCCATCGGCAGGAAGACGGTGTTGAGCGCGGCGTCGTACGACATGGGCGCCCACGCGTTCGGCGTGCTGCGCGCGTAGGTCCGGCCGTCGGCGGGCGCCTGGCGCTGTTCCGGGTTGCCCGGGTCGAACGCCCAGCGCATCTGCCCGGTGGCGACGTCGAAGCCGCGGATCACGCCGCCGGGCATGTCCGCCTGCACGTTGTCGGCGACACGCCCGCCCACCACCACGGTGGTGCCCGCCATCAGCGGTGGGGAGGTGAGCTGGTAGAACGGATCGGGCGCCGCGCCCAGGCCCGGCTTCAGGTCGACCTGGCCGCCCTGGCCGAAGCCCTGGCAGAACTCGCCGGTGTCGGCGTCCACCGCGATGAGGCGGGCGTCGATGGTGTTGGTGAGGAGGCGGCGCTGGCAATTGGCGCCCGCGGGCAGCGTCACGGGCGGCACCGGGCTCGCGCCGGCGGCCGTGGGCGGCGCGATCGGGGTGGCCGCGTCGAAGTACGCGAGGCCGCGGCAGCGCTGCCACACCGACGACTGCGCGTTGATCTCGCGCTTCCACACCTGCCGCCCGGTGTCGGCCTCCAGCGCGATGAGGTTGTTGTGCGGCGTGCAGAGGAAGAGCCGGTCGCCCACCTGCAGCGGCGTGAGCTGGTCCTCCGCGCCGTTGCCGTTGCTCTCGGCCACGTCGCCGGTGCGGTAGGTCCAGGCCACCCGCAGCTTGCCGACGTTGCCGCGGTGGATCTGGTCCAGCGCGGCGAAGCGGCTGCCACCCGGGGTGTTGCCGTAGTGCGCCCAGTCCTTCTGCGCATGGGCCGGGTCGACCGGCGTGAGGCCGGGGCCACCCCCGGCCGCCACCACGGTGGGGTGCGGGACGAACATGCCGGCGAACGCGGCGGCCACGCCCACCGCCAGGATCGCGGCGATGGCCAGCGCGCCCCGGCCGCGCACCGTGGGCAGGGCGGGTGTCACCAGCGCCACCAGCAGGCCGAGCGCGCCGAGCACGAAGAGCCGCGAGAACAGGGGCCAGAAGGTCCAGCCCGCGTCGGCGACGGCCCATGCGGCGCTCGCCGCGAAGGTGACGGCGTAGAGCCAGGCGCCCTCGACGCGGCCCCGCCACAGCAGCACGCCGGCCACCGCGAGCGCCACGCCGGCGACGGCGAAGTAGAGGCTGCCGCCCAGCGTGGCCAGGTAGACCCCCGCCACCACGAAGTACAGGGCGACCAGCACGACGAGGGCGGCGACGAGGGCGCTGGCCCAGCGAAAGCGCGGTCGACTCGCGGCGGGATCGGTGCGGGCCATGGCGTACCTCCTGTTCCGGGAGCGATCCCGGATCGTCGGAAGAGTCTGCCACGGCGGAGCGCTCCTCGGGGCATCGGAATCGGGGCCGTCGGCCAACGGCCACCACCGGGCGCGAGGTGGCCTCCGGGCCCGGAATCCCCGGGTTTGTCCCCATCTTGTAATCACCTGTAGTCGCTTGAGTACAGCGTTCCACCTGCCGACATGATCGATACAGAGCGCAACCAAGAGGTACACATCCCATGGCCCGAACCCTTTCCTTCTCCTTCCGACGCCTCGGCAACTGGCGCATCAGCACCCGGCTCACGCTGCTGGCGGTGCTGAGTGTCGTGACGATCCTGCTGCTGACCCTCTCGGGCGGGCAGGGCATGCGCGTCGCGACCCGGCAGCTGTCCGACGTCTACCAGAACCACGCCGTGCCCATGGGCGCCTTCGGCACCGCGCTGGACCAGCTGCACCGCAGCCGCATGAGCCTCGTGCTCGCGATGGAAACGTCGTACGCGCGCCAGGCGCAGGAGCACATCGAACGGGGCGCCGCCATCGAGAAGGCGGCCCTCGATTCGCTCGCGCCGGTGTTCGCGGCGCTGACCCGCGAGGACGACCGGGGTCATGCCGAGAAATTCAAGGCGTCGTGGGCCGAGTACCGGAAGGTGCGCGACCGCGTGGCCCAGCTGATGAACGAGGGCGACCGCGCCACCGCGATCTCCGAGTTCCGCGCCAACCTCGCGCCGCCGTTCGACGTGGCGAGCGCGGAGCTGGGCGCGCTGCTCGCCTCGCAGGTCAAGGGCGCGGCGGACGCGTACCACGAGGCCGAGGTGGCGAGCCGCCAGCTCACCACGGTGATCGTGGCCGCCGGCGCCTTCGGCCTCGTCACGGCCATCGGCCTGTGCGGCTGGCTCGCGCGCTCGATCCTGCGCCCGCTGCGCGAGGTGTCCGCCCAGGCCGGCACCATCGCCCGCGGCGACCTGACCGAGGCGCTGTCGGTCACCGAAAGCGGCGAGGCCGGCGAGCTGCAGCAGTCGCTCGTGCACATGCAGCATTCGCTGCAGACCATGGTGGCGCAGGTGCGCGCGGCCACCGAAAGCATCACGAACGCCTCCGGCGAGATCGCGACCGGGAACCTCGACATGTCCCACCGCACCGAGCAGGCCGCGTCGAACCTGCAGCAGACGGCGGCGTCGATGGAGCAGCTGACGGGCACCGTGCGGCAGTCGGCGGAGTCGGCGCGCATGGCCAACCAGCTCGCGTCGTCGGCCACCGGCGTGGCGGCCAAGGGCGGCGAGGTGGTGGCCCGCGTGGTGAGCACGATGGACGACATCAACGCGAGCTCGCGCAAGATCTCCGACATCATCGGCGTGATCGACGGCATCGCCTTCCAGACCAACATCCTCGCGTTGAACGCCGCCGTCGAGGCGGCCCGCGCGGGCGAGCAGGGCCGCGGCTTCGCGGTGGTGGCGAGCGAGGTGCGCAGCCTGGCGCAGCGTTCGGCGCAGGCCGCGAAGGAGATCAAGTCGCTGATCGGCGCGTCGGTCGAGAAGGTGGAGTCGGGCGCGCGCCTCGTGAAGGACGCGGGGTCGACGATGGGCGAGATCGTCATGTCGGTGCAACGGGTGAGCGACATCATCCAGGAGATCACCGTGGCCACCGGCGAGCAGAGCACGGGCCTCGGGCAGATCAACTCGGCCGTCACCGAACTCGACCACATGACGCAGCAGAACGCCGCGCTCGTCGAGCAGTCGGCCGCCGCGGCCGAGAGCCTGAAGGACCAGGCGGAGCGCCTGTCCATGGCGGTAGGGGCCTTCAAGATTTCGTGAGGCGGATCCCGATCGTCATCTACAGGCCAACCCTGTACGTGTTTTTGCGGACGGGTTGGACCTAGTTGAAACCGCAGGGGGTGCGGGAGGACATTCGACGTCCGGACCGCTCACGTTCGCCGTCGCGGGGATGTGCTGGTGGCCTGATCCGATCCCTCCAAGGAGTTCCACGATGACCGAGAAACCATCCGCCCCTCGTCGCCGGTTCCTGAAGAAGACGGCCGCGGCCGCCGGCACCGCCGGCGCCCTCGCGGCCCCGATGATCGCTACCGCGCAGACGACCACCACCCTCAAGTTCCAGAGCACCTGGCCCGCGAAGGACATCTTCCACGAGTACGCCCAGGACTTCGCCAAGAAGGTGAACGACATGGCCAGCGGCCGCCTCAAGATCGAGGTGCTGCCCGCGGGCGCCGTCGTGCCGGCCTTCCAGCTGCTCGACGCCGTCAGCAAGGGCACCCTCGACGGCGGCCACGGTGTGATCGCCTACTGGTACGGCAAGAACTCCGCGCTCGCGCTGTGGGGTTCGGGCCCCGGCTTCGGCATGGACGCGAACATGGTGCTCGCGTGGCACAACTACGGCGGCGGCAAGGCCCTCGTGGAAGAGGTCTACAAGAGCCTGAACCTCGACGTTGTGTCGTACCTGTACGGCCCGATGCCCACGCAGCCGCTCGGCTGGTTCAAGAAACCGGTGTCCAAGGTCGAGGACATGAAAGGCCTCAAGTTCCGCACCGTGGGCCTCGCGGTCGACGTGTTCACGGAGATGGGCGCCGCGGTGAACCCGCTGCCGGGCGGCGAGATCGTGCCGGCGCTCGACCGCGGGCTGATCGACGCGGCCGAGTTCAACAACGCGTCGAGCGACCGCGTGCTCGGGTTCCCCGACGTCGCGAAGAACTGCATGCTGCAGAGCTTCCACCAGTCGGGCGAGCAGTTCGAGATCCTCTTCAACCGCACCAAGCTGCAGAGCCTGCCGGCCGAACTGAAGTCCATCATCGACTACGCGGTGCAGGCGGCCTCGGCGGACATGAGCTGGAAGGCCATCGAGCGCAACTCGCAGGACTACCAGGCGCTGCAGCAGCAGGGCATCAAGTTCTACAAGACGCCCGATGCCGTGCTGCGCCAGCAGCTCGCCGCGTGGGACAAGACCATCGAGAAGAAGGCCGCCGAGAACCCGCTGTTCAAGAAGGTGCTCGACTCGCAGCGCGCCTTCGCGGCGCGGGCCTGCAAGTGGCAGAACGACTATTCGGTCGACTTCAAGATGGCCTACAACCACTACTTCGGTCGGCAGGCGCCGGCGAAGAAGGCCTGACCCGGACCTGATCGTCCCCCGGGGGCGCGTCCCGCGCGCCCCCGGCGTTCCCTTGTTCCCGGCACGAGGAGCTGCTGCATGCAGAATTGGCTGTGGGGCGTGGACCGCCTGTCGACCTTCATCGGCAAGCTGTTCGCGTGGCTGGTGGTGGCGCTCACCGCGCTGATCACCTGGGAGGTGTTCTCGCGCTATGCGCTCAACAAGCCGCATGCGTGGGTGCTCGACGCGCAGATCATGCTGTATGGCACGCTGTTCATGACGGCGGGCGCGTACACGCTGAGCAAGAACGGGCACGTGCGGGGTGACGTGCTCTACGGCTTCTTCCAGCCGCGCACGCAGGCCACCGTCGACCTCGTGCTCTACATCGTGTTCTTCCTGCCCGGTATCGTGGCGCTCACCTGGGCCGGCTGGACCTACGCGAACGAGTCGCTCGTGATCCGCGAGCAGACCTTCTCCGCGGAGCCGCTGCCGCTGTACCCGTTCAAGTACGTCATCCCGCTCGCCGGCGCGGTGCTGCTGCTCCAGGGGATCGTCGAGATCGCGCGGTGCGTGATGTGCCTGCGCGACGGCGCCTGGCCGCGCCGCCAGGATGACGTCGAGGAAGTCGACGTCGACAAGCTCAAGGAGATGGTCAACGTGCGCGACGACGACATCGAGGCGCTGGACAAGTTCGTCGTGAAGAAGGACCACCCATGATCAAGGTCCGCAAGGAACTGTGGTTCGGCTTCGTGCTGATGGCGATCCTGATCGCCGCGGCGGCCTACATGCTGTGGCGCGCGCCGGTCATCACGCACGGGCACATCGGGCTGCTGATGCTGTCGCTGGTGGTCGTGGCCATCATGCTGGGCTTCCCCACGGCGTTCACGCTGATGGGCATGGGCATGCTCTTCACGTGGCTCGCGTACGAACGCGACACCACGAAGACCCTCGACCTGATGGTCCAGGCCGCCTACAAGGTGATGGCCAACGACGTGCTGATCTCGATCCCGCTGTTCGTGTTCATGGGCTACCTCGTCGAACGCGCCAACCTGATCGAGAAGCTCTTCCGCAGCCTGCACCTCGCGCTCGCGCGCGTGCCGGGGTCGCTCGCGGTGGCCACGCTCGTCACCTGCGCGGTGTTCGCCACGGCCACGGGCATCGTGGGCGCGGTGGTCACGCTGATGGGGCTGCTCGCGCTGCCGCCCATGCTGCGCGCGGGCTACAGCGTGCAGCTCTCGGCCGGGGCGATCACCGCGGGTGGCTGCCTCGGCATCCTGATTCCTCCGTCGGTGCTGCTGATCGTGTACGGCGCAACGGCCGGGGTCTCGGTGGTGCAGCTCTACGCGGGCGCCTTCTTCCCCGGAATCATGCTGGCGGGGCTCTACATCGCGTATGTGGTCATCCTCGCGAAGCTCAAGCCGAACCTGGCACCGCCGCTGACGGCGGAGGAGCGGTACGTGCCGCTGCCCCCGCCGCTCGTGAAAGCCTCGGTGGATGGCGATGCCCGCGCGGTGCCTGGCCTGTTCGCGCTGTGGCGCGGGGGGGACGCCAGCGGCGCGCCCCGCGGCTGGGTGCTCGGGCAGCTTGGCGTGGCCCTGCTGCCACTCGTGCTGGCCGTGGGTGTGGCGTTGCTGTCGTACGAGATCAGCACCGCGGTGAAGGCGATCGACACCGAACCCGGCCCGGCGGCGTTCGGCGAGGTGGGCGGCGTGCCCGCGGAAGCGCCCGTGGCGGGCGGGCTCGACGAGCCCCCGACCGATGGCCTGGCCGAACCGCCGTCGGAGGACGGTGCGCTGGCCGAGCCGCCCGGCGCGAGCGAACCGCTCGCGGAGCCGGCGTCCGAACCCGCCGCCGGGCCGGCCTCCGCGGCGGTGGTGGCCGAGCCTGCCTCGGCTGCCGCGCCCGCCAGCAACGCGCCGTCGGGCACCTACTGGCTGTCCCTCGCGATGGCGGCCATCGCATTGTTCGCGTACTTCATGGTGCTCAACTTCAAGCGGCTCGAGGTCTTCAAGATGCTGCTGACCTCGTTCTTCCCGCTGCTGATCCTGATCCTCGCGGTGCTCGGGTCCATCGTGTACGGCCTGGCCACCCCCACCGAGGCGGCGGCGGTGGGCGCGACGGGCGGCCTGTTGCTCGCGCTCGCCTACCGCCAGCTCACGTTCGCGCGGCTGCAGGAGTCGGTGTTCCTCACCGCCAAGACCTCGGCGATGGTGTGCTGGCTGTTCGTCGGCTCGTCCATCTTCTCGGCCGCCTTCGCGCTGCTGGGCGGGCAGGAGCTGGTGGAGCAGTGGGTGCTCGGCATGAACCTCACGAAGACCGAGTTCCTCGTGCTGTCGCAGATCATCATCTTCGTGCTCGGCTGGCCGCTCGAATGGACCGAGATCATCGTGATCTTCATGCCCATCTTCGTGCCGCTGCTCGACAACTTCGGGGTCGACCCGCTGTTCTTCGGGCTGCTGGTGGCGCTGAACCTGCAGACGGCGTTCCTCTCGCCGCCGGTGGCCATGGCCGCGTTCTACCTGAAGGGCGTGGCGCCGAAACACGTGACGCTGAACCAGATCTTCGCGGGCATGCTGCCGTTCATGGCGATCCAGATCCTCGCCATCTTCCTGCTGTACCAGTTCCCCGCCATCGGGCTCTGGCTGCCGTCGGTGCTCTACAAGTAGGCCGGGCGGCGCGCGGGTTCCGCGCGCCGTTCGAGCCGCACGCTGATCGCCACCACGGCCAGGCTCAGCACCGTCATCGCGGCCCCGGCCCACGTCACCGCGCCGAGGCCCGGGCCGTGGTCGATCACCGCGCCGCCGAGCCAAGCGCCCACCGCGTTGCCGAGGTTGAATGCGGCGATGTTCAGGCTCGACGCGAGGTTCTTGCCCTGGCCCTCGGCCTTCTCGAGCACGCGCATCTGCAGCGGCGAGACGGTGGCGAACGCGGCGAAGCCGAGCAGGCCGGTGAAGAGCACGGCGCCGACCGGGCTCTCCAGCACGAAGGTCATCACCGCGAGCACGGCGGCCAGCGCGACGAGCGTGCCGAACGTGGCGGGCAGCAAGCGGCGATCGGCGAGGCGGCCCCCCACGAGGTTGCCGAGGATCATCCCGGCGCCGAACACGAGCAGGATGGGCGACACCGCCGCGTCGGAGAAGCCGGTGATGCGCGTGAGGATCGGCTGGATGAACGTGTAGACGGTGAACACGCCGCCGAAGCCGAACACGGTGGCGAGCAGGGCCAGCAGCACCTGCGGCTTCTTCAGCACGCCCAGCTCGCCGCGGAACGAGGCGGGCGCCTCGTCGTGGCCCGCGTCCTTCGGCACCCAGCGCCACACCACCACGGTCGCGAGCACACCGACGGCGGCCACGGCCCAGAACGTCGCGCGCCAGCCGAAGTGCAGGCCCAGCCACGCGCCGGCCGGCACGCCCAGCAGCGTGGCGACGGTCAGGCCGGTGAACATCAGCGAGATCGCCGAGGCCTTGCGGTCGGCCGGCACGAGGTTCGTCGCGACGACCGAGCCGATGCCGAAGAAGGTGCCGTGGGCCAGCGAGGTCAGCACCCGGGCGGCCATCAGCCAGCCGTAGCCGGGGGCCAGCGCGCAGGCGAGGTTGCCGGCGGTGAACACGAGCATCAGCATCAGCAGCGCCGTCTTGCGCGGCAGCCGGCCGGTGGCGGCGGTGAGCAGCGGTGCGCCGGCGAACACGCCCAGCGCGTAGCCGGAGATCAGCAGGCCGGTCGACGCGATGGTCACGTTCAGGTCGGCCGCGACCTGCAGCAGCAGGCCCATGATGACGAACTCGGTGGTGCCGATGCCGAAGGCGCCGGCGGTCAGCGCGTAGAGGGCCTTCGGCAGGCGGGGGGTGGCAGGGGTCGACATGGAAGCTCCTGTGGAATGGTGCGAAGCGTAGCCATGGCGACTCTTTTGAAAAACCACCACAATCGAGATTCAGTTTCTGTGGAATCTTGAAAATGCCCGACAGCACCGGCGACATCGCCCTGTTCCTGCGCGTGCTCGACCACGGCTCCATCAGCGCCGCCGCGCGCAGCCTCGACGTGTCGGTCGCCGTCGCCAGCCAGCGCCTCAAGCGGCTCGAGACCCACCTGGGCGTGCGCCTGTTCCAGCGCACCACGCGCCAGCTGCACGTCACGCCGGAGGGCCAGCGCCTGGCCGAGCAGGGGCGTCCGCTGGTGGAGGAACTCGACGCGCTGACGAACGACCTGCGCGCGACGGGCAGCGGCGTGGCCGGCACCTTGCGGATCACCACGTCGTCCACGTTCGGCCGCATGTACCTCTCGCCGGTGCTGCCCGAGTTCCTCGAACGCCACCCGCAGGTGCGCCTGATGGTGGACTTCGACGACCGCCACGTCGACCTCGTCGCCGCGGGCTTCGACCTCGCCATCCGCATCGGCGAGCTGGGCGACTCGACGCTCGTGGCCCGACGCCTCGCCACGAACCGGCGGGTGGTGGTGGCCTCGCCCGACTACCTGGCGCGCCACGGCACGCCGAAGACCCCGGCCGACCTGGCGGACCACGAGTGCATCGTGATGGTGGGCGAGACCGGCCGGCGCGACGTCTGGCGTTTCAAGGGGCGCCGCGGCGAGGACATCGCGGTGCGCGTGAGCGGCCGCCTCGAGAGCACGCAGGGCGAGACCCAGCGCGACGCGGCGGTGCAGGGCATCGGCATCGCGCTGCATTCCACCTGGCACGTGTGGCCCGACCTGCGCGCCGGCCGCCTCGTGACCGTGCTCGACAAGTACGAGGCGACGCCGTCCGCCATCCACGCCGTGATGCCGCAGCGCCGGCACGTGCCGCCCCGCGTGCGGGCCTTCGTCGACTTCGTGGCGGAGAAGCTCGGCGACCCGCCACCGTGGTAGCCGGCCCTCTGCAATCCGCGAACTAGTACCGGTTCGGGGTCCGCCGGGCGGCGTTCTTCTACGGTTCCCGGTCCGGCGGCCGACAAAAGTGGCCAAGACAGCCCGTGGTTCACGCCGCGGCGCGCCGTCGTGTTCGCCCCCCAACGCCACTGACAGAGAACCGATCGATGAACGGCCACGCCTCGCTGAACAAAGTCTTCCGCCTGATCTGGAGCCCGCTGCACCAGACCTGGATCGCGGTGTCCGAGACGTCGCGCGGGCAGGGCAAGAAGGCCTCGGGCCTGTGCCTCGTGGCGGCCGCCGTGGCCGGCGCGGCGCCGTGGGCGCACGCGGGGCCGTCGGGCGGGCAGGTGACGCAGGGCGCGGGCACCATCCAGCAGGCGGGGTCGACGACCACCGTGACCCAGTCGAGCCAGAACCTCTCGCTCCAGTGGCAATCGTTCAACACGTCGGCCCACGAGACGGTGAACTTCGTCCAGCCGTCCGCCACCGCGGTGGCGGTGAACCGCATCGCCGACACGAACGGCACGCAGTTCTTCGGCCGCCTGAACGCCAACGGGCAGGTCTACCTGGTCAACCCGAACGGCATCGTGTTCGGCGCGGGGTCGCAGGTCAACGTGGGCGGCCTCGTCGCGTCGACGCTCGACCTCGGCGACGGCAGCCTCGGCGGCGCCACGCGCACGTTCGGCGGCAGCGGCACCGGCAGCATCGTGAACCACGGATCGATCACGGCGGCCGAGGGCGGCTACGTGGCCCTCCTGGGCAACCGCGTCGCGAACCACGGCAGCATCACGGCGCCGAAAGGCACCGTCGCGCTCGCCGGCGGCAGCGACGTGACGCTGACCTTCGCCGGCAACCGCCTGCTCTCGGTGCAGGTGGACCGCAGCACCCTCGACAACCTCGCCGAGAACGGCGGGCTGATCCGCGCCGACGGCGGCGCGGTGCTGCTGTCCGCCGGCGCGAAAAACGCGGTGTGGGCCAGCGCGGTCAACAACACGGGGGTCGTCGAGGCCCGCGGCGTGTCGGACGTCGACGGCACCATCGTGCTCGACGGCGGCGCCCTCGGCACCGTGACGAACCACGGGACGCTCGACGCGTCCGGCCGGGGCCCGGGCCAACAGGGCGGCACGGTGAAGGTGCTCGGGAACACGGTGGCCCTCGAGGCCGGCAGCACGGTCGACGTGTCGGGCGACACCGGCGGGGGCACGGCCCTCGTCGGCGGCAACTTCCTGGGCGCGGGGGCCGAACAGAACGCGCGCGAGACCCGCGTGGACGCGGCCGCCACGGTCACCGCCGACGCCATCACCTCAGGCGGCGGGGGCCGCGTGGCGGTCTGGTCCGACGGCACCACGCGCTTCGACGGGCGCATCAGCGCACGCGGTGGCGCCATGTCGGGCAACGGCGGCGAGGTGGAGACCTCCGGCGCCACGCTGAAGGTGGGCAGCGCCGCCTCGGTCAGCACGCTCGCGCCGCAGGGGCGGTCCGGCAACTGGCTGCTCGACCCGACGGACATCACCATCGGCAACCGCGGTTTCTGGGGCGCGGGCACCGCCATCGACGTCGACTCGCTCACGATCACCAACGCACTGAACTTCGGCAACGTCACGATCAAGACGTCGTCCACGGGGGGCGGGAACGGCGACATCCGGGTGCTCGACGCCATCGGCGGCGGCTACGACTACAACAACGGCGGGCAGGTCGTCGCCTGGTCGACGGGCAACTACACGCTGACCCTCAGCGCGCACCACGACATCCACTTCGTCACCACGCTCAACTTCTTTTCCGCGGCCGCGGGCGGCCATACCGACGTGGGAGGGATCATCGACCTCTCCAACAACGGCGTCGGCGGTCACGTGGTGCTGCGGGCGGACAGCGGCGCCAAGGGCTCCGGCACGGTGCGCTTCGACAACCCGGCGCCGGATGGTCTGACCTTTCTGGCGTTGGGCAACAACACCAGCACCGTCAGCATCTACTACAACCCCGTCTCCTATTCGTCGCCCACGGACTACACGGAGTACCTGCTGTTCGGCAACCCATCCAGGATCAAGTCGTACATGCTGGTGAACGCCACCGCGACGATCGCCACCCGCGACTACAACGGCGGTACCAACGCCACGATCGTGGGGCAGATCGGCACGTTGCGCGCGCCGACCGGCCTGATGCTGGACCAGTCGAGCGCCACCGCGGAGTTCGTCGACAAGAAGGCCGGAACGGACAAGGCCGTGGTGCTCCACAACGTCACCTTCGCGGGCGGCGGCACCACCACGTCCTACGCTGGCAACGACTATGCGCTGAACGGCCTCGACGCCCAGACGGGCACGGTCAACAAGGTCAACCTGGCGGTCACCGGCGTCTCGGCAAGCGACAAGACCTACAACGGCACCACGGCGGCCACGCTGAGCGGCACGGCATCGGTGACGGGGTTGCTGGGCGACTCGGTGTCGGTGACCGGCACGGGCACCGGAACTTTCGCGGCGAAGAATGCGGGTACCCGGGGCGTGACCGTCACGGGCTACAGCCTGACGGGCGTCGACGAGGGCAACTACAACATCGTGCAGCCGACGGGGCTGACGGCCACGATCCACAAGGCCAACCTGTCGGTCACCGGCGTCTCCGCGCTCGACAAGACCTACAACGGCACCACGGCGGCCACGTTGAGCGGCACGGCCTCGGTGACCGGGGTCGCCGGCGACGTGGTCTGGGTGAGCGGCACGGGCACCGGCACGTTCGCGTCGAGGGACGCGGGCGTGGGCAAGCCCGTGACCGTCACGGGCTACACCCTGAGCGGCAGCGACTCGGGCAACTACAGCATCGTGCAGCCGACCGGGCTGACGGCCACGATCCACAAGGCCAACCTGGCAGTCAGCGGCGTCACCGCGAACAACAAGACCTACGACACGACGACGGCGGCCTCGCTGAGCGGCACGGCCTCGGTGACCGGGGTCTCCGGCGACGTGGTCTGGGTGAGCGGCACGGGCATCGGCACGTTCGCGACCAAGGGCGCCGGCACCAGCAAACCCGTGACCGTCACGGGCTACACCCTGGCGGGCGCCGACGCGGGCAACTACGACATCGTCCAGCCGACGGGGCTGACGGCCACCATCACCAAGGCCGACCTGGCGGTCAGCGGCGTCTCCGCGAACCACAAGACCTACGACGCGACGACGGCCGCCGCGCTGAGCGGCACGGCCTCGGTGACCGCGCTCGGCAGCGACGTGGTGTCGGTGGGCGGCACGGGCACCGGCACGTTCCTGACGAAGGATGCGGGTGCCGGCAAGGCCGTGATCGTCACGGGCTACACCCTGTCCGGCACCGACGCGGGCAACTACAACATCGTGCAACCGACCGGGCTGACGGCCACGGTCAACCAGGCCGACCTGGCGGTCAACGGGCTCTTCGCGAACGGCAAGACCTACGACGGCACCACGGCGGCCACGCTGAGCGGCACGGCCTTCGTGAGCGCGATCGGCAGCGACGTGGTCTCGGTGAGCGGCACGGGCGTCGGCACGTTCGCGACGAAGGATGCGGCCGCCGGGAAGGGCGTGACCGTCACCGGCTACAGCCTGAGCGGCACCGACGCGGGCAACTACGCCATCGTGCAGCCGACCGGGCTGACGGCCACGATCGCCAAGGCGAACCTGGTGGTCGGCGGCGTCTCCGCGAACCACAAGACGTACGACACCACGACGGCGGCCACGCTGAGCGGCACGGCCTTCGTGAGCGCGATCGGCAGCGACGTGGTTTCGGTGAGCGGCACGGGCATCGGTACGTTCGCGACGAAGGACGCGGGGGCCGGGAAGGCCGTGACCGTCACGGGTTACACCCTGACGGGCACCGATTCGGGCAACTACACCGTCGTGCAGCCGACCGGGCTGACGGCCACGATCGCCAAGGCCGACCTCGTGGTCACGGGCGTGTCCGCGGCCGGCAAGACCTACGACGCGACGACGTCCGCCGCGCTGAGCGGCACGGCCTCGGTGACCGCGCTCGGCGGCGACGTGGTCTCGGTGAGCGGCACGGGCATCGGCACGTTCGCCACGAAGGACGCGGGGGCCGGGAAGGCCGTGACCGTCACGGGCTACGGCCTGACCGGCAGCGACGCGGGGAACTACACCGTCGTGCAGCCGACCGGCTTGACGGCCACGGTCGACAAGGCCAGCCTGGCGGTCAGCGGCGTCTCCGCGAACAACAAGACGTACGACACCACGACGGCCGCCACGCTGAACGGCACGGCCTCGGTGACCGCCATCGGCGGCGACGCGGTCTCGGTGACCGGGACGGGCACGGGGACGTTCGCGACGAAGGACGCGGGCGCCGGCAAAGGCGTGACCGTCACGGGCTACGGCCTGACGGGCGCGGACGCGGGCAACTACGACATCGTGCAGCCGACCGGGTTGACGGCCACGGTCGACAAGGCGAGTCTCGTGGTCACCGGCGTCTCCGCGAGCGACAAGACCTACGACGCCACGACGGTCGCCTCGCTGGGCGGCACGGCCTCGGTGACCGCACTCGGCGGCGACGCGGTCGCCGTGACCGGCGCGGGCACCGGCACGTTCGCGACGAAGGACGCGGGCACGGCCAAGGCCGTGACTGTCACCGGCTACGGCCTGTCCGGCGCGGATGCGGGCAACTACGACCTGGTCCAGCCCACCGGCCTCACCGCCACCATCCACAAGGCCGATCTCGCCGTGCGCGGCGTCTCGGCCGTCGGCAAGGTCTACGACGCCGGCACCGCCGCGCAGCTCGCGGGCACCGCCACCGTGGTCGCGTTGGGGAACGACGCCGTGTCGGTGGGGGGCACGGGGAACGCCAGCTTCCACGACAAGAACGCCGGCGCGGCCAAGGCCGTGACCGTCACCGGCTACACGCTGGTGGGCGCGGACGCGGGCAACTACAACGTCGTCCAGCCCGCGGGGCTGACCGCGACGATCGACCGGGCCGCGCTCGTGGTCTCGGGCATCACCGCGAGCGACAAGACCTTCGACGGCACCGCCGCCGCCGTGGTCGGAACGGGGAGCGTCCAGCTCCAGGGCCTGCTCGGCAACGACGAACTCACCGTGGTGTCGACGGGCAGCTTCACCGACGCGAGCGTCGGCGCCGGCAAGACCGTGCAGCTCGGCAACACCTACCGCGGGGCCGACGTCGGCAACTACGCCATCGCCGACCAGATGACCGCGGTCGCGAGCATCCTGGCGGCCGCACCGGCACCCGCGCCTGCACCGACGCCTGCGCCTGCGCCTGCACCCACACCCGCACCCGCACCCGCACCCGCACCCGCACCGACGCCTGCTCCCGCGCCAGGGCCCGCACCGACGCCCGCGCCGAGCCCGGCCCCCGTCCCGGCCCCGCTCCCCGTGCAGAACACCGTGGCCCAGGTGCAGTCGAGCGTGCTCGCGCCCCAGTCCGCGGCCCGACCGGCCGCGCTGTCCCTGTCGACCACGCTGGAAGTCTCTCGCGGCGACACGAAGGAGACGGTGGCGGGAGAGGGCACGGCACCGGGGGCCAGCGCCCGTGTCGAGCCGTCCCTGCGCATCGAGGCTCGAGGCCCCAGGCTGCGCATCGTCAACGCCGGCGTGCGCCTGCCGGACACCGAATGACCCCCGATCCGACCCGAACCCGCGCCATGACGTCCTTCCCCCGGTCCGCCTTCCGCCTTCGCCCCACGGTGCAGGCCCTCGTGCTGCTCGCCCTCGTCGCACGCTCGGCCGTCGCCGCGCCCGTGCCCGATGCGGGCACGATCCTGCAGCAGGTGCGTCCGCCCGAGGTGCCGGCGCCCGAACCGAAAGCCCCGTCGCTGACGCTGGATCGCGCGCCGCAGGCGGGCCTGCCGTCGTCCGCGCCGTTCCAGGTGAACGTCGTCCGGATCACCGGCAACACCGCGTTCGACACCGCCACGCTGCATGCTCTGGTGAAAGGCCTCGAGGGCGGGAAGCGCACGCTGCAGGACCTGGGCGAGGGCGCGGCGGCCATCACGGCGTACTACCAGTCCGGCGGCTTCCCGCTGGCGCGCGCCATCGTCCCGGCCCAGTCGGTCAAGGACGGCGAGGTGCTCATCCAGGTGGTGGAGGCCCGCCACGGCGAGGTCCGCCTGAACAACAGCAGCGACGTGGGCGATGCCCTGATGCGCGCCGTGCTGGCCCCCCTCCGGCCCGGGGATCCCATTTCGGAGAAGGCCCTCGATCGCGCGTTGCTGCTGCTCTCCGACCTGCCCGAGGTGGCCGTGAGTTCGGTGATCGGGCCCGGGGCCGAGGTCGGCACGTCCGACCTCGCGGTCGACGCCAGTCGCGGCGCGGGCCCGCGCGGCAACGTGTCGCTCGACAACTTCGGCGACCGGTACACGGGCCGGGCGCGCCTGAGCGGTGCCGGCGTGCTGGTGAATCCCTTCCACCGCGGCGACACGTTCAGCGTCGGCGGCACCACGTCGGGCCGCGGGTTGAACTACGTCCGCGCGGCCTACGACACGTGGCTCACCGGGCAGGGCACCCGTGCCGGCCTGGCGTATTCGGCGGTGCGCTACAAGCTGGGCGACAGCCTGGCCTCCGCCGATGCACACGGCTCGGCCGGGGTCGCCAGCGTGTGGGTGCGGCATCCCCTCGTGCGGAGCCGGACCTTCAACCTCAACGCCCAGGTCCAGTTCGACGCCAAGGTGCTGAAGGACCGGCTCGGCGCCGGGGACGTCCGCACCGACCGCCACCTGCACAACTGGATCGTCGACGTGAGCGGCGACGTGCGCGACCCGCTGTTCGCGGGCGGCTCGACCGCCTGGAGCCTGGGCTGGACGTCCGGCCGCGTCCGCTTCGACGACGCCGTGGCCGAAGCGGGCGACGCCGCCACGGCGGGCTCGCGCGGCAGCTTCTCGAAATGGAACGCCAACGTGTCCCGCGAGCAGGCGCTCGGCGGCCGTGGTTCGCTCTTCGCGAGCCTCTCGGGCCAGTGGGCCGATTCGAACCTGGACTCCGCCGAGAAGATGAGCGTCGGCGGTCCGTACGCGGTGCGTGCCTACGACACGGGGGCGGTCTCGGGCGATGCCGGGTATGCCGCCACCGTCGAGTACCGCCATGACCTGGGCGACTGGGCGGGCGGTCAGGCGCAGGCCGTCGCGTTCGTCGACGGGGCCCATGTGCGTGTCAACCAGCGCCCCTGGGTGACGGGTGTCAACAGCGCGAACCTCGCCGGCGCGGGCCTCGGCGTGAACTGGGTGGACACGTCGGGGTGGAAAGTCGGCGCGTCGGTGGCCTCGCGCGTGGGGCCCGTGCCGACGCTGGTCGGCAAGACCGCCTCGGCGCGCGGCTGGGTGGTGCTGAGCCGGTCCTTCTGACACGCCCGCGGGCGGGTGGATCGCCTCGGCGCGACGCCCGCCACATAATCCGCGCATGCCGCTCCTCCAGCGCCTCCCCGCCTACGTCCTCAACGGCATCGCCGTCGCCCTCGGCATCGGGCTGATCCAGTTCCTCATCACCGCGCTGGCCGGCCACCACGCGGCGCAGCTCGCGCTGAGCGGCGCGGTGTGCGCGAGCCTCGCGGACGTGCCCAACACACCCGCCCGCACGCGCAGCCGCGTGCCGGTGGCCGCCGGGCTGAGCCTGGCGGCCGCGCTCACCATCGCGCTGCTCGACCCGTTCCCCATCGCCCTCGGTTTCGGCATCGCGGCCATCGCCTTCGTCGCGATGATGACGATGGCCTGGGGGCCGCGCGCCGGCGCGGTGTCGTTCGCGCCCATCCTGTCGCTCGTGTTCACGATGGCCGTGCCCGAGTCGTCGGTCTCGCCGTGGGAACTGGCGGCCTGGAACGCGGTGGGCGGCGCGGCCTACTGCGTGTGGTCGCTGGTCGGCAGCGCGGTGCTGCAGCGGCGCCAGCGCACCTTGTCGCTGGTGCAGGCCATGCGCGCCATCGCCGACCTGTTCCGCCTGCGCGCGGCGGTGCTGTCACCCGACGCGGACGGCGCGGCCGAACGCATGAAGGCGTGGCTCGCGGGCGAGGCGCTGGCCGCCGACCGCCTCCAGACCGCCCGCGACTTCGTTTTCGCCGCGTCCGACTCGCCCGCGGCCCGGCGCAACACCAGCATCCTGCTGCGCCTGATCGACCTGCGCGACGTGCTGCTCGCGAGCCGCCTCGACCTCGACCTGCTCGGCGACGACGACGCCGGCCACGCGGTGCTGAACCAGGTGGCCGCAGCGCTCGCCCGCATCGGCGACGCGCTGGGCGAGGCGTCCGATGCGCTGCGTGACAGCGAGGTGCTCGTGGTGACGGCCCACCCCGTGGAGCGCCTGTTCGTCGACACGCCGATGGCCGCCGACGACCCGCGCATCCGGCTGCTGCCGGCCATCGCGGGCCGGCTCACGAACCTGAACGACGACGTGCTGCGCATCCAGTCGCTGCTCGACGCCGACCCCGAGACGCCGGTGCTGTCCCGCACCGAGCTGCAGAGCTTCGTGGCCCCCGAGGGCTGGCCCCTGGGCGCCCTGGCCGACCAGTTCTCCGGCACGTCCCCCGTCTTCCGCCACGCGGTGCGCTCCGCGCTCGCGCTCGGCTGCGCGTACTTCATCGCGCTCGCGTCGCCCTGGGCCTCGCACCCGCACTGGCTCGTGCTGGGCGTGGCGGTGGTGCTGCGCGGCAACCTCGAGCAGACCCTGTCGCGCCGCAACGCACGGGTGCTCGGCACGCTGGCCGGGTGCGTGGTGGTGGTGGCCCTCGCGTCGCTGAAGTCGCCCGTGCTGCTGGGCGCCGTGTTCCTGGTCGCGGTGGGCACCGCGCACGCGTTCGTGCTGCAGCGGTACTGGCTCACCGCCTCGGCGGCCACGGTGATGGCGCTGCTGCAGGCCCATGCCGTGCATCCGGCGGCCGGGTTCGCGATCACCGAACGCGTGGCCGACACCGTGCTCGGCGCGGCGCTCGCGTGGGCCTTCAGCTACGTGCTGCCGTCGTGGGAGCGGCGCAACCTGCCGTCCGCGCTGGCGCGCGCGCTGAAGGAACTGTCGGGCTACGCGGCGCTGACGCTGTCGGAGGACGCGGTGGACGGCATCCAGCCCCGCCTGGCCCGGCGTCGTGCGTACGACGCGCTCAACGCGTTGTCGGGCGTGGTGCAGCGCACGGGCGCGGAGCCCGAGGCGGTCCGCGTGCCGGTGGCGGACGTGGCGAAGGTGCTCGACCACGGCCAGCGCCTGATGGCGCACCTGTCGGTGGTGCGCATGATCCTGTCGCGCCGGGTCGCCGAGCTCGACGTGGCCGAGACGGCGCGGGCGCTGGGCGAGGCGAGGGCGTCGCTCGCGGCCAGCCTGGCGCTGGGCGAGGGGCCGGCCGAGCCGCCGCCGGCCTATCCCGGCGGGCTGTCTATGCTGCCCATCGAGGCGCCGGCCGACGACGTGATGCCGTGGCTGCTGCGGCGCCTGCAGGTGCTGGCGCACGACGCGCGGTGCGTGCAGGTCGCGGCCACCGAGGCCACCGCGAAGGCGCGCCGGCGTTAGACCTTCTCGACGGCGTGGGCCATCACGCCGTCGACGAACCGGCGCACGTCCTCGCGGGTGGGCGGGGTGCTGCCGAACAGCGCGCGGTAGACGATCGGGGCCACCACGCCGTCCATCACGGCGTCCACCGCCGGGACCCCTTCGCCGCGGGCGGCGCCGCGGTCCACCATCACCTGGATCTGCGACGCGGTGAAGGCGGCGCACTGGCACGTGAGCGGCGTGGCGCCCGGCGTGGCCGACAGCACGTCGCGCAGCATGCGCAGGCCCACCTCGGACGTCATCTCCTCGAAGTACTGCTCGGCCCAGGTGAACAGGTCGGTCGTGAAATCGCCGGTGTCGGCCGGGTCGGTCTCGGGCCGCATGTGTTCCACGGCCACGTCGGCCAGCAGGTCGGCGAGGTCGCCCCAGCGGCGGTAGATGGTGGACGGCGTGACGCCCGCGCGCGCCGCGATCAGCGGCACGGTGAGCGCGGCGCGGCCGTGCTGGTCGGTGAGGTCGCGGACGGCCTGGTGGACGGCCGCCTGCACGCGGGCACTGCGCCCCCCGGGTCGGAGGCCAACGACTCGTGTGTTCATGGCCGCCATGTTAATGCAAAGGAATTGCGTTAGTTGCGAAAGGGGCGTAGCATTTCCAAACGCAAAATCTTTGCATTAAGGCCATGAACACCGTGACACCCACCCCCGCGCCTGCAGCCGTCGCCACCGCCGCTTCCGGGCGGCTGTCGAACGGCGCGGCCCTCTGGCTCACGTCGTCCATCGTCGTGATGTTCCTCGCCGCGTCGAGCGCGCCCTCGCCGCTGTACGCGCTGTACCGCGAGGCCTGGGGCTTCTCGGCGCTGACGCTCACGCTCGTGTTCTCGAGCTACGCGTTCGCGCTGCTGGGCGCCTTGCTGGTGTTCGGGCGCCTGTCCGACCACGTCGGGCGGCGCGAGGTGATCCTGGGCGCCTTGCTGCTGGAGTTCGCCTCCGTGGTGCTGTTCTGGCAGGCCCGGTCGGTGGAGTGGCTCTTCGCCGCGCGCATCGTGCAGGGTGTGGCCACCGGCATCGCCACCAGCGTGCTGAGCGCGATGCTGCTCGATCTGGACCGCGTGCGCGGCGCCTTCATCAACAGCGTGACGCCCATGTTCGGCATGGCGCTCGGCGCCCTCGGCACGAGCCTGCTCGTGCAGTTCGCCCCGGCGCCCACCGTGCTCGTCTACGAGGTGCTGCTCGCGGTGTTCGCGGTGCAGATCGCGTTCGCATGGCGCCTGCCCGACACCGTGTCGCGCCAGGCCGGTGCGTGGCGTTCGCTGGTGCCGCAGGTGGCCGTGCCGCCGGCGGCGCGGTCGACGTTGCTGCGCGTGCTGCCGTCCAACACGGCGCAGTGGGCGCTGGGCGGTTTCTACCTGTCGCTCGGCCCCACGCTCGCCCGGCAGGTGACCGACACCACCGCGCCCGTCGTGGGCGGCGCGCTGATCGCCACGCTCGTGCTGAGCGGCGCCGTCGCGATCGCGCTGGTGCGCAACCGGTCGCCGCGCGACGTGCTGGAGCTGGGGGCGCTCGGGCTCGCCGTCGGCCTGGCCGTCACGCTGGGCGGCGTGGTGTCGCACTCCGCGGGGCTGCTGTTCTCGGGCACGCTGATCGCGGGGCTCGGGTTCGGTTCCGGCTTCAACGGCTCAGTGCGCAGCCTCGCGCCGCTGGCGGCGCCGCACGAACGCGGCGCGCTGATGTCGAGCTTCTTCGCGGCCAGCTACCTCGCGTTCGCGGTGCCGGCCATCGTGGCGGGGCTGTTCGTGGGGTACTTCGGGTTGAAGGCGACGGCGATCGGGTACGCGGCGGTGCTGGTCACGCTCGCCGCGGTGGCGTTCGCCGGGATGCGCCGCGGCCGCTGACATCGGTTCCAATGGGGGCATGGACCACCCGAACGACACCGACCAGCGCCTGACCGACCTCGAGATCAAGGCGAGCTTCACCGAGGACCTGGTCGACTCGCTCAACGAGATCGTCGCGCGCCAGCAGCAGCAGATCGAGCAGCTCACCCGCGAACTGATCAACCTGCGCCAGCAGATGCCGGCGCCCGATGCCGGGCAGTTCCGCAGCCTGCGCGACGAGTTGCCGCCGCACTACTGAACGCGGAAGCGGGGGAACACGCATTCGGTCACTGAACCGGTGTCCGATTCCCCCACAATGGAGCCCTGACGTAGCCCCTTTTCCAGCCCATGACCGCTGACGCGCTGAACCTGCTGCTGATCGACACCGACGGAGCCTCCGTCCCGGACGTCGCCGCCTCGTCGGCCTTCGGTCCCTTCACCACCGTCCGCCTCCAGGGCCTGCCCGAGGCCGCCACGCGGCTGTCCGGGCAGCGGTTCGACGGGGTCGTGGTCGCCGTCACCAACGTCGAGGCCCGCCGCCTGCTCTCGTGGACCGGCCTGTCGCAGGCCGTCGCCGACGGCGCCGTGGTGGTGCTCACCACCGGCGACCCGGGCAGCGATCTGGCCGTGCGCCTGGTGCACGCCGGCGTGCAGGACGTGCTGCCGCTCGCCACCGACCCGGTCGACGCGCTGCCGCGCGCCGTGCGCCTGGGCATCGAGCGCAAGTCGCAGGACCGCCAGACCCGCAAGGCCTACGCCACCGACCTGATGACGGGGCTGCCCAACCAGTCCCAGCTGATCGAACACGTGAACCAGCTGCTGGCGCTGCGCGAGCGCGAGCCGGCGCCCATGGCGCTGATGGCCGTGCGCGTCGAGGGGCTCGCCACCGCCGAGGCCCGGCACGGCGAGGAGTCGGCCAACGTGCTGCGCCGCAAGATCGCCGTGCGCCTGCGCATGGGCCTGCGGGCCAGCGACGTGGTGGCGTCCGTGGGCGCCGACACCTTCGTGGTGCTGCTGTCGAAGTTCCAGGAGGCGCAGGACGCCGAACGTGTGGCCGAGAAGCTGCGCGAGGCGCTGCATCCGCCGTTCCCCATCGCGGGCACCGAGGTGGCGGTGGCCGTGGCCATCGGCACCGCCCACCACCCGGCCGACGGTCGCGACGCCGCCACGCTGCTGCGCCGCGCGGTGGGGCTCGCGTCGTCGGGCACGGCGTCGGGCCGGGACGGGTTCGCGAACCGCCTGGAGCGGGGCGCCGTCGGCGCCGCGAACGACGAAGCCAACGACTGATCTCATTCCTGATTGGAATATTTGACATTAATTCCCATTGGGAATAATGTGCGGATATTCCGATCCGGAGTGACCGCATGAACCACCGCCTCGTCACGGCGGCCCAACTGGGCCAGCTGCTGCAGACCGCCCGCCGCGGCGCGGGCCGCTCGCAGGCCGACCTGGCCGCCACGGTGGGCCTGAGCCAGTCGCGGCTGTCCAAGCTCGAATTGAACCCGGGCACCCTCACGGTCGACCAGCTCCTCGCGCTGTGCGCGAGCCTCGACCTGGAGCTGACGCTGCAGCCGCGGTCCGCCGCGCCCGACACCGCGTCGCAACCGGACGCCTGGTAGGCCGCCGCCGATGGGCCGCCCCTCGCACGCGAGAACGCTGTCGCTGTGGTCCAACGGCGTGCGGGTCGGGTCGTGGCACCTCCCCACGCGCGGCGACATGGAACTGCGCTACGACCCCGCCTGGAAGGCCTCGCCGCTCGGGCGCCCGCTGTCGCTGTCCTTGCCCTTCGGCCTCGACGACGGCCCGCTGCGCGGCCCGAAGGTGGCCGCCTGGTTCGAGAACCTGCTGCCCGACAGCGAGGAGATCCGCAAGCGCCTGGCCACGCGCTTTCGCACCGGTTCCACCACGGCGTTCGACCTGCTGCAGGCGATCGGGCGCGACTGCGTGGGCGCGGTGCAGCTGCTGCCGGAGGACGAGGCGCCCACCGGGTTCGACACGGTGGAGGGCGACCCGCTCGACGAGGCCGGGGTCGCCGCGTACCTCGACCGGGCGGTGGCGCCGACGGGGCCGGGCGCGAGAAGCGCCGACGGCGACGACGAGGACTTCCGCATCTCGCTGGCCGGCGCGCAGGAGAAGACGGCGCTGCTGTGGCACGAGGGCCGCTGGCTGCGCCCGCACGGCGCCACGCCCACCAGCCACATCCTCAAGCTGCCGCTGGGCCTCGTGGGCAACAGCCGGGTCGACCTGTCGCGCTCGGTCGAGAACGAATGGCTGTGCCTCGCGCTGCTGCGCGAGTTCGGCGTGCCGGTGGCGCGGGCCGACATCGCCGTGTTCGACGCGCGCAAGGTGCTGAGCGTGGAGCGCTTCGACCGCCGCCTGCATTCGTCCGGCCGCTGGTGGCTGCGCCTGCCGCAGGAGGACTTCTGCCAGGCCCTCGGCGTGCCGCCGCACCTGAAGTACGAGTCCGACGGCGGGCCCGGCGTGGCCGACCTCGCGCGGCTGCTGCGCCAGTCGGAGGCCGCCCGGGCCGACCTCGACACCCTCGTCACCACCCAGGTGCTGTTCTGGCTGCTGGCCGCGCCCGACGGGCACGCGAAGAACTTCAGCCTGCAGCTGGCCGCCGGCGGGCGCTACCGGCTCGCGCCGCTGTACGACGTGATGTCGATCTGGCCGGTGGAGGGGCAGGGGCCCAACCGCTGGTCATGGCACAAGGCGCGGCTCGCGATGGCGATGGTGGGGAAGAACCGGCACTACCACCTGAAGGACATCCGGCGGAGACACTTCGAGGCGCTGGGGGTGCTGTGCGGGGTGGATGCGGGGGCGGTGATCGAGCGGGTGCTGGGGGCGACCGACGGGGTGGTCGAGCGTGTGGCCGCGCAGTTGCCGGAGGGGTTTCCGGAGGAGGTGTTCGAGCGGGTCACGGTGGGGCTGAAACGCTCGGTGGAGACGCTTCGGCAGATGGCGGACTGAGCGGGCGGTGGGCCCCGGCGTTCGCCGGGGTGACAAGCCTCCCGTCATCCCGGCGAACGCCGGGATCCACCGTCGCCCAGGCGCTCAGATGTCTCCCAGGCAGAGGTACTTGATCTCGACATAGTCCTCGATGCCATGCCGCGACCCCTCGCGCCCCAGCCCCGATTGCTTCACACCCCCGAACGGCACCTCCGCCGTCGAGATCAACCCGGTGTTCACCCCGACCATGCCGGACTCGAGCCCTTCACCCACCCGGAACACCCGCCCGATGTCCCGGCTGTAGAAGTACGCCGCCAGCCCGAACTCGGTGTCGTTCGCCAGCCGCAGTACCTCCTCTTCGGTCTTGAACCGGAACACCGGCGCCACCGGCCCGAAGGTCTCCTCGCGCGCGCACAGCATGTCGGCGTTGGCCTCGGTCAGCACGGTGGGCTCGAAGAAGCGGTCGTGCAGGCGCTTGCCGCCGGTGAGCACCTTCGCGCCCTTCGACACGGCGTCCGCCACGTGGCGTTCGATCTTCGCGATGGCGTTGTCGTCGATCATCGGGCCCTGGGTGACGCCGGCCTCGAAGCCGTTGCCCACCTGGATGGCCTTGACCTTCGCGGCGAGCTTCTGCACGAACGTGTCGTACACGCCGTCCTGCACGTACAGGCGGTTGGCGCACACGCAGGTCTGGCCGCCGTTGCGGTACTTGCTGGCGAGCGCCCCCTCGACGGCGCTGTCGAGGTCGGCGTCGTCGAACACGATGAAGGGCGCGTTGCCGCCCAGCTCGAGCGACAGCTTCTTGATGGTGGGGGCGCACTGGGCGGCGAGGATGCGGCCCACCTCGGTGGACCCGGTGAACGAGAGGTGGCGCACCGCCTCGCTCTCGCACAGCACCTTGCCGATCTCGGCCGACTTGGCGGCCGTGACCACGTTCAGCACCCCGTCGGGCAGGCCGGCGCGGCGGCCCAGCTCGGCGATGGCCAGCGCCGACAGCGGCGTCTGCCCCGCGGGCTTGACCACCACCGGGCAGCCGGCCGCCAGCGCCGGGCCCACCTTGCGGGTGATCATCGCGATGGGGAAGTTCCACGGCGTGATGGCCGCGCACACGCCCATCGCCTGCTTGATGACGAGGTAACGCTTGCGCGGGTCGGTGGCCGGGATGGTCTCGCCGTAGACGCGCTTGCCTTCCTCGGCGAACCACTCGATGAAACTCGCCCCGTACGCCACCTCGCCCTTCGATTCGGCGAGCGGCTTGCCCTGTTCGGCGGTCATGATGCGGGCCAGATCATCGGCGTGCTGCATCATCAGCTGGAACCACTTGGTGAGGATCGCGCCGCGGTCCTTGGCGGTCTTGCCGCGCCAGCCGGGGAGGGCGGCCTGCGCCGCGGCGATGGCGTCGCGGGTCTCGGCGACGCCCAGGTCGGCCACGTCGACCAGCTTCAGGCCGGTGGCGGGGTCGGTGACGTCGAAACGGGCGGTGCCCGCGACCCAGCCGGCGCCGATCAGCGCGTCGGTCTTCAGGAGGCTCGGGTCGAGCAGGTTCGCCAGCGGGGAAGTGCGTGTGTCCATGGTCGTCTCCAGTGTCCGGCCATGATACGGACGGCCCGGGCGTCCGCTGTCGCGCAGGGGGCATCACCCCCGGGCGCCACCTATAATCGAAACCCTCGAAAAATCAAGCCTTTGCGCCCCGCGCATCCGCTGAAAGCCACGGCATGAAAGCCTCCGAAATCCGTTCCCAGTTCCTGAAGTTCTTCGAAGCCAAGGGCCACACCATCGTGGCGTCGAGCCCGGTCGTGCCGGGGGACGACCCCACGCTGCTGTTCACCAACGCCGGGATGAACCAGTTCAAGGACGTGTTCCTCGGCTTCGACAAGCGCCCGTACACCCGCGCCACCACCTCGCAGAAGTGCATCCGCGCCGGCGGCAAGCACAACGACCTCGACAACGTGGGCTACACCGCGCGCCACCACACGTTCTTCGAGATGCTGGGCAACTTCAGCTTCGGCGACTACTTCAAGCACGACGCCATCCAGTACGCCTGGGAGCTGCTGACCGAGGTCTACAAGCTGCCGAAGGAGAAGCTCTGGGTCACCGTGTACGCCGAGGACGACGAGGCCTACGAGATCTGGAACAAGACGGTGGGCGTGCCCGCCGAGCGCATCGTGCGCATCGGCGACAACAAGGGCGCCCGCTACGCGTCGGACAACTTCTGGATGATGGGCGACACCGGCCCCTGCGGCCCGTGCACCGAGATCTTCTACGACCACGGCCCGGAGATCGCCGGCGGCCCCCCGGGCTCGCCCGACGAGGACGGCGACCGCTACATCGAGATCTGGAACAACGTGTTCATGCAGTTCAACCGCGACGAAGCGGGCGTGATGCACAAGCTCCCGAAGCCGAGCGTGGACACCGGCATGGGCCTCGAGCGCCTGACCGCCGTGTTGCAGCACGTGCACAGCAACTACGAGATCGACACCTTCGTGAACCTGCTCGCGGCCGCCAAGACGGCGGTGGACGCCGCGGGTGGCGGTGACTGCGACAAGGACTCCCCGTCGCTGAAGGTCATCGCCGACCACATCCGCGCCTGCAGCTTCACCGTGGTCGACGGCGTGATCCCGAGCAACGCCGGCCGCGGCTACGTGCTGCGCCGCATCGCCCGCCGGGCCATCCGCCACGGCTACAAGCTCGGCGCGCGCAAGCCGTTCTTCTACACGCTGGTGGCCGCGCTCGCCAAGGAGATGGGCGACGCCTACCCCGAGCTGCGCCAGGCCGAGCAGCGCGTCACCGACGTGCTCAAGCAGGAAGAGGAAGGTTTCTTCCGCACCATCGCCAACGGCATGGAGATCCTGGAAGCGGCCCTCGCCGGCGGCGCGAAGGTCATCGACGGCGAAACCGCCTTCAAGCTGCACGACACCTACGGCTTCCCGGTCGACCTGACCGCCGACGTCTGCCGCGAGCGCGGCGTGACGGTGGACAGCGCCGGCTTCGACGCCGCCATGCAGCGCCAGAAGGACAAGGCCCGCGCGGCCGGCAAGTTCAAGATGGCCGCCGGCCTCGAGTACACCGGCGCCAACACCACCTTCCACGGCTACGAGCACCTCGCCCGTGAAGGCGCCACCGTGGCCGCGCTGTACGTCGACGGCTCGCCCGTGGACGTGGCCCGCGCGGGCGACGACGTGGTGGTCGTGCTGGACGAGACCCCGTTCTACGCCGAAAGCGGCGGCCAGGTGGGCGACACCGGCGAGCTGCGCAACGCCACCTCGCGCTTCGTCGTGGAGGACACCATCAAGGTCCAGGCCGCCGTGTTCGGCCACCAGGGCCAACTGGTCGAGGGCGAGCTGCGCGTGGGCGACAAGGTCAACGCGAAGGTCGACACCGACAAGCGCGCCCGCACCGTGCGCAACCACTCGGCCACCCACCTGATGCACAAGGCCCTGCGCGAGGTGCTGGGCGCCCATGTGCAGCAGAAGGGGTCGTTGGTGACCGCTGAGCGGACTCGTTTCGACTTCGCACATAACTCACCGGTGACTGACGCCGAGATCGCGAAGATCGAAGCCCTCGTGAACGCCGAGATCCTGGCCAACGCCGCCACGCAGGCGCGCGTGCTGCCCATCGAGGAAGCCCAGAAGACCGGCGCCGTGATGCTGTTCGGCGAGAAGTACGGCGACGAGGTGCGCGTGCTCGACATCGGCACCAGCCGCGAGCTGTGCGGTGGCACTCACGTGCAACGCACGGGTGACATCGGCCTGTTCAAGATCGTGGCCGAGTCGGGCATCCAGGCCGGCGTGCGTCGCGTGGAAGCCGTGACCGGCGAGAACGCGCTCGCGTACCTGCAGTCGCTCGAGGGCACCGTGCGCCAGATCGCCGGGTCCCTCAAGGCGGCGCCCGCCGAGGTGCCGGCCCGCCTGGGCCAGGTGATGGAGCAGGTGCGCTCGCTCGAGAAGGAACTGGCCGCGCTGAAGGGCAAGCTGGCCTCGTCGCAGGGCGACGAGCTGATGCAGAAGGCCGTCGACGTGAAGGGCGTGAAGGTGCTGGCCGCCGTGCTCGACGGCGCCGACGCCAAGGCCTTGCGCGAGACCATGGACAAGCTGAAGGACAAGCTCAAGACCGCCGCCATCGTGCTGGCCGCGGTCGACGGCGGCAAGGTGCAGCTCGCGGCCGGTGTCACGGCCGACAGCACGGGCAAGGTCAAGGCCGGCGAACTCGTCAACTTCGTCGCCCAGCAGGTGGGTGGCAAGGGTGGCGGCAAGCCCGACATGGCCATGGCCGGCGGCACCGACCCGACCCACCTCGCGAAGGCGCTGGACTCGGTCCAGGGCTGGGTGGGCGAGAGGGTCTGAGTTGCGCGCCGTGCGCGTGGGGCTGGTGACCGCGCTGGCGGTCGCCGGAGGCGTGGCCTTCGCCGCCGGGCCGGTGAAATCCGCCCCCGCGACGGAGTCGGCGGCGGCCCGTGTCCACGCGCAGGACATCGCCGACCTGTTCCGTGACGCCTGCGTGGGCGCGAAGGCCGACCCCGAGGCCGTGGCCGACTGGGCGCTGGTCAACGGCTTCGTCACCGACTCGCCGGCCAGCCGCGAGGTGGCCGCGGCCATCCGCAAGCGCGGTGAAACCGGCAACGTGTTCTCGCGCCCGGGAGGGCGGGAGACGCTGCTGCTGATCTCCACCACGGCGCCGTCCAACTGCATCGTGATGGGCCTGGGCGCCGTGGACGGGCCCCGCCTGCGCGGGCGCATGGAAATCCAGGCCGGCGACTGGCCCGGGGTGAAGGTCCAGCCGGAACCGTCCCGGGGAATGGACTACGATCAGGACGGCCCGCACCGTTCGGTCAGCTACCTGGGGGTGTCGGGCACGGACCGCTACCGCCTGACGGTGGTCTCGCCGCTGGGCACCGCCCGCGGCACGGCCATCATGGGGCTGTCCGTCGAACCACGCTGATGTTCCAGAGGGGAGTGCCGTCATGAGCCGTTTCGCCTTGTCTTCCGTCCTGCTGTCGTCGTGCCTGCTCGTGCCGGTGGCCGCCGGCGCGCAGGTCGTCGACCCCTCCAAGCCGGTGTTCACCGCCCAGACGGTGCACCCCGTCGGATCACCCGAACTGATGCCCGAACTGATGCCCGAGCCGCCGGGCGCGGGCCCTGCGCCGCGCACGTACGAGCCGGTGCCCAGCGGCCGCACGCCGCGCGCTCATGCCCAGGAAATGGCCGAGGTGTTCCGCCAGGCCTGTGTCGCCAGCCGTGGCGATGCGGGGGCCGCGTCCGACTGGGCGGTCAACCAGGGGTTTTCGCCGTCGCCCACGCCCGAGGGGCTGCCGTTCGGCCGCGACGGTGCGCCGGTGATGTCCGGCTTCCAGTCGGGCGGGGACGACCCGCTGGTGCTGGTGGTCGGCCGCGAACCCGTGCGCTGCGCGGTGCTCTCCAACCGTCCGCTCGACGGGCCGCGCCTGCGGGAACGGGTCGCGGGCTTGGCGGCCGCATGGGTCGGCAAGTCCCAGGCGCCTGCGCCCATGAGCACCCGACTCACGAAGGACGGCCGCAACAGCATGGTGACCTACCAGCTGGGCACGGCGCCGCGCCGCGAGTACCTGTCCGTGCTCGGTCCGACGCGGACGAGCGGCCCGGAAACGACGTTCCTCCTGCTGCAGATCGACGATGCGGTGGTGCGCTGACGCTTTCGCGTGCACGGCGCTGCTGGCGCTGGCGCCCGCGGCGGGCGCGCAGGTGACGCCGGTGTTCACCGCGCCGCTCGTGCAGCCCGCGTTTCCGTCCGCGCCCGAACCCGTGCGCGAACCGCTGACCCCCCAGGAGATGGTGCGCTGGTTCGAGTCGGCCTGTGTCGCCACGCAGGGCCAAGCGGGCGCGGCCATCGACTGGGCGCTCTCGAACGGGTTCGAACCGGTCGACCCGATGCGCGGCAGCACCGACAGCCTGCTCGACGGCAAACCCGGCACCGTGCTGTCCGCCCCGGGCGCCGGCGGCCGCGTGATGCTGGCGGCGGCCGAGGCCGAGTGCACGCTGTGGGTGGAAGGCGAAGAGGGGCCGCCGCTGCGTCAGGCCCTGGCCGCCGCGGTCGGCACTCTGACGGCCAAGGGCGCGAAGGCCCGCGTGGAGGTGGACCGCAACCTGGAACGCGCGGGCGCCTGGCGCGGCCAGGTGCAGTGGCGCTACCGCGCCGTGGGCGGCAGCCAGGACTTCGGCGTGGCGGCGGTCACCACCCTCGCCAACGGGCCGGGCACCCAGGTGCTGCGGGTGTCGCCGCTCGCCCGCGCCGTCGAGTACGCGCCCGACGGCCTCCGGCTGCGCTGAACCCCCGGCCAGGGAACCCGCAACGCCGCGCGGCGGTCTTCCTGTTTTGCCACCCGCCATAATCGCCCGCATGCAAATCGGTTTTTCCATCAACGAGACGCTGTGCCTGTTCACGCTGCTGACCGGCACGTGCTGGTTCTTCTGGCGCCGCCGCCTGCGCCGGCGTCCCGCCCCGGTGAACCGCCCGTTCTGGGCGCTCGGCGCCGACCTCTTCATGGTCGTGTCGCTGATGTTCGTGTGCCGCGTGGCCGTGGCCGACTGGCCGAAGGTGCCCACGGGCTCCATGGAACCCACGCTGCGCGTCGGTGACTACCTGCTCGTGAACCACCTGGCCTACGGGCCGCGCCTGCCGTTCACCAACACCGCCATCGAGTTCGGCCAGCCCCAGCGCGGCGACGTGGTGGTGTTCCGCTACCCGCTGAAGGTGTCCGAGTTCTACGTGAAGCGCCTCGTGGGCCTGCCGGGCGACGTGGTGCGGTTCGAGAACGGCACCGTGAGCATCAACGGCGAGCCGTTCGACGCGACGCCGGACGACACCGTGGCGGCGAAGGTCGAGGACCGCGGCCAGTGGCTGCTGCGCGAGTCCTCCCAGGGCACCCACCGCGCCATCAAGGTGAACCCGCTGCTGCAGGGGCGCATGCCGCTCGACCTGAACCAGCCCGACCTCGCGAAACACTGCCGCAGCGAACAGCGCGGCCAGTGGGAGTGCACCGTGCCGGCCGGCGAGTACCTGATGCTGGGCGACAACCGCGACAACTCGGCCGACTCCCGCGTCTGGGGTTTCCTGCCGCACGGGCAGGTGTACGGCAAGGCCGTGCGCGTGCTCTTCAACTTCTCCGACCTCTCGCGCAGCTGGACTGCGCTGTGACCATGACCCCACCCCTGGATCTGCAAGGCCGGCGCATCGTGCTGGGCCTCACGGGCGGCATCGCCTGCTACAAGGTCGCCGAGTTCACCCGCCTGCTGGTGAAGGCCGGCGCCACGGTGAACGTGGTGATGACCGAGGGCGCCGAGCAGTTCATCACCCCCGTGACCATGCAGGCCCTGTCCACGCACCCGGTCTACACGAGCCAGTGGGACACGCGCGAGGCCAACAACATGGCCCACATCAACCTGACGCGCGGCGCCGACGCGGTCATCGTGGCCCCGGCCAGCGCCGACTTCATCGCCAAGCTCGTGCAGGGCCGCACCGATGACCTGCTGAGCCTGCTGTGCCTCGCCCGGCCCATCGCCACGTGCCCGCTGCTGGTGGCCCCGGCGATGAACCGAGAGATGTGGGACAACCCCGCCACGCGGCGCAACGTGGCGCAGCTGCGCGAGGACGGAGCCACGGTGCTCGGCCCCGGCAACGGCGACCAGGCCTGCGGCGAGGTGGGCGACGGGCGCATGCTCGAGCCGGCCGAACTGCTGGCCGACGTGGTCGCGTTTTTCGCGGCCAAGCGCCTGCGCGGCCAGCGCGTGCTGATCACCGCCGGCCCCACGTTCGAACCCATCGACCCGGTGCGCGGCATCACGAACCTCTCCAGCGGCAAGATGGGTTTCGCCATCGCCCGCGCGGCCCAGGAGGCCGGCGCCGAGGTCACGCTGGTGGCCGGCCCCGTTCACCTGCCCACGCCGCGCGGCGTGCGCCGCATCGACGTGCAGACGGCGCAGCAGATGTACGACACCGTGCTGCCGCTCGCGCCGCGCCACAGCGTCTTCGTGGCCACCGCGGCCGTGGCCGACTGGCGGCCGGCGGAGCTGTCCGAGCACAAGATCAAGAAGAACGGCAGCAAGGTGGCGCCCACGTTCGCGCTCACCGAGAACCAGGACATCCTGGCCGCCGTGGCGCGCCTGCCCGACCGGCCGTTCTGCGTGGGTTTCGCCGCCGAGAGCGAGAACCTGCTGAAACACGCCCGCGAGAAGCTCGAACGCAAGAACCTGCCGCTCATCGTCGGCAACCTCGGCCCGGCCACCTTCGGCCGCGACGACAACACGCTGGTGCTGGTGGACGCCCAGGGCCAGCGCGAGCTGCCCCCGGGCGACAAGCTCACGCTCGCCCGCCTGCTCGTCGACGACATCGCCCAACGCCTTTCCGCCTGATCGCCCGATCCATGACCACCATCGACCTGAAAGTGCTCGACGCCCGCATGGCCGAGCAACTCCCCGCGTACGCGACCCCCGGCAGCGCCGGCCTCGACCTCCGCGCGTGCCTCGACGCCCCGCTGGTGCTGGAACCCGGCCAGACCTCGCTGATTCCCACGGGCCTGGCCATCCACGTGGCCGACCCCGGCCTCGCGGCCATCATCCTTCCGCGCTCGGGCCTCGGCCACAAGCACGGCATCGTGCTCGGCAACCTCGTCGGGCTGATCGATTCGGACTACCAGGGGCAGCTGATGGTGAGCTGCTGGAACCGCGGCGCGGCCACGTTCACCGTGCAGCCGATGGAACGCATCGCGCAGCTGGTGATCGTGCCGGTGGTGCAGGCGACGTTCCGGCAGGTGCAGGAGTTCGGTGAATCGGACCGAGGCGCGTCAGGCTTCGGGTCCACCGGTCGCCATTGATCCGGCGTGAGGCCGCCCCGGAGGCGGCCTCCGGACTCAGTGCAGGTTGCCGTTCGACGGCGCCGTCTGCATGACGGTCAGGCCGGGTGAACTGACCGAGCCGTTCTCGATCTCGTCTTCGGTCGCCTCGCGCACGTCGAGCACCTTCAGATCGAGGCGCAGCGCGATGCCGGCGAGCGGGTGGTTGCCGTCGAGCACCACGTGCGACGGGTAGACCTCGGTGACGGTGTAGATGGCGTCCTGGGCGAGGCCTTCGGTCTTCGCGCCGGGGGGCGGCCCGTCGAACTGCATGCCGGCTTCGACCGCCTCGGGGAAGATGGCGCGGTCCTCGAAGAACACCAGTTCGGGCTCGTAGTCGCCGAAGGCGTGTTCGGGTTCGAGGTGGAGTTGCGCGGTGAAGCCCGTTTCCTGGCCGGCCAGCGCTTCCTCGACCTTGGCGAGCAGGTCGTCGCCGCCGACGAAGAATTCCACCGGGGACTCGAGTTCGTCGATCAGGTGGCCCTGGGTGTCTTCGAGTCGCCAGGTGAGGCTGACGACGCAGGGAGAGGAGATGAGCATCGGGCAATGATCGCACAAGATCGCACAATGGCGGGATGGACACCACCCGACCCACCCCGATGCTGGGCGACCTCTCGCCCGAAGAATTCATGCGCCGCCACTGGCAGAAGAAGCCGCTGCTCGTGCGGCAGGCCGTCCCCGGCGGCGTCGCGCTGCAGACGCGCGCCGAACTGTTCGCCCTCGCCGGGCAGGAGGGCGTCGAGTCGCGCCTGATCGTCCACGAGGCCGACGGCTGGACGCTGCGCCACGGCCCCATCGCCCGCCGCGCCTTCCCGAAGGTGGAGCAGCCGAAGTGGACGGTGCTGGTGCAGGGCGTGGACCTGCACGTGGATGCCGCGCACGAACTGATCTCGCGCTTCCGTTTCGTGCCCGACGCGCGCCTCGACGACCTGATGATCTCGTGGGCCAGCGACGGGGGCGGGGTGGGGCCGCACGTCGATTCCTACGACGTGTTCCTGCTGCAGGTGCAGGGCCGGCGCCGCTGGCGCATCGGGCGCCTGCGCGACGCGACCCTCGTGCCCGACGTGCCGCTGCGCATCCTCCAGAACTTCGAGCCCGAGCAGGAATGGCTGCTGGAGCCGGGCGACATGCTGTACCTGCCACCGGGCTGGGCCCACGACGGCGTGGCGGAGGGGGAGTGCATGACGGCGTCCATCGGGTTCCGCGCGCCGCCGAAGGAGGTTCTCGGCCGCGAGGTGCTGCAGCGGGTGCTGGACGCCGCCGAGGAACCCGAGCGCGACGTGCTGTACCAGGACAAGGCCCAGCCCGCGACGCTCGAGCCCGGCCGCATCCCCGCCGGCCTGCAGGGTTTCGCCGCCGAATCCGTGGCGCGCCTGCTGAAGGACCCGAAGGCGCTCGACTGTGCGCTGGGCGAACTCCTGACTGAGCCGAAGCCGAACGTGTGGTTCGACCCGTCCGACGTGCTGCCGGTGGGCTCGGGCGTGCGCCTGGATCGCCGCACGCGCATGATGTATGACGATCATCATGTCTTCATCAACGGCGAGTCGTTCAAGGCCGGCGGGCGCGACGCGAAGCTGATGCGCCGCCTCGCCGACGACCGCTTCCTCGCGGCCGCCCAGGTGCGGCAGCTGAGCGATGATGCGCTCGACCTGCTCGACGAATGGGTCGAGTCGGGCTGGGCCCACGCGGACACGCACGCATCCGCCTGACACACCGACGCCACATTCCATCGCCACGATACGAAGGGACCACCGTGACCGCAGAACCCACCCACCGCATGTTGTCGTCGCGCAGCGAGTTCCACGAAGCGCTGCGCGCCGCATTCGATCGCATCGCCGCCGCGGGCTGCCGCGAGGTGTGGCTCTGCGACACCGACTTCGCCGACTGGCCGCTCGGCGAGATCGCCGTGATCGACAGCCTCACGCGATGGGCGTATGCGCACCGCAAGCTGGTGGTGCTCGCGCAGCACTACGACGAGATCGTGCGCAGGCATCCGCGCTGGGTGAACTTCCGCAGGCAGTGGTCGCACGTGGTGGAGTGCCGCGCGCTCGAGGAGGTCGAGCCCGGTGCGATGCCCTCGATGTTCCTCGCGCCCGGCGTGGTCACGGTGCGTCTGTTCGACCCCGAGAACTACCGCGCGAGCGTGTCCACTGAGACGGCCGATGCGGTGCGCGCGAAGGAAACGCTTGATGTCGTTTTGCAACGATCGAGCGAGGCGTTTCCTGCGACCACGCTCGGTCTGTAGGGAATGTCCCTAACATGCATATAATGTCGGGCTAGGCAATGCGAAGGCATGAAGTTCTATGCCTGAGGAGTTGGGGATCTGACAAAACGAAGGGCCCCCACCATGACCGGTAATGTTCGACCCCCCCGTTTCCCCTTCTGACCTTATTGAGGATTAAAAAATGAACAAGTCGCTTCTGATCGCCACCCTGGTTGCCGCCGCTGCCCTCGCCGCCTGCGGCAAGAAGGAAGAAGCCGCTCCCGCCCCGGCTCCGGTCGTGGAAGCTCCGTCGGCTCCCGCCGCTGACGCCGCCGCTTCGGCCGCTGACGCTTCGGCTTCGGCTGCTGACGCTTCGGCCTCCGCTGCTGCTGGCGCCGCTGACGCTGCCGCTTCGGCCGCCACGGACGCTGCTTCGGCCGCCAAGTAAGCCAAGGCTTTCGAGCCTCGCGAAAAAGCCGTCCGTTGGACGGCTTTTTTTTGGTTCATCATTCACGCCCGTGCGTGGTGGACCTCGCGGGCTCAGGTCTCGAGGTTTGTTTCCTGGTGAACGAGTTTCGAGACCTGACCCCCAACTGACCGAGGAAACGAGATGAACAAGTCGCTCCTGATGGCCACCCTGGTCGCCGCCGTTGCCCTTGCCGCCTGCGGCAAGAAGCCCGAAGAGGCCGCATCGGCCGCCGTCGACGCCGCATCCGCGGCGGCGGCTCCTGCCGTCGCGGCCGCCGCATCGGCCGCCACCGATGCCGCCGCCGCGGCCACCGATGCCGCATCGGCGGCCACCGGCGCGGCTTCCGCTGCCGTGGACGCCGCTGCAGCCGGTGCGTCGGCCGCCGTGAGCGCCGCGACCGACGCCGCCGCGAACGCCGCCAACAAGGCGGCCGATGCCGCGAAGGACGCTGCCGACAAGGCCGCCGACGCAGCCAAGGACGCCGCCAACAAGGCCGCGGACGCCGCCAAGAAGTGATCCGGCCCTGCCGGTTCGTGAAGCCGCCTGCGGGCGGCTTTTTCCTTTCAGCGCAGGTCGAGCCAGTCGAACCCCGTGGCGGCGCTGGCCACGATGAAGTCGTCCGGGCCGCCGCCGGTGGCCGCGGCCAGCGCGCCGCGCACGAGCTCCGGCGTGTTGTTCTGCTCGCTCAGGTGGGCGGCGGCCACGTGGCGCAGGCCGTCGTGCAGGCACGCGGTGAGGATCTCGGCGGCGGTGTCGTTGGCCAGGTGGCCCAGCTGGCCGCCGATGCGCGCCTTCAGCGGCCACGGGTAGCTGGACCGCGCGAGCATGTCGCGGTCGTGGTTGAACTCGAGCAGCAGCGCGTCGCAGCGCAGCAGGTGGCCGAGCAGATGAGGGGTGGACATGCCCGCGTCGGTGAGCACGCCGAGCTTCGAGGCCCCATCGGAGAAACACAGCTGCAGCGGTTCGTGCGCGTCGTGCGGCACGGTGAACGGCGTCAGCAGCAGGTCGCCCACGGCGATGGGTTCGCCGTCGCGGGCGAAGTTCGGCAGCACCGGGATCTCGGGTTCGCCGATGGCGCGCCAGGTGCCGCGGCTGGTCCACAACGGCACGCCGTGGCGGCGCACCAGCGTGGCCGCGCAACCCACGTGGTCGCCGTGTTCGTGCGTGATGAAGACCGCGTCGAGGTCGGAGGGGGCGAGCCCGATGCGGGCGAGGCGGGTGGCGAGCTCGCGCAGCGAGAATCCGCAGTCGACGAGCACGCGCGTGGTGGTGCCGCCGCTCGTGGCCTCCACGAGCGTGGCGTTGCCCGAGCTGCCGCTGCCGAGGCTGCAGAAGCGCATCATGGGTCGATGCGCCTCCGCGCCCGCACGGTGGCGTTTACTTCAGTTCGTCGACCAGGAAGCGGACGATGCGTTGGCCCGCTTCGCCGTTCTCCGGGGCGCCCGAGGCGTTGAGCACCGACACCTCGGTGTTTTCGCCCTCGCCCTTCACGAGCACGCGGTAGCGGACCAGCGCGTTGTCGGCCTGCTTCTTCTTGCTGCTGCCGAACCAGCGCGACAGGAAGCCCGGTTCCTCGCGGCCGGCGCTCGCCGGGTCGACGTAGCGGACGAAGTAGAGGCCCTGGGCGCGGTCGCGGTCTTCGACCGTGAAGCCGCTGCGGTCGAGCGCGAGGCCCACGCGGCGCCAGGCGCGGTCGAACGTGTCGTCGACCTGCACGGTGGCGGCCGGACGGCCCTCGAGGGCGCGGGCACGTGCCGGCACGACCGGGGCGGCCGCGGTGACGGCGGCCTGCGCCTGCTCGGGGCGCACGCCGAACTTGATCATCATCAGCGAGTAGATCTCGCCTTCGAGCTGGAAGTCGCGCGCGCGCGGCTCCCACACCGACTGGTCCTTCTGCGGGCCGCCGAAGAACTCCTCCATGCCGCGCTGGGTGAGGTAGATCTCGGAGCCGGTGCCCGTGGGCGAGCGTTCGACACGCACGCGGAACTTGTCGAGCGTGTTGGTGGAGTACAGCACGTCGAGCACCTTGCCCACGGTGCGGCGAAGCAGGTCGCCCGGGATCTTCGCGCGGTTCTCGGCCCACTCGGTTTCCATCACGCCGGCTTCGGGGCGATCGACCACGAGGGCGAGGGAACGTTCCTGCCAGAAGGCCTGGAGCTGCGGCCAGAGCTGCTCGGGCGTCATCGGGACGTAGAGGTAGCGCTGCGTGCCGAGGCGTTCGATGCGCACTTCACCGATGGACGACGGCGCGACGAGGTTGCCACCCGCCGCCACGATGCCCGCGGTCGGCGCGGATGCGGCAGCCTGGAATTCCGAGGCGCTGACCGCGCCACGCGCCGCGGACGGCTGGTAGCGGTTGTCGGTGGACAGCTGGGTCAGGTCGGGCGGGACCTCGAGGGTCTTGCCCTTGGCCGCGTTGCCGCGGTAGTCGACCTTGTCGCCGCCCATGAAGTCGGTCAGCGACGAACAACCGGACAGGCCCACGGCGAGTGCCACGGCGAGCGAGACGGAGCGCAGGGGCAGGCGCGTGGGCTGGTTCGCGGTCGGGCGGGAGGAAAGGGTCACGTTGTTCATCTCCGGGGAGCACATGCGGGTTCGGCGGGGCCAGGAAGGCCCGCCAGGGACCGAGGGAAGGGGTGGGCGGCGCGGCACGGGAACACCGTGCCGTGCCGGGTGGGCGTCAGATGAGACCCGAGTCGCGCAGCGCTTGTTCCACCGTCTTGCGGCCCGCTTCGGTGAGCGGGACGATGGGCAGGCGCAGCGCCTCGCCGCACAGGCCGAGCTTCGCCATGGCGAACTTGGTGGGCGCGGGGCTCGATTCGCAGAACAGGTGCTTGTGCAGCGGCAGCAGCTTCAGGTGCAGTTCGGCGGCCTCGCGCGCCTTGCCGGCCAGCGCGAGCTTGCACAGCTCGTGCATCTGGCGCGGCGCGACGTTCGCGGTGACGCTGACGTTGCCATGGCCGCCCAGCAGCATCAGGGCGACGGCGGTGGAGTCGTCGCCGGAGTAGATCGAGAAGCCCTTCGGGGCCTGCTTGATCAGCCAGCCGGCGCGTTCGATGCTGCCGGTGGCTTCCTTGATGCCGATGATGCCGGGCACTTCGGCCAGGCGCAGGGCGGTCTCGGTCTGCATGTCCGCGACGGTGCGGCCGGGCACGTTGTAGAGCACCATCGGGATGTCCGCGGCTTCGGCGATGGCCTTGAAGTGCGCGTAGATGCCGTCCTGCGAGGGCTTGTTGTAGTACGGCACCACCGACAGCGTGCAGTCGGCGCCGGCCTTCTTCGCGAAGCGCGACAGCTCGATGGCCTCGTGCGTGGAGTTCGCGCCGGTGCCGGCCATGATGGGCACGCGGCCCTTGGCCTGCTCGACCGACACGCGGATGATCTCGCAGTGCTCCTCGACGGACACGACGGGGGATTCGCCCGTGGTGCCCACGACGGCGATGCAATCGGTGCCTTCGGCGATGTGCCAGTCGATCAGGCGGCGCAGGGCCGGGTAATCGACGCTGCCGTCTTCCTGCATCGGCGTGACGAGTGCGACGATGCTGCCAACAATGGGTTTCATTCGGATGTTCCTCGGAATCCGCCGATTTTACTCACCCTCCGAGGGGGCGGGGGAATCCGGAGTCTCCAGCAGTTCATGGCGCAGCGGATCCGGCCCGTTCGAACGGGGGCGGCGGGCCACCAGGCGCTGCACGAGGCGGGGTGGATCCGGGAGGAAACCGTGCTCGTACGCCACCACGCGCAGGCCTTTCGCCGCGTCCAGCAGCTCACCTTCGCGCAGCAGGAATTCGGGGTTCCGGGGCCGTCCGAACCCCCCGTTTCCCATTGCAAAGGTTTCGTAAAGAAGCAGGCCGCCCTCGGCGACCCGGTCGACGATCACCGGCAGCAGGGGCCGCCAGAGGTAGTTCGTGACGACGACGGTGTCGAACCGGCTCGTGCCGAGGGGCCACGGGCCGGCCTCGATGTCGGCCAGCACCACCTCGGCCACGTCCGCCAGGCCGGCGGTGGCCTCGGCGTCGCGGTCGAGGGCGGTCACGGCATGGCCGCGGGCGGCGAACCAGCGCACGTGGCGGCCGGAACCGCAGGCCACGTCGAGCACGGTGCCGCCGGCGGGGGCGAGGTGCGACCAGCGGCGCACCCAGTCTGAAGGCAGGGACATCGTCAGAAGCAGTTCCAGAGCTGGTTGGCGAGGGTGAAGGCGAGGTCGGGCCGCAGGTAGGCGGCGAACACGGCGGCCAGCACCGAGCCCGCGACCAGCCAGGCGGCGAACCGGCGCATCGCCCGGGCCCTCACGCCGGCTGCGCCACGGGCCGCGCGATGGCGGTCTCGCGCACCGGCAGGTTCACGAGGGCGGCGAACACGCCCAGGCCCACGGCGATCCACCAGACCACGTCGTAGCTGCCGGTGGCGTCGTACAGCCGCCCGCCCAGCCACACGCCGAGGAACGAGCCGATCTGGTGGCTGAAGAACACGAAGCCGCCAAGCATCGACAGGTGCCGCACGCCGAAGATCTGCGCCACCACCGCGTTGGTGGGCGGCACGGTGGACAGCCACAGCACGCCCATCGTCGCCGCGAACACGTACACGCTCATGGGCGAGAGCGGCACGTTCAGGAAGACCACGATCACGATGGACCGCAGCAGGTAGATGGTGGAGAGGATGTAGCGCTTCGGGAAGACCTGCCCGAGCGACCCCGCCGCGTAGGTGCCGATCACGTTGAACAGGCCGATGAGGGCGAGGGCGGTGGTGGCGACGTTGGCGGTCAGGCCGTGGTCCTTCAGGTAGCTGGGCATGTGCACGCCGATGAACACCACCTGGAAGCCGCACACGAAGTAGCCGGCCATCAGCAGCACGAAGCTCGGGTACGCGAAGGCCTCGCGGATGGCGCCGCCGATGCTCTGCTGGTCGGGCGTGGGCTTGGCGAACGGGGCCTCCTTCAGGCCGAAGGCGAGCGGCACGATGGCGAGCGCCCCCACGCCCAGCACGAACAGGGCGTTCTGCCACCCGAAGCTGCCGATCAGCACGTTCTCCACCGGCACCATCAGGAACTGGCCGAAGGATCCGGCCGCCGCGGCCACGCCCATGGCCCAGCTGCGCCGTTCGGCCGGCACGTTGCGGCCGATCACGCCGTAGACCACGGCGTAGGTGGTGCCGGCCTGCGCCAGGCCCAGCACCACGCCGGCGCTGGTGGTGAAGGCGAGGCCCGTGGTGGCCAGCGCCATCGTCACGAGCCCGAGCGCGTACAGCACGCTGCAGGTGAGCAGCACCTTGAAGGCCCCGAAACGGTCGGCCAGCATGCCGGCGAACGGCGTGGCCACGCCCCAGGCGAGGTTCTGGATGGCCAGCGCGAATGCGAAGGTCTCGCGGGACCAGCCCCGCTCCATGGTGATGGGCTGCAGCCACAGGCCGAAGCCGTGGCGGATGCCCATGGACAGGGTCACGATCAGGCCGGCGCAGGCCAGCACCTGCCCGATCGGCAGCGACAGCGGGGGGGAGGCGGGGGACTTCATCCCGCCACTGTAGTGATTTTGCCGGCCGCGTGCCGACCCGTCATGACATGCGCGCCATCGTCGGTGAACGCCGCCCTTCGGCCCGCAGCTGGCGACATCCGCCGCGCAAGCTCCTGGCGGCGACCGGCATGGGGTCCGGTGCGGGCGGTATTTGTACAGGGTGTGACAAACCTCGCAGGGTTGTCGCACCGGTCCGTTCGCCCGACCGACCTAGAATTCCGCCCCATGGCAAGCAAACCGAGCAATTCTTCCTACGGCGAAGCGTCGATCCGGGTCCTCAAGGGCCTGGAGCCCGTCAAGCAGCGTCCGGGCATGTACACCCGGACCGACAACCCCCTGCACATCATCCAGGAGGTGATCGACAACGCGGCCGACGAGGCCCTGGCCAACCACGGCAAGCGCATCGACGTGACCCTGCACACCGACGGATCGGTCAGTGTCCAGGACGACGGCCGGGGCATCCCCTTCGGCCTGCACCCCGAGGAAAAGGTCCCCGTCGTCGAGATCGTCTTCACCCGGCTGCACGCCGGCGGCAAGTTCGACAAGGGCTCCGGCGGGGCGTACAGCTTCTCCGGCGGCCTGCACGGCGTGGGGGTGAGCGTCACCAACGCGCTGTCCAACCGGCTGGAGGTGAACGTCTGGCGCGAGGGCCAGGTGGCCCGCCTCGTGTTCGCCGGCGGCGACGTGCTGGAACCCCTCGAGGTGCGCAAGGCCGGCAGCGGCGACCGCCGCAGCGGCACCACGGTGCGCGCGTGGCCCGACGCCAAGTACTTCGAGACCGTCGACTTCCCCCGCAACGAACTGACCCACCTGCTGCGCAGCAAGGCGGTGCTGATGCCGGGCGTCAGCGTGTCGCTCACCATCGAGAGGACCGGCGACGTCACCACCTGGATGTACAAGGGCGGCCTGCGCGACTACCTGTCGCAGACGCTGACGGCCGACCCGGTGATCCCGCTCTTCGAGGGTGAACACTACGCCGACAAGGGCGAGACCGAGAACTTCGCCGAAGGCGAGGGCGCCGCGTGGTGCGTGGCCTTCACGGAAGACGGCGCGCCCATGCGCGAGAGCTACGTGAACCTGATCCCCACGGTGAACGGCGGCACCCACGAATCGGGCCTGAAGGACGGCCTGTTCGGCGCGGTCAAGGGGTTCATCGACCTGCACAGCCTGCTGCCCAAGGGCGTCAAGCTGATGCCGGAGGACGTGTTCTCCCGCGCGAGCTTCGTGCTGAGCGCCAAGGTGCTCGACCCGCAGTTCCAGGGGCAGATCAAGGAACGCCTGAACAGCCGCGACGCGCTGCGCCTCGTCTCCACGTACGTGAAGCCGGCCATGGAGCTGTGGCTGAACCAGCACGTGGACCTGGGCAAGAAGCTCGCCGAACTGGTGATCCGCCAGGCGCAGACGCGCCAGCGCGCGAGCCAGAAGGTGGAGAAGCGCAAGGGCTCCGGCGTGGCCGTGCTGCCGGGCAAGCTCACCGACTGCGAGAGCCGCGACCTGAACCTGAACGAGCTGTTCCTCGTCGAGGGCGACTCGGCCGGCGGCAGCGCGAAGATGGGCCGCAACAAGGAAACGCAGGCCATCCTGCCGCTGCGCGGCAAGGTGCTCAACGCCTGGGAGGTCGAGCGCGACCGCCTCTTCGCCAACAACGAGATCCACGACATCTCGGTGGCCATCGGCGTCGACCCGCACGGCCCGAACGACTCGCCCGACCTGTCGGGGCTGCGCTACGGCAAGGTCTGCATCCTGAGCGACGCCGACGTCGACGGCTCGCACATCCAGGTGCTGCTGCTGACGCTGTTCTTCCGGCACTTCCCCAAACTGGTCGAGGCCGGGCACCTGCACATCGCCAAGCCGCCGCTGTTCCGCGTGGACGCGCCGGCCCGCGGCAAGAAGCCCGCGGCCAAGATCTACGCGCTGGACGAGGGCGAGCTCACCGCCACGCTCGACAAGCTGCGCAAGGAAGGCGCGCGCGAGAACGCCTGGTCCATCGGCCGCTTCAAGGGCCTGGGCGAGATGAACGCCGAGCAGCTGTGGGACACCACGCTGAACCCCGACACGCGCCGCCTGCTCCAGGTGAACTTCGGTGAACTCGACTTCGGCGCCACCACCGATTCGCTGACGAAGCTGATGGGCAAGGGCGAGGCGCAGGCCCGTCGCGACCTGATGGAGCTGCGCGGCAACGACGTCGAGATCGACGTCTGACACGTCCCATGAACACGACCATGAACGCCACGTCCGTCGCCCAGCCGCTGATCCGCTCCGGCGCCCGCTACACCGTCGAGGTGGCGCGGTGCGTCGTGTTCGGGGCGGTGCTCAGCGCCCTGTGCGCGGCGGTGTTCTTCGGGGTGACCGAACACGGCGGTGTCATGCACCGGGGCCTCGTCGTGGTGCTGTCGGCGCTCGTGTTCCCGGTGCTGTACGGCCTCGTCGGGCACCAGCGCGGCCTCGGCCGCGCGCTGGCCTCGCTCACGCGGTCGCACGGCGGCTTCCTGTACGACCACACGCTCGGGCGTTTCATCGAGACGCTCGAGGCGCGCCGGCCCGGCGCGTTCGCCACGGCGGTGACCTCGCCGCAGCGCCTCGTGCAGGCCTTTCGCACCTACCTGCACGAAAGCCCGGCCATGCCGCGGTTGATCCGCCGCGTGGCCGTGCGCTACGTGACGGGCCTCGGCGAGCAGCTCGACGCGTCGGTGCTGTCGCGCGAGAACATGCTGGTCGACGGCCGGCTCAACCCCGCCGCGCTGAAACACTGGGCGGTCGAGCGCATGCACGGCCAGTTCATGCCCACCTGGAAGGGCTTCGGCATCGTGCTCGCCCTGCAGGTGGCCGTCATCGGAGCGTTGACGTGGGTCTCGCACTGAAGGCGTTCGCCCTCGTGCTCGCCGCCGCGCCGCTGCTGGCGCGGGCGGAGCTGTGGGGCTACGTCGACGGCGCGGGTGTCGCGCACGTGGCGCCGGTGCAGGTCGACGCGCGGTACCGGCTGCTGCTGGGCGAAACCCCGGCGCAGAAGGTGCCCGGCAAGAACGACTCGGCGGCCGGCCTCGTCACGTGGCTGGGCTTCGCGCCCGAGGTCAAGGTGCTGATGCCCGTGCTGCGCGAGGCGTCCGCCACGCACCAGATCGACATCGAGCTGCTGCAGGCCATCATCGCGGTGGAGTCGGCCTTCAACGCGAAGGCCGTGTCGCCGCGCGGTGCGGTGGGGCTGATGCAGATCCTGCCCACCTCGGCCGAACTGTCGACCGAGCAGCTGCTCGACCCGCGCACCAACATCCTGGCCGGGGCGCGTTTGATGGCCGACCTGATCCGCCGGCACGCCGGCATCGACGTGGCGCTGGCCGCGTGGAACGCCGGTGAGGGCACCGTGCGCAAGCACGGCGGCCAGATGCCACCCATCCCCGAGACCCGTGCCCACGTGCACCAGGTGCTCGAACTCTACTGGGCGCTGCTGCAGGCGCGCCAGCCCGCGCCCGAGACCCGGCTGCGCATCCAACCGAATCTTTCCGAAGCCTCACGATGAACGACCTTTTCTCCGAGCCCACCGAACAGGTCACGCTCGCCCACTACGCCGAGCGGGCCTACCTCGAATACGCGCTGAGCGTGGTGAAGGGCCGCGCGCTGCCCGACGTCTGCGACGGCCAGAAGCCGGTGCAGCGCCGCATCCTCTACTCGATGGAGCGCATGGGCCTGTCGTTCACCACGGCCGGCGGCCCGAAGGCGGTCAAGAGCGCCCGGGTGGTGGGCGACGTGCTCGGCAAATACCACCCGCACGGCGACCAGTCGGCCTACGATGCGATGGTGCGCATGGCGCAGCACTTCTCGCTGCGCTACCCGCTGATCGACGGCCAGGGCAACTTCGGCTCGCGCGACGGCGACGGCGCGGCGGCCATGCGGTACACGGAAGCGCGCCTCGCGCCCATCACGCGGCTGCTGCTCGACGAGATCGACGAGGGCACGGTCGACTTCGTGCCCAACTACGACGGTGAATTCCAGGAGCCGCGCCAGCTGCCGGCCCGGCTGCCGTTCGTGCTGCTCAATGGCGCGAGCGGCATCGCCGTGGGCCTCGCCACCGAGATCCCGTCGCACAACCTGCGCGAGGTGGCCGCGGCCGCCGTCGCGCTGATCCGCAACGACCGGCTGTCGGACGAGGAGTTCGCCACCTTCATCCAGGGTCCGGACTACGCGGGTGGCGGCCAGATCATCAGCAGCCCGGAGGAGATCCGCGCGGCCTACGCCACCGGCCGGGGCAACCTGAAGGTGCGGGCGCGCTGGAAGATCGAGGAACTGGCGCGCGGCCAGTGGCAGCTCGTGGTCACCGAGCTGCCGCCGGGCACCAGCGCGCAGAAGGTGCTGGAGGAGATCGAGGAGCTCACGAACCCGAAGGTCAAGGCGGGCAAGAAGACGCTGTCGGCCGAGCAGACGCAGCTCAAGGTCACGGTGCTGTCGGTGCTGGACGCCGTGCGCGACGAGTCGAGCAAGGAATCGGCCGTGCGCCTCGTGTTCGAGCCGAAGACGAGCCGCATCGAGCAGGCCGAACTCATCACCACGCTGCTGGCGCACACGAGCCTCGAGAGCTCGTCGTCCATCAACCTGACGATGATCGGCAGCGACGGCATCCCCACGCAGAAGAACCTGCGCCAGGTGCTGACCGAGTGGGTGGCGTTCCGTGCCGAGACGGTGCAGCGCCGCACGCAGTTCCGCCTGGACAAGGTGCTCAAGCGCATCCACATCCTCGAAGGCCGGCAGCTCGTGCTGCTGAACATCGACGAGGTGATCCGCATCATCCGGCATTCCGACGAGCCGAAGGCCGCGCTGATCGAGCGGTTCAAGCTGAGCGACGTGCAGGCCGAGGACATCCTCGAGATCCGGCTGCGCCAGCTGGCGCGCCTCGAGGCCATCAAGATCGAGCAGGAGCTGGAGAACCTGCGGGCAGACCAGGCCAAGCTGGAAGACATCCTGACCAACCCGTCGTCGCTCAAGCGCACGGTGATCAAGGAGATCGAGGCCGACGCGAAGCAGTTCGGCGACGACCGCCGCACGCTGATCCAGGCGGAAAAGCGCGCCGTGGCCGAGGTGAAGGTCATCGACGAACCCGTCACCGTGGTGGTGAGCCTGAAGGGCTGGGTGCGGGCGCTCAAGGGCCACGAGATCGAGGTGGGCGGCCTGGGCTTCAAGGCGGGCGACGCGCTGTACGGCGTGTTCCCGTGCCGCTCGGTCGACACGCTGCTCGTGTTCGGCAGCAACGGCCGCGTCTATTCCACCGCGGTGGGCGGCCTGCCGGGCGGGCGCGGCGACGGCCAGCCCATCACCACGCTGGTGGACCTGGAATCGGGCACGCAGCCGCTGCACTACTTCGCGGCCAGCAACCCCACCACGCTGCTGCTCGCCAACACCGGCGGGTTCGGCCTGCTGGCCACGGTGGGCGACCTCACCAGCCGCCAGAAGGGCGGCAAGGGCTTCCTCGCGCTGGAGGCCGACGAGAAGGTGCTGCCGCCGGTGCCGCTGGCCCAGGGCCAGACCCAGGTGGCCTGCCTGAGCCTGACCGGGCGCCTGCTGGTGTTCGCGCTGTCGGAGCTGAAGCTGCAGCCGAAGGGCGGCCGCGGCCTCACGCTGATGGACGTCGACACGAAGGACCCGCTGGTGTCCGTGGCCACGTGTGCCAACTCGCTGAAGGTGCTGGGCACGGGCCGCGGCGGCAAGGCGAAGGAGGACACCCTGGGCGCCACCGCGCTGTCGGCGCACGTCGGCAAGCGGGCGCGCAAGGGGAAGGTGGTGGACGGGATCAAGGCGACGCGGGTGCTGGCCGGCTGACCCGCCGCGGTCATCCCGGCGAACGCCGGGATCCACCGTTTCCAGGACGCGCCGGCCGCCGGTGGGCCCCGATTTCCATCGGGGTGACCCGATGCAGGCACGGTCACTGATTCATCGTTAACATCGACGGCTCTCCCCGGAGCCGATCATCCAAGTCCAGCCCGCCGAACCGTCCCCGCCCGCCGCGCTGATGTCCCCGTGGGCACCGCTGTCGCAGCCGGTGTTCCGCATGCTGTGGAGCGTCTGGCTCACCGCCAACATCTGCATGTGGATGAACGACGTGGCGGCGGCCTGGATGATGACGTCGCTCACCACGTCGCCGGTGATGGTGGCGCTGGTGCAGTCGGCGTCCACGCTCCCGGTGTTCCTGCTGGGGTTGCCCAGCGGGGCGCTGGCCGACATCCTCGACCGGCGGCTCTACTTCATCGTCACGCAGTTCTGGGTGGCGGCCGTGGGCACGCTGCTGTACTTCGTGACGCTCGGCGGCGGCATCAGCGCGCCGCTGCTGCTCGCGCTGACCTTCGCCAACGGCATCGGCCTCGCGATGCGCTGGCCGGTGTTCGCGGCCATCATTCCCGAACTGATCCCGCGCAACCAGCTGCCGGCAGCGCTCGCGCTGAACGGCCTCGCGATGAACGCGTCGCGCATCGTGGGCCCCATCTTCGCCGGCGCGCTGATCGCCACGGCGGGCAGCGCGTACGTGTTCGCGCTGAACGCGGTGCTGTCGGTGGCGGCCGGTTTCGTCATCATGCGCTGGAAGACCGAACCCAAGGTCAGCGCGCTGCCGGGCGAACGCTTCTGGGGCGCCATCCGCGTGGGCGTGCAGCACGTGCGGCAGTCGTCGCAGATGCACGGGCTGCTGCTGCGCATCTCGGTGTTTTTCGTGCAGGCCGTGGGCCTCACGTCGCTGATGCCGCTGGTGGCGCGCAACCTGCCGGGGGGGGACGCCGGCACGTTCACGCTGCTGCTCGCGTCGATGGGCTGCGGGGCGGTGGTGGCCGCGGCCAACATGCCGCGCATCCGCCGCCACATGGACGGCGACCGGCTCGTGCGCAACGGCGTGCTGGTCCAGGCGATCGCGGCGGGGGTCGTGGCCTTCGCGCCCAGCGTGTGGGTGGCGGCGCCGGCGATGGTCATCGCCGGCATGGCGGTCATCTCGGTGGCGAACACGCTCGTGGTGTCGGCCCAGCTCGCGCTGCCGAACTGGGTGCGGGCGCGGGGCATGTCCATCTACCAGATGTCGCTGATGGGTGGCAGCGCGTTCGGCGCGGCGCTGTGGGGGCAGCTGGCCTCGTTCACGTCGCTCTCCACGAGCCTGTGCGCCTCGGCGGTGGTGGGCGTGTGCGCGATGACGGCGGTGCGGCGCTGGAAGCCCGTGTCCGACGACGCGCTGGAGGACATGACCGTGCTGCAGGTCTGGAAGGCCCCCGAGATGACGGTGGAGCCCGGCGCCGGCCCGGTGATGACCACCATCGAATACTTGATCGACCCGGCGCGGGCCGACGAATTCCGCGAGGTGATGCTCGCCACGCGCAAGGCGCGGCTGCGCCAGGGCGCGCTGTCGTGCGAACTGTTCCGCGACCCGTCGGTGCCGGGCCGCTACCTCGAGTACATGCTCGACGAGTCGTGGGTCGAGCACCTTCGCCGCTTCGACCGCGTGACCGCCCACGACGTCTCGCTGCGCGAACGCCGCCTCGCGCTGCACATCGGCGACGGCCCGCCGGTGGTGTCCCGCAGCCTGGCCGAACCCCTGACCCCGCACTGATTCCGTCTCCATGAACCCTGTCCTGTACGCCTGGGGCGTTCGCGCCCTGTTCTTCGCCGCCGGCCTGCTGTTCGCCACCTGGGGCGTGCACGTGCCCACCGTGAAGGGCCACTACGGCCTCGGCGAACAGGCGCTGGCCGTGGCGATGCTCGCCGGGGGCGTGGGCGCCGTCGGCGGGCTCACGCAGGCGGGGCGGCTGATCGGGCGCTTCGGCCCGCGCACGGTGGCGGTCCTGTCGGGCTGCCTCTGCGCGGCCAGCATCGGGCTGCTGCTCGCGTTCCACACGATGGCGATGCTGCTGCTCGTGATGGTGTCGTTCGGCCTCGCCAACAGCCTGTTCGACGTCTCGGTCAACGTGGCCGCGAGCGACCTGGAGGCACGCGCCGGCCGGCCGCTGATGAGCGGCTTCCACGGCATGTTCAGCCTGGGCGGCATGGCCGGCGCGGCCGGGGGCGCCGCGCTGCTGTCGGCCGGCATCGTGCCGTGGCACCACCTCGCGGGCGCCACCGCGGTGGGCGTGGCCCTCGTCGTGTTCGGATGCTGGACGATGCCGAAGGCGAAGCCGGCGGAGGAGGGCGCGGGCGGGCACGCGTTCGTGCTGCCGCGCGGCACGCTGCTGCTGATCGGCATCCTCGCGTCGCTCGGCCTGATCGCCGAAGGGGCGATGTACGACTGGAGCGTGCTGTACGTGAAGCAGGAACTGCTGGCCGACGCTGGCACCGCCGCGCTCGGCTACGCCGCGTTCAGCGGCGCGATGGCCGCGGCCCGCTTCGGCGGCGACTGGGTGCGGGCGCGGCTGTCGTCGGCCATCCTCGTGCAAGCGAGCGGGCTGCTGGCCGCGGCGGGCATGACCCTGTCGCTCGTCACGTCGTCGCCCATGGTGGCGCTGCTGGGCTTCGCGCTCGTGGGGCTGGGTTTCGCGAACATCGTGCCCGTGCTGTTCAGCGCCGCGGCCACGGTGCCCGGCGTGAAGCCGGCCGACGGCATCGCCGCGGTGGCCTCGCTCGGGTATTTCGGGATGATGGTGGGGCCGCCGCTGATCGGGTTCGTGGCCGAGCACCAGTCGCTGACGATCGGCCTCGCGACGGTGGTGCTGGCGGCGGTGATGCTCGCGGCCGCGGCGCGTCCGGCGCTGGCGAAACCGGCGGGGTGACTGTGTCCGGGCTGTCGTATTTCAGCAAATAAGAATTGTTCGCATTATCATGGCGCCCCCCTTCCTCGGAACCGCGCCATGTCCCCGAAGTCCTCTTTCGCACGCGCCGCGGCGCTGTCGCCGCTGCTGTTGTCGTCCCTGGCCGCCCAGGCCCAGTCGCCCGAGCCGGTGAAACCCGAGGCCGCGCTGCCGCAGATCAAGGTGCGCTCGGCCGTGGCCGACGGCACCACCGAAAACAGCGGGTCGTACGCCACCAACGCGATCACGATCGGCGGGTCGGCGCAGACGCTGCGCGAGACGCCGCAGTCCGTCAGCGTCGTGACCCGCGAGAAGCTCGACGACCTGAATGCCACGTCGCTCGGCGACGCGATGAAGTACACCACCGGCATGAAGACGACGTCGTACGGCACCGGCACGGACGGCATCGAGTCGCGGGGCTACATGCTCGACGCCTGGCAGATCGACGGCATGCCCGTGTCGGGCGGCAACGGCTCGTGGTCGTCGAGCTTCCTCGACCTCGTGCTGTTCGACCGCATCGAGGTGTGGCGCGGCCCGGCCGGGCTGCTGCAAGGCATGGGAGATCCCGGCGGCACGGTGAGCCTGGTGCGCAAGCGTGCCCGCAACGTGTTCGAGGTGCAGGGCTCGGTGTCGGCCGGGTCGTGGGACCGCTACCGCCTCGAGGCCGACGTGACCGGTCCGCTGAACGCCGACGGCTCGCTGCGCGGACGCGCCGTGGCCGCGTACGACGACCGCCACTACTTCACCGACTACGCCTGGTCGCGCCGGCCGGTGTTCTACGGCACCCTCGAGTACGACGTGCAGCCCGGCACCACGCTGTCGGTGGGCGCCGTGCGGCAGGAGGGCACGCACCGTCCGTTCTACGGGCTGTCCAACTACGAGGACCGCCTCGGTGGCGTGCCGCGTTCCGCGTTCCTCGGCGCCTCGTGGCAGCGCAAGCACGAAGAACTGACGCTGCTGTTCGCCGAAGCCGAACACGCCGTCGCCAACGGCGGCCTGCTCAAGCTGAGGGTGCAGTCGCTCGACCGCGAGAGCCAGACCGAACACCAGGCCTGGGGCGACTCGTTCATCGACCCGGCGACCGGCAACGTGCTGATGACCCCGATGGCGATGGCCTCGGACGAAACCGACCGCAGCGTGCTGGCCCAGTGGGTGCAGCCGCTGTCGTTCTGGGGGCGCTCGCACGAGATGATGCTGGGCACCACCTACACGGTGCACAAGGGCGGCTCCACGTACAACGGGTCCAACTACGGCGACGGCGGCGTGGACCAGAACATCTTCGACCCCGACGTCGACCTGCCGCGCCCGTACCTGCCGCTCGACCCGATGCCGCGCACGAAGGTGGAGGACACCGGCGTCTTCGGCCAGCTGCGCTTCCGCCCGCTCGATGGCGTGACGGTGCTGGCCGGCGGACGGCTGGGCTGGTGGAAGCAGACCGACCCCGACAACCCGGCGTCGGACCAGAAGGTGGACGCCAAGTTCACGCCGTACCTGGGCGTGATCGGCGACGTGGCGCGCGACTGGTCGGTGTACGCGAGCTACAGCCAGATCTTCGCGCCGCAGCTGTACGCCACGAAGGCCGACGGTTCCACGCTGCCGCCGCGCAAGGGCCGCCAGCTCGAGTTCGGCGTGAAGGGCGAGCACTTCGACAAGACGCTGAACACCCACCTCGCCGTCTTCCGCATCGAGGACGTGAACCGCGCGATCACCGACCCGGACGATCCGACCGGCATGGGGTCGATCGCGGCCGGGAAGGTGCGCTCGCAGGGCCTGGAGGCCGAGGTGTCCGGCCGGCTCACGCCGAACTGGGACATCTCCGCCGGATACGCCTATACCGACACCGCGTACGTCGACGCGCCGGCGGAACAGAAGGGCCGCTCGTTCGCCACCGAGTTCCCGAAGAACACCGTGAACCTGTGGACGAAGTACCGGCTGCCCGAGGCCATCGCCCCGGCCTGGGTGGGCGGCGGCGTGCGCTACGCCGGCAAGACCTACGTCGAGGACGGCTCGCACCGCTGGGAGCAGGGCGGCTTCACCGTGGTGTCGCTGCAGGCGGGCTACCGTTTCAGCCCGCAGCTGGAGGCCACGTTCACGGTCAACAACCTGTTCGACAAGTACTACTACGAGCGCTACGGCTGGACGCGCCAGGTGTACTTCGGTGAGCCGCGCAACGCGATCGCCACGCTGCGCTACCGCTACTGAGCGCCGCGGAACCGGCGACTTCACGCAGGCTTCACAAAAAGCCGGTTCCGCTTCCAACGGGCTTCCCACGGCACGGCGATGCTCCGTTTCGTGCCCCGCCATTCCGGCGGGGCCCCACGAACCGGAGAAAGAAGCCCGCCATGTCCGCCGACACCGCCACGAACCCGCTGTCCGACCTGATCGTCCACGGGGGCACGCCCTTGCGGGGGCGCATCGTGCCGTCCGCGAACAAGAACGCGGTGCTGCCGATCCTCTGCGCCACGCTGCTGACGCAGGAGCCCGTGCGCCTGCGCGGCGTGCCCGACATCACCGACGTGCGCCGCATCCTCGACATCTTCCGCGCGCTGGGCAGCCGCGTGGCGATGGACTTCGAGACGGGCATCCTCGACGTGCACCACCTCGACACCCGCTTCGACGAGGACCTCGACCGGCTGCCCGAGGCCATGCGCTCGTCGATCATGCTGGTGCCGCCGCTGCTGGCCCGCTTCGGCGTGGCGCGCATCGAGAACGACGTGAAGGGCTGCACGCTGGGCGTGCGCGAGATCGACCCGCACGTCGAGGTGTTCGAGCGTTTCGGCGCCGCGGTGGAGCGGGTGGAGGACGCGCTGCTGATCCGCTCGCTTCGCCCGCTGATCGCCACGCAGCACTGGCTCGACTACGCGTCGGTCACCACCACCGAGAACTTCGTGCTGTGCGCGGCGCTGGCCCGCGGCACGTCGACGCTCACCAACGCGGCCTCGGAGCCGCACGTTCAGGAGTTCTGCGCGTTCATGAGCGCGATGGGCGCGCGCATCCAGGGGCAGGGCACGTCGCTGCTGATGATCGACGGCGTGGACGCGCTGGGCGGCGCCGACTTCACCTTCACGGAGGACTTCCACGAGATCGTGACGTTCCTCGCGCTGGGCGCCATCACCGGCGGCCAGGTGGAGGTGCGCAACGGCTCGCCCGACCAGTTCCCGCTGATCGACCGCACCTTCGCGAAGTTCGGCGTGCACGTGGCCCACGAGGGCGGCTGGTCGCGCGCGGAGACGGACGGGCGGCTGAAGGTGCGCGAGCCCTTCACGCAGAACATCCTGCAGAAGGTGGAGGCCGCGCCGTGGCCCTACCTGCCGGTGGACCTGCTGCCGATCTTCGTGGCGCTGGGCGTGCAGGCCGAGGGCAGCATGATGTTCTGGAACAAGGTGTACGACGGGGCGATGGGGTGGACGTCGGAGCTGTCCCGCTTCGGCGCCCACGCCTTCCTGTCGGACCCGCACCGCGTGGTCACCTTCGGCGGCAAGCGCCTGGTGCCCGCGACGGTGGAAAGCCCGTACATCATCCGCGTGGCCATCGCGATGCTGATGCTCGCGGCCAGCATCGAGGGCCGCTCGGTGATCCGCAAGGCCGCGCCCATCCGTCGCGCGCACCCGCGGTTCGCGGAGAACCTGCGGGCGCTGGGCGCGAAGATCGACTGGGTGCCGGGGGCGTGATGTGTTCGGGTGTGACGGTGAGGGTGTTCAGCCGCCGAAACGGTCGAGCACCTTCGCCGCCCATTCGTTGCCGGCTTCGGCCTGCACGCTCTGCACCAGTTCCCGGATCACGTCGTCGGGCACGAGGCCTTCGAAGCGGTCCGGGATCACCTTGTCGGCGAAGAACGGGCCGCCGTCCAGGAACAGGTAGTTGCCGGCGTCGTCGTGGGGCGTGACGGTCTCCGGGTCTTCATAGTGGGTGGAGAACCAGCGCCACATGGCGGCCTTCTGCAGGGTGGGTTCGGCGGCCTCGAGCCAGTCGGGGTCGGGCTGGAAACGCGGCTTGTCGATGTCCCCGGCCTCGGGCGGAAGGTAGACCAGTTTGCCGTCGGTGATGGTGTCGCTTGCAGTCATGCTCATGGTGAGGCTCCGGGCAGGGGGATGGGAAGGAGCGGCTGCGGCTCCCGGCCCCATTGGGCCGTCTCCCCGACGGGTGCGGTGTAGGACGATTCCTCCCCGTGACGTGCACCGTCTCCGTCAGTGTTAACCCTTGGTTGGGCCCGGGTCAGTCGGTGCGCAACTCGCCCGGCTCGCTCTCGGTGGTCCCGTGGTCCAGGCGCTCGAACTCCGAGATCACCTGCGCCCCGAGCAGCAGCAGGCCCGCGGCGAACTCGAGGCTCAGCAGCACCGCGATGGCGGTCGTGAGCGAGCCGTAGACGACGGTGACCTGCGACAGCGTCGCGAAGTACCACAGCAGCACGCGCCGGGTGAGTTCCCAGAGCACGGCGGCGGTCACGCCACCCACCAGCGCGTGCCGCAGCCGCAGGCGGCCCACCGGCATCACGAGGTAGATGGACGTCAGCACCGCCACCTCGCCGGCGAACCCGAGCAGGTACAGCAGCACCCCGGAGATCCCGTGGAGGGACCAGTCGGCGCCGAGGAAGCGCACGGTCTCGTCGCCCAGCACCTCCAGCATGCCCGCCACCATCGTGATCAGCAGCAGGCCCGCGCCCAGGCACACGATGTAGCAGTAGGGCAGCACCGCCGAGACCAGGAAGTGGCGCCGGCGGATCGCCACCCGGTGCAGGAAGATCACCGACATCGCGTTCTCGAGCACCGTGAACGCGAGCGAGCTGAAGAACAGCATCGTGGCGAGCAGCAGCCAGCCCATGATGTCGCGGTGCCCGAGGAAGTTCGACAGCTCGGCCACGATGGCGCGCGACTGGCCTGGCACGAGCCATTCGAGGTAGCGGGCGATGGTCTCCAGCAGTTCCGTCTGGTCCACGACGTGGGACAGCGCGATCACCGCGAGGATCAGCATCGGCACCAGCGAGAGCAGCGCGTAGTACGCGACGGCGCCCGCGAGCAGCAGCCCCTGGTTGGCGCGGAACGCCTTCAGCACGCGCCAGGTGAACCCCACCGGGTTGCGCGCCACCATCCGGAGGTGGCGGAGGAGGGGTGGGAGTCGGATCAGGCGGGCCATCGTGCGGTGAGCGTAGCGGGCCTGCCCAGACCCTCGCCTGCGTGCCGGATTGCCGGAGGGCGCAAGGGTCGGCGTGAAGACCGCTGGACGGCGGCGTGCCACTGTGTAAGATCAAGACGTCGCCCGGCAGCCCGGACGGCGTCGAGGAGCAAGCCGTGATCGAGAAGGTGTTGGCGGGGGCCATGCTGGCCGTGTGTGTGGTGATGTTGCTGAGGCTGTGCCTCGGTTTCCGCGCCCGGTTGCGGTTCGACGACGCCATGCGGTCCATCGCCCGGCTGCCCATGCTGGCCGTCCACCGCGTGCGCGCCAACCGCGGCGCGGCCGAGGCCATCCGCCGCGCCAAGGCCACCGACGGCGACTGGCAGGGCAACGTCTACACGCCGAAGTCGTTCAACAAGCGGCCGCGCAAGCCGCACTGAATCCGCGCCGCCGGGGCGTGTCAGTGCTTGCGGGCCTGCAGCCCGGAGCGCGATTCCGCGTGGGTCGAGCGCTTGGTGGCCGGCGAGCGGGGCCGCGGCGACTTGCGCGGTGCGGCATGGGCCGCCGGTGGCGCGTCGGCGACCGCCGGCGGGTCTTCCACCTGGCCCACCACGGGCTGGCCGGGCGGGGTGAGCGATGCGAGCCAGAAGCTCCACCACGCGCGCGTGGAACTCACCACCGTGTCCCAGGCGCGGGCCTGCAGCACGAAGGCCTGTTCGGGTGTCCAGGGCGAGCGGTACAGCTTCGGATCGTCCACGGCCGGCGGGTCTCCGGGAGCCGGGGCCCACAGCGAGTTCCAGTGCCACATGATCAGCGCTCCCAAAGCGGTCCTGAGACAACGAAGTTAGCGCAGGCGGTGTCCCGGGTCAACGCTTCCCGGTCAATGACCCTCGCGGGCCTCAGGCTCGCCGGCTGCGGCCCACCACGGCGGCCGCCACCGCGGCCAGCAGCACGTACATCACGAGGCTCCAGTATGCGAAGGGCACGCCCAGCACCGACACAGACGCCTCGGCGCAGCTGGCGGTCGCGCTGAACACCGACGGCATCGCCGAGTCGAGCCCGAGGCCGCTCACCACCTTGTCGGCGAAGGTCAGGTTGCACGAGAAGCTCGCCGCGGCGACGTTGTGCTGGTACAGCGCGGCGGCCACGCCGGCCAGCGCCAGCAGCAGCGCGAGGCCGGCCAGCGGCATCCGCACGGCCCGCGTGCGCACCAGCGCCGCGACGGCGCAGACGACGGCGATCACCACGTAGATCAGGCGCTGCAGCACGCACCACGGGCACGGCTCCATGTGGCCCACGTACTGGGCGACGAGCGCCAGCACGAGCGCGGCGACACATGCCGCGGTCATGCCCCACAGCAGTTTCGCCGTGCGGTCGGGGAGGGCGGCGGCCATGCTCAGGCCACCTCGGCGATCAGTTCGATCTCGACGCAGGCGCCCAGCGGGATCTGCGCGACGCCGAAGGCGCTGCGCGCATGCGTGCCCTTGTCGCCGAACACCTCGCCGATCAGTTCGGAGCAGCCGTTCGTGACGAGGTGCTGCTCGGTGAACGTGGACGTGCTGTTGACGAGGCTCATCACCTTGACGATGCGGGTTACCCGGTTCAGGTCGCCCACGGCGGCGTGCAGCGTGCCGAGCAGGTCGATGGCGACCGCGCGCGCGGCGAGCTTGCCGGTGGCGGTGTCGACGTCGGCGCCCAGCTGGCCCACCCAGGGCTTGCCGTCGCGCTTGGCGATGTGGCCCGACAGGAACACGAGGTTGCCCGTGCGCACGAACGGCACGTACGCGGCGGCGGGAATGGCGACGGGCGGCAACTCGATGCCGAGGGCTTTCAGGCGGTCGTATACGGACATGGTTCTGCGGGGAATGGGCCGGGGGGCCGATCCTACACTCGCCCTCGCGGGCTGTCAGGGCCCGGGGGAATCTCGCGGTGTGGAGTCGACTCTCTTTTTCCTGGCGCTTCGCCGCGCTGTGTTTCGCATGGCTGGGCGGGGTCTTCGCGCACCTGCAGCTGAGCGCGCTGCCCGAACCCGTCACCCTCGTCGCAGTGCTGGGCGTCGCGGTGGCCGTGGGCGCGTTCGCCGCGTGGCGTCCGGGCTGGCGCGCCGCGTTCGTGCCCGTGGCGGCGGCGCTGTCGTTCGGCCTCGCGTCGGTGCAGGCCTCGTGGCGCCTCGCCGATGCGCTGCCGGCGTCGCTCGAGGGCGAAGACCTGGTGGTCGACGGCGTGGTGGACTCGCTGCCGCAGGTCTTCGACCAGGGCGTGCGCTTCCGGTTCGACGTGTCGTCCGCGCAGCGGGCCGGCGAAGCGGTGCGTGTGCCCGGCCACGTCCAGCTCGCCTGGTACTCGGGATGGGGCGGGGCGGCGCAGGACCCGCACGTCCGGCCAGCCCGCACCGCGCCCGCGGACCCGCTGCCCGACGTGCGGGCCGGCGACCGCTGGCGGTTCACCGTGCGCCTGCGGCGGCCGCATGGCCTGCGCAACCCGCACGGCTTCGACCACGAGCTGTTCCTCTTCGAGCAGGGCGTGCGGGCCACCGGCACCGTCCGTCCCGGGGCGGCGCGGCTGGGCGGCTCGTGGTGGCGCCCCGTGGAGCGGCTGCGCCAGCACGTGCGCGACGACCTGCTGGCTTCGGTGGACCACCGCCGCGCGGCCGGCGTGCTGGCGGCGCTCGCGGTGGGCGACCAGTCCGCCATCGCGCCGGAAGACTGGCGCCTCTTCCGCGACACCGGCATCAGCCACCTGGTGTCGGTCAGCGGCGTGCACGTCACGATGTTCGCGTGGCTCGCCGGCCTGCTGCTGCGCGCCGCGTGGGCGCGGACCGGGCCGCTGTGCCTGCGTGTTCCCGCGCCGGTGGCGGCGAAGGCGGGTGGGGTGCTGGCGGCCGCGGGTTATGCGCTCTTCGCGGGGTGGGGCGTGCCCGCGCAGCGCACGGTGCTGATGCTCGCCACCGTCACGCTGCTGCAACTCGGCGGGCGGCGCTGGCCGCTCGGGCTCACGCTGCTGGCCGCGGCCGCGGTGGTGTGCGCGACCGATCCGTGGGCGCTGCACCAGGCGGGGTTCTGGCTGTCGTTCGCGGCGGTGGGGCTGCTGCTCGTGGCGTCGCCCGAATCCGGCACGCGCGAGGCCTCCGTCGCGGGCCGGGCCTGGCACACGGTGCGCGACGGCGTGCGAACGCAGGCCGTCGCCACGGTCGGGCTGGCGCCACTCACGCTCGTGCTCTTCCAGCAGGTGTCGGCGGTGGGGTTCGTCGCGAACCTCGTGGCCATTCCCGTCGTCACGCTGGTGGTCACGCCGCTCGCGCTCGGCGGCGCGGTGCTGGCGCCGCTGTGGTGGCTCGGGGCGTGGGTGGTGCAGCACGCGAACGGGCCGCTGGTGTGGCTGAGCCGCGCGCCGGGGGCGGTGTGGACGGCCGCGGCCGCGCCGTCTTGGGCGCAGGCGGCGGGGGTGTTCGGCGCGCTGCTCGCGGTGATGCCGCTGCCGTGGCGGCTGCGCCTGCTGGCGGTGCCGTTGCTCGTGCCGCTGGCCGCGCCGGCGGTGACACGCCCCGCCGAGGGCCGCTACGACGTGCTCGCGGCCGACGTGGGGCAGGGCAGCGCCGTGCTGGTCCGCACGCGCACCCGGCTGCTGCTGTACGACACGGGGCCGGCGTACGGCGGCGAGGCGAACGCGGGCGAACGCGTGCTGGCGCCGCTGCTGCGGGCGCGGGGCGAACACCGCATCGACCGGCTCGTGCTCAGCCACCGCGACACCGACCACGTGGGCGGCGCCGAACCGCTGCTGTCCCGGTGGCCGGTGGACGAGCTGCTCAGTTCGCTCGAACCGGGCCACAGCCTGCTCGGGCTCGCGGCGGCCGACCGGCGGTGCGACGCGGGGCAGTCGTGGTCGTGGGACGGCGTCCGGTTCGAGGTGCTGCACCCGCCCGCGTCCGACCACGCGCGCCCGCTCAAGCCGAATGCGAAGTCGTGTGTGGTGCGGGTCAGCGGCGCCCAGGGCAGCGTGCTGCTGGCCGGCGACATCGAACGCGCGCAGGAGGCGGCCCTCGTCGCCGCGGGCGCGCCGCTCGCGAGCGACGTGCTGCTGGTGCCGCACCACGGCAGCCGGACGTCGTCCACCGCGGCGTTCCTCGACGCGGTGCAGCCGTCGGTGGCGGTGATCCAGGCGGGGCACCTCAACCGCTTCGGACACCCCGTGGCCGAGGTGCTGGCGCGGCTGCGGGCGCGTGGCGTGGTGGTGGTCGGCAGCCCGTCGTGCGGCGCCTGGCACTGGGACGGCGACGGCGGGCCCGCGCAGGCGCGCTGTACGCGGCCCGACACGCGGCGCTACTGGCACCATCCGGGTTGACGGACGGCGCCGGCCGCGGTGATCGTCAGATCTTCAGCGTGCGCTCGACGTCCGTCAGCTTGTAGCGGGCCAGGGCCAGGTTGCCCTTGTTCTTGTCGAGCACGAGGTACAGGAACAGGCCGGCGTTGTTGGGCACGAGGCGGATCAGGTGGTACTGGTCGCCGAGGGTGATCAGGATGTCCTCGATGCCCTTGCGGATGCCGAGCGACTCCATCGTCTGCAGCTTCGCACGCACCACCTGCGAATTGCCGGCCGCGGCCAGGTCGAGGTTGATCCCGCTGCCGGCCTGGGCCAGGCACATGCCGCTGCGGTAGTCGACCAGGGCTGCGGCGAGTGCGCCGTCGATCGACATCGCGCTGTCCATCGACTGCTTCAGGTTGGTGCTCATGTTGTCCTTCGTGGGGTGCTGCGGTTGGAGAGAGGCGAGTCCGTACAGGCTGGAGAGCTTGTCGAACTCTTCGATCAGCACGAACCAGAGGGTTTCCGGACTGCTGTCGGGCAGCCGGTAGAGGTGGGCCGTCGCGGGATGCGCGGCGACCATGGGTTTCAACGTCAGCTCCTCGACGATCGCGCTCGGCATCACGAAGATGCGGATGCAGGGGACCTTCGCGTCGAGGGCGCGGGTCAGCAGGGTCTCGGCCTCGCGGACCGAGCCGGGGCCTGCGACGAGGACGAGCCCGCGCGGCCCGTCTCCAGCGGCGAAGTCATCGTGGGGATGGGTGGGCCGCGTCCATTCGATCGCCGGTGCGCCGGGGCCGCCGAGGGCGACGACCCGGAGAGTTTCCGCCTGGGACAGCGTCACGCCGACCTGTGCGATCGCCTGGGCGCCCAGGCGAGACGTCAGGTCGATGACCCGTACGCCTGTACTGCTCATCACTGGTTCCCGAAAAAGAAGAAGCCGCTCGTCGTTGAGCGGCGGACCAGGCAGTCTGTTTGTCGAGGCCGATCCTGGCATCCCCTTGCACGAGGGGGGATGGCCAACTGGGTAGGCTTTTTCCCCAAAAACCGCACACCCGCGACGGTTCGCGGCGGGGGCCGGCGAAGGCGTCGTGTGGCGGAATGGCACCGTTTCCATTCTTGCCGCCGCAGGCGACAGCCGGCGACCACGGTTTGCGCCGAATCAGGGAAAATGCGAGGATGACGTTCGACTCCCTTGACACCCTGCTGCCCCTCGCCGGCGCCCTCGCCGTCGTCGTGCTGGCCCTGGGCGTGTGGGGCTGGCGCCGCGCCACCGCCTCGCGGCGCGAAGAGCGGCGCCGGGCCGCCGACCGGGCACAGCGGCGCGCACGCGCCGAGGCCTGGTGGCGTCAGCACAGCATGAGCACGCTGCCTCACTCGCGGTTTTTCGAGTCCGTGCTGGACGATCCGCCGAGCATCTTCGCCTCCAGTCGGCCATTGAAATAGGGCCCCCCAGTCGCTGTCGCTCCTGCCCCCATGGGGCGCCGCGGGTCGCCCGGGAGACCCGGGCTCGCGCGTGGCTGGATGGGTCGGCGTCGCTGCGCTGGCCTCTCCGCGTTCGCGTTTTCGTTTCGGGGCGTTGCTCGCTTCGCTCGCTTGCCCTCCGCTATCGCGGCTTCGGCAACCCTTGGTCATGGTGGGGGCGGTCCTCGGCGCCGTCCCACCAGCGGGCGCGTGACGCCCAGAAGGCGTGGCCTTCCACCTCGGCGGCCAACGGCTCGTCGAGCAGTCCCATCCGCAGCCGCACCACGCCCGGCAGGTCAGTGCGTTCGCTGTAGACCGGTGACCCGCACCGGTTGCAGAACCAGCGGCGCTTGCCCGGGGTCGACTCGAAGGCGGTGAGCGTGCCGGTGTCCGACGTGAAGACCACGTCGTCGCGGCGCACCGGCGCGTTGGTGGCGAACGGCGTGCCCTGGGCGCGCCGGCAGTCGGCGCAGTGGCACACCTGCACCGGGGCGAGCGCCCCGGTGACGTTGAAGCGGATCGCGCCGCAGAGGCATTGGCCGGTGAGCATGGTGGTGTCGTCTCCTCGCTGTTTTTTCCATTGGACCATGCGCCCCGCGTTGGACGCACCCGTCGCTTCGGTGGTACACCTGATCCCCGGCGTGGTGCAGAAATGACCGATGAGCCCCGTGGCTCACCATCCCGGTTCTGTAACGCCTGCAAGCAGTGCGCGCTTCGCGCCGCGCACCATCCCGGTGATCGTGTGGCCTGGAATTTGCTAACCGTGATCTTCGAGGAGAGACTGCGAATGACTGCGAGCTTTGACGAGATGCAAGCGGGCCGCGACGAAGTGCGAGAGCACTACCGGCTCTACGACCGTTGGCTGTCACAGCAACCCGGCGACGTGATGCGTTCACGCCGCGAAGAGGCGGAGATGATCTTCCGCCGCGTGGGGATCACGTTCGCCGTCTACGGCGCGAAGGACGAGGACGGCAGCGGCACCGAACGCCTGATTCCCTTCGACCTGATCCCGCGCGTGATTCCCGCGCACGAGTGGGCCGAGATGGAGAAGGGGCTGGTGCAGCGGGTCACCGCGCTGAACCGCTTCATCCACGACGTCTACCACGGGCAGGACATCATCCGCGCGGGCATCGTGCCCGGCGACCAGATCTTCAAGAACGCCCAGTTCCGCCCCGAGATGATGGGGGTCGACGTGCCCGAGCGCGTCTACTCGCACATCAGCGGCATCGACATCGTGCGGGCCGCCAATCCCGACGGCAGCGGCACCTACTACGTGCTGGAGGACAACCTGCGGGTGCCGAGCGGCGTGAGCTACATGCTCGAGAACCGCAAGATGATGATGCGGCTCTTCCCCGAGCTGTTCAGCCAGCACCGTGTCGCCCCGGTCGCCCACTACCCCGACCTGCTGCTCGAGACGCTGCGGGGCGTGGCCCCGGCCGCGGTCAACGACCCCACCGTGGTGGTGCTCACGCCCGGCATGTACAACAGCGCGTACTTCGAGCACGCGTTCCTCGCGCAGCAGATGGGCGTCGAGCTCGTCGAGGGCCAGGACCTCTTCGTGCGCGACAACTTCGTCTACATGCGCACCACGCAGGGGCCGAAGCGGGTGGACGTGATCTACCGACGCGTCGACGACGACTTCCTCGACCCGCTCGCGTTCCGCCCCGACAGCACCCTCGGCTGCGCCGGCCTGCTGAGCGTGTACCGCGCCGGCAACGTGACGCTGTCGAACGCCATCGGCACCGGCATCGCCGACGACAAGTCGATCTACCCGTACGTGCCGAAGATGATCGAGTTCTACCTCGGCGAGAAACCCATCCTCAACAACGTGCCCACCTACCAGTGCCGCGAGGAGGAGGACCTCAAGTACGTGCTCGACCACCTGCCCGAGCTGGTGGTCAAGGAGGTGCACGGCGCGGGCGGCTACGGCATGCTCGTGGGCCCGGCTTCCACCAAGGAGGAGATCGGCGAGTTCCGGAAAGTGCTGATCGCCAACGCGGCCGGCTACATCGCCCAGCCCACGCTCGCGCTGTCGACGTGCCCCACCTTCGTCGAGAGCGGCATCGCGCCGCGCCACATCGACCTGCGCCCGTTCGTGCTGAGCGGCAAGGACGTGCAGATGGTGCCGGGCGGGCTCACCCGCGTCGCGCTGAAGGAAGGATCGCTCGTCGTCAACTCGTCGCAGGGCGGGGGTACAAAGGACACCTGGGTGCTGGAGGCCTGAACAACATGCTGTCGAGAACCGCGGATCACCTCTATTGGATGGCGCGCTACATGGAGCGCGCGGAGAACACGGCCAGGATGCTGGACGTGAACTACCAGACGTCCCTGCTGCCGCAGAGCGCCGACGCCGCCGAGAACGGCTGGAAGGGCCTGCTCAGCATCTCCGAGCTGACCGACGACTACACGTCGCGCTACGGCGCCGTCACCGACCGCAAGATCATGGACTACATGGTCGGCGACGAACGCAACCCGTCGAGCATCTACAGCTGCCTGATGGCCGCGCGCGAGAACGCGCGCGCCGTGCGCGGCACGCTGACCACCGAGGTGTGGGAGACGCAGAACCAGACCTGGCTCGAGTTCCAGCGCATGCTGCGCAACAAGACCTTCCAGAAGGACCCGGGCGAAAGCTTCGAGTGGGTGAAGTTCCGGTCGCACCTGTCGCGCGGCGTCACCGTGGGCACCATGCTGCAGGACGAGGCCTTCCACTTCCTGCGCATCGGCAGCTTCCTCGAACGCGCCGACAACACCGCGCGCATGCTCGACGTGAAGTTCCATGCGGTGGAGAGCGAGTTCTTCGGCACCGGCAACGGCCAGGCCACGAAGGACCAGGAGTTCGACTTCTACCACTGGTCCGCCATCCTGCGTTCGGTGTCCGGCTTCGAGGTGTACCGCAAGGCGTACCGCAACGTGATCCGTCCCGAGAAGGTGGCCGAGCTGCTGATCCTGCGCGCCGACATGCCGCGTTCGCTCGCCGCCTGCATGGACGAGGTGGTGTCGAACCTGCACCACGTCGCCAACGAGCAGTCGGGCGAGACGCTGCGTCGCGCCGGGCGCCTCCAGGCCGACCTGAAGTTCGGTCGCATCGACGAGATCCTCGCGACGGGCCTGCACGCGTTCCTCACGCAGTTCCTCGAACGCGTGGGCACGCTCGGCATCGGCATCAGCCGCGACTTCCTGGTCCCCGTGGCGGCCTGACGGACCGACGCCGGATGAAGTTGCACATCCAGCACGTCACCCGGTACGACTACAGCGCCCCGTTGCAGTACGCGCTGCAGTCCCTGTGCCTCACGCCGCAGGGCAGCGCGCACCAGACCGTGCACGCGTGGTCGGTGCAGGCGCCGGGCACGCTGTTCGCGGCCCGCGATGCGTACGGCAACGTCGCCCACACCTGCAGCCTCACGAAACGCGTGATGGCGGGGGCGGTGAGCGCCGTCGGCATGGTCGAGACGCACGGCGCGCCGGAGCTGGTCGACGACGCGGTGCCCGCGCAGGCGTACCTGCGGCCCACGCCGCTGACCCAGCCCCACGCGCGCCTCGCCGAACTCGGCGAGGGGCTGCGCGGCGGCCGTCCGGACGAGGCGAGGGCGCTCGCGCTGGCCAGGGCCGTGCTGGCGAGGGTGCCCTACAAGCCGCGCACCACCTCGGTCCACACCACCGCGATGGAGGCGCTGGCCCTCGGCGGCGGCGTGTGCCAGGACCATGCCCATGTCTACATCGCCGCCTGCCGCGCGCACGGCGTGCCGGCCCGCTACGTCAGCGGTTATTTCCACTCGCCCGGCGCCGACCACCTCGCGAGCCACGCGTGGGTGGACGTGTGCGTGGACGTGCCGTCGCACCGCTGGCTGAGCATCGACGTCACGCACGGCTGCCCCATCGACGAGCGCCACGTGCGCCTGGCCGTCGGCCCCGACTACGCCGCCTGCTCGCCCATCCGCGGCGTGCGCGAGGGCGGCGGCGACGAGTCGATGCGCGTGCGCATCGACATCCGCGACACTTCGACCGATCACGCTTTCCCCCTGGAGTCCTGAATGTCCATCCACGTCGCGCTGAACCACGTGACCCACTACCGCTACGACCGGCCGATCCACCTCGGCCCGCAGGTGGTGAGGCTGCGCCCGGCGCCGCATTCGCGCACGCGCATCCTGAGCTATTCGATGCGCGTCGAGCCCGCCACCCACTTCATCAACTGGCAGCAGGACCCGCAGAGCAACTACCTCGCGCGGCTCGTGTTTCCCGACAAGACCACGTCGTTCCGCATCGAGGTGGACCTCGTCGCGGAGATGGCGGTGCTCAACCCGTTCGACTTCTTCCTCGAGCCGTCGGCCGAGAAGTTCCCGTTCGAGTACGCGGACGAACTCGCGTCCGAGCTGGCGCCGTACCGTGTCAAGGGGGAACTCACGCCCGAGTTCAAGAAGTACCTCGACAGCATCCCGCGCACGCCGAAGGCCACGAACGACTTCCTCGTCGAGCTGAACCAGCGCCTGCAGCGCGACATCAGCTACCTGATCCGCATGGAGCCGGGCGTGCAGACGCCGGAGACCACGCTCGTCAACGGCTCGGGCTCGTGCCGCGACAGCGGCTGGCTGCTCGTGCAGCTGCTGCGCCACCTGGGGCTCGCCGCGCGTTTCGTGTCGGGCTACCTGATCCAGCTCAAGAGCGACGTGAAGTCCCTCGACGGACCGAGCGGCACCGAGGTCGACTTCACCGACCTGCACGCGTGGTGCGAGGTGTACCTGCCCGGCGCCGGTTGGATCGGCCTCGACCCCACGTCGGGCCTGCTGGCCGGCGAAGGGCACATCCCGCTCGCCTGTTCGCCCGACCCGTCGTCCGCCGCGCCCGTGAGCGGCGCGCTCGACGAATGCGAGACCGAGTTCGAGCACCACATGCAGGTCACGCGCATCTGGGAGGCCCCGCGTGTCACGCTGCCGTACACCGACCAGCAGTGGGACGACATCGTCTCGATGGGCCACGCGGTCGACCAGGACCTGCGGCGCCACGACGTGCGCCTCACGCAGGGTGGCGAACCCACCTTCGTCTCCATCGACGACCGCGACGGCGACGAATGGAACACCGCCGCCCTCGGCCCCACCAAGCGGCTGCTGAGCGCGAGCCTGATGGACAAGCTGCGGCTCAAGTACGGCGACGGCGGCCTGCTGCACTACGGCCAGGGCAAGTGGTACCCGGGCGAGCAGCTCCCGCGCTGGTCCCTGAACCTGTACTGGCGCAAGGACGGTGAACCGGTGTGGACCCGGCCCGACCTGTTCGCCGACGAGAAGAAGGACTACGGCGTCACCGAGGTGGAAGCCCGGCGTTTCCTCGACGGCGTGGCGCAGCGCCTGTCGCTCGACGCGAAACACGTGTTCCCGGCCTACGAGGACGCCTGGTACTACCTGTGGCGCGAACGCAAGCTGCCCACCAACGTGGACCCGTTCGACGCGCGCCTGTCCGACGAACTGGAGCGCGACCGCCTGCGCAAGGTGTTCACGCAGGGCCTCGAGAAGGTGATCGGCCATTCGCTGCCCGTCGCGCGCGACACCACCGGCGCCGCGCGCTGGCGCACCGGCCCGTGGTTCCTGCGCACCGAACGCTGCTACCTCGTGCCCGGGGACTCGCCCATCGGCTACCGCCTGCCGCTCGACTCGCAGCCGTGGGTGACCGAGGCCGACTACCCGTACACGCTGCCGCAGGACCAGACCCAGGCCTTCCCGCCGCTGCCGCCGTACCGCCGGCTGCGCTTCGCGTCGAACTTCGGGCACGAAGGCGCCGCGCCGGACACGTCGGCCGCCGGGCTGGCGAGCAGCTTCGCCGAACGGTCGCGGGCCGCCGCGCTGAAGGGCCACGCCGTGCCGTCGGCCGACGTGGCGCCGCCGGCGCGCTTCGAATCGGCCCCCGGCATCGTTCGCACCGCGATGTCGGCCGAACCACGGGGCGGTCGCCTCCACATCTTCATGCCGCCCACCACCGCGCTCGAGGACTACCTCGAACTGGTCGCCGCCGTGGAGGACACCGCCGCCGAGCTGAAGCTGCCGGTGATCCTCGAAGGCTACGAGCCGCCGAAGGACCCGCGCCTGCAGGTGCTGCGCGTGACGCCGGACCCGGGCGTGATCGAGGTCAACATCCACCCGGCCCACAGCTGGGACGAACTGGTCGACCAGGCGACGCACCTGTACCAGGCCGCGCACGAGACGCGCCTGTCCACCGAGAAGTTCATGGTGGACGGTCGCCACACCGGCACCGGCGGCGGCAACCACTTCGTGCTGGGCGGCGCCACGGTGGCCGACTCGCCGTTCCTGCGCCGGCCCGACCTGCTGGCCAGCATGGTGGCGTACTGGCACAACCATCCGGCGCTCAGCTACCTGTTCTCGGGGCTGTTCATCGGCCCCACGAGCCAGGCCCCGCGGGTCGACGAGGCCCGCAACGATTCGGTCTACGAGATCGAGATCGCCTTCGCCGAGCTGCGGCGCGTGACCGCCGAACACGCGGGTCGCTGCCCGCCGTGGCTCATCGACCGGCTGATGCGCAACCTGCTGATCGACGTCTCGGGCAACACGCACCGGGCCGAGTTCTGCATCGACAAGCTTTATTCGCCCGACGGCCCCACGGGGCGTCTGGGCCTGCTCGAGATGCGCGCGTTCGAGATGCCGCCGCACGCGCGCATGAGCCTCGCGCAGCAGCTGCTGATGCGCGCGCTCGTCTCGCGCTTCTGGCAGCAGCCCTACCAGCCGGTGCGCCTCAAGCGCTGGGGCACCGAACTGCACGACCGCTTCATGCTGCCGCACTTCATCTGGCAGGACCTGAACGACGTCGTCACCGAACTGCGGGAGTTCGGGTACGACTTCAAGTCCGAGTGGTTCGCGTCGCACCTGTCGTTCCGCTTCCCGAAGATCGGCGACTTCAACGCGGCCGGCATCCAGGGCGAGGTGAACCTCGCGCTCGAGCCGTGGCACGTGATGGGCGAGGAGGGCGCCGTCGGCGGCACCACGCGGTTCGTCGACTCGTCGGTGGAGCGCCTGCAGGTCAAGCTCACGGGCCTCGTGTCCGACCGCCACGTGCTCACGTGCAACGGACGCCTCGTGCCGCTGCACAACACCGGCAAGGTGGGCGAGTTCGTCGGCGCGGTGCGCTACCGCGCGTGGAACCCGCCCTCGGCGCTGCACCCCACCATCGACGTGCACGCACCCCTCACGTTCGACATCGTGGACACCTGGATGGGCCGCTCGCTCGGCGGCTGCCAGTACCACGTGGCGCACCCGGGCGGCCGCAACTACGACACGGCGCCGGTGAACGCGTTCGAGGCCGAGGCGCGGCGGCTGGCGCGGTTCTTCCGCCTGGGCCACACCCCGGGTCCGATGACCGTGCCGAAGGAAGAGCGCAACCCGAACTTCCCGTTCACGCTGGACCTGCGGCGCGCGGTGGCGGGCTGACCGTCAGCGGGCCTCGCCGAACAGGGCCAGCAGCCCGTCGGCGAGCGCCCCGCGCCACGCGAGGTCGTCGTGGCCCGCGGCGTACTCCCGGTGCACCACCGCCTGCCCGCGCGCCCGCAGCACGTCGCGCAGGTGGCGGTTGGTCTCGAGGATCCCGTCGCTGCCCGGCCGCGCGGTCTCGAACGTTCCCGCTGCGAGGAACCACCGCAAGGGCGGCAGCGGGCGCGTGGCCACCTCGTGGGCGACGAACACGGAGCGCTCGGGTGGGGTTCCGGCTGGATGCCACCAGAACGACCCCGACAGCGAGAGCACGTTGCCGAACACGTCGGGCCGGCGCAGCGCGATCATGGCCGAGGCGAGGCCGCCATAGCTCGCCCCGGCGAGCACGGTGCGCGAAGGGCGGGGCGCGAGGCCGGTGTGCCGTCCGACGCGGGGCAGCACGTCGTCGGCGATGAAGTCGGCGAAGGCCGCGTTGCCGGGAAGTTCGCGTGAACGGGCTGCCGAGTCGGGGTTCTCGACGAACACGGCCACCACGGGGGGCAGCCGCCCTTGCGCGATCAGCCGGTCGAGCATTCGCGGCGTCGGGATCTTCGACAGGAACCGGTCCGCGTCGAAGACCACGAGCAACACCGTGTCGGGCCGGGTGGGGTCGAAGCCCGGGGGGCGGTAGACCGTGACGTCGCGCGTGTTGCCGAGCGCCGCGCTCGTGAAGGCGAGCCGCTCCAGCGTGCCCTCGGGGGCGTCTTCGCCCGACAGGCCCGGCTGGACCGGCGCGTCGGCGAGTTCCAGCACGCTCTGGCGCGCGAAACCATCCGGCGCATCCTCGGGCCACGGGTGGCGGTTCAGCGGGTCGGCCTGCGCGGTGGCGAGGATGGCCACCCGGCGTTCGCGCGCGGTGCCGGGCAGGACGGGCACGTCGGGCGCGAGCTGGTAAGAGAGGCGGGTGGACGACGGCACGGTGAACGTGCGGTACCAGACGTCGCTGAGGCCGAGGCGTTCCAGGTCGAGGTGGTCGTTCGCCGGGCCGCCGAAGAGCCGCACGTTGTGCCGTGCGCCGCGCCACAGGAACGTGACGAGGCGTTCGCCGGAACCGGCGGGTTCGACCAGCGGCGTGCCCGCGGCCTCCACGTCCCGCCAGAACCGGGCCGTGCCGCGGCCCCGCGCGATGTCCTCGGCCACGGCCACCATCGCCGGGCTGGCCAGCGGCGTGGCGGTGGCGCGCTGGTCGGTCCGGGGCACGTGGCGGGTCACGGCGACGGTGACGGTGGTGTCGTCCTGCGCGTCCACGCGCAACGCCTGGCCGGTGCCGTCCACGACGAAGCGGAACGTCGCCTGGCCGCGGGTGGGTTCCACCAGCCGACGGACCCGCCGGCCCGCGGGGTCGAGCAGGTCGAGGGCGGCCCGGCCCGCGGTGACGGTGAGCTGTCCCTCGACGTAGTCGCCGCGGTGGCCCGGCACGGGCGTGACGGGCGTTGCACCCGCGGGCCCCGCGGCACACGCGATCAGGACGGCGGCCAGCGTCGTGCGCATCACCATTGGTAGCGCAGCGTGGCGGTGACCGAACGCCCCGCGCCGCTGAAGCAGGCCCAGGCCGACGCGCACGACGCGGTGTAGACCTTGTCGGCGAGGTTCGTGCCGTTGAGCTGCAGCTGCAGGCCAGTGAACGACGGGTCGAGCTGCCCCAGGTCCACGCTGGCCATGGCATCCCACAGCGTCACGCCGGGGACCACGAGCGTGTTGTCGGCATTGCCGGAACTCGGCCCCACGCGACGCATGCCGGCGCCCACGGACACCCGGTCGGCGAAGGTGTACTTGCCCCACAGCGCGACCTGGTCGCGCGGGACGCGCGCGGGCGTCTTGCCGACGATGGCCGTCTGCACCGACTCGGTCACGCGCGAGTCGATGTAGGCGTACGAGGCGGTGAACTCGAGCTGGCGTGTCGCCTGCGCATGCACGTCGAGTTCGACGCCGCGGTTGTGGATCTCGCCGGTCTGGAAGTAGCGCGACGTGGCGTAGTCGTAGAACAGCACGTTGCGCTGCTTCATGTCGTACGCCGCGGCGGTGGCGAACCAGAGGCCCGACGGCGGAGCGTACTTGACGCCCACCTCCACCTGCTCGGCCTTCGACGGCGCGAACGCCGGTTCGCCGTTCGCGGATTCGAGCACCGGCTCGAACGACGTGCTGTAGCTGGCGTAGGGCGACAGCCCGCTGGCGGTGGTGTAGAGCACGCCGAGCCGGCCGGTGAAGGCGTGCGGGGAGAGCCTCTGTTCGCTGCCGTCCGGGAGGTCGTCGGTGACGCGGCTGCGCACGGTGTCGTAGCGGCCGCCGGCCACCACGGTCAGCGCGCCGATCGTGGCCTGGTCCTGCAGGTACAGGCCCAGCTGCGTGGCGCGGGTCTTGTCGTCCGACGTGGGGTTCAACGCCGGTTCGGCGATGCCGTACACGGGCGCCACCCAGTCGATCGACGGGGTGGTCGACCAGTTCATGCCCCACTGGTAGTCGCGCCGGGACCACTGCAGATCGAGGCCGGCCAGCAGGCGATGCCGGGCCCACGACGTGTCGACGTCGGCCTGCACCTGGTTGTCCATCACGAACTGCAGCAGGTCGTCGGTGCCGCCGCTGGCGGTGCGCGAGATGGTGCGTTCGTCGGCGCCGAGCGAACCCCAGGTCAGCGTGCGGTAGTCGGTGTCGATCGAGTTCACGCGCAGGTTCTGGCGGAACGTGACACCGCCGTCGAACGCGTGCCGGAACTGGTAGCCGACCGCTGCCTGTTCGCGCTTCGATCGGTCGTAGCCCGCGTCGCTGACGAGGAACTCGCGCGGGATGAAGCCGTAGGTGGTGGGGGTCAGCGTGCCGAGTGCTTCGCGGAAGTTGCGGAAGCCGGCGTCCGGCTCGTGCTGGAACAGCGCGTAGCCCACCCACTCGGTGCGAGCGTCGGGCCGCCAAGCGATCGACGGGGCGAGGGCGTAGCGCTGCTGCTCGAGCCCATCCTCCTGCTGGTCGCTGCGTTCGGCCATCGCGACCGCGCGCCACGACAGCGACTCCTGGCCGGGCACCGCGCCGCCCACGTCGAGGCCCGCGCCGAGGCGCTTCTGCGTGCCCACCGTGGCGGTTACCTCGTTCGGGCGGCCGGTCGCGGGCAGCTTGCCCGACAGGTTCACGAGGCCGCCGGGGCTCGCCTGGCCGAACAGCACCGAGGCCGGGCCGCGCACGACCTCGACGCGGTCCAGCAGGTACGGGTCGATCTGGCCGAAGGAGCCCGAGCCGTAGACGAGGCCGTTGTAGAAGCGGGGCACGTAGTAGAAGCCGCGCACGAACATCTCGTCGTGCAGGTTCGACGCGCCGCGGTACTCGGTGAACACGCCGGCCGAGTACCGCAGGGCCTGGGCGACGGACCTCACGTCCTGGTCGGTCATCTGGTCGCGGGTGACCACGGTGACGGTCTGCGGGGTCGTGGCCAGCGAGGTGTCGGTCTTGGTGCCCGACAGGCTCCGCTGGGCCACGTAGCCGTTGCCGGGGCCGTTCGCCGACTCGCCGGACGCGCTGACCCGCACCGCGGGAAGCGTGCTTTCGCGTGAGGGTTCGCCGGCCCGCTCGACGACGAGCGTGTGGCCGTCGATGCGCGCGCGCAGGCCGCTGCCCTGCAGCAGCCGCGCCAGCGCGTCGTCCACCTCCAGCGTGCCGCGCAGCGCGGGCGACTGGCGCGAGCCGACGAGGTCGGGCGCGAGCAGCAGCTGCAGGCCGGTCTGGCGGGCGACCTGGGCGAGCGCGCGGTCGAGCGGCTGGGCTGGGAGGTCCCAGGCGACGGGGGCGGCGAACGCGGCGGGCGCGGCGGCCACGGCGATCACGAAGGCCGCCACGGGGCGGAGGGCGAAGGGAACGGTGGAGGGGGTCACGGGCACGGGCTTTCCGGTCGGGTGTTGAAGGGCTTCTCCTTCACTCAACGAACGGGCGGGGCGCATTCCCGCATCTTTTTTTCGGAGGCGGGTTTCAGCGGGGGGCGATGGACCAGTGGCCATCGGCCCCGTGCGTCGCCTGCACCGGCAGCGAGCCGGGCAGCAGGCGCAGCCAGGTGTCGGCGCTGGCGATGCGGATCTCCCCGGTGACGGGCAGGTCGGCGACCCGCCCGTCCACGTCGATGGGCGCGGGCCGGTAGCGGGCGAGGCGCTCGGCCACCGCGCCGAGCGGCGCACGGTCGAAGCTGAGCCAGCCGGTGCGCCAGGGCGCGACCGGGGCGGCCTCGGCATCTCGCCGACGCCGCAGGCCGTCGGGCGTGACCGTCAGGCGGTCTCCCGCCACCAGGTCCTCGTCCGGACGGCCCGCGCCGGGCGACACGCGCACGCGGCCCGACTCCACCGCGACACACACGGCGTCGCCGGTGCGGTCCACCGCGAAGCGGGTGCCGAGCACGGTGACGGCCACGTCGCCGGCGGTCACGTGGAACGGCCGGGTGGTGTCGTGCGCGACCGCGAAGAAGGCGCCGCCTCGCAGCAGGGCCACGCTCCGGCGGGCGGCCGTGAAGCGCACCTCGACGGCGCTCGCGGCGTCGAGCGCCAGGTCGCTGCCGTCGGGCAGGGCCTGGCGGAGCGTGCGTCCGCGCGGGGTCTCGAGCGCCACCTGCCATTGCGGCACGTGATGGCGCCACAGCGACCACGCGGTCGGCAGGCCCACGCCGAGCGCACCCAGGCCGAGGAGTCCGGACAAGAGCCCACGCCGGCGCCGCGACGCCGCCGGTTGCCAGGGGCCCAACGCGGCAGCGAGCTGGGCATCGGCCCGCTGCACGTCGCGTTCGATCGTGCTGCGCGACACCCCGTGCCGTTCGGCCAGTTCGTCGTGGCCCACGCCGTCGATGCGGTGGGCGAGGAACACCGCGCACACCCGCTCGGGCAGCGCGGCCAGGCTGCGCTCCACCGCGCGCAGGGCCTGGCGGTGCGAGACGTGGTCGGCCACGTCCGGTGTGCTGTCGGGCACGCGCAGCGCCGCGTCGTCGACGAGTTCGTCCAGCAGCGAGCGGCGCCGGTGCTGGTCGATCGCGAGGTTGCGGGCCGCGCCCACGAGGTAGGCGGTGGCGTTGTCGGACCGGGCCGCGCCGCCTTCGGCGAGGCGCAGCCAGGTGTCGTGGACCAGGTCGCGCGCGGTGTCGGCGCTGCCGGTGCGGCGGCTGACCTGGCGGACGAGGTCACCGTACACCTGCAGCAGGGCGTCGGTTCCGAGGTCGGGCAGGGCGGTGGCGGAACGGGAGGCGGTCGGCATCGGCGGGCGGCAAGGGCGGCCTGCTGGCCGGGCCCGCGGGATTTTAGATGCGAATGGTTCTCGATTGCAAAATTGGCCTGCCCGTCATGTCGACGTCGACGTCGCCGCGGCGAGCCAAGGGTCGCGGTCGCCACCGCCGTAGCGCTCGACGAGGAAGTCGACGAACGTCCGCACGCGCAGCGGCAGGTGGCGGCCGGTGGGCATCGCCGCGTAGAGGCGGTAGCTGACGACCTGCCAGTCGGGCAGCACGCGTTCGAGCCGGCCGTCCCGCAGGTCGTCCGCGACCGCCAGCGACAGCGTGCCCGTGATGCCGAGGCCGTGGCGCACCGCGCCGATGAGCAGTTCCGGGCTCGCCGACGTGATGCGCGAGGGCGTCTTGTCGAACGGCACCACCCGGCGTTCGCCGTCGGCGCCGTGCCGGAGCTGCCACTGGCGCTGCACCAGGGCCACGTCGGGCACCAGCAGCTGGTGTCGCGAGAGGTCCTCGGGGCGCTCGGGGCGACCGTGCGCGTCGAGGTAGGCGGGCGAGGCACACAGCAGCACTTCCGTGCGCGCGATCACCCGCGCGACGAAGTCGCCGTCGAGCGGGTCGGGGCCATGGACCAGGAAGGTGATGTCGGCCTTTTCGTCGGGCTCCTGGAGCGGCGGCGACGCGTTCAGCTGCACGGTGAGGCGCGGGTGCAGGCGCTGGAACTCGGCGATCTGCGCCGCGAGGCTGTCGCCGAGGAAACTGGCCGGCCCCGTGAGCCGCAGCCGGCCCTGCACCTGGCCGGTGGACGCGGTGGCGAGCGCGTCGGCGTCGTCCAGGTCGACCAGCAGCGGGCGCACGCGCTCGAGGTATTCGGCGCCGATGTCGGTCAGCGTGAGGCGGCGCGTGGTGCGGTGGATCAGCCGGGTGCCGAGGTGGGCTTCCAGCTCGGCGATGGCACGGGTCACCGCGGGCGGCGCCATGTCGAGTTCGCGCGCCGCGCCCGAGAAGCTGCCTTCGTCGATCACCCGCACGAAGATGCGCATCGCCCTCAGCTGGTCCATCGCCATTGCGTCTCCTCAGGGGCTCGCGACTGGATCGCGAGTGAAACGAAGCACTTCAAGCCACACGCGAGCCCGGGTTTCCCGGGCGACCCGTGGCGCCCCTCGGGGGCAGGAGCGCAGCGACTGGGGGGCTCAGTTGACGGCGACGGGGATCTTGCCGATCTTGGCCTGCCACTCCTTCGGGCCGGTGTTGTGCACCGACGTGCCTTCGGAGTCGACGGCCACGGTCACCGGCATGTCGGTGATCTCGAACTCGTAGATGGCTTCCATGCCCAGGTCGGCGAAGCCGACGACCTTGGCGTGGTTGATGGCCTTCGACACGAGGTAGGCGGCGCCGCCCACGGCCATCAGGTACGCGCTCTTGTGCTTCTTGATGGCGTCGATGCCGGCCGGGCCGCGCTCGGCCTTGCCGATCATGCCGATGAGGCCGGTCTTGTCGAGCATCATCTCGGTGAACTTGTCCATGCGCGTGGCGGTGGTGGGGCCGGCGGGGCCCACCACCTCGTCGCGCACCGGGTCGACCGGGCCCACGTAGTAGATGACGCGGTTCGTGAAGTCGACCGGCAGCTGCTCGCCCTTGGCCAGCATGTCCTGGATGCGCTTGTGCGCGGCGTCGCGGCCCGTGAGCATCTTGCCGTTGAGCAGCAGCGTCTCGCCCGGCTTCCAGCTGGCGACTTCCTCGCGCGTGAGCGTGTCGAGGTTGACGCGCTTGCTCTTGTTGTAGTCGGGCGCCCACTTGACGTCGGGCCACAGGTCGAGGCTCGGCGGCTCGAGGTAGGCCGGGCCGGAGCCGTCGAGCACGAAGTGCGCGTGGCGCGTGGCGGCGCAGTTCGGGATCATCGCGACGGGCTTGCTGGCCGCGTGCGTGGGGTAGGTCGCGATCTTGATGTCGAGCACGGTGGTCAGGCCGCCGAGGCCCTGGGCGCCGATGCCGAGCGCGTTGATCTTGTCGCACAGCTCGATGCGCAGTTCCTCGAGCTTGTTCTGCGGGCCGCGGGCCTTCAGCTCGTACATGTCGATGTCCTGCATCAGCGATTCCTTCGCGAGCAGCATCGCCTTCTCGGCCGTGCCGCCGATGCCGATGCCCAGCATGCCGGGCGGGCACCAGCCCGCGCCCATCGTGGGCACCGTCTTGAGCACCCAGTCGACCAGGCTGTCGCTCGGGTTCATCATGACGAACTTGCTCTTGTTCTCGCTGCCGCCGCCCTTGGCGGCGATCTGCACGTCGACCGTGTTGCCCGGCACCACGCTCATGTGCACGACGGCCGGGGTGTTGTCGGTGGTGTTCTTGCGCTCGAAGTGCGGGTCGGCCACGATGCTGGCGCGCAGCTTGTTCTCGGGGTCGTTGTAGCCCAGGCGCACGCCTTCGTTGACGGCGTCCTCGATGCTGCCGGGGAAGTCGGCGAAGCGCACGTCCATGCCGATCTTCAGGAACACGTTGACGATGCCGGTGTCCTGGCAGATGGGGCGGCGGCCCTCGGCGCACATCTTCGAGTTGGTGAGGATCTGCGCGATCGCGTCCTTGGCCGCGGCGCTCTCTTCCATCTGGTACGCACGCGAGAGGTGCTGGATGTAGTCGGCCGGGTGGTAGTAGCTGATGTACTGCAGGGCTGCGGCGACACTCTTGACGAGGTCGGCGTGGCGGATCGTGGTCGTCATGGCTTGCGGACGGTTGGCAGGGTAGTCCCCGATTATCCCCCTTCGTGCGAAGTGGAGTCCTTCAGTCGGACGCTTCCCGTGCGATCCCCGGTGTGCACTGTTGCACACGCGCCGAAACCGGGGCGCCTCCCGGCGCCCCGGTCCGTCGCTCACCCCTCAGGGCGCCCAGGCCGCCTCCACGGCCCAGCGGCTGTCGACCTGGAAGCTCGACGGGCTGTTCCAGGCGTCACCGCCCCGGCCGTCGGCGATCCACACCTCCTCGGCGTAGTGCCGGACGAAGCGGTACGGGAAGTTCGACGCGGCGAAGCGCACGCCGCCGTCGGCGCCGGCGTGGGCGCAGAAGGTGGCGTCCTTGCGGTACAGGTCGTCGTTCACGGCCGCGTCGCGGCGGATGCGCGAGTAGGCGTGGCGCAGGTACTCGCCGGGGAAGTTGCGCGACTCGAACGAGTAGCAGCTCGCGTCGGCGAGGCCCGCGACGATCTTCCAGGTGGCGTCCTGCTTCAGCACGTCGGTGCTCGCCGCGTCCACCACCTCGGTGCGGGCGAGGCCCTCGATGTGGCGGATGAAGCGGTTGTCGAAGCCCGGCGTCAGCACGCGCAGCGAGCGGTACTCGCCCACCGGCAGCAGCACGCTGCTGTGCCACCAACCCTGCACCGGCGCCCAGGTGGCGTCGTTGCGGAAGCCGGCGTTGTCCTGCAGCGCCTGCACACCCACCTGCGCATTGGCGTGTCGGATGTACTGGCCCGGGCGGGCCTTCGACTCGAACGACACGCCGGAGCCGCCGTTGAGCGCGGCCTTCGGGCAGAACGTGGCGTCGGGGCCGAAGCCGGCGGTCTGGTCGTTGGCGTCGATGCGCAGGCGGTCGCCCGACTGGCGCAGGTACTTGCCCGGCTGGTTGATGGCCTCGAAGGACAGGCAGCTGACGTCGGCCAGGCCCGCGACCACCTTCCAGGTGGTGTCCTGCTTCAGCAGCACCGGGCTCTCCGCGTTCACCGGCTCGGTCACGGCGAGGCTCTCCACGTGGCGGAGGTAGCGGTCGTCGAAGCCGGGGGTGACGGTCCGGAACGAGTACGGCGCGCCGTGGCGCAGGTACGGCACTTCGACCAGCGCACGGTTCACGGCCTTGACCGCGGCGAAGTCCATCTTGCGGACCTGGCGGTCGTAGGTGAGGAAGCCGTTGAGCTCGTCCTCGACGTCGGTGGTCTCGGTGTAGACCGCAGCGCTCAGGCCCTGCGACAGGGCGAGGTCGCGCAGGCTCTCCACCTGGCCGGCGTACGCGTTGAACAGGCTGGCCTGGTCGGGGTAGAGCAGGTAGCAGCAGGTGGACGCGGGGTTCCACATGTGGCCGTCCACGCGCAGGCCGTTGCCGCCGTACTCGCCCAGCACCGCGGGGCGGTTCGGCTGGAACGCCGGGGCGATGGGGCCCGGGTAGTCGTGGATGTCGATCAGGTCGCCCACGCCCTGGTCACCCGGGGCGAAGTTGATGCCCGAGTGGGTGTTGATGAGGCGCGTCGAGTCCCACGAGCGGAACAGGTTGGCCATGCGCGGCATCTCGTAGTCGCCCCACGATTCGTTGAAGATCACCCACGTGACCACCGACGGCGACGAGCGGTGTTCGTCGATGATCTCCTTCGCGCTCGCCTCGAAGCGGGCGCGCACGGCGACGTCGGTCTCGGCGTCCCAGGCGTGGGGAATGTCCTGCCACACCAGCAGGCCCATCTTGTCGGCCCAGTAGAACCAGCGTTGCGGCTCCACCTTGATGTGCTTGCGGACCATGTTGAAGCCCAGGTCCTTGGCGGCCTGCAGGTCCGAGCGCAGCGCGGCGTCGGTGGGGGCGGTGTAGAGGCCGTCGGGCCAGAAGCCCTGGTCGAGCGGGCCGAACTGGAAGACGTACTTGCCGTTGAGCAGCGGGCGCGGCACGCCGTCGACGGTGCCCACCGAGATCGAGCGCATGCCGAAATAGCTGCCCACCTGGTCCGTCACCTGCGGGCCGCGGCGCAGCCGCACCTGCAGGTCGTAGAGGAACGGATCGTCGGGCGACCACAGGCGCGCGTTCGGCACCGGCAGGCTGAACTCGGCGTCGGCCGGTCCGGTGGCCGAGGCCACGCGCCGGCCGCCCGCGAAGGCCACCACCTCGACGGTGTGGCCCCGCGTGCCGGCCGTGCGCGCCGTGATGCGCAGGCGGCCGCCCGCCACGTCGGGGGTCATGTCCAGCCGCGTGATGCGCGCGGCCGGCGTCGCCTCGAGCCACACGGTCTGCCAGATGCCCGACGTCGGCGTGTAGAAGATGCCGCCGGGCTGCTGTGTCTGCTTGCCGATCAGGTCGCGGCCATCGGTGGGGTCGAAGGCGCCCACCACCAGCTCGTTGGCGCCGCGGCGCAGGTGAGGCGTGATGTCGAACTCGAAGGCGTCGTAGCCGCCCACGTGCTGGCCCACGCGCTGGCCGTTCACGTAGACGGTGGCCTTGCGGTCGACCGCGCCGAAGTGCAGCTGCACGCGCTGGCCCTGCCAGTTCCCCGGCACGGTGAAGGTGCGGCGGTACCAGAGGTTGCGGTCGTTGCTCCGCTGGATGCCGGAGAGGTACGACTCGGGCGGGAAGGGCACGCGGATCTGCTCGGGGGTGGCCGGGAAACGCGGGGCCGTGGCGGGCGCGTTGTCGGCGTCAGGGGCGGACGCGCCGCCGAGGTACTGCCACGTGCCGTTCAGGTTGAGCCAGTCCGGGCGGGTCATCTGCGGGCGCGGGTACTCGGGCAGCGGCACCTTGGCCTGGAGGGCGGCCGCGGTCCACGGCGTGGTCATGCGCGGGGTGATGGCGGGGGCCGGGGCCGGGCGGGCTTCGGCGTTGCCGGCCGCGAGCGCGGTGGCGTGGTCACCGGGGTCGGCCGATGCGGTGGTCGCCGCGCCGTCGTCCGGATCGGAGGAACCGCCGCAGGCCGCGAGGGCGAGCGGCAGCGCGAGCGTGGCGATCCATCGCCAGGCCGGGGCCGCGCGACGGCGGCCGTGGAGGGGGAAGGGTGTGGTCAACATCGACTCCTCTGCGCTGGCGCCGCTCCGGTCGCGGAGGCGGCGCACGGTGGAAGGAAGGCCGGGCGACCCGGAGGGCCGCCCGCGTGGACGCGTTGAACGCCAACAAGACTCGGCGCCCGCCGACGGGAAATCGGCGGGCCGCCACGGCCGTCTCCGCGACCGTTGTTCGCTCCCTGAGGCTCAAACAGCAGGCGGAGTATCCGAAGCGCTATTTGTCATACAAATAGTGGAAAACCCTTTATCCCTGAGGTCGGTGCGGATGTGGTCGCCGCGGGGCGGACGCACGGAAAAGTGAGGTACTCGGGCACGCGCGCGAAACGGTGCGAAACGGGAAGTGACACTTCTTCGCACCCCGCCCCGACCATCGGTAAGACGTGTAATCGAAGGCTCCTGAACGCATGGAACCGGCGTTGCCGCGACGATCATCGCGGGCTTCGTCACTTCGTTGGAATCGGTTCCATGCTGCGTGTCAATTCGCTCGTCCTCGCCCGTGTGCTGCCGCTGGCCTGTGCCGTCGCCCTGGTGGCGTGTGGCGATGACCGGGACGGTGCCGTCGCGCCGAAACCGGTGGACACGGGGGCGTCCGCGCCAGCTCCGACGCCGGCCCCGGCACCCGGGCCCGCACCGGCGCCAGGCCCCGCGCCAGCGCCGACCCCGACACCCCCCGCGGCCCTGTCGCGCATCGAGTTCGCGCAGACGCATGTCATCGACGGGGAGGGCCGCGTGCTGCAGTCCCCGAACGACACGAAGAACAACGTGACGCGTCGGCTGCGCCTGGGCGAGGACCGTGCCGCGCTGCTGATGCTCGAACCCGCGACACCGTCCACCACGCTGCGCCTGCAGGTGCGCGCGAAGCTCGCCGACGGCCGCACGCTCGGGCCGCTGTCCCTCGCCGCGCCGTCGGCGCTGCCGGTCACCGATGGCGGTCGGGCGGCGCGATCGACCACCGCCTACAGCGTGTTGCTGCCGAAGGCGTGGATGCAGCGCGGTGCGCAGCTGGAACTCGGCGGCGCCGACTTCTCGGCGCCGCGCACGATCCCGATGACGGTGACGCCGGCCGTCGCGCTGAAGCAGGTCACCGTGCCCATCTACCTGTTCGGCGCGCGCCCGGACCGCTCGGTGGTGCCGGACTGGTCGATGGACGCGACCTCCACCGCCGGCCGCACGCTCGCGCAGGAGTACGCCGAGAAGCTGCCGGTCGCCCGCTTCGAGCAGGTCACGTCGGCGCCCGTCACGTTCGACCAGGTCGTGCTGCCGCCGCGCAACGACGACCGCTTCTGCCATCCCGCGCTGCCGGTCGGTTCGTGGGCGGACCTGCGTGCGCTCGAGGGCGACACCAACGCGCGCATGTGGAACGTGCTCGGCGCGCTGCACGGCCCCGCGGCCAACCGCGACGGCGCGATGGCGGTGGGCTACTACGGCTACGTGCAGACGCTCGACGGCGGCGCGCAGGTGGCCGCGGCCACCGGCGGCGGACTGGGTGGCGGCGGCTCGGCCGTGTCCGGTGGGGACTACCGGCCGGACAAGGTCTACTCGGCCATCTTCAACCACGAGATGGGGCACGCGTACGGCCTGCCCCACGCCGACGCCGCGGCGGCCGCGGGCGACGACCCGTACCCGATGGGCACGAAGAGCGGGTCGTCGTGGGGCTACGACGCGGGCCGCGGCCAGCTGCTGAGCCCGCTGCAGTTCGCGGGCGCGTCGTGCGACGGGCGCGTGGTGGCCGGCGTCTGCTACCAGCGCACGCCGATGTCCGGCGGCGACGACGACCGCGACGCGAAGGCGTACCGCTGGAGCATGTTCTCGGACTACCAGTCCGCGCTGATGCAGGAAGGGTTCCTCGGCAAGGTGGTGCGCGACGACACCGCGACCGGGGGCTACAAGCGCTGGAACACGAAGACGTCGGCCTTCGAGGCGATGTCCGACGAGGAGCGCGCCCGCATCGGCACCGACGTGCTCAAGCCGAACGAGCCGGTGCAGACGGTGATCGGGCACGTGTCGCACTTCAACGCGTCGCCCACGGCCACCCGCCTGTACGTGACGCCGTCGTGGTCCGCCAACCTGCCGAAGCAGCTCGACCCCACCGTGCAGGCCGACCTCGACCTGATCGACGGCGTGCGCCCGGGCGGATGGAACGGCTACTACTGCGTGAACAACGGCTGCGACTACACGCTGGTGGCCACCTACGCCGACGGCAGCGTGGTGCGCGTGCTGCTGCCGCTCGGCTATCGCAACTTCAACGCGGCGAACGACGAGACGGGCATCAACGCGGCCACCCGCAACCCGCTGGACGGGGCCAACCTCGGCACCTTCGCGGTCAACGTGCCGGCCGGTCGCGGCGGCGTGAGCCGCGTGCAGCTCTACAGCACGCCGTTCGGTTCGAAGTGGCGCGTGCGGCTGACCGCCATCGCGGCCGCCGACCTGGGCGGCACCCGCTACCCGCTGGTGTCGTCGTGGACTACCGCGGATGGCGCCGGTGGCGGCACCGGGGCGCCGGGTGCGACGACGTTCGACGCCGGGCAGTGCAAGGCGGGCGCGACGGTGCGGCGGCCCGCGCGCTGAGCGCACATCTCCGACCGCGCCGCTCGGGTGTGCCAGGGCGGCGTGGGCGTCGGTGGATGGTGTAATCCGGGCTTCCTCCGGAGCTTCCCATGATCGTCCGCCCGCGCCTGCACTGGCTGCGCATGCTCTTCATCTGGCGGGGCTCGCTGCTGCCGGACATCGCGCCGCGGCTCATCGGCCTGCTGCTGTTCTCGACGCTCGTGACCGTGCTGCACGGCCACGTGTTCGCGTGGAAGATCCCGCTGAACTTCGTGCCGTTCTCGCTGATCGGCCTCACGCTCGCGATCTTCCTCGGCTTCCGCAACAGCACGAGCTACGCGCGCTATTGGGAGGCGCGCGTGCTGTGGGGCGGCATCCTCAACGAGACCCGTTCGCTCACGCGAGGTGCGCTCACCCTGCTGGACGGTCCGGTTGACGTGCGTCCGTTCGTGCACCGGCTGATCGCGTTCGTGCATGCGGCGCGCCACCAGTTGCGCGGCACCGACCCGCGTGCCGACCTCGCGCGGCTGCTGTCGGCGGACGAGGTCGAACGGCTGATGGCGGTCCGGACGAAGCCGATGCTGCTGGCCCTGATGGCGGGCGAATGGCTGCACGCGCAACGCCAGGCGGGCCGGCTGGACGTGGTGCTGGCGGGGCGCCTCGACGAACACCTGAGCCGGCTGAGCGATGCCTTCGGCGGCTGCGAGCGCATCGCCGGCACGCCCATCCCGTTCACCTACTCGGTGATCATCCACCGCACGATCTACCTCTACTGCGTGCTGCTGCCGTTCGGGCTGGTGGATTCGATCGGCGCGATGACGCCGGTGATCGTGGCCTTCATCGCCTACACGTTCCTCGCGCTCGAGGCGCTGGGCGCCGAGATCGAGGAGCCGTTCGGCACCGAGCCGAACGACCTGGCGCTCGACGCGATGAGCCGCGGCATCGAAGGGTCGCTGCGCGAGATGCTGGGCGACCGGGACCTGCCACCGGCGCCGGAGCCGGTGGACTGCATCCTGACTTAGTGGCTGTTGGCGGCCGCGTGCGAGGACGACAGGATCTTGTCGGTCCACGCGATGGCCAGCGCCGACAGCAGGAAGGTCAGGTGGATCAGCGTCTGCCACATCAGCACCTTCTCGGTGTAGTTGCCGGCGCTGATGAACGTCTTGAGCAGGTGGATGGAGCTGATGCCGATGATGGCGGTGGCCAGCTTGACCTTCAGCACCGACGCGTTGACGTGGCTCAGCCACTCGGGTTGGTCCGGATGGCTGTCGAGGTTCATGCGTGACACAAAGGTTTCGTAGCCACCGACGATGACCATGATCAGCAGGTTCGAGATCATCACCACGTCGATCAGCGCGAGCACCACGAGCATGATGACCGTCTCGTTGAGCTTCGGTGCCTGCACGCCGATCACGTTGCCGGCCGCGTCGAGCACGGGCGGCAACTGGTAGCCGATGCTCGAGATCAGGGCTTCCAGCGCGGCCTTGCTGCCGAACACGGCCTCGATCAGGTGCAGCAGTTCCTGCAGGAAATGGAAGACGTACACCCCTTGGGCGAGGATCAGGCCGATGTACAGCGGCAGCTGCAGCCAGCGGCTCGCGAAGATGAGGTTGGGCAACGGGCGGAGCTTGGCGTTGACGGGGTCTTTGAGCTGGGCCATGGATGGGGGGTGTGAAACTGAATCGGAGCTGACTGGAAATTGTAGTGGGCGCAACGTGACAAACTGCCTTGCAGCCCCAGTAAGCGGATCGTAAGAGCCCGGCCTTACCGTGCGAGCCGGTGTGACCAACGGACCTTGGAGACTTTTCATGAGCGACGCCACGACCCCGATCTACCCCGCCCCTGATTCCGTCGCGAAGGGGGCGTTCGTCTCCGGCATGCCGGCCTACGAGAAGCTCGTCGCCGAGGCCGATGCCGACTACGAGGGCTACTGGGCGCGCCTCGCCCGCGAGTTCGTCGAATGGAAGACGCCGTTCACGAAGACCCTCGACGAGAGCCAGGCGCCGTTCTTCAAGTGGTTCGAGGACGGCACGCTGAACGTCTCGTACAACTGCCTCGACCGCCAGGTGGCGGCGGGCCTCGGCGACAAGGTCGCCATCATCTTCGAGACCGACGACGGCAAGGTCTCGCGCCACACGTACAGCGACCTGCTCGCGCGCACCGCGAAGCTCGCGAACGCGCTGCGCGAACGGGGCGTGAAGAAGGGCGACCGCGTCGTCATCTACATGCCGATGTCCATCGAGGGCATCGTCTCGATGCAGGCCTGCGCCCGCATCGGCGCCACGCACTCGGTGGTGTTCGGCGGCTTCTCGGCGCAGAGCCTGCGCGATCGCATCCAGGACGCCGGCGCCGTGATGGTGCTCACCGCCGACGAGCAGCAGCGCGGCGGCAAGCAGCTGCCGCTGAAGGCCATCGTCGACGAAGCCATCGGGCTCGGCGGCTGCGAGTCGATCAAGAACGTGATCGTCTACAAGCGCACGGGCGGCAACATCGCCTGGCACGAAGGCCGTGACCTGTGGCTGCACGACGTGACCGCGAACCAGGCCGACACGGCCGAACCCGAATGGGTGGGCGCGGAACACCCGCTGTTCCTGCTCTACACGTCGGGCTCCACCGGCAAGCCGAAGGGCGTGCAGCACGCGAGCGGCGGCTACCTGCTGCACGCGGCGCTCACCACGAAGTGGACCTTCGACCTGCACCCGAACGACATCTTCTGGTGCACCGCCGACATCGGCTGGGTCACCGGCCACACCTACATCGCGTACGGCCCGCTCGCGCTCGGCGGCACGCAGGTGGTGTTCGAGGGCATCCCCACGTTCCCGGACGCGGGCCGCTTCTGGAAGATGATCCAGGACCACAAGGTCAGCATCTTCTACACCGCGCCCACGGCCATCCGCTCGCTGATCAAGGCGGCCGAAGGCAACGAGGCCGTGCACCCGAAGCGCTACGACCTGTCGAGCCTGCGCATCCTCGGTTCGGTGGGCGAGCCCATCAACCCGGCCGCGTGGGAGTGGTACCACCAGCACATCGGCGGCGGCCGCTGCCCCATCGTCGACACCTTCTGGCAGACCGAGACGGGCGGCCACGTGATCACGCCGCTGCCGGGCGCCACGCCGCTCGTGCCGGGCTCGTGCACGCTGCCGTTCCCGGGCATCCAGGCCGCGGTGGTGGACGAGACGGGCAAGGACGTGCCGTGGGGGCAGGGCGGCATCCTCGTGATCAAGAAGCCGTGGCCGTCGATGATCCGCACCATCCACGGCGACCCGGAGCGTTTCAAGAAGAGCTACTACCCGGAAGACTTCAAGGGCAAGTACTACCTCGCGGGTGACGGCGCCATCCGCGACGCGAAGACCGGCTACTTCACCATCACCGGCCGCATCGACGACGTGCTGAACGTCTCGGGCCACCGCATGGGCACGATGGAGATCGAGTCGGCGCTCGTCGCGCACACCGACCTCGTGGCGGAAGCCGCGGTGGTGGGCCGCCCCGACGACACCACGGGCGAGGCCATCTGCGCGTTCGTGGTGCTCAAGCGCCCGCGCCCCACGGGCGACGACGCCAAGGCCATCGCGAAGGAACTGCGCGACTGGGTGGGCAAGGAGATCGGCCCCATCGCGAAGCCGAAGGACATCCGCTTCGGCGACAACCTGCCGAAGACGCGCTCGGGCAAGATCATGCGGCGCCTGCTGCGCTCGGTGGCCAAGGGCGAGGCGGTGACGCAGGACACCAGCACGCTCGAGAACCCGGCCATCCTGGACCAGCTGGGCCAGGCGTACTGACGGCGTCCGTTCCAAAAAGAAAGGCCCCGCGGTGCGGGGCCTTGTCGTTCCCGCCGAAGCGGGTCAGTTGGTCGTCATGATCCAGGTGACGAGCTGGCGCGCCTCGGCCTCGCTCACCGGCGGGTTGGCGTCCTTCATCGCGGGCATGAACACGGCGCCCCAGGCGCCGGAGCCGCCCTTGAGCACCTTCTGGGTCAGCTTGTCCACGGCGTCCTTCTGGCCGGCGTACTTCGCGGCCACGTCCTTGAACGCGGGGCCCACCACCTTCTTCTGCACGGTGTGGCAGCTCATGCAGTTCTTCTTCTGGGCCAGTTCGGGGCTGGCGAGCGCGGGCGTGCTCGCGCACACACCTGCCAGCGCGGCCATCGAGATCGCCAGAGAAACAACGGATGACTTCATGATTTCCTTACGTGTCGGCGTGACCGAGGTGAATTACAGTCCGGTCACTGAACCTTCAACGCATTCTATGCGGGGGGGTTGACGCGGGCCCTCCGCGCCGCAGCGGCGAGGTCGGGGACTGCCCAATTGGAGATGGGTCGATGTATTTCGTTCTGATCGGTGTGCTGCTGCTCGTGATGAAAGTCGCGGAATTCGGTGCGGTGGCCACCTGGCCGTGGTGGGGCATCCTGAGCCCGTTCGGCGCGGCGATGCTCTGGTGGGCGTGGGCCGACTGGAGTGGTTTCACGAAACGCCGCGAGATGGACAAGATGGACGCGCGCGTGAAGAAGCGCCGCGAGGAGAACCTCGCCAACCTCGGCATGGACGAACGCGGCCGCCGCGGCAAGCGCCGCTGAGCCCTCGTTTCCATCGCGACAAGGCGGCCCCGCGGGCCGCCTTTTTCGTTCCTGCTTTCCGGCCGGCTCAGAACCGGTCGAGCACGGCGCCGGTGCTGGCGCCCGACGCGTTCTTCGCGAACTTGGCCAGCACGCCGCGGGTGTAACGCGGCGGCGGGGCCTTCCACACCGCGCGGCGGCGGGCGAGTTCGTCGGCCGGGACGTTCAGTTCCAGGGTGAGGGTGGTGGCGTCGATGGTGATGGAGTCGCCCTCCTGCACCAGCGCGATGGTGCCGCCGGCGTAGGCCTCCGGCGTCACGTGGCCCACCACCATGCCCCAGGTGCCGCCCGAGAAACGCCCATCGGTGATGAGCCCCACGGACTCGCCGAGCCCCTGGCCGATCAGCGCGCCGGTGGGGGCGAGCATCTCGGGCATGCCGGGGCCGCCCTGCGGGCCCAGGTAGCGGAGCACCATCACGTCGCCCGCCTTGATTTTCTGCGCCATGATGGCCGCGAGCGCCGACTGCTCGTCGTCGAACACGCGGGCCGGGCCGGTGATGGCGGGGTTCTTCAGGCCGGTGATCTTGGCCACGCAGCCGTCCGGCGAGAGGTTGCCCTTCAGGATCGCGAGGTGGCCCTGCGCGTACATGGGCTGGTCGATCGGGAGGATCACTTTCTGGTCGGCGCGTGGCGCGTCCGGCACGTCGGCCAGGTTCTCGGCCACGGTCTTGCCGGTGATGGTGATGCAGTCGCCGTGCAGCAGGCCGGCCTTCAGCAGCATCTTCATGACCTGCGGGATGCCGCCGGCCTTGTGCAGGTCCACCGCGAGGAAGTCGCCCGAGGGCTTCAGGTTGCACAGCACCGGCGTGCGGCGACGCACGCGCTCGAAGTCGTCGATGGACCACTCGACCTCGGCCGCGTGGGCGATGGCGAGGAAGTGCAGCACGGCGTTGGTGGAACCGCCGGTGGCCATGATGACCGCGACCGCGTTCTCGATGGATTCGCGCGTGACGATGTCGCGCGGCTTCAGGTCGCGGCGTACCGCCTCCACCAGCACGCGCGCGGCTTCCTTCGCGTTCGCGACGATCTCGTCGTGCGGGTTGGCCATGGTGCTGGACCAGGGCAGGGACATGCCCAGCGCCTCGAACGACGAGCTCATCGTGTTGGCGGTGTACATGCCGCCGCACGAGCCGGTGCCGGGGATGGCCTTGCGCTCGATGGCGCAGAAGTCCTCCTCGCTCATGTTGCCGGCGCTGAACTGGCCCACGGCCTCGAACACGCTGACGATGTTGAGGTCCTTGCCCTTGTGGTGCCCGGGCAGGATGGTGCCGCCGTAGACGTAGATGGCCGGCACGTTCGCGCGCAGCATGCCCATCATGCCGCCCGGCATGTTCTTGTCGCAGCCGCCGACGACCACCACGCCGTCCATCCACTGGCCCCCGACGCAGGTCTCGATGCAGTCGGCGATGACCTCGCGCGAGACGAGGCTGTACTTCATGCCCTCGGTGCCCATCGCCATGCCGTCGCTGATGGTGGGCGTGCCGAAGATCTGGGCGTTGCCGCCCGCGGCCTCGATGCCTTCCACCGCGGCGTCGGCCAGGCGCTGCAGGCCCGCGTTGCACGGCGTGATGGTGGAGTGGCCGTTGGCGACGCCGATCATCGGCTTCTTGAAATCGCCTTCCTGGTAGCCGAGCGCGTAGTACATCGAGCGGTTCGGCGCGCGCGCCACGCCCTCGGTGATGTTCTTCGAACGGCGGTTGATGTCGCTCATCGGGGTCTCCTGGCAGCGGCTGGGAGGCACAGTATCGGGGCTCCCGGGAATCCTGGTTCGACGCTCAATATAGGCCTTCCCGCGCGGTGTGGGTCGGCGGGCCGAGCCCCGCCCGGACAATTGAGCTATCGTTCGCCCTCGTCGGCTTCCGCTGTAACCCTGCCTGCCCATGCTCGTCCACCCCGAAATCGATCCTGTCGCCTTGAAACTCGGCCCCGTGGCCATCCACTGGTACGGGCTGACCTACCTCGTGGCCTTCGGGCTGTTCCTCTGGCTCGCGTCGCTGCGCGTGAAGAAGCCGCAGTTCGCGGAGAAGGGCTGGACCCGCCGGGACGTCGAGGACCTGCTGTTCTACGGCGTGCTCGGGGTCGTGATCGGCGGGCGGCTGGGCTACGTGCTCTTCTACAAGGCGGGCTACTACGCCAGCCACTTCACCGAGATCTTCGCGGTGTGGAAGGGCGGCATGTCCTTCCACGGCGGGCTGATCGGCGTGATCAGCGCGATGGCCATCTTCGCGCTGACGCGCAAGCGGTCCGTGCTCGACGTGTGGGACCTGATCGCCCCGTGCGTGCCCACCGGGCTTGCGTCCGGGCGCATCGGCAACTTCATCAACGGTGAACTCGTGGGGCGCCCGGCGCCCGAGTCGCTGCCGTGGGCCATGGTGTTCCCGAAGGTCGACAACGTCGCGCGGCACCCGTCCCAGATCTACCAGTTCCTGCTCGAGGGGATGCTGCTGTTCCTCGCGCTGTGGTGGTACGCGAGCAAGCCGCGCCAGCGCGGCCAGGTGTCGGGTGCGTTCCTCGTGGGCTACGGCCTCTGCCGCTTCATCGCGGAATACTTCCGCCAGCCCGACGACTTCCTCGGCCTGCTGTCGCTCGGCCTGAGCATGGGCCAGTGGCTCTGCGTGCCGATGATCCTCGCGGGCGCCGTGATGTGGGCCTGGGCCAGCCGCCCGCAGGCGCAGGGGGTGCCGGCATGAGGCAGATCTTCCTCGACACCGAAACCACGGGCCTGAGCCCCGAGTCGGGCGACCGCATCATCGAGATCGGGTGCGTGGAGATGGTGAACCGCCGGCTCACCGGCGAGAACCTGCACTTCTACCTCAACCCCGAGCGCAAGAACCACGAGGACGCCGTCAAGATCCACGGCCTGACCGACGAGTTCCTCGCCGACAAGCCGCTGTTCTCGGCCGTGTCCGACGAACTCATGGCCTACCTGTCGGGCGCCGAGATCATCATCCACAACGCCGGGTTCGACGTGGGCTTCCTGAACGCCGAGCTCGGCCGCCTGGGCCTGCCCAAGTTCCCGCAGCACGTCGCGAGCATCACCGACAGCCTGACGATGGCGCGCGAGATGTTCCCGGGCAAGTCGAACTCGCTCGACGCGCTGTGCAAGCGCCTCGAGGTCGACAACACGAACCGCACGCTGCACGGCGCGCTGCTCGACGCGGGGCTGCTCGCCGAGGTCTACATCCGCATGACCCGCGGACAGGACTCGCTGGTGATCGACGCGGGCGATGCCGCGGGTCCGGGCGAGGTGGTGGTGGCCGCAGTCGACCTCACCCAGTTCACGCTGCCGGTGCTGCTCGCCACCGAGGCCGAGGCCGAGGCGCACGAGGGTGTGTTGAAAGATCTCGATAAAAGTTCGAACGGAAAGACAAAGTGGCATTTGCTTGTGGCATAATCTGAGGCTCTGCACACGACAGTAGTCGTTCAGAACGGTGGAAGCCCAGAATATTGGGTGGTTAGCTCAGCGGTAGAGCACTGCCTTCACACGGCAGGGGTCACAGGTTCAAACCCTGTACCACCCACCAAACGAAAAGCCCCTCGTCACACGACGAGGGGCTTTTTTCTTTCCCGTTCGTGTGGCGTGCGTGAGGGATCCGCGCGAACACGTCGAAGCACCGGGGCAGGGCTCCCCCATTCGCAGGAGGGGCCGGGGGGGCGCACGCCCGAGGGATCTGGCCTTCCTCCAAGGGGTGTGCCCCGAGGCCGCCGCCGCGAGACTTCTCGTCGAGGAACACACCCGTGTCCCCGATTCCCAGGAGTTTCCTTTCCATGTCCGAACCGTCCGACCTCGCGCGCCGCCATCTGTTGATCGGCGGCGCCGGCGCGGCCGCCTCGCTCGTCCTTCCGGTCGTGGCCGATGCCGCGACCGCGTCCCCCGCCAAGCCCACCTCCCACGTCCATCCCGCTCACGGAGCCCCCACCATGTCCAACTACTTCACCACCCCCGACGGCACGCAGCTCTACTTCAAGGACTGGGGCGCCGGCCAGCCCGTCGTCTTCAGCCACGGCTGGCCGCTGTCGTCCGACAGCTGGGAATCGCAGATGCTGTTCCTCGCCTCGAAGGGCTACCGCGTCATCGCCCATGACCGCCGCGGCCATGGCCGCTCGAGCCAGCCGTGGAACGGCAACGAGATGAACACGTACGCCGACGACCTCGCCGGCCTGCTGAACCACCTCGACGTGAAGAACGCCGTGCTGGTGGGCTTCTCGACCGGCGGCGGCGAAGTCGCCCGCTACATCGGTCGCCACGGCACGAAGCGCGTTGCCAAGGCCGTGCTGGTGAGCTCGGTCCCGCCGCAGATGCTCAAGACCGCGACGAACCCGGGTGGCCTGCCCATCGAGGTGTTCGACGGCATCCGCGCCGCGTCCATCGCCGACCGCTCGCAGCTGTACCAGGACATCGCAGGCGGCCCGTTCTTCGGCTTCAACCGCCCGGGCGCGAAGCGCTCGCAGGGGATGGTCGATTCGTTCTGGCTGCAGGGCATGCAAGGTGGCCACAAGAACACGTACGACTGCATCAAGGCGTTCTCGGAGACCGACTTCACCGAGGACCTGAAGAAGTTCGACGTGCCCACGCTCGTGATCCACGGCGACGACGACCAGATCGTGCCGATCGACGCCGCGGGCCGCGCCTCGGCCAAGCTCGTGAAGGGCGCCAAGCTGATCGTGTACGCGGGCGGCCCCCACGGCGTCACCGACACGCACAAGGAACGCCTGAACGAGGATCTGCTCGCCTTCATCAAGGCCTGATTCTTTACGTTTCCTGAACGGCCCCGCGCGCGGTCCACACCGCGCGCGGGGCCGTCGTCCATCATGGTTTCTCTCTGAATCGATCACTCGTTGTGTGCGTGCCGAAGCGGGCGCTGGCTTGAGGGTTTATCGGGATCTTTCAGATCATTACAGAAGATTAATATCCGAATATGGAAACGGTTCCATGTTTTCCATCGTTTGCGCGACGGAATTCAGGGCGAATCGGCTCCATGCGCTCGACACCGACATCCGGGGGGATGACGGGGAAAGGGCGTCGTGCCCGGCGAGATCGGCCCACCAGGCCGGCCGTTCGGGTCGTCATCGCCGAAAAGGCGACAAGAAAACGTCATTACACACACGACGAGGAGTTACCCGTGAAACAGAAGCGTCTGATCATTGCCCTGGGGCTCGCCGGTTTCGGCACCGCCGCGATGGCCGCCCCGCCGGTCGAGTTCTCCGGCTACATGCGCGCCGGCGTGGGCGTGAACGCCCGCGGCGG
>Ga0209257_1000317_pt1 | contig 101723 bp, 99 predicted proteins | sample AraplaCvi_mCL_r2_FD_184277 | JGI IMG/M metagenome (GOLD analysis project Ga0209257, IMG submission 184277) | Arabidopsis root microbial communities from North Carolina, USA - plate scrape MF_Cvi_mCL_r2 (SPAdes) (version 2) | ecosystem: Host-associated > Plants > Roots > Endosphere | place: USA...
AGAGCCAGGTGACCGGCACGGTGCTGTCCCTGGGCGCACAGCTGTTCGGGCTGGGGCAATGGGGAGACGTCGCCGCGAACCTGGGCACGCAGCTGCTGACGCTGAAGTTCAGCCGTGACGACGAGACCGAGGCGGACCTCGTGGGCCTGGAGCTCGGCGCGCGGGCCGGCTTCAGGCCGGAGGCATCCGTCTCGCTGTGGGAAAAGATGGGCCGCGCATCGGGCAGCAGCGGCGGCCTGGCCTTCCTCTCCACCCACCCGACCGGCCCCGACCGCATGCAGCGGCTGGAGCAGAACATCCCGCGCGTGCAGGGCCTGTACGAACAGGCGCACCAGCGGCGCTGAGGCGCCCGGTTTCCACACGCCTGTCGGCTGCGTGAAGCAGCAAGTGGCCCCGGCAGTCCGCGCGCGCAGCGCGAATCCTCGCAATCCCCTCGTGTGAACCCGCCGCAGCAGGGCCGCCGTGCCCGCTGCGGCCGCCCTGTCGTTCGAACGCTCGCGATGCTCACGCAAGAGCCGTGAAGGCCGTGCGGCAAGGTGCGCTCGCGCGGCGAAGATATGAACACGCCTCATTGAAAAACTGCAAAACGATCAGTTCCATTCAAGAAGGGTGTCGACCATCATGCGCTCACTGCACACGCAGTCCACCACGGTCCATCACTCAAGGAGCCAGCCATGAAGCGCACCCTCACCGCCGTTGCCATTGCCCTGACCGCCATGTCCTCCGCCTACGCCGACGACATCACGGTGGACAGCACCCCGTTCGTCTCCACGCTCGGCCGCGCCGAAGTCCGCGCGCAGCTGCAGCAGTTCCAGCAGGCGGGCGTGAACCCCTGGTCGATCCAGTACGACCCGCTCGCCGCGTTCCGCAGCCAGCGCACGCGCGCCGAAGTCAGCGCGGAATACCAGAATGCGCGTGCCGAGACCGCCGCGCTGACCGGCGAAGACAGCGGCTCCGCGCTGCTGTCGGCCAGCTCGCGCAGCGCCGCCCACGTGGTGGCCGACGCCCGATAGAACCCTCTTCATCCGTGCAGGGGAAGGAATCATCATGTACCACGACCACCAGGCTAGCCAGCCGATCACCCGCGCCGGCGAAATCCGTCTCGCCGGCGATGTGTGCGACGCGGACGGTTCCTTCGTCCTGCACTTCCAGTGCCTGTTCCACAGCGGCCGTGACTTCGCGTTCCCGTGCGACGCGCAAGGCCGCGTGGACCTCGATGGCATGAACGACCGCATCAGGAACAACTACCTCTATGCCCGCGCAATGATCGGCCGCGCGGTGTCCTGGCCCTGCGTGCGCCGGATGCCCGAGGCCTGGCAGCGCGCCTGAATCCTCAACACCCTCCCACTCTTCATCTGATCGAAAGGAAGCCACCATGAACCGCCCCCTCCTCGCCCTCGCCGCCGCACTCGCGCTCGCCGGCCTGTCCGTCCACGCCGAGACGCCCGATCCCTCCGGGCAGTTCGCCGCCCACGCCGGCTCGCCCGCGCTCACCCGCGCCCAGGTACGCGCCGAGCTGGCCGAAGCGCGGCGCAACGGCGACCTGCCGGCCCCCGGTGACATCGGCCTGACGGAGTACCAGCTGAATCCCTCGGCCTTCCCGGCGCGTGCCGTGCTGGCCGGCAAGACCCGTGAGCAGGTGCGCGCGGAAACGCTGCAAGCCATTCGTGATGGCGACATCCTCGCGCCGGGCGAGAGCGGCGTCACGGAGCGGCAACTCCATCCGCAGCGCTACCTCGCGCGCGGTGTCCAGCGCGACCCGCAGCCTGTCGCGTCCGTGAACGCCAAGCCCTCGCTCGCCGATTGACCGGTGGCTTGCGCGGCAGGGAAGAGAGAAGTGCTCCGCGCTACGGCGACCAGGGCACCATCGGCCGGGAATGCGGCATGAACTGCCACGCTTGCCACCTGCTGCTCGCGGACGTCCTCGATGCGCTTGCATCAGGCGGCGCCGCGTCGCTCTTCCTGGGCGTGCTGGTCGAACAGCTGGGCCTGCCGCTCCCGGCGATGCCGCTGCTCCTGCTGGCCGGCGCGCGCTCGGCAACCAGCGGCCCGCAGGCGCTTCAGTCGCTGGCCGGCGCGGCCGCAGGTTCCATGCTCGCGGATGATGCTCTTTCGGGAGCAGGTGGACGCGGCGTGGCGTCGAATCGAAGGGCTCGGAAGCGGCGCGATCCCGTTCGGCGTCCTGGCTCTGGCGGCGTATGTCGCCTGCCGAAGCTTGCGCAGCGCGCTGGCGCGTCGCCGTATCCCTGGCGCTCTCCGCGACCTGGAGGCCGGGCTTGCTGCTCGCACCGAGTGGCGCGGCGGACCAAACCTCAAGACGCAGCCGTCCCGGCGCGCCGACGGTGCAGCACCACCGGCCGGCCGCCGAACTGCCGCTTGCACATCCACGCTGCAAGCGCGGAATCCAGGTAGGTTGCATGCCCGGGGAACCATTCCGCCAGGGCCGCCACAAAGGATGGCGCGGGAGCGTAGTCTCCGCGACGCGCGAGCTCCAGCACCTGCGCCGCCGACCTGAGCACCGCAGCGTGTTCGTCCATGTGGCAATCGCGCGGCGGGAAATCCGTTTCGCGCATCCACTGGTCTTCCACCGCGAAATGGTCGCGCAGATGCGCATCGATCTCCGAAAGGAGCGGGAGCCATCCGTGTCCGGCGCAAGTGCTTGCTCTCTCGAGCAAGGCTTCCAGTTCCGCATGGATCGTGTCCATCGGCGCGTAGCCAAGCTCCGTCACGACTTGCGGCGCCGGCGGTGCGTCGGGGGAATGGCGCAGGTCTGTCATGGGTATGCATGCCTGAAGGGCGCGCGCATTGTGGCTGCCCGGCGCGACTAAGGCGCGGAATGCACCACGCGTCCGCCGACGGCGGTCGTGAGCACCGAAGCAAGGCGGATGTCCTGCGGGGCACACTCGACCGGATCCAGCGAGAGCGCCACCCAGTCCGCCGCCATGCCCTCGCGCAGGACGCCTCGCTCGTTCTCCGCGAAGCACAGCCATGCCGCATTGCGCGTGTACATCTCGAGTGCCTGCTGCGCCGAGATGGATTGCGCGCGGCCCAGGACCGTCTCGAGCGCGTCCACCCAGCGCGTGACCGCGTGCCAGATCCCGAGGAGAGGTTCGTAAGGCGTCACCGGGGAATCGGAGCCGCCGGTGACCACCACGCCGGCATCCATCCAGTCACGGATCGGCGTCGCGCGGCTCACCGCCTCCGCCCCCATTCTCTTGACCAGCAGCGGAGCGAAGCGATATTGCATCGACGCTTGCGTCGCGACGGCGATCCCCATGCGGGCGGCGTCCGAGACGTTCTGCGGCGAAGGCCAGAGGTAGGCGTGGATCAGGTGGTACCGCAGGTCGCGCAAGGGCCGCTTGTCGTTGACCGCGGAAAAGACCGACAGGACGATGTCGATGGCCTTGCCGCCGACCGCATGCACGCCCATGGACCAGCCGTTGCGCGCGCAGTGCTCCACCAGGGTGTGGAACACGGGCGTGTGCGTTACCTGGATGCCGCAGTTGCACAGCTCGTCCGGGTACGGTTCGCGCATCAAGGACGTGGCAAGCGATGCGCCGCCATCGACGTAGACCTTCACCGCGCCGAGCCGCAGCCATTCGTCGCCGTCGCCCGTCCTTCCCGTCCACTTCGCCAGGTCGGAAAGCATGCGCTCCTCGCCCTGGTCCGTGATGGCGCGCGGCATGGCCAGCGTGCGGACGGTCAGCTCCCCGCGGCGGCGGAGCTCCTGGTACACCTCGAAGTCTTCCCGGAAGATCCCCGGGTCGATGACGCCCGTGATGCCCGCTGCGTGATAGCGGCGCTGGACGTCCCGCACGGCCTGCAGCCTTTCCTGGAAAGGCATCGGCGGCACGAGGCGCTCCACCGGTTCAAAGGCCGGAGGCTCCTTCAGGACGCCCGTCGCCCCCCCGGTCGCATCCCGTTCGATCTTGCCCCCGACGGGGTCGGGCGTCGCGTCAGTGATCCCGGCCAGCCGCAGCGCGAGGCTGTTGACGGCCGCGAAGTGGCCGACGCGCGGAAGGAACACCGGGCGGTCCGGGCACGCGCGATCCAGCTCCTTCGCGGTCGGGTGCCTCCCTTCCGCGAGGCTGTCCACGTGCCAGCCGGCGCCGGAAACGATCCACGGTGCATCGGGATGGGTCCTCGCAAACTCCTCCACCCGTTGCAGCACTTCCGCGATGCTCCTGGTGCCCGAGAGGTCCACCAGGCGCGCCTGCGCCGCCGTCCAGAGCATGTGGTTGTGGGTGTCGATGAACCCCGGCAGCACGACGCCGCCTTCGTAGGCATGGAGCGTGTAGTCGCCGCCGCAGGCGGCTTCGACGTCCTTGCGCGTGCCGAGCGCCGCGATGCGTCCGCCGACGATGGCCATGGCCTCGGCGCGCGGCCGTGCCGGATCCATGGTCCGGATGTTGCCGACCACGAGCGAGGGCTTCGGGGCGGCGCTGGTGACGTCCTGCATCAATGGGTCTCCGCCTTGTACGTTTCGAATTCCTGGTTCTGCAGCTCGCCGCCGACCTTCGTGACGCGGCGGATGTATTCGTCCTGGACGATTTCGCGGGTGCGCGGGTTCATGCGCACATGGCCCCGGGGGCTTTCCCAGCTGGCGGAGCGCATCGCGTTCACCAATGCATCGCCGTCGGTGGCTCCCTTGGTCGCGTTGAGGGCGGCGTAGATCAGCGCAAGCCCGTCGTAAGCCGACACGCTCATCACGGAGGGACGCGCCTGCGCGCCGCGCAGCTTCCGGTAGTCGCTGACGTAGCGGGCATTGAGGTCGGACTTGTGGTGCATCGAATACGGAAACACCGTGATCGCGTCGAGGCCGCGGTCGCCGATCACGTTGATGTCCGCCTCATCGACGATGTCGCCGGTGCCGATCACCCTGATCCCCGCCTGGTCCAGGCCCTTGTCGCGGTATTCCTTGAAGAAGGTGGGCGAAACGTTGCCGCCGTTCACGAAGGCGAACAGGACGTCCGGCTTCGCGTCCTTCACGCGCTGCATGTAGGCGGAGAAGTCGAGCGTCATGATGGGCGTGCGCACGCTGCCGACGATCTCGCCGCCGCCTTCCTTGTAGGCCTTGACGAAGGCCGCTTCGGCGTCGTGGCCGGGTGCGTAGTCCGCAACGAGCACGTAGGCCTTCTTCGAGCCGTTCTTCAGCGCCCACTGGGCGATGGGGGGCACCATGTCCGCGTAGTTGAACGAGGTTCGCACGATGAACGGGGAACGCTCCGTGAGGCCGGTGGCTGCCGCGTTCATGACCACCATCGGGACCTTCGCCTGCGTCGCGATCGGGGCCACCGCCAGGGCATTGGGCGTGAATCCGAACCCCGCGAGGAACTGCACCTTGTCACGGGTGACCAGTTCGGTCGCGAGTCGTTTTGCCAATTCCGGATTGGGGCCGCCAGCGTCCTTCACCACCAGCTCGACGCGTTTGCCCCCGGCGGTGAGGCCGAACTGGTTCTGGAACACCTGCATGCCGGCTTCCATCTGCCGGCCGAACTCGGCGAACGGGCCGGAGGTTTCCAGGATGAGGCCGACGCGGACCGTGTCGGGGGCGGCACGCGCGCTGGTGGCGGCGAGCAGGAAGGAGGCGACCAGGAAGGCCCGGCGAGGAAGAAGTCTGGATCTCATGATGTGGTCAGGCGCAAGAAATTGCATGTCATTGCATGCAATGGTCGCTGGAATCGCGCTATATCGTCAATAGGACGCGCATAGGGATGCGGGAAAACCCTAGGAAAGAGAGGGTTCATGCATGCAATCTGTTCAATTTCGATGAACCCAATGCATGAACCCCACGCAAAGCCATCAGCTTCACGGATACGTCATGCAGAGCGGCCTGTCGCCGGTGCTGCTGGATCTGGTCTACCTCCGCGTTTCCCAGATCAACAACCGCGGCGCGCGAAGTGTTCGAGGAGCGCGAGCTGGTCGATCTCACGATCGCCATCGGCCTCACGAACACCTACAACCGCATGGCCATCAGCTTCCGCAACACGCCGCAGGCGGTCGCTGCCAGCAACGCAGGTTGACGCCCCGGGGCGCCTGACGCAGACGCCCATCCTCGCATCACGCCGTCGCAAGCACCTGGGTCGCGGCAGCTGCCGTCTCGAACCCCAGGAACCGCGAGAACGCGCCCGCGCCCTCACGCGGCATTTGCACCTGGTTGACCGCGGCATCCTTGTCGGCGAACCCCAGCGACATCCCGCACGCCGTGACCTGCTCCGGCGGCAAGCCGAGGAGGCGGGAGATGACCGGATGGAAGCGCGCGAAGGACACCTGCGGGCAGCTGGCGATGCCGCGCGCCCGCGCGGCAATCATGACGTTCTGCACGAACAGGCCCAGGTCCAGCCAGCTGTGCGCCGTGAGCCGCGCGTCGATGGTGAACAGGAGGCCGACCGGGGCGCCGAAGAAGCAGAAGTTGCGTTCCGTCTGCCGGGCACGCGCGGCCGCATCCTTGCGGTCGATGCCGAGGCACGCGTAGTAACGCGCTGCGAAGTCCGCCTGGCGCGCGCCGAACTCTGCCGGCAGTGGTTCCGGGAAGTGGCCGGATGGCGGCAGCGTGTCCTGCCGGAAGCTTTCCACGAGGGCGTCGGCCAGCTCCCGCATCGGCGCGCCCGTCAGCACATGCACGCGCCAGGGCTGCGTGTTCGAGTTGCTCGGCGCGGTTGCTGCAGCGTCCAGGATCTCCAGCACGGTGTCGCGGCCCAGCGGCTCGGGCCGGAAGGCGCGCGTCGAGCGCCGCGACCGGAGGACCTCGTCGACACATCGAGCAATCTCCGCCTGGGTGCAATGCGCAGATTCCATGGTTGTCTCTCCGTTGAGGGTCGGGGATGAGGCTGGCTTCCGCGTCGCCGGCATGCCGTGATCTTGGGACGCGGCCGCCCTCATCGCAAGTGATGTCTCTTCAAGATCCCGATGCATGCCGTACAACTTGCCCGCACGGCGCCCCTAGTGCCGGTAGCGGCCATCCTTGTCCAGGACGCCGATCTCCACGTAGGAGCGCCCTTCGCCACGGTTGGGCACGACGAATCCGCCCACGTCGACGGGCGGCATGTCGCGCAGCGCCTGCCGCAACGACTCGGGAGTCGGCTCCTTGCCGGAGCGCCTGAGGGCTTCCACCAGCAGCTTGGCTCCGATGTAGCCTTCGATCGCGGCAAACGAGACCGGCACGTTCGCTCCATCCTTCTGTTGTGCCTCGGCGAACTCACGTACGACCGCCCGGGTCTGGTCCCACGGGGACGGCGTGGTCTGGGTGATCCCGATGCCGCGCAGGTACGCGGGTGGCACCTCCATGAGCTTCGACCCGTACGCGAGGGAAATGGTGTAGACCTGCGCCGCGAGCCCCGCCTTGCGATAGCCGGCAATGAACTCCGGGAAGGTCTGCGAAAGATAGGCGATCACGACGTCCGGGTTCGCCTTGCGCAGCGACTCCAGCGTGCTCGCGAAGTCGGAGGAGCTCACCGACGCCACGGTCAGCAGGGCGACGCTCGTGCCGCCCTCCTTCCGGACGGCTTCCTGGTACACCGGGACGATCGGTGTGCCGAACGCATCGGCGGGGGCGACGAGCGCGAACCGTGACAGGCCCACGGCCGCTGCGTGCCTGATCATCGCGCGCACCTCGTCGCTGTACGTGCCGCGGACGAAGAACGCCTTGCCATCGGTCGGCGTGCGCAGGCCGGCGGTCCCCGTGAGCGGCGCAACCACCGGCACGCCGGCGGCGGCCTGCACCGCAGCCAGCGTCTGCCCGGTTCCCATGGTGCCGAACACCGCGCACGACGTTGCCGTCGCGGCAGCAACGTTCACCGCGGTGAGCTTGGGGTCGAACTTGTCATCGGCGGTGTCCAGCTCGATGCGCCTGCCGTTCACCCCGCCGCTGCGATTCACGCGCCGCAGGTACAGCCGTGCGCCCTCGCTGAACTCCACGCCGACCCAGCGCTGCGGTCCCGTGAGGTCGATGGACTGCGCGACGTGGATCGCGTCGCCCGACACGCAGCTGCCGGCTTGCGCCGCGCCGATGCCGCAACACGCGAAGGTGATGGCGAAGAGGAGGCCGAGTCGCCGCGCGTCCATGGTGAGCGCGGCCAAGATGCATCGACGGTTCATGGGGATCCTGGCCGGCAGCGGCCGTTCAGCGGGTGCAGCCCTGGATCCACCGCCGGTACAGGCGATGGAGCGCACGGTTCGCGACGGTGGTGGCTTCAGGCGTGGCGCGCAGCAATGCGTCAGGATGCTGGGCTGCCGGGTTGCCGGCCTCCAGCTGCCGCAGCAACTGCGCACGGTTCTTCTCCAGCGTCGCCCGCACCAGCTCGGGGGTGATCTCCAGGTGGGACTGCACGAGCAGGTGCCTGCCGGCCAGCACGAACGCCTGGCTCTCGCAGTGCGCCCCACTGGCGAGGCGCACTGCGCCCTCGGGTGGGGTGAACGTGTCCTGGTGCCACTGGAACGTGGTGATGGGCTGGCCGGCAAGCTCACCCCACCATTCGCGAGCGACGTCGCTTGCGTCGGCCTGGACCTGCATCCAACCGATCTCCGCGCGCACGTGCCGCATGACGCTGCCACCGAGCGCCTGCGCCAGCATCTGGCTGCCCAGGCAATGTCCCGCCAGCGGCAGTCCCAGCCGGTCGGCCGCGCGCGCCAGCTCCAGCTCCTCGCCGATCCAGGACAGCGGGTCATGCACGCCCATGGAGCCACCGAGAAGCACGAGGCCGGAGAAGTCCTCCGCGCGCCTGGGGATCGCGTCGCCGCGAAAGACGCGAAACGTGCGCGTGTCGCACCCGAATTCGCGCAGGATGTCGGTCAGGGCGCCGGGTGCCCCGACGTCGGTGTGCTGGATGATCGCGATCGGCTTCATGGAAATCAATGTTGCGGAGGGGCTAAACGGCGCCTCAGGCGGCGACGGACTCGGCAGATCTCGGCTCTGCGATGCCCACGCCCAGAAGCCCACCGAGCAGCGCGGCGTCGGCGGCCAGCTCTGAGCTCGGCCCGGCATGCACCACGGTGCCGCGCTCCAGCACGATGGCATGGTGCGTCATCTCCAGCGCGAGGACGGGATGCTGTTCCACGACGATGGAGGCAAGCCCTTCCTCCTCGCACAGGCGGCGGATCGACCGGGCCAGTTCTTCGACGATCAGCGGGGCCAGGCCTTCCATCGGCTCGTCGAGAAGGAGCAGCCTGGGATTCGTCATCAGGGCGCGAGCGATGGCCAGCATCTGCTGCTCGCCACCCGAAAGCTGGTTGCCGAAGTTGCGCCGCCGCTCCTGCAGGCGCGGAAACATCGCGTACACGCGCTGCAGCGTCCACGGGCCCTTCCTCGCGACCACCGTCAGGTTCTCCTCGACGGACAGGGAGGGGAAGACTTCGCGCTCCTGCGGGACCCAGCCCAGGCCCGCGCGCACGCGTCGATGCGGTCGCCACGAGGTGATGTCCCCGCGCAGCCAGCGGACATGGCCTCGCATGACGCGCGTGTTTCCCATCAGCGTTTCCAGCAGCGTCGTCTTGCCGACGCCGTTGCGTCCCAGGACCGCGAGGCTCTGGCCTTCGGCGATGCTGAAGGCGAGCCGGTTCAGGACCACCGCGTCGCCGTAGCCGGCCGTGACCTCGTCGAAGCTCAGCATCTCAGGCATGGAGCGCCTCCGCATGCCGGCCGAGATAGACCTGGCGCACCTGCGGGTCGGAGGCGATCTCCCGCGGCGTGCCTTCGGCCAGGAGCTGGCCCGCGACCAGCACGGAGATCCGGCGCGCGAAGCGGAACACAAGCTTCATGTCGTGCTCGATGAAAAGGATGCTGATGTCGTCCGGCAGTTCGGCGATCACGTCGAACAGTTCGCCGCTTTCGTCCTCGGGGACACCCGCCGCCGGCTCGTCGAGCAGCAGGATGCGGGGGCGCGCTGCCAGTGCGATCGCGATCTCCAGCAGGCGTTGCTTGCCGTAGGCGAGTTCGCCGACCCGGGTCTGCGCCACCGCATCCAGCCGCAGCCGCCGCAGGATCTCGGCGGCTTCGTCGAACAGCCCGGTGTGCGCCTTCAGCGCGCGCCACCAGACGGCGCCCAGCCCTTCCCGCTCGCTGATGGCAGCCACGACGGACTGCATCGGCGTCAGCCTGGGGAACAGCGTGTTGATCTGGAACGTGCGGGCAAGGCCCAGGCGCGCGCGCCGGTCCGCGCTGGCCTGCGTGACTTCCTGCGCCCCGAGATGGATGTTCCCGCGGGTGGGGCGGATCACGCCGGTGAGAAGGTTGATCAGGGTCGTCTTGCCGGCGCCGTTGGGGCCGATGAGGGCTTGCCGGCAGCCCGCCTCGAGGCGCAGGCTGACGTCGTTCACCGCCCGGAATTCCCCGAAGGAGACGCCGAGGCCGGACGTGCTCAATGCCAGGGCGCTCATGCGTCGCTCCCGGTGCGGGTGAAGCGGGCGAGGAGGCCCATGATCCCGCCGCGTCCGAACAGCGCGGCCGCAATGAGGAAGAGTCCGAGCCAGAACATCCAGTACTGCGGGTTCAGGTCGGAGAACGCGTCGTGCACGAGCATGTAGACCAGCGCGCCGACCAGGCCGCCGTAGAGGCGTCCGGTGCCACCGAGCACCAGCACGATCAGGATCTCCGCGGAGCGCGAGAAGCCGATGGATTCGATGCCGACGAACTGGGTCGTCTGGGCGAGCAGCGCGCCGGCCGCGCCGGCCACCGCCGCGGAGAGGGTGTAGGCGAGGCGAAGCCGCTTCGGCACGGGCGAACCCACCAGGAGCATCCGCTTGCTGTTGTCGTGGATTCCGCGCAGCGTCAGGCCGAAAGGCGAATGCAGCACGCGGCGCAGCACGAGGAAGAGCACCAGCACCATCGCATAGGCGTAGGCGAAGGTGGTCTTGCCGTACAGGTCGAAGTCGAAGCGGCCGAAGATCGGCGCGATCGTGATGCCTTGCAGGCCGTCGCTGCCGCCCGTGATGCCCGCGAGGCGGTTGGCGCCCTCCGCCAGCAGCACGCAGACCGAAATGGTGATCATCAGGCGGGTGAGGTCCGCGCCGCGTACCACGAGCCAGCTGAGCGCGTAGCCCAGCGCGGCGCAGGAAGCCAGCGCCACGAGCAGCCCCGAGAACGGCTCGTTCCACGCGTACTTCGCGAACAGGCCGGCGGCATACGCGCCGGCACCGAAGAACGCCGCGTGGCCGAGGGTCAGGATGCCCGCATACCCGAGCGCCACATCCAGCGTCACGGCGAACAGGCCGAAGATGAAGATCTGGCTCATCATCGTGCGGTGGTCCGGCAGCCAGAAGAAGGTGCTGCCCAGCGCGATCCAGAAGGCGACCTCGAGCCAGCGCAGGCTCGTGTCCGAGAGCGTGACGCGTCTCATGCGATCCCCTTGCGCGCAACGATCCCGTTGGGCCGCAGGAGCAGCATCGCGATCATGACGACGTAGATCAGGAACGCGCCGGTTTCCGGCAGGTAGTACTTGCCGGCCACGTCGACCACGCCCACGACGAGGGCGGCGAGGAACGGGCCCAGCACGGTACCGGCCCCGCCGACGCACACCACGATGAGGAAATAGACCATGTACTTCAGGGGAAACGAGGGCTCGAGGCCCAGCATGCCGAGGCTCAGTGCCCCACCGAGTCCCGCAAGCCCGCAGCCCAGCGAGAACGTGAGCAGGAACAGGCGCTGGACGTGGATGCCGGTGCCGGCGGCCACCCTCTGGTTGTCCACCGACGCTCTCACCATGGCGCCGAAACGGGTCCGGCCCAGGGCTGCCACGAGGGCGCAGAGCACCAGGATTCCGGTGGCGATCAGGAACAGGCGGTAGCGACCGACTTCGAAGGACCCGATGGCGATGCGGCCATCGAGCAGGGGCGGGAGCCGGAACGGCTGCATCGTCGGGCCGAAGAAGTAGGTGAACACCGCGATCGACACGAACACGAGGCCGATGGACAGCAGCACCTGGTCCAGCGGGTGGGCCCGGTACAGCCGCCGGAAGACGAGCCCCTCCAGGACGGCGCCGATGGCAGCGGCGGCCACGAAGGCGGCGGCCAGGGCCGCGCCGAAGCTCGCCCCGTACCGGGCCATCACCGTGCTGGCCGCATAGCCTCCCAGCATCGCGAAGCTGCCGTGGGCCAGGTTGACGAAGTTCATGAGCCCCATCGTGATCGACAGGCCCACTGCGATGAGGAACAGGAGCATGCCGTAGGCCACTCCGTCGAAAAGCACGATTCCCATACCGGTCAGCGCGGTCGCGGGGCGCAGGGCCCCACGTCCGCTCCTTACTTGGCTTCCTTGGCCGGGTCCTTGACGCGCTCGAACTTGTCGAACTCCACGTTCACGAGCTCGCCCTTCACGCTTTCGGTCTTGCGGATGTAGACGGTCTGCACGATGTCGCGGGTGTTGGGGTCGATCTCGACCGGGCCGCGCGGGCTCTCGAACTGCAGGCCGCGCAAGGCTTCCATGATCCTGTCGCCCGAGGCGTCCCCCTTGGTCTTGGCCAGTGCCATGTCCATGGCGGCCATCGCGTCATACGCCGCGACCGCGAAGTAGTTGGGCCGCAGCTTCGTGCCGTATTCCGCCGCGAACGCCTTGACGAAGGCCTGGTTCCTGGCCGAGGGATGCGCGAACGAGTAGTGATGGCTGGTGACCAGGCCGAGGGCCACGTCGCCGGTCGCCTCCAGGAAGCTGTCGTCCGTGGCCTCGCCGGTGGCGAACAGCTTGATCCCTGCCTGGTCCATGCCCCGTTCCTTCCAGACCTTGAGGAACGCCGGAGGCATCACGCCCGACGGGAAGAAGAAGAACACCGCCTGCGGCTTCGCGTCCTTGATGCGCTGCACGTACGCGGAGTAGTCGGGGTTGTTCATCGGCGTGCGGACCTGGCCGCTGATCCTGCCGCCGCCGGCCGTGAACGCCTTGCGGAAGGCCGTTTCCGCATCCGCGCCGGGGGCGTAGTCGGCCACGACGGTGTACGCGTCCTTGATCCCGTTGCGCAGCATCCAGCGCGCCATCGGATCGGAAACCTGCTCCACCGTGAACGCAACCCGCGCCACGTAGGGGGAGGCCGCGGTGATCTGCGATGCGGACGCGTTCATCACGATGACCGGCACCTTGGCTTGCGTGGCCACCGGCGCGACCGCGAACGCATTGGGGCTGAAATCCAGTCCCGTGAGGAAGCTGACCTTGTCGCGGACCACCAGCTCCTGCGCGATGCGCTTGGCCGCGTCGGGGTTCGCGCCGCCGGTGTCCTTCTTGACGATCTCCACCTTGCGGCCGCCGATCCGGCCGCCGTTGGCCTTGAGGTACAGCGCGACCCCGGCGTCGAACTGCCGCCCATAGTCCGCATAGGGGCCGGAATAGGTCGCGATCAGCCCGATGCGCAGGGGCTCGTCCTGCGCCATCGCGCTGCCGCCCAGGGCTGCCAGGCCGGCGCCCGCCAGCATGGCAAGCAGGGTTCGTTTGGATACGTTCATGGGATCTCCTTCGGGGTGGAAAGGCTCGTGGGATTCAGGCCGCAGCGATGGCGCGCGCGGGCGCCAGGGCTTGCTTCAGGTCATGGGACGGATCGGCGAGCTCCGCGGCCGGGATGCGTGCCTGCGCCGCGATGAGCTTGCGCGCGAGCATGTGTTCCGCAGGCCGGTTCACCGAGTGCATCGCGACGAGGAGCCCGGACCGCAGGTAGGCGACGCTGAACTTCTCCGAGTCCATGTCGCCCCGGACGACCGCCTGGTCCCCGGGCAATGCGAGGCCGGCCATCTGCAGCTTGAGGTCGAACTGGTCGCTCCAGAACCATGGCACGGACTCGCAGGGCTGCCGCCGCCCGACGAGCGTCGCCGCCGCGGCCTTGGCGCCGTCGTTGGCCGCCTGGATCGACTCCAGCCGCGCCCGGGAAGGAGCGCCGGGCCATGGCGGCAACGCCATGCAGGCCACGTCGCCCGCGGCCAGCACCCGCGGGGCGGAGGTCTGTCCGTGCATGTCGGTGTCGATGCCGTCCGAGATCGTCAGGCCCGCTTCGGCCGCGAGCTGGAAGTTCGGGATCACGCCGGTCCCGAGGACGACCATGTCGCATTCGATGCGCGTCCCGTCCTCGGTCTCGACCGCGGCGACGACGCCCGCCTGGCCGTGCAGCGCACGGACGGCCGTGCCGGTCCGCAGTTCCACTCCGCGGCGCGCGTGCGCCTCCTCGAAGAACCGGGACATCAGGGGCGGCATGCTGCGATTGAGGACGCGGTTCGCGCCCTGGACCACGGTGACCTTCTTGCCCTGGCCGCCCAGCGCGGAAGCGACCTCCAGGCCGATGTAGCCACCACCGATCACGCAAACCCGCTGCGCATTCACGGCCCACGCGGCGAGGGCACGCGCGTCGTCGAGCGTGCGCAGCTTGAACACGCCGCGCAACCCGGAGCCGGGCACGCCGAAGGGACGGCAGGATGCGCCCGTGGCAAGGGCCAGCCAGCCGTAGTCCAGCGTCCGGCCGTCGGCCAGCGCCAGCCGGCGCGCGACCGCGTCGAACGCGGCCACGCGCATTCCCGTGACCAGCTCGATCCGGTGGTCCTCGTAGAAGGCCGGCGAACGCAGGGGCAGCTGGTCCTCCTGCGTCTTGCCGGTCAGCAGGCCCTTGGACAGCGGCGGGCGCTGGTACGGCGCATGCGGCTCGTCGCCGAACAGGTAGATCGGCTCCTCGAAGCCGAATTCGCGGGCGCTGGCGGCGATCTGGAGGCCGGCGTACGACGCGCCCACGATCACCAGCGGCTGTCCCTTGCCGGTCATGACTGCTTCACCGGGATGCGGACGGTCAGCCCGTCGAGGTCGACGCCGACGGTGATCTGGCAGCTGAGGCGGCTCGTGGCTTCGCGCGGCGCGGCCACGCCTTCGAGCAGTTCCGCCTCCATCTCGTCGGCGTCGGGCAGCCTGGCGAAGAACGCCGGGTCCACATAGACGTGGCAGGTCGCGCAGGAGCAGCTGCCGCCGCACTCGGCGTCGATGCCGCGCACGTTGTTCCGGATCGCCGCCTCCATGACGCTGGTGCCGGTCTTCGCATCGACGGTCGTCCGTTGGCCGTCGGGGTGGATGTAGTGGATGGTTGGCATGGCGTCAGAACGTGTCGAAGTACTCGCGGTGCTCCCACTCGCTCACTTCCAGGTTGAAGCGGTCGAGTTCCGCCTGCTTGATGTGGGCGTAGTAGTCGACGAACACCTGGCCGAACTGCTCCACCAGGTACGCGTCGTCACGCAGGCAGCGCAGCGCGTCGGAAAGGGTGCGCGGAAGAAAGGCCGCAGGTGTTTCGTAGGGGGCGTCGGCGGACGGCCCGGGGTCGAGGCGGCGGGCGATGCCGTCCAGGCCGGAGAAGATCTGGGACGCGAGGTAGAGGTAGGGATTCGCGGTGGGCTCGCCGACCCGGTTCTCGATGCGCGTGGCACGCTGGCCCGCGCCTCCGAGGACGCGCAGCATGGCGCCGCGGTTGTCGCGGGCCCATGCCGCGCGATCCGGCGCGAGCGAGTTCGGGCGGTACCGGCGGTAGCCGTTGATCGAAGGGCTCGCGAAGACGGCGGAGCCGCACGCGTGTTCCTTCAGGCCCGCGAGGTAGCGCATGCCGAGTTCGCTGAGCGGCTGGCCGGGCTCGGAGGGCATGAACGCGTTCATCCCGTCGGCCTGGCCCACGAGCGACTGGTGCAGGTGCCAGCCGCTGGACATCACGTTGGGGATGCGGGGACGGCACATGAACGTCGCGTGGTAGCCCGCCCGCTGGCACATCTGCTTGATCGCGCTGCGCAGCAGGACCATCGTGTCCGCGGGAAGCAATCCGACCGTCGGCCCGAAGGTCAGTTCGAACTGGCTGGGGCCGAACTCGATTTCCAGCGAACGCAGCGGCAGGCCCAGGGCCAGGAGCTGGCTGCGCAGCAACTCCATGACCGCGTCCACGCGGTCGTACCGAAGCTCCGTCAGGTACTGATGCCCATGGGACAGCAGTTCCACTTCCGGCGGCCGGCCGGGGTTGCCGGAGTGCGCCAGCGCCAGGCTCGGGTCGCACATCCTGAAGACGTGGAACTCCACTTCCAGGCCCGCGACGAAATCGAGCCTGTGTTCGGCCAGTTGCCGCAGCGCGCGTTGCAGGACCTGGCGCGTCGCGAACGGGCAGGGCCGCCCGTCCGGCATGTAGGCATCGCACAGGAGCCACCCCGTCCGCGGCGTCCACGGCAGGATCTTGAAGCTGCCCGGGTCGGCGACGATGGTGAAGTCCGCGCCGCCCTGGAAGCCCTCCAGGGGGAAGCCTCCGCCCGCGCTGAACACCGGGAACACGGATCGGTGCGACGTGTCCTTGGCGAGCAGCGTGGAGGTGAGGTTCACGCCTTCGCGCAGCGCGCCCCTGGCCTCGCTTGCCACGAGCGTCTTTCCGCGCAGGATGCCGTGCTGGTCGGCCCAGGCGAATCGCACCACGTCGATGTCGCCCCGGTCCAACCGCTTCGCCAGTTCGGTGGCCTGGCGCGACTGCTCGTCCGACCACAGGCCGTGGCGGTCCACGAAAGAAGTCATGGCGGGCGTCAGAGGGAAGCGGCGGTGGCGAGGCGGGCGGCGGCCCAGTCGGACTTCTGCCGGCGTTCGAGGTCGGCGCGCTGCCAGTAGCCGTGCGGATCGGCCGCGTCGCCGATGCCGTCGATCGAGGCCGGACCGCTGAAGGCCGGGGCCTGCGAGGCGTCGATCAGCATCGGGGCGGACCGGCCCTCGCGGCTCGCATCGATGGCTTCGACCAGCATCTTGCGGTAGGCGATGATGCCCTTGTCGGTGGTGCCGAGGTGTTCGCGCGTGCGGTCCTGGATCGGCCCCTGCGACTCGACGGCCCATTGGTCGTGCACGTTGATGTCGTCGCCCATGCCGGTATAGGTGGCCTTGAGCTGCTCCTGCACGTCGAAGCCGTAGTTGTTGCGCTTGTTGCGGCGGGAGGTGTAGTCCGGCAGTTCGTACAGCTTCAGCCGCTGCTCGCGCATCTGCTGCTTGTTCACCGGGGTGGTGAAGCTGGTGAAGATCGCGTACCAGTAGCAGTGCGTGTCGTCCACCGGCACGTGCCATTGGGAGATCGTCATCTCGGCGCTCATCGGGATCACGAAGGCCTGGGGAAACACCACGTTCGTCACGCGCACGTGCGTGTTGCGCTCGGACAGGTTGCGCAGGGCCGTCAGGCGCAGGCCGTAGTCCGTCGTCTCCACCGAGATCTCGGGGCGCTCGAACTCGCGCAGCACCTTGGTGATGGGCATGTCGGAGTCGGCCGATGTGCCGCGGAACTGCTTCCCGTAGCTGCCGGAGGTGTCCTCGTCCTCGAAGAAGCGGTGCAGGTACGACGCGTGGGCAGGGTCGATGCCGACCTCGAGGGCCTGCAGCCAGTTGCATTCGAACAAGCCCTTGAAGGCGAAGACATGGCTGTCCGGGGCGACGAAGCAGTCGAAAGCGGGGAAAGCCGGCGGCTCGCCCTCGCCGATGTAGGCGAAGAGGGTCCCGGCCCGCTCGACGACCGGATAGGCGCCCTGCTTGATGCGCGTGCAGAGCTTGCTGCCTTCGGGTTCCGCGGGGGTCTGCATGCAGTTCCCCTTCACGTCGAACAACCAGCCGTGGAAGGGGCAGCGCAGGCCGCCGTCTTCGAGGCGGCCGAAGGCGAGGTCGGCGCCCCGATGGGGGCAGTCGCGGTCCAGCATCCCCAGGCGGCCGTTCTCGTCCCGGAACAGCACGAAATCCTGGCCCATCAGCTTCACGGCCTTGACCGGCCGCTCGCCAGCCAGCTCGTCTGCCAATGCCACCGGTTGCCAATAGCGGCGCAGCAGGGTGCCCGCCGGGGTCCCCCGGGAAACCCGGGTCATGAAGTCGTTGCGCTCAGCACTGATCATGTCTCATCCTCGATCTGCACGCGATTGCATGCAATGGCGTGCAGTATCAAAGACCTGAGGCGGGTATGACCTAGGTGTTTACCCGTATTTTTGCGGCCTTTCTGGGTCAAATTAGAGAAAAGGCATTGACTTCCGGTCGGCGATTTGCGCGCTTGCACCAAGTTTGTTCGGCGGGATGCATGCAGGGGTGACGCGAACGGCGAATTGCAATAAAGTGATGCACTCATTCGATGCATGCAGCCGTGACGAAAGCAGCTCCCATGGATTCCCAGCAATCCCGCGTCCTTGTCCAGTTGCGGGACATGATCCTCAAGGGCGCGTTCACGCCGGGGGAGCGCCTGGCCGAAATCCCCCTGGCCGAGAAGCTCGGCGCCTCGCGCACGCCGGTGAAGCTGGCGCTCGCGTCCCTCGAGCGCGAAGGGCTCATCGAGGCTTCACCCGCCGGCGGCTACCAGATGCGGCGGTTCACCTCGCAGGAAATCTCCGATTCGATCCGCGTGCGTGGCCTGATCGAAGGCTTCGCGGCGCGGCTGATCGCGGAAGACGGAGCGCCCCGCCAGCTGATTCGCAACCTGAAGGAGTGCCTCGCCGACGGAGACCGGGTCGTGAACAAGGAGTCCATGAGCCTCGATGACTATGCGGCGTACGTCCAGATGAACGACCGGTTCCATGGGCTGCTCATCGAGGGCTGCAACAACACGGCGGTCCGCCGGATCATGGAAATGCTGGACAGCCAGCCCTTCGCATCGCCCAGCTCCATGCTGCCCATGCAGTCCTCGATGGAGGAAGGGCACGAGTACATGAAGCACGCGCATCGCACCCACCATGCGCTGGTGCAGGCGCTCGAGCGTGGCCAGGGCTCCCGGGCCCAGGCGCTGGGCGAGGAGCATGTGGAGATCGCGCGCATGAACCTCGAATACGCGCTCGAGCGCCCTGAGATTGCGGAAAGCGTCATGCCGGGGATCCGGCTCGTGGCGCACCGGGCGGGCTGACCACCGCTATCCGGCGGATCGGGCCAGCAACTGCCGCAACACGGGGAAATCCGCATGCTCGTGGTTGGCCTGGTAGCGCACCAGGCGCGCGCCAGCCGGATGCGCCACCAGCAGCCCCAGTTCGCTGAGGATCCGCGTCTCGTGGTACACGCTGCCGACCGAGAGCGAGGCGGCCTGCGCCAGCTCCTGCGCACTCAGCGTGGCGTGCGGCTGCATGAAGAGGATCCGCAGCACCCCGGCCCGGGTGCGGCCGAACAGGAACTCCACGAAGTGCGTTCCGCAAGATTGCATGCAGTACCTCCGGATTACTGGCAATAACCCACCAGGATGTAGTCCTATTTTCCTCTAGGGCGACCTCCATTGCATTCTACTGAATGCAATCAGGAAAATCCTGGTCGCGGTGCCAGGACCGCGAAGAGGAGATGAAGATGAAAGAAAGCTTGCGGAGCGACGCCGACCGGAGTCGGCGACTCTTTCTCAAGTCGGCAGCCGCGTCCGCGGGCGCGCTGGCCGTGGCATCGTGCGCCAACAGTCCCGTGGCAACGGCCGACACGGTCTACGTGAATGGGAAGATCGTGACGGCGGACGCGCGCTTCAGCATCGTCCAGGCCGTGGCCGTGCGCGAAGGCCGGTTCCTCGCCGTGGGGAGCAATGAGGACATCCTGAAGCTGGCGGGCCCGGAGACGCTGAAAGTCGACCTCGCGGGCAAGACCGTGATTCCCGGACTCACGGACAGTCACACGCACATGGACGGCGCGGGCACGGCCGAGACCACGGCGCAAGTGATCCGGGCCAGGACCGTGGCCGAGGCACAGGCCATCATCGCGGAGTTCATCCGGGCCAGGAAGGTGCCCCCGGGCACCTGGGTCCAGACGGGCCGCTGGCATCCGCCGTCACAGTTGGCTGAGCAGCGCTACCTCACGCGCCAGGAACTGGACGCCGTGGCGCCGGAGAACCCGGTGTACGTCCAGACCGTCGGTCATTTCGCGATGGCCAACAGCAAGGCGCTGCAAGCCGCCGGCATCACCAGGGACACCCGGGATCCGGTGGGAGGCAAGATCTACCGGGACGCGAACGGAGAAGCGACGGGCGTCCTGGAGGAGACCGCGATCGACCTGGTCACGCAGCAGATCCCGGCGCAGACCTTCGACGAAATGATCGCGCAGAACATCGCGGCGCAGCGGATCTACAACCGCTCGGGGATCACCAGCACCGTCATCGGCGGGCTCACCGAGGAACAGATCCGCGTGTACTTCGAAGTCGCGCGGCGGCGGCAATCCAGCGTGCGGTCCGGCGTGATGTGGCGGCCGCGCGCAGGCACTTCGGCGGAATTCGAACAGGCGCTGCGCCAGGCGAAGTACAAGGACAACACGGGCAACGACTGGGTACGGACGGCGGGCATCAAGCTCGTGTCGGACGGCGGCATGACGCTCAAGTCCGCCTACATCCGCGACGCCTACGCGGACGACCCGCACAACCACGGCATGCTGGCGCTCGACCCGGGCGAATACAAGAAAAGCGTCGTCCTCGCGAACCGCTACGGCTGGCGCGTGGGCACGCACGCGGTCGGCGACGCGGCCGTCGATCTCGTCCTGGACGCGTACGAAGGCGCACACAAGGACGCCGGGATCCGCGGCAAGCGCTTCATCGTCATCCACGGCAGCCTGATCACGCCCGACCAGGTGGTACGGGCGAAGCAGCTCGATGTCCGTGTCGATTTCCAGAACATCTTCATGTGGGACAAGGCAGCCACCGTGGAGCGCTTCATGGGCGCAAGGCTGGCGAACCGCGCGATCCCCTCCAGGCTGCTGCTGGACACGCTGGGCTACGGGGGCGCCGCCGCCGGGACCGACAACGAAGTGAACATCCTGAATCCCTTCGTCGGCCTGTACGTGATGGTGACGCGCAAGGACCCGCGCGGCCACGTGTATGGCGCCGACCAGGCCCTGACGCGTGAACAGGCGTTGCGCTTCTACACCAATGCCGGTCCCTACTACACCTACGAGGAACACAGGAAGGGATCGATCGAGCCGGGCAAGTTCGCGGACATGGTCGTCCTGTCCGCCGACTACCTGACCATTCCGGAAGCGCAGATCAAGGAGATCCGGCCGTTGCAGACGATCGTCGACGGCAGGGTGGTCTACGACGCAGGCTCGCGCGCAGCATGAAACTGCCGGCGCTGCTCTGCGTTGCCGCGGCGTGGGTCGCATCGGCGGGGGCCGCCGGCGCGACGCCGGCGGAGCCGCCCTGTCCCGCGGGCGTTCCCAAGGTGGCGTTCGTGTTCGAGGGACCGGCCTGGGAACCGCACCGGTCCGCCCGCGACGCCGTGGCGGGCCACCTGGGAGGGGCGGTGTGCGTCCGCACCTTCGACCACCTCGCTGCCGGCGTCGATCCGGATGCAAACGCGCGGTTCCTGCTCGGCACGCTCGGGCTCGAGCGGTACGCGCTCGTGTTCCTCCTCACGCCGCGCCACGCCGAGGCACTGGGCAGGGTGGCGCCGCAGTTCCCCGCGACGACGTTCCTGCAGCTGGAAGGGCAGCGGCCGGCGCCCAACCTGGTGCCGTATCGGCTGGACCACTATCAGGCCGGCCGCGTGGCCGGCCTGATCACCGCGGCCAGGTCGACGACGGGTGCGATCGCCTATGCGCACGGGTCCGCGCCGGGTCCGCGCCGCGCGTGGGACCGGGGGCTGGCGGCCGGCGCGAAGCGGGTACGGCCGGACGTGCAGCTGAGCGAGTGGACGTCGGCAGACTTGTCGCACACGCAGCCCGACGCTTTCGCCGTCTCGGGCGCGAGCGCAGGCGAACTGGCGAGCCTTGCCGCGAACGATGCGCCGGTCGTTGCATGGAGCGAGACGCCACCGCCGGCCGCGGACGGCAAGGTCGTCCGGCTCTGGGCGGACTGGCAGCCGTTCTACCTCGCCGCCGCGCAATGCGCGGTGAGCGGCCGGAAGTGGAAGGCAGCGAGCGTCGTCGCCGGCATCGCGCAAGGGGTGATCTCCGGCGATGCCCGCGCCCGTGCGTCCTCCGGCTGGCAAGAGGAACGCCGGCGCGCGGGCACGGCTGCGCCGCTCTGCTACTGAACGGCCTCGCCCGAAGCGTGCAGTCCGTGCTGCCGCAGCGCAGCCGGCGTCACCGGCGCGGCACCAGCCAGGAGCTTGCGCAGCCGGTGCATGTCACGGGGCCGGTCGACGGCCACGCCTCCGACCACGACGTCGCCGCGCAGATGGATCGCCAGTGTGCGGTCCTCGTCTCCCCCGCTCGCCAGGACGGCGTCTCCCTGCAGAGGGGCGCCCACGACCTGGAGGTTCCTGCCGTACTGGTCCGACCAGAACCAGGGCGGTTCGGCGGCTGCCGGTGCGGCAGCTCCGGCGATGTGCGCGGCCGCGGCCTCGCCCTGCGCGTTGGCGTTGTGCCAGGTTTCGATGCGCACCGGGCCCGCATGCCACTTGCACTCCTGCTCCGTGACGTCGCCGACCGCATACACGCCCGGGACGGACGTGCGGCCATGGCAGTCGACGACCACGCCCGAACGCACGGTGGCGCCGCACTGGCGGGCGAGCGCGTCGTTCGGGAGGATGCCGATCCCCGCGACGACGGCTCCCACCCGCATCTCTTCGCCATCCGACAAGCGAGCGCGGCCGACCACGCCCTCACCCCCCAGGCTGGCGAGCGGGGTGTGCAGGCGGACGTCCACGCCTTGCAGGCGGTGCAGGCGCTCGAGCCACCGCGCCTGCGCGGGCGGCAACGTGCGCATGCACAGACGCTCGCCCGCTTCGAGCAGGACGACGTCGACGCCGGCCGCCCGCGCCGCGGCGGCCACCTCGAGCCCGATCCAGCTGCCGCCGACGACCAGCAACGGCGCGCGGGAATGCGCGCACTCCTGCAGCGAGCGCCGCAGCGACGCGGCATCGTCGGCCGTGCGCAGGTGATGGACGTTGCCGAGTTCGGCGCCAGGAACCGAGAGCCGCCGCGGGCGGCCACCGGTGGCGAGCAGCAGCACGTCATAGGCGATCGTCGAACCATCCCCGCACGTGACGGTACGCGCGACGGGATCGGCCGAGACGACGATGGAGCGCAGGTGCACGCGCTCGTTCGCCCGCTTCCCGGGCGCGACGAGGCGCACGTCCTGCGCGGCACCCGCCAGGTATTCCTTCGACAAGGGCGGACGCTCGTAGGGAGGATGCGATTCCTCGCTGAGCAGCACGACCTCGCCGCCGAACTGCAGGTCGCGCAGCTTGCGCAGCGCGGCCCCCGCCGCCTGCCCGCCTCCCACGATCACCACACGCTGCCTGCTCACGGGGCGGAGCTCCCATCGCCAGGCAGGCCAACGAGAACAGTGTCGCCTTCGACGCGCACCGGATAGGTGGCCAGGTCGGAGGTCCCGACCGCGAGGCACTTGCCGCTGCGGATCTCGAACAGCGCTCCATGCAGCGGGCATTCCACCACCGCTCCCTCGACGTAGCCCTCCGACAGGAGCGCATACGCGTGGGTGCACACGTCGTGCGTGGCATGGATGCCATCGTCCAGCCGGTACAGCGCAACCGGGATGTCGCCAAGCTTGACGCCCTTCGGCTCGCCGTGGCGGACGTCGCCCGGCGCGCACGCCGCAACCCACTTCCTGGTGTCGTTGGTCATGGCTCGTCCTCAGCGCGGCAGGCGGCGCCAGTCGTCCTCGACGGACTTCATCCGCCCGCCCGTGGCCGTGATGCCGGAGTAGTCGCGCGACTCCGGAAGGGCGCTCTGGGGCACCTCGTTGGCCATGAACCTCTTCACCGACTGCATGAGGTGGCGCCGCAGCCGGATGATGGCCTGGTCCGCCGAGCAGAGATACTCCTCGGAGCGATCCACCACCGGTCCCATGCTGACCTGCGTCACGAAATCCTCGATGACGATCTCGTTGAAGCCGGTATGGTTCCCGTGCTGCATCAGCTGCCGGTTCTGGCCCCAGCGCTGGTCGGGATCCTGGCAGATGCCGCCGGCCATCGGCCAGGTGTTCGCGCGCTGCACCCGCTTCATGGAGTCGGTCGGGCGCCTGGTGTTGTAGTAGATGTACCACTGGATCAGGTGCTCGTCGTCGACCGGTACGGCGATGATGACGGTCCGGTCCTGGTCGTCGCCCGTATTGATGGGCGGGATCAGCCCGTAGTAGGGCATGACGAATTCGGTCACGCGCGCAACGCACTCGCCGTTCGGGGCTTCGCGCAGCGCCGCCGCGCGATAGCCGTAGCCGGTGTCCTCGAACTTGTAGCGCACGGCGTTGTTCACGCGCGTCGCGGCCATGTCCATGCTGGAATGGCTCAGGTGGCTCTGGTGCAGCACCGCGATGTGCGAGGAGTCGATCGTGGCCTCCACGCCCTGCAGCCAGTTGGAATTCAGCTCCAGCCCGCACGCGTACGCCTGCTCCGGTGGCAGGCCCATCCATTCGAAATTGGGTGCGGCGGGCGCCTCGCCTTCGCCCAGCCAGGTCCACACGAGGCCGGCGCCCTCGACCACCGGATGGTTCTTCAGCTTCACGGTCTTGCGGAAGCCCTCCGGGTTCGATGCCTCGTTCGGGACTTCCAGCACTTCCCCCGTGACGCAGAACTTCCAGCCATGGAAGATGCAGCGCAGCGCGTTGTCCTCGTTGCGCGCAAGCGCGAGCGACACGCCGCGGTGCGGGCACGCCTCGTCGAGGAAGCCGACGCGGCCGTCATGCGCGCGGTAGGCCACATAGCGCCGGCCAAACAGCTTCACCCGCACGGGGGCTCCGCCCGCCTCGAGGCGCGAGGAGAGAACGGCGGGAATCCAGTAGTGCTGCCGCAGCATGCGGCCCATGGGCGCGTCGCCTTCCACTTTGGTGAGCAGTTCGTTCTCTTCCTTGGTTGTCATGGTGCTCCGATCCGGGTTCGATTGACGAGTTTGGCAAAAGGTGCTCGAATATCTTCCTGAGAAGATATTGTGTCAAGCGACCACGGGCTTACCCTAGTTGGGTGAGTTGGGCAAACCAGAAGGACTTCAGTGGCAGCCACCGATTACCCGGTCTCGGACCGATCCCGCATCCGCCTGTTCGCCGGGCGCGGAACCAACGACAAGTCGGCGATCCATGCGGTCGTCGACTCCGCCCTCTACGGCGTCGTGGCCTACGCCATCGACGGACAGCCCTTCGCCACGCCGACGATGGTGTGGCGGCAGGGGGAGTACCTGTACTGGCATGGATCCGCGGGCAGCCGCATGCTGAAGCACCACGCGGCGGGCACCGACGTGTGCATCAATTTCACGCACCTCGACGGCTTCGTGCTGTCCCGGCTCGCGTCGGCGCACACGCTCAACTACCGCTCGGTGATGGTGTACGGGCGCACCGAGCCGGTCGAATCGCTGGACGAACGCCTCGCGCAGCTCCAGTTCTTCCTCGAGTCGCGCTTTCCCGGGCGTTGGGCCGAGATCAAGCAACCGACGCTGCACGAGCTCAAGGGAATCCTGATGGTGCGCATGCGCATCCAGGAGGGATCGCTCAAGCGGCGGGCCGGCCCGCCGGCCGACGGACTGCCCATCTTCGGGGGCGAAGCGCTGTACGCGCAGGCGTGCTGGGCGGGGGAGATCCCGATCGGCGCGGTGGCCTACCCGGGCCGGCCCGGTGCCCGCCTGAAGGAGGAGGTCAGGACGCCCGCGTACGTGAGCGGCTTCGCCCGCCGCATGCAGTTGCGCGAACCCGGCGAACAGGCCGGCCCGCCCGTGCCGCTGCGGGTGCGCGTGCGCGAAGCGGAGATGGCCGCCAAGGAAGTGCGCCGCATCCGCATGGAAATGGGGGACGATGCGGTGCTGCCCGCGATGGAGGCTGGTGCTCACGCCAGGATCGGCGTCGTGCTGCGGGACGGCACGCGCGACTTCCGGGAGTACACGGTCGTGGAGGCGGACCCGCAGGGACGATGGTTCGACATCGCCGTCCTGAAGGAGATGGAAGGGCGCGGAGGCTCCGTGTACCTGCACGAGCGCATCGACGCCGGTGACGAACTCCTGGTCGACGGCTTCCCCAACGAGTTCCCCATCGCGCAGGACACGCGGACGGCCGTGCTGGTGGCTGGCGGCATCGGCGTCACGCCCCTCGTCGCCATCGCGCGTGCACTGAAGCGGCGTGCAGTCCCGTTCGAGGTGCACTACTCCGTGCGCGGCGAAGCCGCGGGGGCCTACCGCGAGGAACTCGCCGCGCTCGCCGGCGACGGATTCCACTTCTATGACACGGCGCGCAAGGGCCCCACGCGCATGGATGCGCGGCAGGTGGTCGGAGAACCGGCGCCGGGGCGGCACGTCTATGTGTGCGGTCCGGCGTCCCTGGTCGATGCGGTGCTCGACGCCGCGGCGGCCAGCGGGCATCCGCGTGATCGGGTCCATCACGAACTCTTCAAGGCGCCACCGCCCAAGTCCACGGACAAGCCGGTGACCGTGCACCTGTTGCGATCGGGCCGGCAGCTGGATGTGGTCCCCGGTACCAGCATCCTGGACGCCGTGCTCGCTTCCGGCGTCTACGTGCGCCATAGCTGCAAGCGCGGCGAATGCGGCGAATGTGCCGTGCAGGTGGCCGCCGGAACCTTGTCGCACCGCGACCGCTTCCTCACCCCGGAGCAGCGCGACGGCGGCCTGGCCTGCATCTGCGTAGCCTGGTCGGACAACGCATCCGTCTCCCTGGACCTCTGATGAACTCCGCAGCCGAACCCCGCATCCTCCACGTCATTGCCTCCCCGCGCGCGACCAGCCGCTCGCGGGCCGTGGCGGACAGCCATCTCGACGCCGCCAGGCAGGAGGATCCGCGGCTGCGCGTGGAGGAACTGGACCTCTGGGCGATGGACCTGCCCACCCTGGACGGCGCGTTGCTCGACGCGAAGTACGCGATCCTCGCGGGCAAGCCGCACCAGGCGCGGGAGGCCGCCGCGTGGGGCAGGGTTGAGGAGATCACGCGCCACTTCCTGGCTTTCGACCGGTACGTGTTCAGCACGCCGATGTGGAACCTGGGCATCCCTTACCGGCTGAAGCACTACATCGACGTCATCACGCAGCCCGGGCTGACCTTCTCCTGGACGCGCGAGCGCGGCTACGAGGGACTGGTGCACGGGCGTTCGGCGCTGGTGGCGTATGCGAGTGCCTTCGACTATTCGGCCGCTTCCCCCTTGAATTTCTGGGACCAGCAGAAGTCGTTCCTCGGCACCTGGCTGCGCTTCATCGGCATCGAGGACGTGCAGGCGATCGACTGCGGCCCCACGCGTCCCGGCGAGCCCCGCATGGCGGAAGCGCAGGCCATGGCCCATGCGCGGGCAGAGGCCCTGGCGCGCGGCGGCCCCTGAGCGCCTGCCGGTTGGGTAGATTGGGTGAGTTGGGTAAGATGAGGGATCGAGCAACACCACGATCCCATGCCGAAACCCTCCACGCCGGCCAGCATCGACCTGTCCTCCCAGCAAGCACGCCGCGCGCTGCCGCCCCGCGCCAAGCCCTACTGGCAGATCTGCAGTCCCGGCGCCCACCTGGGCTACTACAAGGGCAACCGGGGCGCCGCCTGGTACGGCCGCAAGTTCGTGGGCGAGGGCAAGTACCGGCAGGCCAAGCTCGGGCCGAGCCAGGAGGGCGACGACCAGGGCGGTGGCCTCAGCTTCCAGGCCGCCGTGAAGGAGCTCCTGCGATGGGCGGCGGACGACGCCACGGAGAGCCGCCCCGAACTCAAGGCGCCCGGGCGTCCGCCCGTCCAGCGGGCGAGCCGGGCGACGGAGCAACTGAAGCCCAATCGGGTCGATGCGATCTCACGCGCGTGGGCCCAGGAACGCCCCGACGTGGACTTCTGGCTGGCCGGGTTCTTTCTGCGCATCGAATACGCGCACGTGCTGCACGAGCGCAGGGTGCAGGAGGTCGCGAAAAAGGCGGGCACGAACGTCGGCGACCTGCACGTGCTGCTCGCGCTGCGGCGCAACGGCCCGGAGAGCGCCATGCGGCCCACGGACCTGTACCGGGACCTGCTCGTCACCTCGGGCGCGATGACGAAGCGGCTGGACAGCCTGCGGACGCAGAAGCTCATCGAACGCGCCGCGGCGGAGGACGACCGGCGCTCGGAACTCGTGAAGCTCACCCGGCGGGGCCAGGCCATCGCGGATGCGGCGATGACCCGCATCACCACCTCGCTCGAGGGCATCGTGGCCGCCAGCGGCGTGAGTCGCGCGGAGCTGCGGCGGGTGGACGACTGCTTCCGTCGCCTGATCGCCGCGATGTAAGGCGGCGCTAGGGTAAACGCGAAGATCGTGTTATCTTTCCGGGAAGATAATTAGCGGGCAGCTTTTGTTGGGCAAAACAAGCTTCTGCCTTGCCGGCGGGGCGGGCCCAGGCCGCTGATCGGATTCAGGATGAAACCCATGCCACCCTCGCTTTCCCGTCGCCACCTCCTGCACGCGTCACTGGCCCTGGCCGGCGGACGAGCCTTCGCGCAGGGCGCCCCGTCGTTCCGGGGCGAGGTCAAGCTGGGACAGACGATGCCGTACAGCGGTCCCGCCTCGGCGCTCAGCGCGGTCGGCAAGGTGCAGGCGCGGTACTTCAGGATGATCAACGAACGCGGCGGCATCAACGGCCGCAAGGTCACGCTGCTGTCCCTGGACGATGGCTACAACCCGGCGAAGGCGGTGGAGCAGACCCGCAACCTGGTCGAACGCGAGGGCGTGCAGGCGATGTTCGCCAGCATGGGCACGGCACAGAATGCCGCGGTCCAGAAATACCTGAACAGCCGCAAGGTCCCGCAGTTGTTCGTCTACGCAGGCAGCGACCGCTTCGCGGACCCGCGGAACTTTCCGTGGACCCTGCCCGGCCTGCCGACCTTTTCGACGGAGGCCGTGGCCTACGCGGACTACGTCCATCGCGTCCGGCCGGGCGCGAAGGTCGCCGTGCTGTACCAGAACGACGACTTCGGCAAGGAATACCTCTCGGCGTTCCGGCGGCGCCTGCAGGAACTGGGCGCGAAGGAGCAGGTGGTCGCCGCCGCGGGCTACGAAGTCACCGCCCCGACCATCGACTCGCAGGTCATCTCGCTGGCGGGCACGGGCGCCGACGTGTTCATGAACATCACGAGCCCGAAGTTCACGATCCAGGCGATCCGCAAGGTGGGCGAACTGCCGTGGCATCCGCTGCAGATCATCCCGATCACCAGCAACTTCGTCGCGACGGTCCTGAAGGTCGCCGGCCTGGACAAGTCCACCGGCCTCGTGTCAGCGACGCAAAGCAAGTCCGCCGGCGACCCGGAGTGGGCCGACGACCCGGCCTACCGCGAGTGGCTCGCGTTCATGGCGAAGTACTACCCCGAAGGCGACACGACCGAGCAGCTGAACCTGGTCGGCTACAGCATGGGCCACCTGATGGCGGAAGTGCTGCGCCGCTGCGGTGACGACGTCTCCGGCCAGCGCATCCTCCAGGAGGCGACGAGCCTCAGGAACGTCGCCTTGCCGGCGCTGATCCCCGGGATCACGGTGAACACGACGCCCACGGACTACCGCATCGTGCAGCAGGTGCGGCTGCAGCGTTTCGACGGAAAGCGCTGGGTCCCGCTCGCCTGATGGACGCTCTCCTTCGCGTGCACGGGCTGGGCGTCCGGTTCGGCGGCGTCCAAGCCCTGGCGGACGTGTCGTTCTCCGTGGGGCGCGGCGTGATCTGCGGCATCATCGGCCCCAACGGCGCGGGCAAGACCACGCTGTTCAACTGCCTCAGCAGGATCTGCGACGCCCAGGAAGGGTCCATCCGCTTCGGCGACGCCGACCTGCGTCACGTGCCGCCGCACGGCGTGGCGGCGATCGGCATCGCACGCACGTTCCAGAACGTGGCGCTGTTCGACCGGCAGTCGGTCCGACGCAATGTCGAGACGGGGTCCTTCCTGAGCTTTGGCGGACGACACCTGTCCGCGCTGTTCGGAACGCGGCGCGGGCGGCGGGACCGCGACGAAGCGGCGCGCCGCGTGTCGGCACTTCTCGCGTTCGCACGGCTGGACGATGTCGCCGACGAACTCGTCGCCGAGCTTCCTTTCGGCACGCGCAAGCGCGTCGAGCTCGCGCGCGCCCTCGCGATGGATCCGCGCCTGCTGCTGCTGGACGAGCCCGCCGCGGGCCTGAACCACGCGGAGGTCGAGGAACTCCTCGGCTGGATCCGGGAGATCCGCGACAGCATGGGCATCTCGGTGCTGCTGATCGAGCATCACATGAACCTCGTCATGCGCGTGTCGGACCAGGTCGTCGTGCTGGAATTCGGCCGCAAGATCGCCGAGGGCACGCCGCAGGAGATCGCGAGCCATCCCGAAGTGCTGCGTGCCTACCTGGGAGACGGTCCATGACCCGCAGCATCCTGCGCGTGCGGGACCTCAGCGCGTCCTACGGCGCGACAGCGGTCCTGCATGGCTTGACGCTGGACGTGCCGGAACGCGGGATCACGGCCCTGCTCGGGGCCAATGGCGCGGGCAAGACCACCCTGTTGCGGTCCGTCAGCAATGCGGTGGTCAGCACCCGGGGCAGCATCGAACTCGCAGGCAAGCGCATCGACGGCCTCGCCACCCATGCCATCGCCTCCCTCGGCGTGGCGCACGTGCCGGACGGCCGCGGCACGCTGGCACCCCTGAGCGTCGAGGAGAACCTCCTCGTCGGGGCCATCGCGCGGCGCGACCGTGCGGAGGTCCGCCTCGACCTGCAACGCATGTACGAGCTGTTTCCCAAGCTGGCCGACCACCGGCAGCGGGCCGCGGGGCTCCTGAGCGGCGGGGAGCAGCAGATGGTCGCCATCGCCCGCGCGCTCATGTTGCGGCCGCGGCTGCTGCTGCTGGACGAGCCTTCGTTCGGGCTGGCGCCCCTGGTCGTGCGGCACATCTTCGAAGCGATTGCGGGGATCAACCGCAGCACGGGGCTCGCCGTCCTCGTGGTCGAACAGAACGCGCGCCTGGCGCTCGACCTGGCCGACAACGCGTACGTGCTGGAGTCCGGCCGCATCGCGCTCAGCGGCCCGGCGGCGACGCTGCGTGACGACCCGCGCGTGCGCGCCGCGTATCTCGGCATCCAGGGGAACTGACGCATGATGGAAGTGACGCAGCAGCTCGCTGCGGGGTTCGTGAACGGCTGCATCTACGGGATGCTCGCCCTCGCACTGGTGATGATCTACCGGGCCACGAACCACGTGAACTTCGCCCAGGGCGAGATGGCGATGTTCTCCACCTACGTGGCGTGGACGTTGACGCAGGCGGGACTGCCCTACGGGGTTGCGGCCCTCGGCGCCATCGCGTTCGGCTTCATCACGGGCGCGCTGGTGGAGAGGGTGGCCCTGCGGCCGTTGCACGATGCGCCGGTGCTCGCGGTCGTCACCGTCTTCGTCGCGCTGATGGTCATCCTGCAGAGCGCCGCCGGCCTGCTGTTCGGCCACGAGACCCGGAACGTCGACAGCCCCTTCGCCGGCTGGAACGGCCTGGGGCACGCGGTGCTGTCCGGCCACGCGATCGGCACGCTGGCCGTGACGCTCGTGGTGCTCGCGGCGATGAGCGCGTTCTTCAAGTTCACCCGCATGGGCCTGGCGATGCGCGCGGCGGCGCTGAATGCCCATTCGGCGCGGCTCTCGGGTGTCGACGTCGACCGGGTGCTGATGCTCGGGTGGGGCATCGCCGGGGCGATCGGCGGGGTCGCCGGCCTGCTCGCCGCGCCGGTGGTCTTCCTCAACCCGCACATGATGGGCGGCATCATGATCTACGGCTTCGCGGCGGCCGTCCTGGGCGGCATCGACAGCCCGCCCGGCGCGATCGTGGGCGGCCTGCTGCTCGGGATGGGCGAGAACCTGCTGGGGGCCTACGTCACGGGCAACGAGCTGAAGCTCACGATCGCGCTCACCGTGATGTTCGCCATCCTGGTCGTTCGGCCGCGGGGCCTGCTGGGCGGAAAGGTGGCCCAGCGTGTCTGACCACACTTCCACCTTGCAGGCCTTGACCGCGCGCCACCGCGCGGCGTCCTTCCTGCCACGCGGCGCGGCGTATGCCGGTGCCTGCGTGCTCGCGGTCGCCGCGGCCGCCTTCCTGCTGCACGGCTATTGGGCCTTCAAGATCACCGCGGTCCTGATCCTTGCGCTCGCGGTCCGGGGCCTGCAGCTGTTGATCGGTGCCAGCGGGCAGGTCTCGCTCGGGCATGGTGCCTTCTTTGCCATCGGCGCCTATGCGTCCGGCATTGCGATCAGCCAGGGCTGGCTGCCCGCGGCGGCGTCCGTGCCGGCGGCGATCGTCCTCTGCACGGCGCTGGGCTTCGTCTTCGGCTGGCCCGCGGTACGGCTGGCCGGTCCCTACCTGGCGCTCGCGACCTTCGCGCTCGCACTCGCGCTGCCGCAACTGCTGAAGCACCCCGTGCTGGAAGCGTGGACCGGCGGCGTCAGCGGCCTCAGCCTGGACCCGATGCCGGCGCCCTCGTTCCTGCGGCTGGCCGCGGACCAGTGGCTGCTGCTGTTCACCGCTTTCTGGTGTGCCGCCGCCTATCTCCTGGTGCGCAGGCTCCTGGCGGGACCCGCGGGCATGGCGTGGCTGACATTGCGCGACCATCCGACCGCGGCAGCCGCGGTAGGGGTCCACGTCCAGAAGTGGAAAGCGGCGGCCTTCGCGGCGAGTGCCGGCATCGTCGGCGCGGCGGGCGCGCTCAATACCTGCCTGACCAACTTCGTGTCACCCGACAGCTTCCCGGTGTTCCTCTCGCTCAGCCTGCTGGTGGGCGTGGCGATCGCAGGCCCGCGAGCGGAACTCGGGACGGTGCTGGCGGCACTGGTCCTGTCGTCCACGCCCGACCTCGCCGAGAAGGTTTCCCAGGAACTCACCGGCGTCCTGTACGGCCTCGTGATGCTGGGCGCCGTGTACCTGGCCCCGCTCGCGCGGCGATGGAAACGCCGTCGGCAGGCTGCAGCGGGCACGCCCGAACCCAAGGAGGAAAGCAATGCAATCGAATGAAAGGCCCCTGCAGGGCAAGGTTGCCGTCGTCACCGGCGGCACCCGGGGTGTCGGCAAAGGCGTGGCGCTGGCGCTCGGCGAAGCCGGGGCGCTCGTGTACGTCACCGGCCGCACGATGGATCGCGGCGGCTCCCAGTGGCCCGGATCGTTGCGGGAAACAGCGGACGAGATCGCTGCGCGTGGGGGCCAGTGCATGCCGATCGTCTGCGACCACGCCGACGACGACAGCGTCCGGCGCGTGTTCGACCGCGTGCACGAGGAACAGGATGGCCGCATCGACGTGCTGGTGAACAACGTCTTCGCGGCGCCGGCGCAGATGCCGGTGAACGTGCCCTTCTGGAAGCTGGACGACGGCCTCTGGGAGACGCTGCTGCGGGTCGGCCTGCGCTCGCACTACGTCGCGAGCCGTTGCGCTGCTCCGAACATGGTCGAGCGCAAGCAGGGGCTCATCGTGAACACCTCCTCCGGCGGCGCCGTGCGCTACACGTTCAACGTCCCCTTCGGCGTGCAGAAGGCCGGCGTGGACAAGATGGCGAAGGACATGGCGCACGACCTGCGGCCCTTCAACGTGGCCTCCGTGGTCATCTGGCCCGGTTTCATCAAGAGCGAGAAGTTCCTGGCGCAACCGGACCGGATGCCCGCCGCGCTCGCCAAGCGCATCATGGAGCACGGCGAATCCGCCGAGTTCGTGGGGCGCGCCGTCGCTGCGCTGGCGGCCGACCCGAAGGTCATGGACAAGTCGGGACAGCTGCTGCTGGCGGCCGAACTCGCGCAGGAGTACGGCTTCGTCGACATCGACGGCCGCCTGCCCGCCGCGCCCTCCCGTGTCTGATCCCGCGATGTCGGGGCTGCGGGTGGCCACCAAGATCTGGGTGGCCCTGCTGTTCCTGGTGGGAGCGCCCATCGTGATCTCCGCGGTGACGCTGCACCGCGCCACCGCGATCCAGCGGCATGCCGCAGCGAGCGTCGACCGCGCCCGCGACGTCGTCGAGCGGGCGACCGCCTGGCGCAACCTCACCGAGGTCGCCACAACCCGCGGAATGGTGGTCGCGATCAGCGCCGACGCGCAGGTCGCCGGCCACTTCCGTGGGGAGACCGAGACGGACGTGGAGCGGATCGCGCGCATGCGGGAACGCATCGGGCAAGACGCAACGACGCAGCAGGAACAGGCGCTGCTGGGCAAGATCGGCGCGCTGGGGACCAGGGTGCTGCAGGCGAACCGGAAGGTCCGGGAGCTCGGTGCCGCCGGCGACCGCGCGGGAGCCACCGATTCGGTGACCCGCGAGTACAAGCCGCTGCAGGCGGCGTACCTCGCCGGCATCGACGAATTCATCTCCGCCCAGCAGGCGAAGGAAGCGGCGGCCCGCGCGTCCGCGCTCGCGGCGAGCAACGAGGTTCTCGCGCTCGGCGCCGCCAGCGCCCTGCTGGTGCTCGCCTGCGGCATCGTGATCGCGGCGGTGCTCGTGCGTTCGATCCGGCGGCCGCTGCGGCAATCCGTGGAGCTCGCGGACTCCATCGCGAAGGGCGACTTGACGCGCAGCCTTGCCGCGTCCACCCGCGACGAGTTCGGCGAACTGATGCACGCCCTCGCGACCATGGGCAGCTTCCTGCACCGCATCGTGGCGCAGGTCCGCCACTCCGGCGAGCGCATCGTGGCGGCCAGCGCGGATGTCGCCTTCGGCAGCCGGGACCTGTCCGGTCGCGTGGAGCAGACGGCCGCCAACCTGGAGGAGACAGCGGCTTCGATGGCGCTGCTGACCGACAAGGTGCGGCAAAGCGCCGAGGCCTCTTCGCAGATCGAACGGCTCGCGAGCGGCGCATCCGTCGCGGCGCTCTCGGGCCGGGACAGCGTGGCCCAGGTGGTCGCCACGATGCAGGACATGCGAAGGGCCTCCGGCGAAATCTCCAGCATCGTCGGGCTGATGAACGAGATCGCGTTCCAGACGAACATCCTCGCACTGAACGCAGCAGTGGAGGCGGCGCGCGCGGGCGAGCATGGACGCGGCTTCGCCGTGGTCGCCAGCGAAGTCCGGAAACTGGCCACGCGCAGTGCCGCCGCCAGCAAGAAAACGCAGGAACTGGTGATCGGAAACGAGGCGCGCATCCGCACCGGCGTTGCGCTGGTGGAAGCGGCCGACGCGGCGATGGCCCAGATGGTGACGGCGGTCCAGTCCGTGACGGAGTTCATGCAGACCATCGTCGCCGCGAGCAAGGAGCAGTCCGCGGGCATCGTCGAAGTGAACCAGGCCGTCGCGCACATCGATCGCATGACGCAGGAGAACGCGTCGCTCGTCGCCGTCGCGGCCGAAGCGGCGGCGGCCATGAAGGAGGAGACCGAGAAACTGTCGGCGGTCGTCGCCGTGTTCCGGCTGGAGGCGGCCGCCGGGGCCGCCCTGCCGGGGCGGGCCCTTCTCGCGGGCTGACGCCCGGAGGGGCGTCAGGACCCGTCGCGCCCGAGCGTGTTCCGCAGCGCGTCGAGAAGCAGCGCCGCCGCGCTGTTTTCCGTGCCGGCCTTGCGCGTGAGCCAGTACGTGCTCCACTTCGCGCCGCCGGCCTGGAGATCCGAAACCCAGAAGGCCCGGAGGTCGAGCGTCCTGCAGGCGAACCGCGGCAGCACGGCCACGCCGAGGTCATGCCGCACGAGTTCCAGCGCGGTCGAAAGCAGTTGGACCTCGTGGCCGATGCGCAGCCCCGGGTGCGCGGCAAGCTGGTCCCGCAGGAGCGAGTTCCACTGCCCTCCCACGCGCCCGACCAGCACCAGTTCGGCCTCCCCGAGGTCTGCCCACCGCGTGTGCTTCCGTCGCGGTGCCCGCTGCGCGAGCTGGCTGGAAGCCGATGCGACCACGCACAGGGAGTCCGTGAGCAGAAGCTCGGAACGCAACTCGGTGGAAAGGCGCAAGGGGGATTCGAGGGAACCGAGGGCCGCGTCCACTTCGCCCGACAGCAGGAGATCGCCGACCATGCCGACGGGCCGGTCGACGAGGACGACGCGCAACCTCCCTTGTTGCGCCCTCAGCCGTGCAATCGCCGGCGGCAGCAAGGTGGCTGCCGACAGCGAGCCCGCCCCCACCCGAAGGACCCTCTCGGCCCACTGCCCGCCGCTTTGCACTTCCAGCAATGCGCGATCCAGTTCTTGCTGGGCGCGCGCGCCGGCGCGCTGGAGGTGCTCCCCCGCCTCGGTGAGTCTCAGCGCGCGTCCCCGCACGATGAGAGAGGTGCCTGCTTCCTCTTCGAGGTCGCGGATCAGCGCACTGACGGCCGATTGCGTGACGAACAGGCGCTCCGCAGCCTTGGTGAAGCTGCCGGTCTGCGCGATGAGGCTCAAGGCCCTGAGTTGTCGGAGGGTGGGCATGCTGAAAGACAGGAGTGCATCAATTTAATTCATCGCGCCAGTGCCACTTTCAATTTTACTTATGCGCGGAGCACGCCGAGACTTCGCTGCGACGGCACACCCGGCGTTCCCATGATCTATTTCGGCGACATCCACAACCACAACGCCCATGGCTACGGGCGAGGAAGCATCGAGCGCAGCATCGAGATCGCGCGCGAGCACCTCGACTTCTTCGCCTTCACGGGGCATTCGAGCTGGCACGACCTGACCGACATCGAGGGCGGCAGGCATCGCCACTTCATCGATGGCTTCAAGCGCCTGGCGGAAACGTGGCCGCGCGTGCAGGAGAGGATCGCGAACGCGAACAGCGAGGGCGCGTTCACCGCGTTCCTGGGCTTCGAATGGCACTCGAACCGCTTCGGGGACCAGTGCGTCATCTTCCCGCGCGACTTCCGCCCGGTCATGTACACGAACCACGTCGAGCAGCTGCGCGGGTTCTGCCTCGGCGAAGGCGCCCTGATGATCCCGCACCACCTGGCGTATCCCAAGGGTCGTCGCGGCGTGAACTGGGAAGTGTTCGACCCCGCGTGCACGCCCGTGGTCGAGATCTTCTCCTTCCACGGCCTGTCCGAGCACGACCGGGGCCCGCATCCCATGGTGAGGGGCTCGCCCGGGGGGCGGCAGACGGCGAACACCGTCAGGGCAGCGCTGGGATCCGGCATGAAGTTCGGGTTCGTCGCCTCCACCGACAACCATGCGGGGTTCCCGGGAGCATGGGGCGAGGGGCTCATGGGCGTGCATGCCCAGGCGCTTTCCAGGGCTGCCATCCTGGAAGCGGTCCGCGAGCGCCGCACCTATGCGCTCACCGGCGACCGCATCCGGCTCGACACCTCCCTCAATGGCTTTCCCATGGGTGCCGATGTGCCCCGGGGCGGTGAGTACGAATTCCATGCGTCCATCGACGCGCTCGACGAGATCGACGTCGCGGAGCTCATCGTCGACGGCGAGGTGTTCGAGCGCTTCTGGCCGGCCCGGCCCGTCACGGGCCTCGACCAGCCGGTGCTGGTCCGGTTCGAGTGGGGCTGGGGTCCCTGGGGTGAGCTGGCCCTCGACCGGGTCTGCGACTGGACGCAGAGGATTTCCGTTGCCGGCGGCGAACTGCTGCGCCTCGACAAATGCCTGGGCGGAGGACCGTTCGACGAGGACAGGCGCCATCGCATCGCGATGCGCGACAGCCAGAACGTGCAGATCGAGTCGTATACCTCCCGCCGCGGTGCCTTCCACGACGTGGCCACGCACGCGGTCGTCCTCCAGCTGGCGGGTACGGCGGAAACGCGCATCGATGTCGCCGTGGAGCGACCGAACCAGGTGAAGGCGTCGGCCAGCCTCGGCGACCTCATGCGCGGTTCCGCGAACTTCCACACCGGGCCTTACGGCGCGGAGAGCTTCCAGCTCCATCGCGCCGTCAGCGCGTCGGACCATCGCATGACCTGTTCGGCGCGCCTGCGGGACCGCGACATCGGTTCGTACGCCTACCTCCGCGTGCGCCAGGCGAACGGCCAGCTGGCCTGGAGCAGCCCCTTCTTCATCTCCCCCGACCATCCGCAGCGCACCGAGCGCCCGCACGGCGCGTAGGGCGCTGCCACCCGAGGAACATCCAGATGTCGACCCGCAGATCCTTCCTGCAGAAACTCGCCACCGGCGCGGTGGCGAGCAGCGACGCCTTCTCGGCCACGGGGCAGGCGAAATTCCCCACCCGCGCCGTCCAGGTCTGGGTCGGCTTTCCGGGGGGCGGTGCCCTGGACGTCGCGACCCGCGTGGTCACGATGGCCATGGCGGACGAGGGCATCCGGCCGATCGTGGTGATGAACAAGCCGGGAGCGTCCGCCACCATCGCAGCAGCGCAGGTGGCGCACCTGGAGCCGGACGGCTACAACCTGCTGCTCGCCACCTCGTCCAACTTCGGCATCGCGCCCTACCTGTACCCGCGCCTGCCGTTCGATGCGGCGCGTGATTTCGTTCCCGTCGCGAGGTTCGCGCTCGGGCAGAACGTCATCTACGCAGGCCAGCATACGCAGGTGAAGACGTTCCCGGAACTCATTGCCAGGATCCGAAGCCACCCGGGCAAGTTGAATTTCGCGTCCCCCGGCCGTGGCACGACACCGCACTTGTGCTTCGAGCTCCTGAAGTCCAGGACCCGGCTGTTCCCGGTGCACGTTCCCTTCAACGGCAGCCCCGCTGCCCTCACCGCGGTGGCGGGGGGCCAGGTGGAATTCGGCGTGGACGCGATCGGTCCCGCGCAAGTGTTCATGAAGTGGGGCCGCATCACGCCCCTGGCCCAGACGGGCGACACACGGTCGGCGGCATTGCCGGACACGCCGACATTGAAGGAGCTCGGCTACACGGGGATCCCGCCCGGAACGTTTCTCGGCCTCTGCGCGCCGGCCGGCACCCCGCGCCCGGTGCTCGAAGAGCTCAGGGGCGCCCTGCGTTCCGCCACCGCGAACCCGGCCACCATCAAGCAATTGACCGATTCGGGCTTCGACGCTGCCTACCTGGAGGGAGCAGCCTTCACCAAGTCCATCGAGGACGAACTCAATGTGTGGGAAGCCGCCGTGAAGTACTCGGGAGCGGCGCAAAGCTGAACGGCGCCTGCGGGGACGCCGGCTGGCCGAGGAGAATCCGCCCCGACGACGGGCGCACGGGACCCGCCTTCAGCCGAGCGCCTCCTCCGCGCTCCTGGCAGTCTTGGCGACCATGTCGCGCAGCCATGTGTGGCCGACGTCATGCTCGTCGCGGCCATGCCAGACGGCGCGGATCGTCGACGTCCCCGCCTGGTAGGGAGGCAGGCGCCGCAAGAGGTCGCTGCTCTTCGTGAGCGCCAGCGCCAGCGAAGCCGGGACGATGGAGATCATGTCCGTGTCGCGCAACAATGAGGGGATCGCCAGGGAATGGGGCACGGTGATCCGCAGCCGTGGCTTCTGCCCCGCGTGCGCCAGCGCTTCCTCCAGCGCATGGCGGTCGAACATCTCCGACTGGCGGGCGAGCCCCCGTTCGAGGATGAACCCGTCCACGGCCCCTTCTTCCTGGCCGCCTACCGAAAGTGTCACCAGCGGGTACTTGGCCAGGTCGGGCAGGGTGAGCTTGCGTCGCGAGGCCGGATGTCCCTTGCGCAGGAGGATCGCCTCTCCCTGGGACATCAGGGTGCGCGAGTTCAGGCGCGGAGGGACCTGGGAAAAGATGCCGATGGCCAGGTCGATGCGTCCGAGGTCGATCTGCTCGGCGAGATCCAGGCGCGTGGAGGGCCGGATCACGAGGTCCACGCCCGGCGCGTGGCCTTGCAGCTCGCGCGACAGCGGCGCCAGGATGACGGCCGTGACGTGGTCGTTCGCCGCGATGACGAATCTGCGCTGGGACCGGTCGGGAGAAAACGGCTCGACCCCGAGGGTGGCTTCGATCCGGCGCAGCGAATCCCGCAGGCTCGGCGCCATCGCGGTCGCCCGGCCGGTCGGCACCATGCCCTTTCCGGTCCGCATGAACAGCTCGTCGCCCACCAGGTCCCGCAACCTGCCGAGGGCGTGACTCACCGCGGACTGCGTGAGGTTCAGCCGGCGGCCCGCGAGGACGAGGTTGCGATCCTCGTACACCGCGTCGAACACCTTGAGGAGGTTCAGGTCCATGCGTCCGATGCTCATGCTGCGGCCCCACTGAGTGAACGGCGTGCATTATGCCCTTGCAGAGGCATCAGTTCCATTCAAGACATTGCTCGACCATCATCGCCTCAGCCATTTGACGTGAAGCGGCGACATGACGACCGACAGCCTCATCCAAGACCGTGAAGCTCTCATCGAGCGCAGCATCCCCTTCCTCGAGGAGGTGAAGGACATGACCCCCGGCACGGAGGTCGAGCAGTGGTTGAACCGCAAGTACGGACCGGACAGCGAGCTCTTCCAGACGCTGGCGCGGCTCGTGCGCAAGGGCGTGGAGGACGGCTGGGCCGCCAACATCGAGATCGACGGCCCGAGCTACCGGCGCAGCCGCATCGCCGACCCGTCGGAGCGCACGTTCCATTTCAGCATCACCGCCGTTTACATGGACAGCAGGGGCAACGGGCAAGGGCACCCGGACCAGCGCTTCAGGGGGCAGTACCACGGCCACCCTTACGGCGAATTCAACATGGTCGTGCCCGTCACCCCGGGCGCGGCGCTGAACGGCCCGAATGGCTGGTGCTACGGTGGCTGGACCGCCCCCGCGCCGGGAAGCCAGCACTATCCCGAAACGAAAGGAGGCGCCGTGATCGCGCTGTTCTTCCTGCCCTCGGGCCGCATCTCCTACCACGACGCGCGACAGGAGTGAGGCGTGCCAGCTTCACATGACCCGGCGCAAGCCTCCGCTTCGCCCAGTGGGGCGAACATCCAGCCCTGGCGGGTCTACGTGGTGACCGGGCAGGCCAAGGACGACCGCAGGCTGAAGCCCCACAGCTGGATCGACCTCGGGCTGTTCGCGCAGACGCTGATGATCGCTGCGAAGTCGCGAGGCATCGATACCTGCCCGCAGGTGTCCTTCGCTCCTTTCCACGAGGTCATTGCAGCCCACCTGGGCATGCCCGCGGAGGAGGTCACCGCGTTCGGCATGTCGATGGGATACGGCGACCACGAGGAAAAAGTCAACCAGACGAGCATGCCGCGTGAACGCGTGCAGGACTTTGCGCGCCTCTTAGGATTTCCCGCGGAACTCCCTTTGCCGGCTGCCACGGGTCGCTTCTGAACGGGCAAGCCGCGGCTTCCATGCCCCCATGGCTTCACCTGGAAGGGGGCCAATTTCTCTTCGGATCCGAATGATCCCGGTTCGCGCGGGTGTGGCGCGCGAAGCGGTTGCGAGAACCGCCGCGCCAGGCTATCTGCCGGCCGCCCAGGGGGACTGCCGCATCAACGTGCTGAAGTCCCTGCGCCGGAACGCGGGGTCCTTGTAGGCCAGGACGTCGGCCAGGCCCGTGCCTTGGGTGGTCTCCGGGCGATGCTTGAGGCTGTCGTACACGGTCTGCAGGAAGTCTTCGGCGAACTGGGGCGGGCGCGGGAATGCGGCCTCCACGGCGTTGCGCTGTGCGTCGGTGAAGTCACCAAACCCCGCTCCGACGAGGTCCATGTTGGCCCCTTCGGCAAGAAGGCCCGCCAGGGGTTCGAGGTGGCGCGAGATCCCGTTCGTCGTATGCAGTGCGATCGCGAGCCAGACCCTCTGGCCGTCGGCATCGGACCTGCCATGGTTTCGCAGGAACTCGCGCGCGGCATTGGCGCCATCCACCTCGAAGCGCAGGTGGCTGTCGCCATACCTGCCCGTAAGCCCGTAGTCGTGGAACATGGCCGCGACGTAGAGCAGTTCGGGGTCGAACGTCAGGCCCTTGCGCTCTCCTGCGATGGCGGCCCAGCAATAGACGCGCATCGAGTGCTGGAACAGCAACTCCCCTTCGGAGTCGCGAATGAGCTTCGCTGCGTCGCGCGCCAGGGACGTGTTCGGGATGCGCATTCCCGACACCGCCTGGCTCATGAGCGGACCGTCGATCCTCGGCGTGGCGGCGTGCGCCTGGCCAACCGGTGCCGCAGCGTTGGCAGCAAGAGTCACCGACAGGCAGATACTGGCAAGAGTGGTACGGGGGGGCATGGATTCTCCTTGTGGAAGACGCAATGTTGGACGGGGTTCCTCTTGAAAGGAACTGATGCTTCTGCAGGCTCCGAATGCATGCAGTTCATGCGCCGCGTGCCACCCGAACCCCTCGCCGCAAGAAGGCGGCGAGGCCGCGGCCGCAGCGGAGGCGATCCAGCTGCGCGCGTCCCGCGCCGCTTCCGCCTCGTCTTCAACGCCGTCAAGAGCCACTTCCGCGCCGTCGAAACCAAGGGGGGTTTCCGGCGCGCAGCTGTGGACGCCGAGCGTGGCGCCGCCAAGGTGGGGACGACGGAACGCTCGCCGCGCCCGCCTCAGGTGTGGGTCTAGCGGCGCCTCAGGTGCCGCGCACGTAGGGGTTGGTCCGCCGCTCCTGGCCGAAGGTGCTCTCCGGCCCGTGCCCCGGGATGAACACGGTCTCGTCCCTCATCGGCCACAGCTTGCCCGTGATGCTCGCGACCAGCGTGGCATGGTCGCCCTGCGGGAAGTCGGCGCGGGCGATGCTGCCGGCGAACAGCACGTCGCCCAGGAAAGCGCGCCGCATGCCGGGCGAGTGGAACACCACGTGCCCCGGCGTGTGGCCCGGCCCCATTGTGTACAGTGCATTTCTTGTCTGGCCCGACTGCGCGCGCAGAACTCCGGCCTGCGGGAGAGGAGCGCAACACATGATGAAAAAGGAACCGGTGGGCGAAAGAACGTCGCGCGTGCTGGTGGGCATCACCACCTACGCCGGAAGCCTCGAGCAAAGGATCATTCTAAAAAAGATCCTGCGCCACCTCCGATGGCGGAACAACACGGATTTCGACGTCGTTGTCGTCAGCGATGGCTGGCTCGAGCCAGAGGGCCTCACTCCCGCCGCGGATCATCTGCTATGCCGGGAGGGACCGTGCGGGCTGCAACAAGGGGAACTGGACAGCCTTCGGATCATGGCCCGCTTTGCAGCGGACAACGGATACCAAGTGCTCGTCAAGCTTGCCGGCGACGTCCTGATGAACAGCGACAACTGGCTCTCCGAAGTCGTCGCCGAACTGGAGAACCACCAGGCCAGGATCCTTTCCACGCATTGGTTCCACGACGACTCCTGGGTGGTTGGAACCAAGTTCTTCGTGGCGGATGTCGATTTCCTGCTTCGAGTCCTCCCGGTTTCCCTGGAGGGGGAATGCCTGGAAGTGGCCCTGACCCGCAGCATCGCAAGGACCTACCCCCTGCAGGAGGTCGCTTTCCTCCTCAATTCCATGACCGGGGAGCGCCACGAGGTTTCGGGCAAATTGGCGGAGTGGCAGTGGGAACACGCCCACCGCCTCTACAAGTTCCACCAGCTGGATGCGGGCCTTCCGCCATGGAAGAAATTCTGCGACAGGTATCTGGTCTATTGGCCCCTTCGGCTCTACGGTTCGATCGAGCGCGAGTGGGCGCGGCTCAGGAAGAGGAAAAAAGGCAATGTCGTGGCCCCTTCGCCGTGACGACGATCCTCCGCAGCTGACGGCCGGTCGGTGCCGCCCGGTCGCGCAGACCGCGCGGGAACAGCCCCTTAAGATGACGCCATGGCCACCCGAACCACAGCACGCAAGAAGCCGGCCGCCGCCTCGGAGGGTGATCCGGCGGCGCGTGTCCTGAGGCGCTTCCGCCTCGTCTTCAATGCCGTCAAGAGCCACTTCCGCGCCGTCGAAACCAAGGCGGGGATTTCCGGCGCGCAGCTGTGGGCGCTGAGCGTGGTGCAGGCGCATCCCGGCATCGGCGTGGGCGATCTCGCCCGCGCGATGGACATCCACCAGTCCACTGCCAGCAACCTGCTCCGCGCGCTCCTGGAGAAGAGCCTGGTCGTGGCCGAACGTGGGGACGAGGACCGCCGCGCCGTGCAGCTGAAGGCCACCGCGCGCGCCGCCAAGGTGCTCGCCAAGGCGCCGGGCCCGTTCACGGGCGTGCTGCCCGAAGCGCTGGCGCGCCTGGACCAGCGCACCCTCGCGCGCCTGGACCGCGACCTCGCCGTGCTGATCGAGGAGCTGGGCGCCGACGAGCGCGGCGCCGGCATCCCGATCGGCGAGCAGTAGCACGACTCCATCCTTCCCGCGCAGGCGGGAATCCAGGGCTTCCGCCTTCGAACTCGCCGCGCGGCGGCGAGCTTGAACGCCCTGGGTCCCCGCCTGCGCGGGGACGACGCTCAAAATAACACCCTGCATGGGCGGGCGGGCAAGGAGTCCGCCTCAAATGCGCGCAGTCATCGCGACGGCGGCCGCAGGGCAGGCAGCGCGTGCCGCACTGCCTGCTCCAGGGAACTCGGCGGCAATGATTTTGTCAGAATGTATTGGCGTTGCCACTGACGAAAGACCCGCCGTTGAAGACCTTCCGCCTCCAGTTGCGCTTCCTGGTGCCGCTGGTGATCATCCTGGCGGGCACCGCGTATTTCGCCGTGCCGCTGATGGACCGCCTCACGCTGCGCTGGTTCGCCCGCGACCTCGACATGCGCGGCACGCTGGTGGCCACCGCGCTGTCCGACTCGCTCACCGACGCCGAGACGCGCGGGCGCAAGCTGCAGGCCATCTTCGACCGCGCCGTGCAGGACGAGCGCCTGGTCGCGATCGGCTGGTGCTCGCCCACGGGCCAGGTGCTGCGGCGCACGGCGCGCTTTCCCAAGGACCTGGGCTGCGACCAGGCGCGCCAGGTGGCCGAGGAGCGGCCGGCCGCCATGGAGATCGAGGGCGGGCCCGTCCATGTGAGCTTCCACCCGATCGCCGGCGACGCCGGGCCGGTGGGCAACCTCGTGCTGATGCACGACCTGAGCTTCATCGAGCGGCGCAGCCAGGACACGCGCAAGTACCTGATCATCCTGATCGCCACGCTGGGTGGCGCGATCGCCCTGGCCACCGTGGTGGTCGCGCAGTTGAGCTGGCGCGGCTGGGTGTCGGGCGCGCACGCGCTCCTGCGCGGCGAAGGCCTGCTGCGGCCCATGCTGCCGCCGGCACCGGAGCTCGCGCCGCTGGCGGCCGACCTGCGCGAGCGGCTGCGCGACCTGGAGGACGAATACCGGCGCATGCCGCGCTCCGAGGAAGGCTGGAGCGCCGAGCGCCTGCAGTCGCTGCTGCGCACGCAGTTGCGCGGCGACCAGGTGATCGTGGTGTCCAACCGCGAACCCTACATGCACGAGAAGCAGGTGGACGGTTCGCTGGTCGTGCGGCGTCCTGCGAGCGGCCTGGTGACGGCGGTGGAACCCGTCATGCGCGCGTGCTCCGGCACCTGGGTCGCGCACGGCAGCGGCAGCGGCGACCGCGACGCGGTGGACCGCCACGACCGCGTCGCGCTGCCGCCGGGACAGAACGAGTACCAGCTGCGCCGCCTGTGGCTCACGCAGGAACAGGAGCAGGGCTACTACTACGGTTTCGCCAACGAGGGGCTCTGGCCCCTGTGCCACGTGGCGCACGTGCGCCCGGTGTTCCGCGAACAGGATTGGGAGCACTACCGGCGCGTCAACCAGCTGTTTGCCGACGCCGTGGTGGCCGAGGCGCGCAGCGACGACCCCATCGTGCTGGTGCAGGACTACCACTTCGCGCTGCTGCCGGCGCTGGTGCGGCGCCGGCTTCCCAAGGCCACCATCCTCACGTTCTGGCACATCCCCTGGCCCAACCCGGAATCCTTCGGCATCTGCCCGTGGCGCAGCGAGATCCTCGAAGGCATGCTGGGAAGCACGATCCTCGGCTTCCACACGCGCTTCCACTGCAAGAACTTCATCGAGACGGTGGACCGCTACCTGGAGGCGCGCATCGAGCACGAGCACGCCACCATCACCTTCGGCGGCGCCGAGACCCTGGTGGAAAGCTATCCCATCTCCATCGAGTGGCCGTCGCCCGAGGAAGCGCGCGCGTGGCCGTCGCCGGGCCGGTGCCGCGCGGAGCTGTTGGAGCGGCTCGCCATCCCGGGCGACCACCGCATCGGGGTGGGCGTGGACCGTTTCGACTACACCAAGGGCATCCTGGAGCGCCTGAACGCGGTGGAGCGCCTGCTGGAGAAGCACCCCGAATGGCGCGACCGCTTCACCTTCGTGCAGGTGGCCGCTCCCTCGCGCGGCGCGCTGGAGGAATACCGCGCCTTCCGCGAACGCATCGAGCGCGCCACCGAACGCATCAACGCGCGCTTCGGGCGGCCCGGGGCGCCGGTGGTGCGGCTGCTGGCGCAGCACCATGACCACGAGCAGGTGATGCGCCTGTACCGCGCGGCCGACGCCTGCATGGTGACGAGCCTGCACGACGGCATGAACCTGGTGTGCAAGGAATTCGTGGCGGCGCGCGACGACGAGCGCGGTGTCCTGATCCTCAGCCGCTTCGCGGGTGCGGCGCGCGAAATGCCGGAAGCGCTGGTGGTGAATCCCTATCACGTGGAGGAAACGGCCGATGCGCTGCACCAGGCGCTGACCATGCCGCCGGCCGAACAGCGCGAACGCATGGCCAGCCTGCGCAGCACGATCCACGAACACAACGTCTATCGGTGGGCGGGCCGCATGCTGGCCGATGCCGCTCGCCTGCGCCTGCGCCAGCGCGTGTCCGACCGGGTGCAGCGCCACCGCGCGGCGTGACCAGGCGGCGGGCCCGCGCCCGCCTCAGGTGTGGGAGACGTCCGGACCCTTCCCGCCCCGTGTGCGGGCCTCGTTGAGCAGGGTCATCAGCGCGTCCAGTTCCACCGGCTTGGTGAGGTGGGCATCGAAGCCGGCCGCGCGCGTGCGGCGCTTGTCGTCTTCGTTGCCGAAGCCGGTCATGGCCACCAGGTAGGCATCGATGCCCTGGTCGCGCAGGCGCTTGCGGGCCTCGAAGCCGTCCATGCCGGGCATGGCCAGGTCCAGCAGGATCATGTGCGGCTTCAGCTGCGTGGCCACCGCGATGCCGGTCTCGCCGTCGTACGCGGACTCCACGTGGTTGCCCAGCAAGCGCAGCACGTCGGTGGCGCTGTCGGCCGAATCGCGGTTGTCGTCGATCACCAGCACGCGCAGGCCGCCCTGGGCTTCCGAGCGCGTTTCCTCGGCCTCGACGACCGCCTGGTGCGCCGCGGCCGGCAGGCGGACCGTGAAGGTGCTGCCCTGGCCGAGCCCGGGGCTGGTCGCCTCGAGGGAGCCGCCATGCATCTCGGTGAGCGAACGCGCCAGCGTGAGGCCGATGCCCAGGCCGCTGTCGGAGCCGGCGGAGGTGCCGACTTCGGTCTGCACGAACAGCTCGAAGATGGACTCCAGGTGCTCCGGCGCGAGGCCGCGGCCGTTGTCGCTCACGGACACGTACACGAAGTTGTCCGCCATCTCCACCTTCAGCGAGATCTGCCCGCCTTCCGGCGTGTAGCGCGCGGCGTTGACCAGGAGGTTCTGCAGCACCTGCGACAGCCGCGTCGAATCGCCGTTCACGTACACGGGCTGCTCCGGCTGCTGCACGGCCAGCGCATGGCGCCGCGCCGTGACGAGCGGCCGCACCGTCTCGATGCTGCGCGTGACCACGTCGCTGAGCCGCACGAGCTCCTTGCGCAGCTTGATCTTGCCGGTGGTGAGGCGGCCCACGTCCAGCAGGTCGTCCACCAGGCGGGTGACGTGCGTCAGCTGGCGGTCGATCACGTCGCGGCAGTTGCGCAGCACCGAGCTCTGGAGCGTCTCCAGCTGCATGATGGTCACGGCGTTGCGGATCGGCGCGAGCGGGTTGCGCAGTTCATGCGCCAGCATGGCGAGGAATTCGTTCATGCGCCGGCTGGAGCGCTCCAGCTCCTCCAGCCGCCGGCGGTCCGTCATGTCGCGCGTGACCTTGGCGAAGCCGCGCAGATCGCCGTCGGGGCCGTGGATGGCGGTGACCACCACGCCGGCCCAGAACAGGGTGCCGTCCTTGCGCACGCGCCAGCCCTCGTCCTCCGCCCGGCCATGCTCGCGCGCGGTCTCGAGCTCGATCTCGGGCTTGCGCGCGGCGATGTCGTCGGGCGTGTAGAAGGCGCTGAAGTGCCGGCCGATGATCTCGCTCGCTTCGTAGCCCTTGATGGCCTGGGCGCCTGCGTTCCAGCTTTGCACGATGCCCTGCGGGTCGAGCATGTAGATGGCGTAGTCGCTCACGCTGTCCACCAGCAGGCGGAAGCGTTCCTCGCTCTCGCGCAGCTGCTCCTCGTGCTTGCGCCGTTCGGTCAGGTCGCGGGTGATCTTCGCGAAGCCGCTCAGCTCGCCCATCGGGCCGAACAGGGCGGTGATGACCACGTTGGCCCAGAAGCGCGTGCCGTCCTTGCGCACGCGCCAGCCTTCGTCCTCGAAGCGGCCGCGGGCCTGCGCGCGACGCAGTTCCTCCTCGGGCCAGCCGGAGGCCACGGCCTCGGGCGGATAGAAGATCGAGAAGTGCTTGCCGAGGATCTCTTCCCGCCGCCAGCCCTTGAGCTTCTGGGCGCCCGTGTTCCAGGAAATGATGTGCCCGGTCGGGTCCAGCATGAAGATGCCGTAGTCCGTGACCGCCTCGATCAGCAATTGCAGCCGCTGTTCGGTGCTGCTTTCGGGAGGGGACGCGAGGGAGGAGTTCATGCTGGTCTTTCCATTATGGAAAGCGTTCCTGGCTCAGCCGCGGCGTGCGGCGTCGAACGCGGTCCCGTCCTACAGGCTCCCGTCAGGTGAATGAGGGGTTCCCCTGACGTGCGGCTCCGTGTTCCTGCTACCAACGGCCTCACGCCCGGCGACGCGGGCGCGGACGGGCCACAGCACCGAGGCGATCGCGACCATCATGAGCCCCACGGCCACCCAGTCTTGCCAGTGCACGGCCTCGCCCAGCCACAGGGCGCCGCTGAAGACACCCAGCACGGGGATCATCATCACGCTGAGGGTCGAGGCCACCGGCGGCAGGTCGCGCGCGAGCGTCGTCCAGGCGGCGTGCGCGAAGCCGAAGATCAGGACGGCGTTGAACAGGATGGTCCAGGTCACGGTCGCATCGGGCGGCGTCCACTGCGGTGACTCGAAGGTCCAGGCGAGCACGCCCATGAGGACGGCGGTGAGCACCGTCATCCAGAACGAGATGGCCAGGGCCGGAGCCTCGACGCGGGTGCGGCGCAGCTCCTGCGTGCCGAGCGCCCAGAAGGCCGCCGCGACCAGCGCCAGCAGCACGCCCACGGGGCGGCCCGCCATGCCGGTCAGCTCGTGCCACAGGAGCAGCAGCACGCCCAGCGCAGCGGCGCTCACGCCGGTCCAGGCGCGGCGGCCCAGCGGCGAGGCGTAGAACAGCGCGCCGATCACCGCGGAGAAGATGGGCATGGTGTAGCCCAGGATCGCCGCGCGGCCGCTGGAGAGCGTGCGCACCGCGAAGATGATGCAGATGTGCCAGACGAACATGTTGGTCGCCGCCAGCCACACGAGCTCGCGCCAGGCGCTGCGCGGAATGCGGAAGGGCACCTTCAGCACCACGAGCCCCAGCGCCAGCACCGGCAGGCCGATCCACATGGACAGCGCGCGGAACGTGAGCGGCGGGTAGTTGCTCACCCCCAGTTTCATGACGGGCCAGTTGAGGCCCCAGACGAGGGTGAGGACGACGAGGATCCCAAGCTGCCGGCGGGTGAGGACATGCATGGGGCGCCATTCTGGGCCAGTCCGGAAACTAGAATCGCCCCATGACCTTCCTCGAGATGCTGCAGGCGGCGCAGCAGCGCAACCGCTCCATGCTGTGCGTGGGCCTGGACCCGGAGCCCTCCCGCTTCCCCGGGGCCATGAAAGGCGATCCGGCGCGCATCCTGGACTTCTGCGCGCAGATCGTCGACGCGACCGGCGACCTGGCCATCGCCTTCAAGCCGCAGATCGCCTACTTCGCGGCGCACCGCGCCGAGGAGCAGCTCGAACGGCTCGTGCGCCACATGCGCGCGAGCTTCCCGCACGTGCCCGTGATCCTGGACGCCAAGCGCGGCGACATCGGCTCCACCGCGGAGCAGTACGCGCGCGAGGCCTTCGAGCGCTATGGCGCGGACGCCGTCACGCTGTCGCCCTTCATGGGCTTCGACTCCGTGCAGCCCTACCTGAAGTACCCGGGCAAGGGCGCCTTCCTCCTGTGCCGCACCTCCAACCCGGGCGGCGACGACCTGCAGAACCAGCGCCTGGCCTCGGTGGAAGGGCAGCCGCTGCTGTACGAACACGTGGCGAAACTGGCCCAGGGGCCGTGGAACCTCAATGGCCAGCTGGGACTCGTGGTGGGCGCGACCTATCCGACGGAGATCGACCGGGTGCGCGCCCTCGCACCCACGGTGCCGCTCCTGATCCCCGGCATCGGCGCGCAGGGCGGCGACGCGGTCGCCACGGTGAAGGCCGGATGGCGCGCGGACGCGCCCATCGTGGTCAGCTCGTCGCGGGCGATCCTCTATGCGTCCGGCGGGACGGACTTTGCCGATGCGGCGCGGCGCGAGGCGATGCGCACGCGGGATCTGCTGGAGGCGGCGAAGGCTTGAGCGGTGGGGTTCACTGCGTTCACCGCCACCCTACGCCGCATCCGGCGCATTCGCAGGGTGGCGGTGAGCCGAAGGCGAACCCCACCGCCGCGCAAAGCGCGACCCTACCTCGCCCGCCGAATCAGCCCCACCACCACCAGCAGCACGATCGCCCCGACGACCGACGCGATCCAGCCCGCAGGCTGCCCTGGCTGGTAGAGGCCCATCGCCTGCCCCGCCCAGCCGGCGAGCAGCGCGCCGACGATGCCGAGCACCGTGGTCAGGAGGATGCCCATCTGGTCATTGCCCGGCTTGATCGCACGGGCCAGGAGGCCCACGAGGAAGCCGACGATGATCATGGTGAGGATGTGCATGGATGGCCCCTTCTGGCTGGAACGAGGCGCATCGTAGGCGCAGGCCGCCGCGCTGTCTGTAGGCGGCCGGCTGGACCGCCCGGCGCGATCACGCAAGGAAGCGTTTCAGGTAATGCCCCGTGTGACTCCGCGGGTTTGCCGCGATGTCCTCCGGCGTGCCCGCCGCGACCACCGTGCCGCCGCCGTCCCCGCCTTCGGGGCCCATGTCGATCACCCAGTCGGCCGTCTTGATCACGTCCAGGTTGTGCTCGATCACGACGATGGTGTTGCCGGCGTCGCGCAGCTGGTGCAGCACCTTCAGCAGCAGGTCGATGTCCGCGAAGTGCAGGCCGGTCGTGGGCTCGTCCAGGATGTAGAGCGTGCGGCCGGTGTCGCGCTTGGACAGCTCCAGCGCCAGCTTCACGCGCTGCGCCTCGCCGCCGGACAGCGTGGTGGCCGCCTGCCCCAGCTTGATGTACGACAGGCCCACCTCCAGCATCGTCTGCAGCTTGCGCGCGATGGCCGGCACCGGCTTGAGGAACTCGTAGGCGTCCTCCACCGTCATGTCCAGGATCTGGGCGATGTTGCGGCCCTTCCACTGCACTTCCAGCGTCTCGCGGTTGTAGCGCTGGCCGCGGCAGACGTCGCAGGGCACGTAGACATCCGGCAGGAAGTGCATCTCCACCTTCACCACGCCGTCGCCCTGGCAGGCCTCGCAGCGGCCGCCGGCGACGTTGAAGGAGAAGCGCCCCGGGCCGTAGCCGCGTTCCTTGGCGAGGGTGGTCTCCGCCATCAGCTCGCGGATCGGCGTGAACAGGCCCGTGTAGGTCGCCGGGTTGCTGCGCGGCGTGCGGCCGATCGGCGACTGGTCGACGTTGATCACCTTGTCGAAGTGCTCGATGCCTTCGATGGCCTCGTGCGGCGCCGGCTCCTCGTGGGCGCGATAGAGCTCGCGCGCCACCGCGGCATACAGCGTGTCGTTCACCAGGGTGGACTTGCCGGAGCCGGAGACGCCCGTCACGCAGGTGAGCAGGCCCACCGGGATCTCCACCGTCACGTCCTTCAGGTTGTTGCCGCGGGCACCGGCGATGCGGATCACCTGCGGATCCAGCTGTTCACCCAGGCGGTTGCGCTTGGCCGGCACGGGGATCTTCAGCGCGCCGGAGAGGTACTGGCCCGTCAGCGAGTTGGCGTTGCCCACGACTTCCACCGGCGTGCCCTGCGCGACCACCTCGCCACCGTGGATGCCGGCGCCGGGGCCCATGTCCACCACGTAGTCGGCGGCGCGGATCATGTCTTCGTCGTGTTCCACCACGAGCACGCTGTTGCCCAGGTCGCGCAGGTGCTGCAGCGTGCCGATCAGGCGGTCGTTGTCGCGCTGGTGCAGGCCGATGCTGGGCTCGTCCAGCACGTACATCACGCCCGTGAGGCCGGATCCGATCTGCGATGCGAGCCGGATGCGCTGCGCCTCGCCGCCCGACAGCGTCTCGGCGCTGCGGTCCAGGCTCAGGTAGTTGAGGCCCACGTCGTTCAGGAAGCGCAGGCGGTTGGCGATTTCGCGCACCACCTTGTCGGCGATCTCCGCCTTCGCGCCGCGCAGCTCGAGGTCATCGAACCACTGCGCGCTGTCACGCAGGGTCATGTGGCCGATCTCGAAGATGGCGCGCGCCTGCGTGCCTTCGCCCAGGCGCACGTGGCGTGCCTCGCTGCGCAGGCGCGTGCCTTCGCAGGTGGGGCAGGGCTGCAGCGAGCGGTAGCGCGCGAGCTCCTCGCGAACGGCGGCGGAATCGGTCTCGCGGTAGCGCCGCTCCATGTTCGGCAGGATGCCTTCCCAGGGATGCTTCTTGCTGATCTTGCGGCCCGCGGAGGCACCCGACTCCAGCGTGTAGCTGAAGCGGATCTCTTCCTCGCCCGACCCATGCAGCAGCGCCTTGCGGATGTGCGGCGCCAGCTCCTGGAACGGCACGTCCACGTTGAACTTGTAGTGCTTCGCCAGGCTCTCGATCAGCGAGAAGTAGTAGGGGTTGCGGCGGTCCCAGCCCTTGATGGCGCCGCCGGCGAGCGACAGCTCGGGGAAAGCCACCACGCGCTGCGGGTCGAAGAACTCCAGCGTGCCGATGCCGTCGCACGCCGGGCACGCGCCCACCGGCGAATTGAAGGAGAACAGGCGGGGCTCGAGTTCGGCGATGGAGTAGTGGCAGATCGGGCAGGCGAACTTGGCGTTGAACAGGTGTTCCTTGCCGCTGTCCATCTCCACCGCGATCGCGCGGCCTTCCGCGAGGCGCAGGGCGGCCTCGAAGCTTTCGGCCAGGCGCTGCTGCACGTCCGGCCGGACCTTCAGGCGATCCACCACCACGTCGATGTCGTGCTTTTCCGCCTTCTTCAGCTTCGGCAGGTTCTCGTATTCGTAGACCTCGCCGGCGACGCGGAAGCGCACGTAGCCCTGGCCCTGCATCTCGGCGAACAGCTCGCTGAACTCGCCCTTGCGCTCGCGCGCCACCGGGGCCAGCACCATGAGGCGCGTGTCCTCGGGCAGGGCCAGCACCGCATCGACCATCTGCGACACGGTCTGCGACTGCAGCGGCAGGTCGTGGATGGGGCAGAACGGCGTGCCGGCGCGCGCGAACAGCAGGCGCAGGTAGTCGTGGATCTCGGTGACCGTGCCGACCGTGGAACGCGGGTTGTGGCTGGTGGCCTTCTGCTCGATGGAAATCGCGGGCGACAGGCCCTCGATCATGTCCACGTCCGGCTTGTCCATCAGCTGCAGGAACTGGCGGGCATAGGCCGAGAGGCTTTCGACGTAGCGCCGCTGGCCTTCCGCATACAGCGTGTCGAAGGCGAGCGAGGACTTGCCCGACCCGGACAGGCCCGTGATCACGACCAGCCGGTAACGGGGCAGGTCGAGGTCGATGTTCTTGAGGTTGTGCGTCCGCGCGCCGCGGACGCTGATCCGCTGGCCCAGGGCCTCGTGCAGGTACTTGCCTTCGGTGCTCTTGTTCAAGGGAATCGGGAGGGTTGGGCGGCCGGAGGGAAACCCGACATGATAGGCCGGACGGTCCGCCCGCGCAGCAGGGCGGATTCCGCCTGGCCGGAGCATCCGCCCCACTTACGGGACAATCTGCTCTTTTTGCGGGCCCGCGCGCCCGTGGCCAGCCTGCCCGCTCCGTGACGAATTCCACCCTCGCCCCCGCCGCGTCGACCCGCATGACGCCGGCCGAGCGCCGCGCCAGCTTCTCGCTGGCCATGATCTACGCCGCCCGCATGCTGGGCTTCTTCCTGGTCCTGCCGGTGTTCGCCCTGGAGGCGGCCCGCTACCCCGGGGGCGACAACCCCGCGCTGGTCGGCCTGGGCATGGGCATCTACGGCCTCACGCAGGCGCTGCTGCAGTTCGCCTACGGCATCGCCTCCGACCGCTTCGGCCGCAAGCCGGTGATCGTGGCGGGGCTGCTGGTGTTCGCGGCCGGCAGCGTCCTCGCCGCCTGGGCGCCGACGATGGCCTGGCTGGTGGCGGGCCGGGCCGTGCAGGGCGCGGGCGCCGTGTCGGCGGCCGTCACCGCGCTGCTCGCCGACCTGACGCGCGACACGGTGCGCACCAAGTCGATGGCGCTGGTGGGCGCGAGCATCGGCCTGACATTCGCGATCTCGCTGGTGGCCGCGCCGGTGCTGGACGCGCGCATCGGCCTGTCGGGCCTGCTGGGTCTGACCGGCGTGCTGGCGGTCCTGTGCATCGCCATGATCCTGTGGTGGACGCCGGCCGCCCCGCAGCGGCCGACCCACATCCCGCGCGGCAAGCTGTCCGAGGTGCTGAAGGACGCGTCCCTGCTGCGGCTGGACGTGGGCGTCTTCGCGCTGCACGCCACCCAGACCGCCATGTGGTTCGCCATCCCCGCCCTCCTGGTGCAGGCCGGCCTCGACCAGGCCAACCACTGGTGGGTCTACCTGCCGGCGGTGCTGGCGTCCTTCGTGGTGATGGGCGGCACGCTGTTTCCGCTGGAGCGGCGCGGCTACCTGCGCGCGGTGTTCCTGTCGGCCGTGGGCCTGGTGCTGCTGGTCGAACTGGGGCTGGCGGCGGCCGCCGCGAACCCGGCGCTCCCCGTCCTGTCCATCCTGCTGTTCCTCTTCTTCTGCGGCTTCAACATCCTGGAAGCGTCCCAGCCCAGCCTGGCGTCCCGGCTGGCGCCGCCCCACGCCCGCGGCGCTGCGCTCGGTGTGTACAACACACTGCAATCCCTGGGATCTTTTGCCGGCGGGGCCGTCGGCGGCTGGCTGGCCAAGAGCGTTGGGTTGTCGGGGCTGTTCGGGGCCTGCGCCGGGCTGATGCTGGTCTGGCTGGTGGCCGCCTGGCCCATGCGGGCGCCCCAGGCGCGTCATTCGGCGGAGGAGGTTCTCGCCGACGAGGCCGAGGCCACATAATCCGTCCAGATCCAGAGGAACCCTAAACATGGCATCCGTCAACAAGGTCATCATCGTCGGCAACCTGGGCCGCGACCCCGAGGTGCGCACCTTCCCCAGCGGCGGGCGCGTGGCCAACGTCACCATCGCGACCACCGACCGCTGGAAGGACAAGCAGTCCGGCGAAATGAAGGAGGCCACCGAGTGGCACCGCGTGGTCTTCAACGAACGCCTGGCCGACATTGCCGGCGAGTACCTGCGCAAGGGCTCGCAGGTGTACATCGAGGGCAGCATCCGCACGCGCAAGTACACCGACAAGGACGGCGTCGAGAAGTCCATCACCGAGATCCGCGCCGACACCATGCAGATGCTGGGGCGGCGCGAAGGCATGGGCGGGCCCGCGGGCGACGAGGGCGGCTACGACAGCGCCCCGCGCCGCGCCGCGCCTCCGAGCCGCGCCCCCGCGCCGGCGCCGCAGCGTACGGGCGGTGGCGGCGGTGCCTCGAAGCCGGCCTCCGGCTTCGACGACATGGACGACGACATCCCGTTCTAGGTCGCTGCCGGCTCCCCCATCGAAGGGTCTGCGGACGGGTTCCGCAGGCCCTTCGTGTTTTCCAGCCCATCCGCAGCTGCCTGCGCCGTGCCGGGCTCATTCCGATGGACGATGGCGGGGACACCTGGACGGTCTAGCGTCCCGATCGCCCCAGCCCCACAGCACGCCGAAACGATTCAATGACCGACTCCGTCGTCCTCGTTGAATGCCGCACGGCTTGCCCCGGCTGTGCCTCGCCTCCACAATGCGCCTCAGGTCGGAATGCCTACAGCGGACTTCGAGGGCGAGCTCGAGCGCGTCGTACGGACCGTGCTGGTCGTGGACGTGGTGGAGTCCGTTCGCCTGATCCAGGAGGACGAGACCGGGGCGGTCCGGCGCTGGCGCGCATACGCCGCCGAAGCCGCGGACCGCATCGTGCCCGCACACGGCGGCAGGCTCGTCAAGAGCCTGGGCGATGGGCTGATGGTGGAGTTCCCGGCCGCGCCCGCCGCGGTGCAGGCGGCACTGGCCCTCCAGCAGCTCGCGAGGCTGGCGAACGACGGACTGCCGGAAGCCCGGAAGATGCGGATCCGCATCGGCGTGCACGTCAGCCCGCTGATCGCCGACGCGCGGGATGTCTATGGACACGGCGTCAACCTGACGGCCCGCCTCGCCACCCTGGCCGGACCGGACGAAATCGTGGTGTCGGCGGACGTGCGCGACCAGCTCATTCCGACGCTCGACGCGGACGTCGAGGACCTGGGCGAGTGCTACCTGAAGCACGTCCAGCAACCGGTGCGCGCGTTTCGCGTCGGCGCGCCGGGCGAGCGGCCCGTCCTCCAGCTGGTCGACGAAGAAGACCCGCTGCGGGCCACCGTGGCCGTCATCCCCTTCGACGCACGCGGCGTGCCGGCGGAGCAGGCGATCGTCGGGCAGGCCCTAGCCGACGACATCATCGGCGCCTTGTCCCGCTCGTCCGACATCGACGTGCTGTCGCGGCTCTCGACGACCGCGTTTCTCGGGCGCCATGCCTCCGTGGGGGCGATGTCCAACTACCTGAATGCCGATTACGTCGTTTCCGGGTCCGTCGCCATCAGCGGCAGCCGGTTGATCCTGCACGCCGAACTGGCCGACGGGCGCCTGGGACAGGTGACCTGGTCGAAGACGTTCCGGGGCGACGCCGAGGGCGTCATCGCGGGCCGGGACGCGCTGGCCGACCAGGTGGTGAGCGAGATCTGTGCCGCCATGATGGCGCGCGAACTCGAACGCACCGTCGGCAAGTCCTTGCCTACGCTCGAGAGCCGCACGCTCCTCCTGGCCAGCATCACGTTGATGCACCGCATCTCGCCGCTCGCCTCCCAGAGGGCGCAGCAGATGCTGCAGGCCCTCATCGACCGCTCGCCCCGCCTTGCCGCGCCCCATGCGTGGCTGGCGAAATGGCATGTGCTGCGGGTGACGCAGGGCTGGTCGGACGACCCGCAGACGGACGGACGACAGGCCCTGGACCACACCCGCCGCGCGCTGGACCGGGACCCGACGCTCTCGCTGGCGATGACCGTGGAAGGCCAGGTCAACACCTACATCCTGAAGAACCTCGACGTCGCGCAGGAGCGCTACGAGGCGGCGCTCCAGGAAAATCCCAACGACGCCCTGGCCTGGTTGCTCAAGGGGACGCTGCATGCCTTCCGCGACGAAGGCACCGAGGCCGTGCGCCACACGCGCAAGGCGCAGCGGCTCTCGCCCCTGGATCCGCTCAAGTACTACTTCGACTCGCTGTCGGCCACCGCGGCCCTGTCGGCCGGCCAGTACCCCCGAGCCGTGGAACTGGCACAGGCTTCGCTGCGGCTGAACAAGACGCACCTGTCGACCCTGCGGGCGCTGATCACCGCGCTGTGGCAATTGGGCCGCGAAGAAGAGGCGCGCTCGGTGGCGCGCGACCTCCTGCGGATCGATCCGGAATTCAAGGTCTCCACCTATCTCGAATGGTCTCCAACGGCGCCTTTCCGCCTGGGCAGAGCCGTTGCCCACGCCTTGCGCGGAGCCGGCATCCCGCCATGAGGGCAACCACACAGGAGCGTCGCCATGAGCACAGTCGAAGGTGTCGAAGGTGTTGAAGGTGTCGAGGGGGTTGAAGGCGTAGAGGGAGTGGAGGGGGTCGAGGGCGTGGAAGGTGTCGGACGGTTCGTCCGCATGCCGGTTTCGGCGTTGATCGCCCAGCGCGAGGGCATCGCCGGAAGTTTCAACAGCATGGGTACGGCCTGGAACAGTGCGCCCCTTCCAGGCGCATCGCCGGGGCAGCTCGCCCGCCTGGACCCTCGCCTGCGACGGTTCCTGTTCGAGTCCGAACTCCTGTCTTCGCTGTACTTCGCGAGCGATGCGACCCTGCCTGTCGGCTGGGCCACGCTGTGGAGCTTCACGGAGAACGGAACTGCAACGGGAACCGTGCGGCCCGCGGGTGCCTGGAGCCAGTTCCTTTCCATGCAGCCCCCGAACCCCGGCATCCTGAACGGCTCCATGCCCGTGGCGAACCAGCTTTCCCTCGTGGCGGGCTATGCCGATCTCCGGACCGATCGGGCCCGGGAGATCGTGGCCCAGATGTCTCCGCAGTACGCCTTCTGGGCCTCCGTCGTGCCGCTCAACGCGACGCGCCACAGGTACACGCTGGAACTCGTGGGCCTTGCGCTGCGGCTGGCCAAGTATGTGGAGATGAACTTCAAGAACGCCATGTCCGTGCGGCGCCCCAACGAGTACTCGCCGCAGATCCAGCCCATGATCCAGACGCCGACCCACGCCTCGCTGCCCAGCGGGCATTCGACGGAAACGCATGCAGTTGCCGGCGTGCTGTTCGCGGTCGCGCAAGCCGCCGGGGCGCCGCCTGCGGCGATCCAGCAGTTGCGCGAGCAATTGACCATGCAGGCCGCGCGCATCGCGATCAACCGCACGGTGGCCGGGCTCCACTACCCGATCGACAGCATGGCGGGGCAGTTCCTCGGCCTTGCGATCGCGCAGTACATCGTCGCCCGGGCACTGCCGGCACCCCAGAACGTCGAAGCATGGACTTTCGATGGCGCGAATTACCCGGCAGGGCAGGACTTCAGCGGGACCGAGATCTTCAATCGCGCCACGGGCCAGCGCGTGGGCACCCCCTATCACGTGCGGCTGCCCGGGCCAGGCTCTGCCTTCCAGGTCCGCCCTGCGCCTGGCCTGAACTGGTTGTGGAACCAAGCGGTGCCGGAGTGGTGAACAGAGCCCGACCGCCAGTCGCCCGCGGACCCGGCGGGACGCCCGTGCATCCCTATCTGGACTGGGCCATCGCGACCAATTTCGCCTACCTCCGGCCGGGCAACTGGCTGCCGCTGCTGGTGGAATTCGATCCGCGGCTGACCCGGTCGCAATTCACGTCCCTCTCGTGGCTCGGCTCGTCCCTGAGCGCCAGCGTCCAGGTCCCCGCGCTGTTCCAGAAATTGCCGCCGGGCTTCAACTTCGGCGTCCTCCTGGTTCCCAGGAGCAACGCACAGAGCCTCGTGCAGGACGCAGGATGGATCCAGAGGATCCTGCGAGCGGAAATGGGGCCACCATGCAGCAACCCTGTCGTATTGCCCACGCCTCCCGCCTCGTTCGCACCCGGGCCTGGCGCATGGATGCAGCGCATGGTGGTCGCCGTGATCGACGAAGGCATCAGTTTCGCGCACGAACGCTTCAGGAACACCGCCAACCAGACTCGCATCGCGTACTTGTGGCGACAGGATGCGGGTATCGAGCTCACGCCGGCGAAGATCGATCCGGTGGTGGCTGCGGCCCAGGCGGCCGGCGAAAACGAGGAAGCGGTGTACCGCGCCATCGGCGGGCTGGACATGAACGCGGAAGGCTACAAGCCGCTGGCGCGCCGGCACTCGCACGGAACCCATGTCCTGGACCTGGCCAGCGGGTATGGTCCGAACCCGTCGGTTTCCCAGCCGCTGATCATCGCGGTCGACATGCCGGAAGACGCCGTAGGAGACCCGGCGGGGTCCACGCTGATTCCTCACGCGGCCATGGGGCTGCTCTATGTGTGGCTGCGTGCCATGGCCATGCGCCAACCCAACGAAACGTTGCCCGTGGTGGTGAATCTCAGCTACGGGACCCATGAAGGACCACACGACGGAAGCTCGTTGTTCGAATGCTTCATGGACGCCCTGATCGCGTTGTCACCCGTCACCGAGACGCCCATCCGCATCATGCTGGCTGCCGGCAACTTCCGGCAGTCACGCGTCCATGCCGGCTTTCAGCTGCCGGTCCGCCTGCCGCAGAGGCTCGCTTGGCGGCTCCAGCCTTGCGGACTGACGCCGAGCTTCATGGAGATCTGGATCCCTGCGGGCGCCAAGGTCAGGGTGAGCTTGACCTCCCCGTCCGGCGCGCAGCTCGCGCAGTCGCCCACGACCAATCCGAACCCCTCCATCGATCCCTCCGGATTCTGGATCAAGTATGTGTGGGAGTCGGGTCATGTGCTGGGCCGCTTCGTGCTGTGCATACCGCCGACGGCGCAGGATCCCTGGGCGCCCGCCCCTTACCAGGTCGTTCCGTCCGGAGTCTGGGATGTCACGCTGACGAACGCGGGAGGTGCCAGCGTGCGCGTCGATGCCTGGATCAAGCGCAGCGAAACGCTGCGCGGGCGCCGCGCCAAGGGACGGCAGTCGTATTTCGACGATCCCGCGTATCTGCGCTACGAGCTTCCAGGATATCAAGGGCGGCCCAGAGAGTTCGACCCGCAGCCGGTGGGCAGCTACGTCCAGCGACAAGGCACGCTGAGCGGCATCGCGACCGGATTCCTGACTTACGTCATGGGAGCCTATTGCCGTTCGGACCAGATGCCGGCGGCCTACTCCTCCGAAGCCTCGGGCCGGATGCATGCACCCGACTGGCTGGCGCCCGGTGACGATGCAGCCAGTTGTCCGGGCGCACTCGGCGCGGGAACGCGCAATGGCGCGCGTGTCGCCATGAGCGGGACCAGCGCAGCAACCCCGCAGTTGACCCGCTTCTTCGCCGAAACCTGGACTGGCGGCGTGCCGGACCCGGTTCCGCCGACAGCCCCAGTGTCGAAGCGCGTGCCCGTCGCCGACCTGGTGCTGGTCGCCGGCAAAGGCCTGGTGGCCACGGATCCGCTCACGAATCCACCTACGCTTCCTCCCACGAACCCGCTGCCGAATCCTCCCATCGGGCGCGTCTGGAAGAATCGCCCGTGACGACCCGCGAAACCTATTGCCGCCGCAGCTGCGGATACGCCTGCAGCAGCCGGTCCGCGACGCAGTCGACGTAGTTCTCCGGCATGCGCCAGACGCGCGAGCCCTTCTCGGTGCGCAGGCAGCGCTGCTCCGGCGGGATGGGATAGCGCAGCGACAGCGCCACGTCGGTGGAGATCACCTCGTTGGCGTACCAGTAGCCGTGGCCCTTCATGCCGCCCATCTCGTGCGCGCCGCGCACGTCGGTGACGTCGACGGCCTGCAGCCGAGGGTCCTCCGCCAGCGCGCGCAGCTTGTCGGGGTCCAGGCCCTCCAGGTCCTTCAGGTCCGGCCGTCCCAGCTTCGACGCGCCGGAGAGCAGCGAGGAGAAGCCCAGCGCGCGGTCGGCGCGCGAGAAATACACGATCACCTGCTGCCCGAGGTCCAGTGCCGGCTTCACGTGCTCCTGCGCGAAGGTCTTCAGGTCGACGTCCGAGGCCGCGAAGATCACGTTGCCGAGGCGGTAGCGTTCCTGCAGCGCCGCGTGGTCCAGGCCAGGATGGCGTGCACGCAGCTGCGCCAGTGCCGAGGCAAGCAGGGGCGAGCCGCAGCTGTACGCCAGCACATTGACCTGGCGCGCCTGCGTGCGCGAGAGCAGGGTGATCGTCCGCGCGATGTCCGGGATCCACTGGCGCGCGTTGGGGCAGTCGCTCACGTAGTTCCAGAACCTGGTGCCCGTCGGCCACTGGAAGGTGACGGTCGCGCCCTGGCCCAGGTAGTGCGCGAACGATCCCATCTGCACCGCCACCTCGTCGAAGGTGACGCGGTAGCCGTGCACGTACAGCACCACCGAGCGGTTGTTCGTGCGCGCGATCTGGGCGTCGATGTTGGCGATGAAGTCGCGGTCGGCCTGCGTCAGCGTCCCGTCGCGGCCGGCCGGCCCCATCGTCCGGACCAGTTCCACCGCGCCGGGCCGGGGCTCCAGCACGCTGCTGGCCTGGTCCGAGGCGAGCAGCTGCTGCCAGGTCCAGCCCGGCTCGCCGAGGCGCACCGTCGCCACGCCCAGGGCGACGTGGTCGGCGGACCCGTTGCCGAAATGCTCGGGGCCATCGACCGGCTCGCGCGTCGTGGCGAAGAAGACCGGCAGCTCGGTCGAACGCAGGTCCGTCGGCAGGGTGCGCTCGAAATCGATGCGCGGGTCCTTCAGTACAGCAGGCGTGGGGACGAGGTGCGGGACCACCGGCGCGCAGCCGGCGAGCAGGAAAGCGAACAGGGACAGCAGCAGGAGCCTCATGCCAGCCAGTGTCCGCGCGCCAGCCACCAGCCCATCATTGGACGAAGGTCCCATGGCAGGGTCGGCGTGCCCCGCAAGAATCCCGCGATGCTGTTTCGCGCCCTGGTTCCCGCGGTCATTCCCGCGGAGGCGGCAATCCAGAGCTCCCGCATTTGAACTCGCCGCGCAGCGGCGAGCCTCAACGCCCTGGGTCCCCGCCTACGCGGGGACGACGTTGTCGGCCGTTACCGGAACTGCCGAAGCGATCACCCCACCCCCCAGGCACACCTCGCCGTCGTACAGCACCGCCGACTGCCCCGGCGTCACGGCCCATTGCGCGTCGCGAAACTCGAGGCGGAAGCCTGCGTCGGTGCGCACGAAACTGCAGGGCGCGTCGGACTGGCGATAGCGCGTCTTGGCCGCGTAGCTCCCGGATGCGGGCGGCTCGCCCGCGACCCAGCTCACATCGTCGGCCACCAGGGCCGAGGACTGCAGCCAGGCGTGATCGTGGCCCTGCACGACCCACAGCGTGTTCTTCGGGATGTCCTTGCGCGCCACGAACCATGGCGCGTGCTCGCCGCCACCGCGGGCCGCGCCTTTTTCCCTGACGCCGCCGATGCCCAGGCCCTGACGCTGGCCCAGCGTGTAGAACGACAGGCCCTGGTGCCTGCCGATCGTGCGGCCGCGCGGATCCTTGATCGGCCCCGGCTCCTTGCTGATGTAGCGGTTGAGGAATTCGCGGAACGGCCGCTCGCCGATGAAGCAGATGCCGGTGGAGTCCTTCTTCTTCGCGTTGGGCAGGCCGATCTGCTCGGCGATCTGCCGCACCATGGTCTTGCGCAGTTCACCCACGGGGAACAGCGTCTTCGACAGCTGCTCCTGGTTCAGGCGGTGCAGGAAGTAGCTCTGGTCCTTGCTGTCGTCCAGGCCCTTGAGCAGCTCGAAGCGGCGGACGTTGCCGCCGAGGTTGCGCTCGCGCACGCGGGCGTAGTGGCCGGTGGCGATCTTCTCCGCGCCCAGGCGCATGGCGTGGTCGAGGAAGGCCTTGAACTTGATTTCGGCGTTGCACAGCACGTCCGGGTTGGGCGTGCGGCCGGCCTGGTACTCGCGCAGGAATTCCGCGAAGACGCGGTCCTTGTATTCGGCGGCGAAGTTGACGTGCTCGATCTCGATGCCGATCACGTCCGCCACGGCGGCGGCGTCGACGAAGTCCTCGTTGGAGGAGCAGTACTCGCTGTCGTCGTCGTCTTCCCAGTTCTTCATGAAGATGCCGACGACGTCGTAGCCCTGCTTCTTGAGCAGCCACGCGCTGACCGCGGAGTCCACGCCTCCGCTCAGACCGACGACGACACGAGGCTTGGTGGCCATGTATGCGATTATCCCAGCGGACCGTTGCCCTCATGCTCCAGAAGCCCAACACCGTGCCGCTGCCGCGGCAGCGGCTGTCGCCCACCGGCGTCGCGGCCAGCGGGCTGCTGCACATCGCCCTGATCTGGATGCTGCTGCAATACGCGCCGGTGCAGCAGGCCGTCCGCTATGTGGTCGTGCAGGCGATCCGGCCGGCGGCGCCGCCCCCGCCGCCGCCGGCGGCCGCCACGCCGCCCTCCAGCCGCGCGATCACGGTGCCGACGGCCCCGGGCACGCCGGGCGACCCGCTGTCGGTGTTCACGCTGCGGCCGGAATCCAGCCTGCCGCTGCGCACGACCGACACCCTGCCGGACCTGAAGCCGCAGAAGCCCCAGCCGCGGCGGCAGCGGCGCGAAACGCCCCGCCCGGAAGAAGCGCCGGCGGCCGCGCCGCGCCTGCGTACGCAGCCGGAGCTGACGGTGCCGCCGCAGCCGGCGCCGGTGCCCGAGGAAGAGCCCGTGCCCGCTCCGGCGCCGGTGCCCGAGCCGCAGGTCGTGCCGGTGCCGCCGGTGCCGACCTTGCCGCCGATACCTGCGCCGGTGCCGACGCCGGCACCCACGCCAGCGCCCGTGCCGACCCCCGCGCCGACGCCTGCACCGGTACCGACGCCTGCTCCCGTCCCGACGCAGGCACCGGTGCCCACGCCCGCTCCGGTTCCCGTTCCCGCTCCGGAACCGGCTCCTGCGCCGGCACCCGTGCCGGTTCCCGTGCCCGCACCTGCACCCGCACCTCCGGTCCCCGTTCCCGCTCCGCCACCACCGGTGCCGGCACCCCCCGCACCCGTCCCGGCGCCGCCGGCGCCTGCCCCTCCCGCTCCGGCCCCTGTTCCGGCGCCGCCGGCACCAGCGCCCGTGCCTGCGCCGCCTGCGCCGGCCCCTGCTCCCGCACCGCTCGCTCCCGCGCCACCCGGCCCGGTTGCTGCGCCATCCGCCCCTGTCGCGGGTCCGTCCGCGCCTGCTGCGCCGAGCGCGGCACCGGCTGCGCCGGCTGCGCCGGGCCGACCGGGGCCTGCCGTCACGGCACCCGCGGCCCCGCAGGCCGCGCCGGGCTGGGGCGAGCCGGGCCCGTCGACGTTGCCGGCCCGACCGCCGGCGCTGCCGCCCGCGCCGACGATCCTGCCGCCGGCGCCGCGCCAGATCGTGCCCGGCCCGTGGAACACCCAGCGGCGCAGCCTGGCGGACATGGCCAACGAGCAGTTGCGCCGGGGCGACCGCAAGGGCGCCCTGGAGCAGGGCATGGAGGGCGCCGGCCGCGACGACTGCCTGCACGCCCCGTCGCGCGAGTCGCCGGCCGGCGGCCTGCTGCAGCTACCGTCGGTGGTCGGGCGTGCCCTGGGCGACCGCTGTCCAAAATAGTCCCGCTGTTACGCCATCCCTTTCCCCTATGGCCCCTGGCCGGGGACGCTCCTACATTTGCGCGGCCGCACGTGCTGCGGCGCGTACAAACAGAGGAGCTCCCATGCGATTCCATCACCTCGCGGCCGCGGCCGGCGTGTTCCTGCTGGCCAACGCCGGCGCGCAGCAGCCCGCCAGCCCGCTGGACACCATCCCCGAGAAGATGCCATTCGATGTTCCCTACGGCGCGCCGATCGGCCTGGAGCGGGCCGAGGCCGTCCTGAATGCCGCCCTGGGCGAAGCGCGCAAGCGCGACTGGAAGCTGGTGTGCGCTGTGATGGACTCCGGCGGCCAGCTGGTCGCCTTCAAGCGCCAGGATGGCGCCCAGCTCGCCTCGATCGACATCGCCCAGCACAAGGCGCGTGCCGCAGCGACGTTCCGCCGCGAGACCAAGGCGTTCGAAGCCGGCATCCAGGGCGGCAACCACTACCTGGTCACCCTCGACGGCGTGATCGGGTCCCGCGGCGGCATCCCGCTGGTGGACGGCGGCCGCATCGTCGGCTCCATCGGCTGCTCCGGCGGCACGGGCTCGCAGGACGAGGCCGCCGCCAAGGCGGGGGTCGCGGCGCTGCGCTGAGCGGAGGCGGTCCGGTGGGGTTCGCGTTGCTCACCGCCACCCTACGAACATCGCGAACAATGTAGGGTGGTGGTGAGCGCAGCGAACCCCACCGCCTCCGCCCGCGGCCCGATTAACCTCCTCCCATGGAACTGCGCCAGCTCCGCTACTTCGCCCGCGTCGTCGAACTCGGTTCCATGAGCCGCGCGGCCCTGGACCTGGGCGTGGTGCAGTCGGCGCTGAGCCAGCAGATCAGCCGGCTGGAGGGCGAGCTCTCGACCCGCCTCCTGCAGCGCACCGCCAAGGGCGTGACGCCGACGGACGCCGGGCTTGCCTTCTTCCGCGAGGCCCAGCTCGCGCTGCGCCACGCCGACGAGGCGAGCCGGGCCGCGCAGCAGGCGCGGCTCTCGGGCAGCGTCAGCATCGGCCTGGCACCCACCACCGCCTCCGTGCTGGGCCTGCCCCTCATGCGCGCGATGGGCGAGCGCTATCCCGACGTGCGCCTGCACATGGTGGAGAGCCTCTCCGGCCACCTCGCCGCCATGCTCAACGCGCGCCAGCTCGATCTGGCGGTCCTGTTCGACACGCACCCGGCGCGCCGCTGGAGCGTGACGCCGCTGCTGGAAGAGAAGCTGTTCGTGATCCAGGCTCGCCGTGCCGGCCGCGCGCTGCCCGCGAAGCTGCGCCTGCGCGAATTGCGCGGCGTGCCGCTGATCCTGCCCAGCCCGGGCCACGGCCTGCGCACGACGCTCGATGCCTCGTTCGCCCGCGCGCACCTGAACCCCGAGGTCGCGCTGGAGATCGATTCGCTCACCATGCTGATGGACGCCGTCGCCGCCGGCCTGGGCGCCACGCTGCAGCCGTGGGCCGCGATCGGTCGCTTCCCCGACGCGCAGGAACGCTTCGAGCTGGCGCAGGTCGCCGATGCGCAGGCGGTGCGCCTCAATTCGCTCTGCAGCCTTTCGGACGACGAGCTGTCGCCTGCCGCACTGGCCGTGCGCGTCGTGCTGGCGGGCTGCGCGCGCGAGCTGGTGCAGGCCGGCCACTGGGGCGGCGCGCGCCTGAGCCATCAGGATTCGTGATACCCCCTTGCGCGGGGCAGGCTTCCCGCGCGCAGGCGGCCGCCGCAGAATGCGCCGCCATGATCGATGTGTTGGTGATCGGCGGCGGCAACGCCGCCCTCTGCGCCGCGCTGATGGCCAGGGAAGCCGGCGCCAGCGTGCTGCTGCTGGAAGCGGCCCCGCGCGCATGGCGCGGCGGCAACTCGCAGCACACCCGCAACCTGCGCTGCATGCACGACGCGCCGCAGGACGTGCTGGTGGAGGCCTACCCGGAAGAGGAGTTCTGGCAGGACCTGCTCAAGGTCACCGGCGGCGCCACCGACGAGAAGCTCGCGCGCCTCGCGATCCGCGCCTCCGGCACCTGCCGGCCCTGGATGCGCAGGCACGGCGTGCGCTTCCAGCCTTCGCTGGCCGGCACGCTGCACCTGTCGCGCACCAATGCCTTCTTCATGGGCGGCGGCAAGGCGCTGGTGAACGCCTATTTCCGCAGCGCCGAGAACCTGGGCGTGCAGGTGCGCTACGACGCGCCGGTGGACCGCCTGGACCTCCAGGACGGTCGCTTCGTCGCGGCCTGCGTCGGCGCGGAGCGCATCGAAGCAAAGACCTGCGTGCTCGCCTGCGGCGGCTTCGAGTCCAACCGCGAGTGGATGCGGGAAGCGTGGGGGCAGAACGAGCGCGGCGAATGGCCGGCGGACAACTTCCTGATCCGCGGCACCCGCTTCAACCAGGGCACGCTGCTGAAGTTCCTGATGGGGCAGGGCGCCGACATCATCGGCGACCCGTCGCAGTCGCACTGCGTCGCGATCGACGCGCGCGCACCGCTGTACGACGGCGGCATCGTCACGCGCGTGGACGCGGTCTCGCTGGGCGTGATGGTCAACCGCGAAGGCCTGCGCTTCTACGACGAGGGCGAGGACTTCTGGCCCAAGCGCTATGCGATCTGGGGCCGGCTGGTCGCCCTGCAGCCGGGGCAGATCGGCTACTGCATCATCGACAGCAAGGCCGTGGGCCGCTTCATGCCGCCGGTGTTTCCCGGCGTGCGCGCGGACAGCTTGCCCGAGCTTGCGCGCGCCATGGCGCTGCCGCAGCAACCCTTCCTGAAGACGCTGGCGGACTTCAACGCGGCCTGCCGCGTCGGCCACTTCGACCACACGGTGCTGGACGACTGCCATACCGAAGGCCTCGCGCCCGTGAAGTCGCACTGGGCCCGCCCCATCGACACGGCGCCCTTCTACGGCTATGCCCTGCGCCCAGGCGTCACCTTCACCTATCTCGGATTGAAAACGAATGAACACGCGGCCGTGCATTTCGGCGGCCGTCCCAGCGAGAACCTGTTCGTCGCGGGCGAGATGATGGCCGGCAACGTGCTGGGCAAGGGCTATACCGCCGGCGTCGGCATGAGCATCGGCACGGCCTTCGGCCGCATCGCCGGAACGAGCGCCGCGGCCGCCGCACGGAAGAAGGGGGTGCAGCATGCAGCAGCTTGATGCGCTGGCCCGCGACGCGATCGCCTTGGCAAACGGCGCGCTGCCGCTGACGGCCAATGAAGCAGAGGCGGCGCGCCAGCTGCAGATCTGCAATGCCTGCCGCTACTGCGAGGGCTTCTGCGCGGTGTTCCCCGCGATGACGCGCCGCCTGGAGTTCGGCAAGGCCGACCTGCATTACCTCGCCAACCTGTGCCACAACTGCGGCGCCTGCCTGCACGCCTGCCAGTACGCGCCGCCGCACGAGTTCGCCGTGGCGTTCCCGCAGGCGATGGCCAAGGTGCGCGGCGAGACCTACCAGCACTACGCATGGCCCGCGGCCTTCGGCGCGCTGTATCGCCGCAACGGCACGGTCGTTGCGCTGGCCCTCGCGGCTGCACTGGCGCTGTTCCTCGTGCTCGCGACGCGCATGGCGGGCAGCGCATTCGGCCAGCCGCTCGCCGGCAACTTCTATGCGGTGTTCCCGCACAACTTCCTGGCGACCGTGTTCGGACTCGTGTTCGCCTTCGCGATCGTCTCCCTGGCCATCGGCGTGCGCCGCTTCTGGCGCGACATCTCGCCGGCCGCGGACCTGCCGCGCGGGCAGGAGCCGCTGCTGGCGGCGGCGCGCGGGCCCGCAGCGGCGGAAGCCACGCACAAAGCGGCTGCGCTCAGCTACCTCGGGGGCGGCCACGGCGACGGTTGCACCAACGAGGACGATCGCTATTCGCTCGCGCGCCGACGCTTCCACCACCTGACCTTCTACGGCTTCCTGCTGTGCCTTGCGGCGACCTGCGTCGCGACCCTGTATCACTACGTGCTGCGCTGGCAGGCGCCCTATCCCGTCACCAGCCTGCCGGTCGTGCTGGGCACACTCGGCGGACTCGGGCTGCTGGCCGGTCCGGCCGGACTGCTGTGGCTCGGCCACCGCCGCCATCCGCTGCAAGGCGACGCGGCGCAACGCCCCATGGACCGCGCCTTCATCTCGCTGCTGCTGCTCACGAGCGCCACCGGCCTGGCGCTGCTCGCGTGGCGTGACACCGCCGCCATGGGCGCGTGGCTCGCCGTCCACCTGGGCGTCGTGCTGGCCTTGTTCCTCACGCTGCCCTATGGCAAGTTCGCCCACGGCGTGTTCCGCAGCGCGGCGCTGTTCAAGCACGCGCTCGAGAAGCGCCTGCCCAGCCGGCTGCAGCTGGGCGCCGATTGAGATTCGATGGTCCATCAAGAAGGAGACAACAGACCATGAGCGCCTTTTCCCGTGCCCGCCGCGTCCTCGTGGCGGCGCTCTCCGCCGCCGGACTCTTCGCCGGCGCGACCGCGCATGCTGCCGATGCCTGGCCATCCAGGCCGATCACGCTGGTCGTGCCCTTCGCCGCCGGCGGCACCACGGATATCCTGGGCCGCATCGTGGCCCAGAAGCTGTCCGATGCGCTCAAGCAGCCGGTGGTGGTCGACAACCGCGCGGGAGCCGGCGGAACGCTGGGCGCGGCGTTCGTGGCTCGCTCGCCGGCGGATGGCCAGACCTTCTTCCTGGCCACGATCGCGCACGCGATCGCTCCCGGGCTCTACAAGAACCTGCCCTACGACTTCACGAAGGATCTCGACCCGGTGGGCCTCGTGGCGACGGTGCCCAACGTGCTGATCGTGAACCCCTCCGTGCCGGCGAAGGACGTTCCCGAGCTGATCGCCTACATCAAGGCGCATCCGGGCCAGGTGAACTACGGCTCCGCCGGCATCGGCAGCACCGAGCACCTCGCGGGCGAGCTGTTCCGCTCCATGACCGGCACCCAGATCTCGCATGTCCCGTACAAGGGCGGGGCGCCCATGATGGCCGACCTCATCGCCGGCCAGATCCAGATGGCGCTGGAGACCAGCCCTTCCGCCTCGCAGCACGTGCGCGCCGGCAAGGTGCGGGCGCTGGCCGTCACGAGCGCGAAGCCCTCGGCGGCGTACCCTGGTGTTCCGACGCTGTCGGAGGCCGGCGTCAAGGGCTACGAGATGATCACGTGGTTCGCGCTGATGGCGCCCCACGGCACCCCCGCGCCCATCGTGCAGCGGGTGCACGCCGAGCTGCAGAAGGCGCTGCTGGAGGCCGACGTGCAGGCGAGCTTCGACAAGCACGGCGTCACGGCGGGCGACATGACGCCGCAGCAGCTGGCCGGCTTCATCCAGGCCGAGACCACGAAATGGGGCCGCATCGTGAAGGAGTCCGGCGCCAAGGCCGAATAGCGTCCGTGTTGCAGGAGGTGCAGCGATGACCAGACCCGGTGTGCTCGAAATCCCCTCCATGAAGGGCCGGTGTCCAGAGGCCGAGTGGCAGGCGCGCGTGGACCTCGCCGCCTGCTACCGGCTGGTGGACCTCTACGGCATGTCCGACATGATGGCCAACCATGTCTCCATGCGGGTGCCGGACGAGGAGGGCGCCTTCCTCATCAACCCGTACGGGATGATGTACGAGGAGATCACGGCCTCCTGCCTGATCAAGGTGGACGTCGAGGGCAACATCCTCTCGAAACCGGACTTCGGCGCGCTGGACTACGGCGTGAACCGCGCGGGCTACGTGATCCACAGTGCGATCCACGCGGCCCGCCCCGAGGTGGGCTGCATCATCCACACGCACAGCTGGGCGTCGATGGCGGTGTCGGCGCTGGATTGCGGGCTGCTGCCGATCACGCAGACGGCCATGCGCTTCCTCAAGATCGGTTACCACGAGTACGAAGGCGTGGTGCTGGACGACCGCGAGAAGGCGTCTCTGATCGCGGACCTCGGGCAGGGCGAGGCGCTGATCCTGCGCAACCACGGCGCGCTGGTCGTGGGCAGGACCGCCGGCGAGTGCTTCAACTGGACGCACCGGCTGGAGCTCGCGTGCCGCTCGCAGATCGCGGCGATGTCGTGCAACACCAAGCTGCGGCCGGTGCCGCAGCAGGTGCTGGAAGAGACCTGGAACAACTACCAGCCCGGGACGCGCAGGCCTTACGGGTTGATGGAGTGGCCCGCGCTGCTGCGGAAGCTGGACCGGCTGGACCCGGGCTACCGCGAGTAGCGACGGGCGGGGCAGTGCAGGCAAGACCCACGAGGAGACAAAGCATGACCCGTTCCGTTCCCCTCACCCGCCGCGAAGTCCTCGTGGCGCTCGCTGCCGGGGCGCCGCTCGCGGCGCTGCCCCAGGCGGGCGACTATCCCGGCAAGCCCGTGCGCGTGCTGGTGGCCTTCACCGCCGGCGGCACGACCGACCTCCTGGCGCGCGCCGTGTGCCAGAAGCTGTCGGAGCGCTTCAGGCAGCCCTTCGTCATCGACAACAAGCCGGGCGCCGGCGGCAATCTCGGCACGGAGATCGCCGCGCGCGCGGCGCCGGACGGCTACACGCTGATCGTCGACTCGGTCGGGCCGATCGCGGTGAATCCCTCCCTCCACAAGAAGCTCGCGATCCATCCGCTGACGGACCTCGTCCCCGTGGTGCAGATCGCCGACGTGCCCAACGTGCTGGTGGTGAACCCCGCGGTGCCGGCCAGGACGCTGGAGGAGTTCGTGACCTATGCGAAGGCCAATCCCGGCAAGCTGAACTACGGGTCCACCGGCATCGGCACCTCCTCGCATCTTTCGGGGTTCATGCTCAGCCAGCGCAGCGGCGCCGAGACCACGCACGTGCCGTACAAGGGCGCCGATGCATTGAAGGACCTGCTCGCGGGCCGCGTGCAGTTCATGTTCGCCACCATCCCCTCGGTGATCCAGCACATCCACGCCGGCAGCCTGCGCGCGCTGGCGGTGTCCAGCACCCGGCGCTCGCGTTCGCTGCCTGACGTGCCCACGGTGGCGGAGAAGGGCTTTCCCGGCTTCGAGGCCGGGTCCTGGTTCGGCTTCTTCGCGCCGCAGGGCACGCCGGAGCCGGTGATCGCGGAATTGAACAAGGCCGTCAACGAGGTGCTGCCCTCGCTGGAGGCGCAGATGGTCCGCGAGGGCGCCGATCCGGTCGGCGGTTCGCCGAAACAGTTCGCCGACTTCGTGCGGAAGGAGTACGAGAAGTGGAAGGTCATCGTGCGGGATTCGGGAGCGACCGCGGAGTGAACATCCTGCTGTCGCGAGCGGCGGCCGACGCGCTGCGGGAAGAAGTCGCGCGCGCGCTCGAGGGCGTGCCGTATCGCCTGTGCACGCCGGAGGACGGGGTGGACGCGGACATCGCCTTCGTGAGCCGCGACGTCACGGGCCTCTCGACCAAGCACGACATCCTCCCGGCGACGCAGCGCTTCTACGACGCGCTGGCCCGCTCGCAGCGTCTGCGCTGGGTGCACGTGCACTCGGCCGGCGCCGACCGGGACATCTACGTGCAACTGCGCGAACGCGGCGTGCAGCTCACCACGTCGTCCGGTGCGAACGCGCTGATCGTGGCCCAGACCGCGCTGGCCGGCGTGCTGGCGCTGGCGCGCCACTTTCCCCGGCTGTGGCAGGCGCAGCGCGAGCGGCGCTGGGCTTCGCTGATGGGGGACACGCTGCCGCGCGACCTGGAAGGACAGCATGCCGTGGTGGTCGGATGGGGGCCGATCGGCCAGGAGCTCGCACGGCTGCTGCAGGCGGTCGGGCTCAGGGTGACGATCGTGCGGCACCAGGACAAGCCGGCCGGTGGCCTCGCGACCGTCACCACGGCCCGCTGGCAGGACGTCCTGCCTTCGGCGGACTGGCTGCTGCTGGCGTGCCCGCTGAATGCGGGAACCCGGGGACTGGTGGATGCCGCTGCGCTGGCGCGATTGCCCGCGCATGCGCACTTCGTGAACGTTGCACGGGGAGAAATCGTCGACGAACCCGCGCTGATCGCCGCCCTGCAGCAGGGGCGGCTTGCGGGCGCCTATCTGGACGTCTTCACGCACGAGCCGCTGCCGGCGGATTCGCCCCTGTGGACGATGCCCCACGTGATCGTCACGCCGCACAGCGCCGGGCCTTCGGCCGGCAACCCCGCCCGGCAGGCCCGCATGTTCCTGGACAACCTGCGCCGCTGGCGCGCTGGCGAGCCGCTGCGCAACCTCGCCAGCGACTGACACGGCAAGACAAGACAAGAGGAGACGAAGATGGACCTGCAACTCTCGGACAAGACCGCGCTGGTGACCGGCGCTTCCACCGGCATCGGCCGCGGCATCGCCCTCGTGCTGGCGGCCGAAGGCGTGCAGCTCGCCGTGGCCGCGCGCCGCGTGCAACTGCTGGAAGACCTGGCGCGCGACATCGTCGAGCGCGGCGGCAAGCGCCCCATCGTGATCGGCTGCGACCTCTACGAACAGGACGCGGCGGCGCGGCTGGCCGGCGCGGCGGTGCAGGGCCTGGGGCACGTCGACATCCTGGTGAACAACGCGGGCGGCTCGCGCAGCTTCACCGACCTGCACGTGAGCGAGGAGCGCTGGCAGGAAGCGATGACGCTCAACTTCCATCGTCCGCGCCAGGTCGCCGACGCGCTGATCGACGGGATGATCGCGCGCAACTGGGGCCGCATCATCAACATCACGGGCAAGAGCGAGCCGGAACACGTCAACGGCGCCTTCTGCGCCAAGGCCGGTATCCACAGCTGGGCGAAGGGGCTCTCGCGCATGGTCGGCAAGCACGGCATCACGGTGAACTGCGTGCCGCCGGGACGCATCCACTCGGAGCAGATCCTGCGCAACTACTCGCCGGAGTACCGCCAGTGGCAGTCGGACCACGAGATCCCGGTGGGGCGCTATGGCGAGCCGGAGGAACTGGCGAACCTCGTGGCCTTCCTCGCCTCGCCGCGGGCCGCCTATATCACCGGCGCCGTGATCCCGGTCGATGGGGGTTTGCGCCGGTACCAGTTCTGAGCCGTCGTGTGTAGGGTGGTGGTGAGCGCAAGCGAACCCCACCGCAGGAGCCTCCATGACGACAACGATCCGCCGCCGCAGCTTCATCGTCGGCGCCGCGGCCGCCCTGGCGCTGCCCTGGCTGCGCGCGCAATCGGCCTGGCCGACCAAGGCGGTCCGCTTCCTGGTGCCCTTCGCACCGGGCGGGACTTCAGAGATCGTGGCGCGCTCGGTGGCCGCGGAACTGACCAGGCAACTGGGCCAGACCGTGTACGTGGAGAACAAGCCGGGCGGCGCCGGCGTGGTCGCCATGTCGGAAGCGGCGCATGCCGCGCCCGACGGCCACACCATCATCCTGGGCCACGTGGGCACGCTGGCAGTGAACCCGTACATGCTCTCCAACCAGCCGTACGACGTGAACAAGGACTTCGTGCCGGTCACGCTGCTGGCCAAGGTGCCCAACGTGTTCGTGATCCATCCCGACGTGCCGGCGAAGAACTTCGCCGAGTTCGTGGCCCATGCCAAGGCCAATCCTGGCAAGCTGAGCTACGGCTCGGCGGGCAACGCCAGCGCTGGCCACCTGGCGATGGAGTACCTGAAGCTGGTGACGGGCATGTTCATCACGCACATCCCGTACCGCGGCACGGGCCCGCAGCTCACGGACCTGCTCGCCGGCCGCACGCAGGCCTCGTCGGCCGGCATGCCGGCGCTGGGCGCGCACATCCGCGCCGGCAAGCTGCGTGCGATCGCCGTCGGCACGCACGAGCGCATCCCGGCGCTGCCGGACGTGCCCACGGTGCAGGAGATGGGCTACAAGGACTTCGAGACCTCGCAGTGGTACGGCATCCTGGCGCCGGCGGGCACGCCTGCGGACGTCGTGAAGCGGCTCCAGGAAGAGTCGCACAAGGCACTGCGCTCGAGCGCGGTCACGGAACGCTTCGCCACCGACAACGCGGTGGGCGGCGGCGGCCCGCCGCAGGAGTTCGCGGCATTCATCGCGCGGGAACAGAAGACCTGGAGCGACATCGTGAAGCGCGCCCGGATCAAGGCGGATTGACTATTCCCCCGGTCCCCGGATGCTCGGGTCCGAATACACCGCCGACAGCGGGTAGCGCACCCCCTTCAGGTAATCCTCCATGCACCGCAGCACCAGAGGGCTGCGGTGGCGGTCGGCGGTGGCGCGCAGTTCGTCGGCGGTCATCCACAGGGTGCGCACGATGCCGAAGTCCAGGGCCCGGCCGATCTCCTCTTCCAGCAGCTCGCCGGTGAAGGCGAAGCGCAGGTAGGTGATGTCCTCGCCCGTGGTCGCGCGCTGGAAGCGGGAGACGTAGATTCCCAGCAGGTGGGTCGGGCGGATGCGCCAGGCCGTTTCCTCCAGCGCCTCGCGGGCGCACCCCTCGGCCGGCGTCTCGCCGGGGTCCAGGTGTCCGGCGGGATTGTTGATGCGCAATCCCTCCGATGTTTCTTCCTCGATCATCAGGAAGCGCCCGTCCCGCTCGATCACGGCGGCCACGGTGACGCTCGGTCGCCAGCGGTTGTCCATGGCGCATTATGTTGTTCTTCAGCAGAATGAGGGCCTCGCCGGCCCCGCACGACTCCATGCTCCGAACCGCCATTGCGCTCCTCGCTGCACTTGCCGCCCTGGCTGCCGGTGCGCAGACCAGCCTTCCGGCGATCCAGGCCCCGCCACCTGCGGCCAACCCCTACGGCCTGGCGGCGCTCTGGGCGCAGGGCGACATCGTGTCGCGCCTGACCATCGTGCTGCTGGCGATCATGTCGCTCGCGAGCTGGTACGTGCTGGTCGCCAAGCTGCTGGCGCAGTCGCGCATGGGCGGGCAGGGGCGCGTGGCCAACGAACGCTTCTGGAAGGCCGAGACCGTGCAGCAGGGCGCCGCGGCGCTGCAGGCCGGCAGCCCCTACCGCTTCATTGCGGAGTCGGCGATCGAGGCGACCCGCAAGCACGACGGCCTGATCGGCAAGGTGGACCTCAACACCTGGGTTGCGCAGAGCATCGAGCGCGCCGTGGGCACCGTGCACAGCCGCACGCAGGAAGGCCTGGCGGTGCTCGCGACCGTCGGCTCCACGGCGCCCTTCGTGGGCCTGTTCGGCACCGTCTGGGGCATCTACAACGCGCTGGTGCGCATCGGCGCTTCGGGGCAGGCGTCCATCGACAAGGTCGCGGGCCCGGTGGGCGAGGCCCTCATCATGACGGCGATCGGCCTCGCCGTCGCCGTGCCCGCGGTGCTGGGCTACAACTGGCTGGTGCGGCGCAACAAGGTGGCGATGGACACGGTGCGGGCCTTCGGTTCCGACCTGCACACGGTGCTGCTCGCCACGGGCGGCAAGGGAGCCTGAGCTTGGGCATCTCCTACCGCGACCCGGCCGAAGGCGACGACGCGCTGATCGCGCAGATCAACACCACGCCCCTGGTGGACGTGATGCTGGTGCTGCTGATCATCTTCCTCATCACCATCCCGGTCGTGAACAGCACGATCGCCGTGCAGCTGCCGCGCGAGCGCAACGAGCGACAGGACGCGCAGCAGGAGAACGTGATCGTCACGGTGGACGCGAACGGCGGCCTGTGGTGGTTCGACACCCGGCTGCCGGACGCGCAGTCCCTGCAGGAGCTGCTGGTGAAGATCGCTGCCATGCAGCCACAGCCCGAGCTGCACATCCGCGGCGACGTCCGCGCCGAGTACGACGCGGTCGGCCGCGTGGTGCTGGCGGCGCAGCGCGCGGGCATCGCCCGCGTCGGCTTCCTCACCGAACCGCCTCCGCGCTGACCCATGCTGATCCGCACCGGCACCGAGCCCGATCCCGAGCCGATGGTGGACATCAACACCACGCCGCTGGTGGACGTGCTGCTGGTGCTCCTGGTCATGCTGATCGTCACCATCCCGATCCAGCTGCAGGCCGTGAGCCTGGAGATGCCGGGACGCAATGCGCCCCCTCCCACGGAGCCGCCGGTGGTGGTGCGGCTGGACATCGACGCGGCGGGCCGTTTCCTGTGGAACGGCGAGCCGCTGGCCGACCGCGCGGCCCTCGACGCGAAGCTGCACGAGGCCGCGGGCCAGGCGCAGCAGCCCGAGGTCCACGTGCGGCCGGACCGGCGCGCCAAGTACGACGCCGTGGCCGCGGCGCTCACCACCGCGCAGCACGAGGGGCTGGTGAAGATCGGGATCGTCGGGATGGAGCAGTTCGAGCCATGAATCCGGAGGACGCGGCCGAGCTGGTGCTCATGGCGGCCGTGATTCCCCTCTGGGTGCTCGCCGGCCTGGTGGACTGGTGGTGCCACCGACGCACGGCGATCGAGCGCACCAGCGGCTGGCGCGAGAACGCCTTCCACTGGCTCCTGCTGGCGCAGGTGGGGATTGCCCTGCTGACGGTCGCCTTGCTCGAGATCGACGCGGCCGTGCTGCTGCTGGTGCTTGCCGCCTTCCTGATGCACGAGGCGAGCACCTTCATCGAGCTGCGTTACGTCGTGCCGCTGCGCGAGGTGCGGCCGCTGGAGCAGATGGTGCACAGCTTCATGGAGATCCTGCCACTGGTGGTGCTCGCGCTGCTGGCCGTGCTGCGATGGGACCAGGTCGCAGCGTTGGCCGGAGCGGGCGCGCCGGACTTCTCGCTGCGCGCGAAAGGCGAACCCTGGCCGGCTGCCTACTTGGCGAGCCTCGCGCTCGCGGTGCTGCTGCTCAACGTCCTGCCGCTCGCGGAAGAAGGCGTGCGCTGCTGGCGCGCGCGCAGCGGCTAGGCCTCGTACTCCGTGGCGCCCTGCACCCACATGAACGACTGCAGGTCGATCATGTCGCGCGCCTTGAACCCGGGCTTGCGGTCCAGGTCGCGACGCAGCACCGCGGCGAAGGTCAGCAGGTCCTGGTACAGCGGCCACGACGGGACGGGCTTGTAGCCCAGCGCGTAGCCGTACAGGTGCGCTGCCTTGCGCGTCGCGCGCGGCTTGAAGAACAGGTGGCGGTCAGGTCGCGCGATGAAGCCGAACACGGTGGCCACGGGCCAGGTGAGCACCTTGCTCTGGCGCTGCGGCAGGTCCGCCAGCGCCTCCACCCAGTCGGCGAAGCGGCGATGGGACGATCCATGGCCATAGAGGAAGGCGTACAGCTCCGTCGCGAACAGGCGGGCGCCGGCCGGCGTCTTCACGGCGTCCCGCAGAGCCATGCGCTCGAAGGAGAACAGCAGGTTGGCGCGCGCCTCGATGCGGACCGCGGCGTCGGCGATGACGCGGAACTCGCCGCGCGCCAGCAGCTTGCGGAAGGATGCGGGAGCGAGTTCGGTCTCCCATTCGAGGTGGGCGCGCTCCTTGTGCGAGCGCTCGGCCACCAGGTAGGTCTCGTCTTCGAAGCCTTCGGGATAGAACAGTTCGAACTTCCGCCGGCATTGCGCCGCGCCGAGGTAGATGACGTTGGACGCGCCGGCGCCGGAGAGCGGATGGGGGAGGAAAGCCGTACGTGCCATCCGGCCAGTGTTCGGTAGGCATCAAGCTCAGCAGCGTCAGACGAGACGCCGCCGGCCTGTAGGACTCATGCCGACGTGGCTAAACGCAACTCGGCAATTTCGGATGGCGCACCAATTCGCTTCGGCGGACCCCAGTATCCTGTGCCACGGCTGACATAAACCCAGAGACGGCCCAGCTGGTGCAGCCCGGCCGTGTATGGTTGCTGCAGCGGCACGAACCAGGTCCAGGGCAGGAACTGGCCGCCGTGCGTATGGCCCGAGAGCTGCAGGTCGAAGCCGGCCTGCGCCGCGGCCGGCGCGCTGCGGGGCTGGTGGGCCAGCAGGATGCGTGGAGCACCTTCGGGCGCGCCGGCGAGGGCCGCGGCGGGGTCGCTGCGGTGCGCGGGATCGAAATGATGCCCGCCGTAATCGGGCACGCCCGCCAGCACCAGCGACGCACCTTCGTGCTGCAGCACGACGTGCTCGTTGTGCAGCACGCGGATGCCGAGCCGCTGCAGTTCGGCCATCCAGCCGTGCACGCCGGAGTAGTACTCGTGGTTGCCGGTCACGAAGAAGACGCCGTGGCGCGCGCGCAGGTCCGCCAGCGGCGCGACGTGCGCGCGCAGCTCGGCCACCGCACCGTCCACGAGGTCGCCGGTGATCGCCACCACGTCGGGCTCCAGCGCGTTCACGCGGTCGACGATCGCCTGCAGGTAGGCGGCCTTGATCGTCGGGCCCACGTGGATGTCGCTGATCTGGACGATGCGGAAGCCTGCCAGCGCCGGCGGCAGCGCGGGCAGCGGCACGGCCACGCGCTTCACGCGCGCGGGCAGCCGCGCGTTCAGGAAACCGATGGCGGTGAGCAGGAGCGCGAGCAGGGGGACGGCTTCGCCGCTGGCCTGTGCGACCTGCGGCCCGCCGGCCAGGGCCAGCACGAGCAGCGCGCCGTCACGCAGCAGCGTCAGCACGAACAGCGAGGAGAACAGGCCCATGGCCAGCATGCCCACCCACGTGAGCCGGTCGGCGGCGGGACCGCGCACGCGGATCACGCGGCGCGCGAGCAGGCCGGCGGGAACGAGGAAGGCCGATGCGAGCAGCCAGGCCGCGAACGCCCACCCGGCCACGGCGGGCAGCACCGGGACGAGGCGGGCGCCGATGTAGAAGTGCAGGGCGGCGGAGAGGGCGAAGACGGTGATGAGGGACATGGCGGATGCGTGCGCGACGGCCGGACGGCATCCGGCGTCGCCGGGAAAGAACAGATGGTAGGCGAGCGTTGACCAGGCTTGCCCGCGGTCAAGCGTTCCCGGGAGCGGCCGGCTTTAGAGTGGGCGGCCGCGGAACCTCAACAAGCCATCATGTAAGCTTGGGTTCAGGTTCAGAAAATCAACAGCTCCCCCCATCGAGGAGAAGAGTCCATGCAAACCGCAGCTCCTGCCGTGCCGTCGGCGGGTGAATCCACCGTGGCCCTCGCACCGGAACCGGCCCGGGCGCCCCAGCTGATCGGCGTTCCCCGGGAAACGTTCCCGGGCGAGAAGCGCGTCGCCACGGTCCCGGACGTGGTCGCCAAGCTCGTCAAGCTGGGCTTCGCCGTCGCGGTGGAAAGCGGCGCCGGCGATGCGTCCAACTTCGCCGACGACACCTACCGCGCCGCGGGCGCCGAGGTGGTGCCGGATGCGGCGCAGCTCTGGTCGCGCGCCGACATCGTGTTCAAGGTGCGTCCGCCGGCGCCGGAGGAAGTGCGCATGCTGCGCGAGGGCGCGACGCTGATCGGCTTCGTCTGGCCCGCGCAGAACCCCGAGCTGATGCAGCAGCTGGCCGCCCGGCGGGCCACCGTGCTCGCGATCGATTCGCTGCCGCGCCAGCTCTCGCGCGCGCAGAAGATGGATGCGCTCACTTCCATGGCGGGCATCAGCGGCTACCGGGCCGTGATCGAGGCCGCCAATGCCTTCGGCCGCTTCTTCAACGGCCAGGTGACCGCCGCGGGCAAGATCCCGCCGGCCCGCGTCTTCATCGCGGGCGCCGGGGTGGCCGGCCTGGCTGCGATCGGCACCGCGGCCAACCTGGGCGCCATCGTGCGTGCCAACGACACGCGCGCCGAGGTGGCGGACCAGGTCGTGTCGCTGGGCGGCGAATTCGTCAAGGTCGACTACGAGGAAGAGGGCTCGGGCGGCGGCGGCTACGCCAAGGTCATGAGCGAAGGCTTCCAGCAGGCCCAGCGCGCGATGTACGCGCGCGAGGCCAGGGACGCCGACATCATCATCACGACCGCCCTGATCCCCGGCAAGCCCGCGCCCAAGCTGATCACCGCGGAGATGGTGCGCAGCATGAAGCCGGGCAGCGTCATCGTCGACATGGCCGCCGAGCAGGGCGGCAACTGCGAGCTGACCGAGCCCGGCCAGGCCGTGGTGAAGCACGGCGTCACCATCGTCGGCTACACCGACCTGGTGAGCCGCCTGGCCAAGCAGTCCTCCACGCTCTATTCGACGAACCTGCTGCGCCTCGCCGAGGAACTGTGCAAGGCCAAGGACGGCCGCATCGACGTCAACATGGACGACGATGCCATCCGCGGGCTCACGGTGATCAAGGAAGGCAACATCACCTGGCCGCCCCCACCGCCCAAGATCCCGGCCGCGGCCCCCAAGGCCAAGCCGTCCGCGGCACCGGTCGCCGCGCCCAAGGGGCACGGCCACGGCGCGAGCGAGCCGATGTCGGCCAAGTCGCTGGCCATCGTGTTCGGCGTCGGCGCGCTGCTGTTCCTGCTGGTGGGCCTGTACGCGCCGCTGACCTTCCTGTCGCACTTCACCGTGTTCGTGCTCGCGTGCTTCGTGGGCTACATGGTGATCTGGAACGTGACACCCTCGCTCCACACCCCGCTCATGAGCGTGACCAACGCCATCTCCTCGATCATCGCCATCGGGGCGCTGATCCAGGTTTCGCCGCCCATGACCGGGACGGCGGCCGACCGGCCGACGCACATCATCCTGGCCCTCGCCGTCCTCGCGCTGGCGCTGACGGCCGTCAACATGTTCGGCGGCTTCGCGGTGACGCGGCGCATGCTGGCGATGTTCCGCAAGTAAGGGAGGACGGACATGAACGCAAGCCTTGCCACCGTCTCCTACATCGGTTCCACCATCCTCTTCATCCTGAGCCTGGGCGGCCTGTCGAACCCGGAGACGGCCCGCCGCGGCAACGTCTTCGGCATGATCGGCATGGCGATCGCCGTGCTGGCCACGGTCCTCGGCCCGCGCGTCACGCCGGCCGGCCTGCCGCTGATCATCGGGGCGCTGGTCATCGGCGGCAGCGTCGGCCTGCTTGCCGCGAAGAAGGTGCAGATGACGCAGATGCCGGAGCTGGTCGCGCTGATGCACAGCCTGGTCGGCCTCGCGGCCTGCCTGGTCGGCTTCGCCAGCTACATCGACACCACCACCGTCTTCCCGACGCTGGCCGAGAAGTCCATCCACGAGATGGAGATCTACATCGGCATCCTGATCGGCGCAGTGACGTTCTCCGGATCGATCATTGCCTTCGGCAAGCTCTCCGGCAAGATCGGCGGCAAGCCCCTGCTGCTGCCGGCGCGCCACTGGATCAACCTGATCGGCCTGCTGGTCGTCCTCTGGTTCGGCCGCGCCTTCCTGCATGCCGAGACCGTCCAGGACGGCATGATCGCGCTGGTGGTGATGACCGTCATCGCGCTGCTGTTCGGCGTACACATGGTGATGGCCATCGGCGGCGCCGACATGCCGGTGGTGGTCTCGATGCTCAATAGCTACTCGGGCTGGGCCGCCGCCGCCACCGGCTTCATGCTGAGCAACGACCTGCTGATCGTGGTGGGCGCGCTGGTCGGCTCCTCGGGCGCCATCCTGTCGTACATCATGTGCCGCGCGATGAACCGCAACTTCCTGAGCGTGATCGCGGGCGGCTTCGGCACCGGCGGCGGCGCGCCCGCGGCCAGGGGCGATGCGGCGCAGCCCGCCGGCGAGGTGTCGCCGATCAGCGCGGCCGAGACGGCGGAGTTGCTGCGCGAGTCCAGGAGCGTCATCATCGTCCCCGGCTACGGCATGGCGGTGGCGCAGGCGCAGCACACGGTCTTCGAGATCACGAAGCTGCTGCGCGAGAAGGGCGTCAACGTGCGCTTCGGCATCCACCCCGTGGCGGGGCGCATGCCGGGCCACATGAACGTGCTGCTCGCCGAGGCCAAGGTGCCGTACGACATCGTGCTGGAGATGGACGAGATCAACGAGGACTTCCCGGACACGGACGTGGCCATGGTGATCGGCGCCAACGACATCGTGAACCCCGCCGCCCAGGAAGACCCGGCCAGCCCGATCGCCGGCATGCCGGTGCTGGAGGTGTGGAAGGCCAAGACGTCCATCGTCATGAAGCGCAGCATGGCCTCGGGTTACGCGGGAGTGGACAATCCCTTGTTCTACAAGGACAACAACCGCATGCTGTTCGGCGACGCCAAGAAGATGCTGGACGAAGTCCTGGCCGCGCTGAAGGCCTGAACCGTACGAGGAGACAACAAGAATGAACACCCGCCCCTGGCTCGCCGCCTATCCCGCCGGCGTGCCGGCCGACATCGATCCGTCGCAGTACCACTCGCTGGTGCAGCTGATGGAGGAGAGCTTCCAGAAGTACGCCGCGCGGCCTGCCTATGCCTTCATGGGCAAGGACGTGAGCTACGGCGAGACGGACTCGCTCAGTCGCGCCTTCGCGGCCTACCTGCAGGGCCTGGGCCTCGTGAAGGGGGACCGCGTCGCGATCATGATGCCCAACGTGCCGCAGTACCCGGTGGCCGTGGCGGCCATCCTGCGCGCCGGCTTCGTGGTGGTGAACGTCAACCCGCTGTACACGCCGCGCGAGCTGGAGCACCAGCTGAAGGACTCGGGCTCCAAGGCGATCGTCATCATCGAGAACTTCGCCAACACGCTGCAGCAGTGCATCGCCAACACGCCCGTCAAGCACGTCGTGCTGGCCAGCATGGGCGACATGCTGGGCGGCCTGAAGGGCGCGCTGGTGAACTACGTGGTGCGCAAGGTCAAGAAGATGGTGCCCGCCTACAGCCTGCCGGGTGCCGTGAAGTTCAAGGAAGCCATCGACCGCGGACAGCGCGGCACCTTGCGCAAGCCCGAGATCAAGCCCGACGACGTGGCGGTGCTGCAGTACACCGGCGGCACGACGGGCGTGTCCAAGGGTGCGGTGCTCCTGCACCGTAACGTGATCGCCAACGTGCTGCAGTCCGAGGCCTGGAACAAGCCGGTGATGGACAAGGTGCCGGCCGGCGAACAGCCCACGGCCATCTGCGCGCTGCCGCTGTATCACATCTTCGCCTTCACGGTCGGCATGATGCTGAGCCTGCGCACGGGCGGCCGGCTGATCCTGATCCCGAACCCGCGCGACCTGCCGGCGGTGCTGAAGGAGCTCTCGCGCTACACGTTCCACAGCTTCCCCGCGGTGAACACGCTGTTCAACGGCCTGGCGAACCACCCGGACTTCAACAAGGTCGACTGGTCGCACCTGAAGGTGTCCGTGGGGGGCGGAATGGCGGTGCAGGGCGCGGTCGCCAAGCTGTGGCTGGAAAAGACCGGCTGCCCCGTGTGCGAAGGCTACGGCCTGTCGGAGACCTCGCCTTCGGCGAGCTGCAACCCGGTGACCAGCACCGAGTTCACGGGCACGATCGGCGTGCCGCTGCCGTCCACCTTGATGAAGTGCGTCGACGACAACGGCGTCGAGGTACCGCAGGGCCAGGCAGGCGAGATCGCGATCAAGGGCCCGCAGGTGATGGCGGGCTACTGGCAGCGGCCGGATGAGACCGCGAAGGTCATGACGGCCGACGGTTACTTCAAGAGCGGCGACATCGGCGTGATGGACGAGCGCGGCTACTTCAAGATCGTGGACCGCAAGAAGGACATGGTCCTGGTCTCGGGCTTCAACGTCTATCCGAACGAGGTCGAGGACGTGGTCATGCAGATGCCAGGCGTGGCCGAATGCGCCGTGGTGGGGGTGCCTGACGAGAAGACCGGCGAGGCGGTGAAGCTGGTGATCGTCAAGCGCGACGACGCCCTGACGGCCGAGAAGGTCAAGGAGTTCTGCCGCTCCAACCTCACCGGCTACAAGCAGCCGCGGGTGATCGAGTTCCGCACGGACCTGCCGAAGACCCCGGTGGGGAAGATCCTGCGGCGGGAGCTGCGGGACAAGAAGTAACGCTCCGTCGCCCCCGCGGAGGCGGGGCCCAGGGCTTCCGGGAAAGCGCGCGTTGCGCGCTTTTTCTTTGGGGCGCCCTGGATTCCCGCCTCCGCGGGAATGACGAGGGCATGCGGGAATGACGGGGGACAACCCTGGCGCGATTCCTGCCTGTGGCTGGCGCGTCCGACCGCATTCCCCCTGATGACAATCCCCTGAGCCAGCGCACAATCTCGCCCCATGCTGCGTTTCCTCCTGACCCGCCTGTCGCTGGTCATCCCGACGTTCATCGGGATGACGCTGCTGGCGTTCTTCCTGATCCGGCTGGTCCCCGGCGACCCGATCGAGACGATGGCCGGCGAGCGCGGCATCGATGCCGCGCGCCACGAGAAGCTGGTGAAGGAATACGGCTTCGACAAGCCCGTCCTGGTGCAATACGGCATCTACATCGAGCGCGTGCTGCATGGCGACCTGGGCAAGTCCATCGTCACGCAGGAGCCGGTGATCCGCGAGTTCGGGGCGCTGTTCCCCGCGACCATCGAGCTGGCCGTCTGCGCCATCCTGTTCGCCCTGGTCCTGGGCATTCCGGCCGGCATCCTGGCGGCGGTGAAACGCAACTCGGTGTTCGACCACGGCGTCATGGCCACCTCGCTCACCGGTTACTCCATGCCGATCTTCTGGTGGGGCCTGCTGCTGATCCTGCTGTTCTCGGTGCAGCTGGGGCTGACGCCGGTGTCCGGTCGGATGGCGGTGGAGTACTTCATCGAGCCGAAGACCGGCTTCCTGCTGATCGACTCGCTGCTGTCGGACGACAAGGGCGCGTTCTGGTCGGCGGCGCAGCACCTCATCCTGCCCACCATCGTGCTCGGAACCAATCCGCTCGCGGTGGTGGCGCGCATGACGCGGTCGGCCATGCTGGAGGTGCTGGGCGAGGACTACATCCGCACCGCGCGCGCCAAGGGCCTGCCGCCGCTGCGCGTGATCGGCGTGCATGCGCTGCGCAATGCGCTGATCCCGGTGGTGACGGTGATCGGCCTGCAGGTGGGCGTCCTGTTCACCGGCGCCATCCTCACCGAGACCATCTTCTCCTGGCCCGGCGTGGGCAAGTGGCTGATCGAGGCGATCAGCCGCCGCGACTATCCGGTGCTGCAGGGCGGCATGCTGCTGCTGGGCGTGGTGGTGATGACCGTCAACCTGCTGGTGGACCTGACCTACGGCCTGATCAACCCGCGCATCCGCCAGGGAGGCCACTGACATGAGCAGCGTGGTCCCTTCGGCCGTGTCGCCCGCGCCGCAGCCACCTGGCCCGTGGCGCGAGTTCTGGATCGCCTTCTCGGCCAACCGCGGCGCGGTGATGGGCCTGGGCGTCGTCGCCTTCCTGCTTCTGCTCGCGCTGTTCGCGCCGTGGGTCGCGCCGCATGCGCCCGATGCGACCAATCCCGCGGCCTTCCTCAAGCCGCCGGCCTGGCAGCAAGGCGGTGCCTGGACGAACCCGCTGGGCACCGATGCGATCGGCCGCGACATCCTCTCGCGCCTGATCTGGGGCTCGCGCCTGTCGCTGTCGATCGGCATCGCCGTCGTGGCGCTGTCGGTGGCCGTGGGCATCGCGCTGGGCCTGGTGGCCGGCTTCGCGCGCGGCATCACCGAGATCTTCATCATGCGGCTGATGGACATCATCCTCACGCTGCCCAGCCTGTTGCTGGCCATCGTGATCGTGGCCATCCTGGGCCCCGGCCTGGTCAACGCGATGCTGGCGGTAGCGGTCGTCGTGCTGCCGCACTACGTGCGCATCACGCGCGCCTCGGTGATCGCGGAAGTCTCGCGGGACTACGTGACCGCGGCGCGCGTCAGCGGCGCCGGCACCTTGCGCCTCATGTTCAGCGAGGTGCTGCCCAATTGCGCCGCGCCCCTGATCGTGCAGGCCTCCCTGGGCGTGTCCACCGCCATCCTCGACGCGGCGGCCCTGGGCTTCCTGGGCCTGGGTGCGCAGCCGCCTGCACCCGAGTGGGGCACCATGCTGGCCGACGCGCGCGAGTTCGTGCTGCGTGCCTGGTGGGTGGTCACCTTCCCGGGCCTGATGATCCTGGCCGCGGTGCTGGCGTTCAACCTGCTGGGGGATGGGTTGCGCGATGCGCTGGATCCCAAGTTGAAGCGGTGATGGAGAACGAGCAGATGGAACGCAGAAGTCGCAAAAGGAGCGCAAAAGTCGCAGAACGAAAACATGAAGACGTTCTGCGACTGTTGTGTTCCTTTCGCGACTTCTGCGTTCAAAGGAGCCTCGCATGAGCACCCCCCTCCTTGAGATCGAAGACCTCCACGTCGACTTCCCGACGCAGGGCAGCGTCATGCACGCGGTGGATGGCGTGAGCCTCACGCTGGAGCAGGGCGAGGTGCTGGGCATCGTCGGCGAGTCCGGGTCCGGGAAGAGCGTGACCATGATGGCGCTCATGGGCCTCATCGCCTTTCCCGGGCGCGTGCGCGCGAAGAAGCTGCGCTTCGCCGGCAACGACCTCCTGGGCATCAGCGACCGCGAGCGGCGGCGGCTGGTCGGCAAGGACATGGCGATGATCTTCCAGGAGCCGACGACCAGCCTGAACCCCTGCTTCACCATCGGCTGGCAGCTGATGGAGGCCTTGCGCCAGCACTCGCCGCTGGACAAGAGGAGCGCGCAGCGGCACGCCATCGAGCTGCTGGAGCAGGTCGGCATCCCGGCCGCGGCCGCGCGCATGAACGACTACCCGCACCAGCTGTCCGGCGGCATGAACCAGCGAGTGATGATCGCGATGGCGATTTCCTGCAACCCGCGCCTGCTGATCGCCGACGAACCGACGACGGCGCTGGACGTGACGATCCAGGCGCAGATCCTGGACCTGCTGCGCAACTTGCAGCAGGAACGCGGCATGGCCCTGGTCCTGATCACGCACAACATGGGCGTGGTGAGCGAGATGGCGCAGCGGGTCGCGGTGATGTACGCGGGCCAGGTGATGGAGCAGCAGCGCGTCGAGCGCCTGTTCGCCGAGCCGCAGCATCCCTACACGGAGGCGCTCCTTGCCGCGCTTCCGGAGCAGGGCGAGGCCGGGCACCGGCTCGCGACGATTCCCGGCGTGGTGCCGGGCGTGTTCGACCGTCCCCGCGGCTGCCTGTTCGCGCCGCGCTGCGCCTACGCCACCGCGTATTGCCAGGCCGCACGGCCCGAGCTGCGCGACTGGCGGGGCGGCCAGGTGCGCTGCCACTATCCATTGGGCGACGACTCGCGCAACGCGCGCATCGAGAAGGACGTTCCGCTGCACGCGGAGGCGGTGCAATGAGCAAGGTCGTCGTCGAAGCGAAGGACCTGCGCAAGGTCTACCCGATCCGCCGCGGGATGTTCCGCGAGCCGGCACAGCTGCAGGCCGTGGGCGGCGTTTCCTTCACGCTGGAAGAAGGCAAGACGCTGGCGGTGGTGGGCGAGTCCGGCTGCGGCAAGTCCACGCTGGCGCGCATGGTGTCGCTGATCGAGAAGCCCACCGAAGGCTCGCTGGTCCTGGACGGCACCGATGCCGTGCAGACGCCCGCCGCCGAGCGCCGGCGCCTGCGCCAGGCGGTGCAGCTCGTGTTCCAGAACCCCTATGGTTCGCTCAATCCGCGCAAGAAGATCGCTGCGATGCTCGATGCGCCGCTCGCGATCAACTCCAACCTGAAGCCCGCCGAGCGCGCCGAGCGCGCGCGCGCGATGCTGCAGCAGGTGGGCCTGCGGCCCGAATACGCCAACCGCTATCCCCACATGTTCTCCGGCGGCCAGCGCCAGCGCATCGCGATCGCGCGCGCGCTGATGCCGGGCCCCAAGCTGGTCGTCGCGGACGAGCCGGTGTCGGCGCTGGACGTATCGATCCAGGCGCAGGTGCTGAACCTGCTGGCCGACCTGCAGCAGCAGTACCAGCTCGCGTACCTGTTCATCTCGCACGATCTCGCCGTGGTGCGCCACATCGCGCACGACGTGCTGGTCATGTACCTGGGCCACGTGATGGAGCAGGGCCCCAAGGGGAAGATCTACGCCCGCCCGCTGCATCCCTACACGCATGCGTTGATGGCTTCCACGCCCGGCATCGGTGCCCGCACGAAGAAGCGCATCGTGCTGCAAGGCGAGCTGCCCTCGCCGCTGCGGCCGCCCTCCGGCTGCGTGTTCTCCAGCCGCTGTCCGTACGCGCAGGAGGTCTGCCACCGCGACCGCCCCCTGCCGCGCCCGCTGGACGAGCGGCTGGTCGCCTGTCACTTCGCCGACGACTTCCTCGCCAAGGGTTTCCCCGAAGAGGCCGTTGCCCATAATGTTTCCCACCCCGGCTGAGCCGGTCCAACGATTCAGGAGAGCCACGCCATGAAGCGCATCACGATCCGCAAGCACTTCGCCATCGCCGCCCTGGCCCTTGCCGCCGCCGCCGGCGCCGGCGCCAAGACGCTGGTGTTCTGCTCGGAAGGCAGCCCGGAGAATTTCTATCCCGGCGTCAACACCACCGGCACCTCCTTCGACGGCAACGAGCCGATCTACAACCGCATCGTCGAATTCGAGCGCGGCGGCACCAAGGTCGTGCCGGGCCTGGCCGAGAAGTGGGAGATCTCGCCCGACGGCCTGACCTACACCTTCCACCTGCGCAAGGGGGTGAAGTGGCACAGCCACCGTGCCTTCAAGCCCACGCGCGACTTCAACGCCGACGACGTGCTGTTCATGTTCGAGCGGCAGTGGAAGGAAAGCGATCCCTACTTCAAGGTGACGAGCTCCAACCACTCGTACTTCAACGACATGGGCATGCCCAAGCTGCTGAAGTCCGTGGACAAGCTGGACGACTACACCGTGCGCGTGACGCTGGAGAAGCCCGAAGCGCCCTTCCTGGCCGACCTCGCCATGCCCTACGCGGCGGTGCAGTCCAAGGAATACGCGATCGCGATGCTGAAGGCGGGCACGCCGGAGAAGATCGACCAGGAGCCGATCGGCACCGGCCCGTTCTACCTGGTGCAGTACCAGAAGGACGCCGTGATCCGCTACAAGGCCTTCCCGCAGTTCTGGGGCGGCAAGGCCAAGATCGACGACCTGGTGTACGCGATCACGCCGGACGCCTCCGTGCGCTGGGCCAAGCTGCAGAAGGGCGAATGCCACGTCATGCCGTACCCGAACCCGGCGGACCTGGAGACGATGAAGAAGGACCCGAGCGTGGTCGTGATGGAGCAGCCCGGCCTCAACGTCGGCTACCTCGCGTACAACGTGACGAAGAAGCCCTTCGACGACGTGCGCGTGCGCAAGGCCGTGAACATGGCCATCAACAAGAAGGCCATCATCGACGGCGTGTACCTGGGCTCCGGCGTCGCGGCCAAGAACCCTCTGCCGCCGACCATGTCCGCCTACAACGACGCGATCAAGGACGATCCGTACGATCCGGAAGGCGCGAAGAAGCTGCTGGCGCAGGCCGGCCACAAGGACGGCTTCAGCACCGACCTGTGGGCCATGCCGGTGCAGCGCCCCTACAACCCGAACGCGAAGCGCATCGCCGAACTGATGCAGGCCGACCTGGCGAAGGTGGGCATCAAGGCGGAGATCAAGACCTTCGAATGGGGCGAGTACCGCAAGCGCATGCAGAACGGCGAGCACCAGATGGGCATGCTGGGCTGGACCGGCGACAACGGCGACCCGGACAACTTCCTGGCCGTGCTGCTCGGGTGCGAATCCGCCAAGACCAACGGCTCCAACGTCGCCAAGTTCTGCAATCCGCAGTTCGAGGAGCTGATCCAGAAGGCCAAGGTGGTGTCCAAGCCGGCGGAACGCGACGCGCTGTACAAGAAGGCGCAGGTGATCTTCAAGGAGCAGGCGCCGTGGTTCACCATCGCGCACGCCGTGCAGCTGAAGCCGGTGCGCAAGGAAGTGGTGGACTTCAAGCTGTCGCCGTTCGGAAGGCACAACTTCTACGGGGTGGACATCAAGCAGCCCTGACCTCCCCGTCATTCCCGCGGAGGCGGGAATCCAGGGCTTCCCAGAAAGCGGCCTGCGGGCCGCTTTTTCTTTGGAAGCCCTGGGTCCCCGCCTCCGCGGGGACGACAATGCGACGATGCGCACCGCCATCGTCTCCGCCATGCGCGAGGAACTCGCCGCCGTCCTCGCCCTGCTGCCCGACGAGCAGAAGCAGGTCGTGGGCGGGCGCGAGTTCTGGGTGGGTCACCTGCACGGCCAGGAAGTCGTCGCCGTGCTTTCGCGCATCGGCAAGGTGGCGGCCGCGACCACCGCCGTGGCGCTCATCGAGCGCTTCCGCGCGGACCGCATCGTCTTCACCGGCGTGGCGGGCGGGCTGGCGCCCGGCGTGAACCGCGGCGACGTCGTGATCGCCGACGCCTTCCTGCAGCACGACCTCGACGCGTCGCCGCTGTTCCCGCGCTACGAGGTGCCGCTGTACGGGACCGACCGCTTCCCCACCGACCCCACCTTGACGCAGCGGCTCGCCGCGGCCGTCCGCCAGGCGTTGCATGGCACGCACGTGCACCAGGGACTGGTGGCGAGCGGTGATCGCTTCATCGCGAGCGCTGCCGACAGCCAGGCCTTGCAGCAGGCACTGCCCGGGGCGCTGGCGGTGGAGATGGAGGGCGCGGCGTTCGCGCAGGTGTGCCGCGACTACGGCGTGCCGTTCGCGGCGGTGCGCACCATCTCCGACCGCGCCGACGACGCGGCGCACGGCGACTTCCTCAGCTTCATCGACCAGGTGGCAAGCCGGCATTCGGCCGCCATCGTGCAGGCCTTCCTGGGCGGCGCTTGATCAGTGCCCGTCGGAGTGGTAGTTGAGGCCGAAGGTCCAGGTGGACACCCCGGGGCCGGCCAGCCGCTTCCCGTAACTCAGGTCCCAGGACCAGTGGGGGGAAGGGGACCAACGGCCGCCCGCGCGGAAGAAGTGCGCCCCGGTCTGGAGATAGCGCTCGCCGATCAGGGTCCAGCGTTCCACTGGCGCCCACTCCAGGGCGATGCCGCCGGTGGCGAAGTCGCGGTCGCGCACGTACCAGTCGCGCCCGGCGTTCACGTGCAGGAGCAGGTCCTCCTCGAACTTCCAGCTCGCGATGCCATAGAAGTGGGTCACGGCATACCGCGTGACCGGCTGCGTCGTCCACGCGGGCTGCACGTCCAGGCCGACGCTCAGGCGGTCGCTGACCGGGTGGGCCCACTTCACTTCCAGGTTCCAGGTCGTGGCCGTCGGGTCGCCGCCGCCGCGGGCGTGCTCCGCGGCGCCATTGATCTCCACGGGGCCTGCGCGGACGTTCACGCCGGCATGGACCAACTGCGAGCCGCCGGGAGAGCGGCTGTACCAGGTCTCCTGCTCCCATTCACCGGGGTCGACCAGCGTTGCATCGTCCACGACGAAATGCCCGCCCATCGCCCGCGCCGAAGCGCAGGCGCACACGACTGCCATCGCGAGCAGCGCTCGCGCGCCGGCACTGGATCCCATGGCATCCCCGCTGCCCGCGGAGCGCGGCAGCCCTTTCCTCGGGCGCAATGATGCCCTAGGAGTGCGCCTGCTGGATGACGGGGGCCGGCGACCGCTTGAGGTAAGGCGTCAGGACGGCGACGAACGCCAGCGTGCAGACCACGGTGGGCCCCGACGGCAGGTCGAACACCGCCGACAGCGCCAGGCCGATCGCGTAGCCCAGCCCGCCGACGGCGTAGCCCACCCACAACCGGGCGCGTCCCCGCCAGCGCAGGGTGGCGAGCGCCGGCACGATCAGGCTGGTGAACACCAGGTAGATGCCCACCAGCTGCACCGAGGCGGTGACGGCCAGCGCGAAGGCGGCATAGAAGCCGAAGCGGACGCGCCGCACCCAGCCGAACGCGAGCGCCAGCAGCAGGACGGCCGTCACGGCGGCCAGCGCCAGCAGCTGCGGCGTGCCCACCCACAGGATCTGGCCCACCAGCAGGTCCTTCAGGTGTTCGCCGCCATGCGGGTTGCCGGCCAGCAGCAGGAGCCCCGCCGAGGCCGCCAGCACGAACAGCACGCCGATCAGGGCCTCCTGCTGCGCCGGCGCGCGCCGCTCGGTCCACGTGAGCAGCGCGGCACCGAGCAGCGCGGCGACCAGCGCCGCCCCTTGCACCGCCAGCCCATGCTCCGGCAATCCGAGCGAATCGGCCGCGATGACGCCCAGACCCGCGATCTGCGCGATGGCGAGGTCGATGAACACGATGCCGCGGTCCAGCACCTGCATGCCCAGGGGCACGTGGCTGGCCAGCACCAGCAGGCCGGCGACCAGCGCCGGCCCCAGGATGGTGAAGTCGATCGCGTCCCAGTTCATTTGGCCGCCGTCTTCGCCGCGGCCACGAGGCGCGTCACCGTGTCGTCGTACAGGCCCACCAGGTCCTTGGCCGCGTCGGTGCCGCCCACGGTGAAGGGCAGCTTCACGGCCGGAATGCCGGCATTGCCGGAGAGCCATTCGGACGGCTTGGGATCCAGGTAGGCGGAATAGACCACCATTCGCGCCGGCGTCGCCTTCAGCGTCGCCAGCACGGACTGCAGGTGCGCCGCGCTGGGTTCCACGCCCGGCTTGGGTTCCAGCACCGCGATCTCCTTCAGCCCCAGCCAGTCGTACAGGTAGGCGAAGGCCTTGTGCTGCGAGACCACGGGCAGGCCGCGCAAGGGTGCGGCTTCGGTGTTCCAGCGGGCCATGGCCTGTTGCCACTTCTGCTGGAAGGCCGCGGCCTGCTGGGCGTACTGCGCCGCATGCGCGCCGTCCACCTGCTGCAGCCGCGCGGCGAGCTGCTGCGCGACGACGGCGATGTTGCGCGGGTCCGTCTGGATGTGCGGGTTGCCGGCCGCGTGCACGTCGCCCTGCGAGCGGTCCACGCTGGTGGGCACCTCCAGCTTGCGCACGTAGTCGGCGGCCGCGAAGTTGCCCGGCTGCCCGGGTTGCACCTTCGCATTGCCGGACTGCTGCAGCAGCACGGGCAGCCAGCCGATCTCGAGCTCCGCGCCGGTGCACACCACCAGGTCGGCGGCGCGCATGCGCGCGATCAGGCTGGGACGGGCCTGGATCTGGTGCGGATCCTGCAGGGCGTTGGTTGCCGACGCGACGTCGACCAGGTTGCCGCCGAGTTCCTGGGTGAGCGCGGCCCATTCGGGCTCGCAGGCGAATACGCGGAGCGCAGCATGGGCGGGCGCGGCGACGGCGGCGAGCGCCAGCGCGGCGGCCGCGAGGAAGGAACGGGAGAGGTTCATGGGGAGGTCCTCCTTCAATAGCTGTGGGCGCCATGGGCGCCGAGGCTCATCTGGTACTGGATCAGCCATTGCGTGTCGGCCGGTCCGGGGCGCGCGCGGTCCTGCGCGAGCTGGAAGCGCCAGCGCGAGAACTCGCTCGGGCTCCAGTCCACCATGAGCGAGTTCTTCGTCGGGTTGCCGCTGTCCTGGCCCACGAGCGCCGTGTTGATGCCGTAGTTGGGCGCACCGGGGTCCAGGCGCTCGGTGCGCAGGCCCACGCGCCAGCGCGGCATGAACTGGTACACGCCCTGCACGTACCAGCCGGATTGCGAGGCGCGGTAGTCGCCGGGCGACGCGGCACCGAGGCTGTCCACGACCATGCTGCCGTCGCGGCGGCTTTGCAGGACCTCGCCCTGCAGCTTGAAGTTGGTGCGCGTGGCGTTGCCGTTGGGCGCCCACTTCCAGACGCCGTCCGCGATCCAGACGTTGGTGTTGCCGGTGAAGCTGTTGCGGATCTCGTCACCGAGCGGATTGAAGGCGAGCAGCTCCTGGTCCTGCGCCCGCGCGTGCAGGTAGGAAATGCCGGCGCGCCAGCTGTGGCTCTCGCCGATGTCGCCGCCGGTGTGCGCCGCGAAGGTGTAGGCGCCGGCGCCATTGCGCGAGGTGTCGCTGCCCGGGAAGGTGCGGCCGCGACCGGCCTCGGCGCTCAGCTCGATGAAGCGCTCGGTCGGCGCCAGCCACGTGAGCCGCACGCCGTCGTCGCCGAACTGCGTGCCCAGCATCGCCTGGTAGGCGAGCGGCGCATCGGCGAAGTCCCAGACGTGCGAATGCTGCGAATTCAGGTAGCCGATGTTGGAGAAGAAGCGGCCGCCGCGCAGCGTGAAGCCGTTGCCGAGCGACGTGGTCTCGACGTAGGCCTCTTCCACCGACACGCTGTTGTCCGGCGCGAAGGAGATGTTGGCCGCGCCGCGGAACCAGGGGTCGATGTTGGCGGCCAGTCCCAGCTCGGACTCGGCGAGGCTGAAGCCGCGCACGCCGGGACCGATCTCGGCGTCCGGCGGCAGCGAGAAGCCGCGGATGCGGTAGCTGGCCGGATCCTTCGTGCTGCCGAAGTAGCCGCCGGAGAGGATCAGCGACAGGGCCGGCTGGAACCCGCCGCCAGCTGCAGCGGGTGCGGCCACCGCGACGGGAGCAGCGGGGGCGGGTGCCGCTGCCGCGGGTGCGGCGGGCGCCGGCGCGACCGCTGTCGCCTCCGCGGCCTTCAGCCGCTGCTCCAGCGCCTGCAGCCGCGCCTCGTATTCGGCGCGCATGGCGTCGATCTCGCGGCGCAGCGCCTGCGTATCGGAGGTGGAACTTGAATTGGGGGATGCGGGTTGCGCGACGGCGCTGCCCGCGGCCAGGCACAGGACCCATCCTGCCCGGCGGAAACCATTGTCCATCGTGGACTCCTTGCACAAAACGATGAGGGCCACGTCCGTGAAGAACGTGGCGGTTCACTGCTTACGCGTGCAAGGAGGGCGGGGCGCGGCTGCGGTAGGAGGGGGGCGGCGCGCCGCGGGGGACGGCGGGCGCGATGAAGGGAGAGGGCGTGGCCGACGGCAGGTCGGCCACCGCCACGGGATGGTCCGCCAGCGGCGCGGCGCCGCCGATGGCCGCCGCGACGACGCAGATGTCGCAGAAGGCCGCTGCCGGGGTGGCCGGATCGCGCTGCTCGCTGGCCGTCGACGACAGGTGCTGCAGCGCGTGCGTGGCCGAGGCCCACTGCGCCACCGGCAGCAGCAGCGCCCAGGCGAGCACCCACGCCACGCGGCGCGTGTGCATCAGTCGGCGGAAGGCGGTGAGCACCATCGGTGGCGCATCTTATGCCAATGCGCGGACGGGCCTATTGCAGCCAGCCCCGCCGGCGGAAGTACCACATGGGCAGCAGCGCGCTCGCCGCCATGAGCACCAGGACGTAGGGATAGCCCCCGCCGCCCAGGAGGCGCAGTTCGGGGAACTGCACGTTCATGCCGTAGATGCTCGCCACCAGCGTCGGCGGCAGCAGCGCGACGCTCGCCACCGAGAAGATCTTGATCGTCCGGTTCTGGTTGATGTTGATGAAGCCGACGGTGGCGTCCATCAGGAAGTTGATCTTGTCGAACAGGAAGGCCGTGTGGTTGTCCAGCGACTCGATGTCGCGCAGGATCTGGCGCGCTTCCTCGAACTGGCTCGCGTTGAGCATGCGGCTGCGCATCATGAAGCTCACCGCGCGACGCGTGTCCATCACGTTGCGGCGGATGCGGCCGTTCAGGTCTTCCTGGCGGGCGATCGCGGCCAGCACTTCGCCAGCCAGCGTGTCGGTCACCTCGCCGGACAGCACGTCCTTGCTGACCTTCTCGAGCTCGTCGTAGATGCCTTCCAGCGTGTCGGCGGAGTATTCGGCGTCGGCGTCGAAGAGTTTCAGCAGCACTTCCTTCGCATCCTCGATCAGGCCCGGCGCGCGCCGCGCGCGCAGTCGCAACAGCCGGAACACGGGCACGTCGTCGTCGTGGATGGAGAACAGCACGCCATGGCTCTTGAGGCTGGCGTTCATCATGTTGAGGATGAACGCCACGCGTACCGTGCGCGGCTCGTCGGCCCCACCCGCCACCAGGAAGTCGCTGCGGATGTGCAGGTCGCCGTTGTCTTCCTCGTAGAAGCGGGCGGACTCCTCGATGTCCTCATCCATCGCGTCTTCCGGGATGGACAGGCCGTAGTACTCCCGCACCCAGCGCTTCTCTTCGGGGGTCGGCGCTTCCAGGTCGACCCAGATCGGCTGGAAGCGCGAAAGCTCCTCCAGCGACTCGATCTCTTCCTGGAAGAGCCGGCCGTTGGCGAGCGTGAAGATGTTGAGCATGGCTCCGTCCCGTGCGTTGCGGATTGGTCTGGCGGTGGCAGGGTGCTTCCAACGCACCGCGACACGGGCGTTGAAAGCTACCGACTAGGGTAGGTTTCCAAGGAGCGGCTCCTGAAGAATGAAGCGGCGATTATGCCGCGCCGGCCCCGAAGAAGGACAGCAGCCGGTCCTTCTGCGCGTACGCGTCGCGCTCGCCCAGGGCCACCAGTGCATTGACGAACGCGGGCTCGAACAGGAGATAGCTCGCGAGGTCCGTGCCCTCGACCAGCCCGCCCAGGCCATTGAGCGCGCGCTGGATGCCGGCGGGCAGCAGCTTCACGTGCGCGCGGGCCAGGGCGTCCAGCGGTTCGCTGGGCTGCAGCGCCAGCACGTCGATCGCGCGGTAGGGCAGCACGGCGGCGATCTCGCGCGGCAGCTCCCGCAGCGTGCGGGCGAGGCGCTGGGTCTGTTCCACGTCGGCCTGCAGCGTGTCGTGGAAGACGCTGGCCATGGCATGGCCGGCGATCGCGCCCAGGCCGGGCGCGCCCGCCACCCGGCCGGCGAGGCCCGCGCGTTCCGGCTGGCCGACGCCGATCACCAGCACCTGGCGCGCGCCGAGGTGGATCGCCGGCGACAGCGGCGAGATCTGGCGCATGGAGCCGTCGCCGAAGTATTCGCGCCGGCCGTCCACCCACAGGGGCGTCGCCGGGAACAGGAAGGGGATGGCGCTGGAGGCCATCAGGTGCTCGATGGTGATCGGCTGGAATTCGGCGCGCCGGCCCGGGCGGGACCAGCCGACCCGGTGCGGATCGTCGGCCGTGTGGCAGAAGGTCCAGTGGGTGCCGCTCGTGTAGCTGGACGCCGTGACGGCCACCGCCTCCAGCGCGCCGGCCTGCAGCGCGTCGTCGATGCTGGCCAGCGAGATGCGCCGGTGCAGCGTGTCCACGAGCGGCATCGTGTCGAGCACGGCACCGCGCGTGCGCGCGTTGTGCCAGAGGCGGGCGGCGGCCAGGATGGGGTTGAAGCGCATCCACAGGGGCGCTTCCAGCCGGTACACCGCCCCGGAGTGCAGCCCGGCCCAGAACGCGCGCAACTCGTCGAAGGCGGCCACCCCCCGCGCGGCGGCGCTGGCGAGGTAGGCGGCAGTGAGCGCGCCTGCCGACGTGCCCACCACCACCTGGAAGGGAAAGTCGTTGGGCAGGTCGCGATGCAGGCGCACCATGGTGCCGACCGCGGACAGCACGCCCACCTGGTAGGCGCTGCGGGCGCCGCCCCCCATGAGGACCAGCGCCCGCCGCGGCCGGCCGGGTTCGAGCAGTCCCTCCTGGATGACGGTGTCCAGGCTCACCGCGGCAGGCCGGCGATCAGCCCGTGCCAGGCATCGGCCACGGCGGCCACCGGGAGGTCGACCACGTCGAGCCCCTCCGGGGAGACCAGCACGTGGGGAACGTGCCAGGGGCGCCAGTGCACCTTCTTCTCCGGCAGGTTCTCGAACAGCGCGACGATCGGCAGCCCGACGCCCGCGGCAATGTGCATCGCCCCGCCGTCCGGCCCGATGAAGGAATGGCACAGGGACAGCGCCGCGATCAGGTCCGCCAGGCTCTCGGTGCGCGCGGGCAGCAGCGTGACGTCGGGGCCGATGCCGGCCACGATCGCCGCGGCGCGCTCGTCGTCACCGGGATGGCGGGGGTCGTTCGCCGGTCCGGGCGAATGCAGCAGCATGATACCGACCGAGGGATCGCGGCTGAGGTTGCGCGCGAGCCCCACGAAGCGCTCGACCGGCCAGTGCCTGCGGGCCTGGCGGGCACTGATATGCAGGCCCACCCAGTGCGTGGGTCCGGCCGGCAGGCGCGCGCGCCAGGAGGCGACGCGATCGGGGACCGGATAGACACGCACGGCGCCTGGCGCACCGGTCACGCCCAGTGGCGCACCGAGCTGCTGGATGGCCTCGGTCTCGTGCAGCACGTTGTTGGCCGGCGGCGGCAGGACGGTCCCCAGCCCCTTCTCCACCCGGCCGTCCCGCGGCGCGAAGCCGATGATGTTGCGCGGGCGCATGTGCCGGGCCAGCTCCAGGCCGCGGGGGTCGAAGTCGGACTTGGAAAGGATCACGTGGTCGAAGGCCGGCTGGCGCAGGCCGACCAGCAGTCGATGGCTGCGCAGCAGGGTGCCGAGCCACGATTCGCCCGGTTCCCGGTGCTTGGCCTTGGTATAGACGTGGACCGCATCGAGCTGCGGGTTGCCCTCGAGCACGCCCGCGTTGTAGCTGTTCACCAGCGCGGCGATGTGGGCATCCGGGTGGCGTGCGCGCAGCGCAGCGATGAGGGGTGTGGCACACACCAGGTCGCCGATGTTGTCCCGGCGGATGATCAAGACGCGCATTCTTCCTCCTGCACCGGGTCCCGGGGCCCCGGGCCGCCATTGTTGAGTCATGGCCGCAGGACAAATCCTACACGGCTGGGCCAGAACGTCCGACACCACGGCTCAGGAGGGCACCCTACATTGACTGCATCCCCCGGGCCACGGTCCGGCAGTCCCCCGAAGGAGCGCAGATGATCCAGCTAGCGACCGACCCGAACGCCAGCCGCCCGAACTGGCGTCCCGCCCCGGCCGAAGCCAAGGACAACCCCGTGGCCGGCCACCGTCCCCGCAGCGGCCACGCGTGGCCTTTCATCAGCCGCTATGCCGATTTGACGCCTTCCTCGCCGGACGCCAAGCGAACCCCCAACCGCGACGGCGGCAGCTGAGCCGCATCGCACGGAGCCGATCATGTACAAGGAACCCAAGTCCACCCACCGGTACAACGACACGCCGCGCGACAAGCCGCAAGCCGAGCGCGTCGAGCACGCCAACCTGGAACGCCCGGGCGCCCAGGCGCACCCCAAGGCAACCGGCACCTGGAATCGCCTCGACGCGGCCGCCCTGTGGCGCCTGCGTTGATACGCACCTCCTGAGCCATCGCGACAGCGGCCCGCCGGCCGCTGTTCGCGCTTGTGCGAGCGGCCCTGGCAGGGCCGCTTTTCTTTTGCAAGCCCGCCCATCGCGCGCGGGGACTCGACACGTGAAATACATGGCACGGCGCGCACTTGCGAACGCGCATCCGACGTTGCCAATTCGCGCCTCGGCATTGAGGGAAATCAATGGACTTTTGCAGGTCCCGCGGGCATAGTGAATCGCAAGTCATCGAACTGTCACGAGCGATTCCTTCACCCGCGCTGCGACGGCGCCCGCGTCATTTTTCTCCCGAGCAACAAAGGAGTCTCCATGAACTTGACGATCAGCGGTCACCACCTCGAAGTCACCCCCTCCCTCCGGAACTACGTGACCACCAAGCTCGATCGCATCACCCGTCACTTCGAACAAGTCGTGGACATCAAGGTACTTCTCACGGTCGAAAAGCAGAAGGAAAAGGAACGAAGGCAGAGGGCCGAGTGCCGCATCCACGTGAAGGGCAACGACATGTTCGCCGAGAGCACGCACGAGGACCTCTATGCCGCGCTCGACGAACTGGTCGACAAGCTCGACCGCCAGGTCGGCCGGCACAAGACCCGGATGCAGGACCATCACTGCGACGCACCGAAACGCGTGATGTAAGAAGGTGCGCTGACAAGGCCCGGAAACGGGCCTTGTTCACGTCCGGCAGGTCGTCCGTGCGGCCTGGTCAGCCGTTTTGGTGCGGTGCACTGTCGCAAGTGCATAATCCGCCCACTTAACCATGAACCGCCTCGCGTCCATCCTGCCGCCCGCCCAGGTCCTGGTCGGCGTCGACGCCACGAGCAAGAAGCGCGCGTTCGAGGAAGCCGGCCTGCTGTTCGAGAACCTGCACGGCCTTTCCCGCGCCCTCATCACGGACAGCCTGTTCGCCCGCGAACGCCTGGGCTCCACCGGGCTCGGCCACGGCGTCGCCATCCCGCACGGCCGCATCAAGGGCCTGAAGGCGCCCATGGCCGCCCTGTTCCAGCTGGCCAGCCCGATCGGCTTCGACGCGCCGGACGAGCAGCCGGTCAACCTCCTGATCTTCCTCCTGGTGCCCGAAGCCGCCACGCAGAAGCACCTGGAAATCCTCTCCGAGATCGCCGAGCTGCTGAGCGACGCGCCCCTGCGCGAGAAGGTCCGCCACAGCAGCGACGCGAAGCAGCTCCACCAGCTGATCGCCGACTGGCAGTCCGCCCAGCCGCAGTAAGGGCCACGCGCGCTTGAAACCGACCGTCGTCAGCGCCGACGTCCTGTTCGAAGACCACCGGGCCCAGCTCAAGTGGGAATGGGTGGCGGGGCTCGGCGCGTCCGAGCGCCGCTTCGACGAAGTGGCCGTGCGCAAGGCGCGCTCCGGCGCCGACCTGGTCGGCTACCTGAACTACATCCATCCCTACCGGGTGCAGATCCTGGGCGAGCGCGAGGTGGCCTACCTCACCAACGCGACCCAGGAGGACTGCGCCCGCCGGATCTCCCGCATCGTGACGCTGGAGCCGCCGGTGCTGGTGCTGACCGACGGCCAGGCGGCGCCCGAGGCACTGCTGTCCATGTGCGAGCGGGCGCAGATCCCGATGTTCTCGACCGCGGAGCCTTCGGCCTTCGTGATCGACGTGCTGCGCGCCTACCTGTCCAAGCACTTCGCCGAGCGCACGTCCATGCACGGCGTGTTCATGGACATCCTGGGCCTGGGCGTCCTGATCACGGGTGAGTCGGGCCTGGGCAAGAGCGAGCTGGGGCTGGAACTGATCACGCGCGGCAACGGCCTGGTGGCCGACGACGCGGTCGATCTTTACCGTGTCAACCAGACCACCATCGAGGGCCGCTGCCCCGAGCTGCTGCAGAACCTGCTGGAAGTGCGCGGCATCGGCCTGCTGGACATCCGCGCCATCTTCGGCGAGACGGCGGTGCGCCGGAAGATGCGCCTGCGCCTGATCGTCCACCTGGTGCGCCGCGAGACCATGGAGCGCGAATACGAGCGCCTGCCCTACGAGCCGCTCACGCAGGACGTGCTGGGCGTGCCGGTGCGCAAGGCCGTGATCCCGGTGGTCGCCGGCCGCAACATGGCCGTCCTGGTGGAAGCCGCCGTGCGCAACACCATCCTGCAACTGCGCGGGGTGGACACGTACCAGGAGTTCGTGGAGCGGCATCGCCGCGCGATGGAAAAGGGCGGCTGACCGTCGTCCCCCCGTCATTCCCGCGCAGGCGGGAATCCAGCAACTGTCTTGAATGTCAAGGTGCCCATCGGAACGGCAAGCCGTTTTTCACCATGGCATTCAGGATGGTGAGCAGCTTGCGCATGCAGGCCACCAGGGCGACCTTCTTGGGCTTGCCAGCGGCAAGCAGCCGCCCATAGAAGTCCCGGATAGCCGGGTTGTGTCGGGTGCCCACCAGGGCGGCCATGTAGAGGGCCTTGCGCATGTCGCTGCGGCCGCCATGGATGCTGCGGTGGCCGCGATATCGGCCTGAATCCCGGTTCAACGGCGCGACGCCCACTA